>Ga0187817_10000815_pt1 | contig 14145 bp, 15 predicted proteins | sample NC_wetland_sal_i_17_FD_132431 | JGI IMG/M metagenome (GOLD analysis project Ga0187817, IMG submission 132431) | Wetland sediment microbial communities from Neuse River Estuary, North Carolina, USA - SO4_2 | ecosystem: Environmental > Aquatic > Freshwater > Wetlands > Sediment | place: USA...
CTCGGTAATGAAAACGGTGGCCGCCTCGCGCAGCGCCTGCACATCCAACACCAGGATTCCGACGCCGCCTGCGACCAGCAGGTCACTCACCTTGTCGGCGGAGGGGACATGCCACAACCGGCGCGATGCGCCCACCGCCTCGCGCAGCGTCTGCAGAAAGGGGTCATCCATGGTGAGCACGACCAACTCGACGATGTCGCTCGCGAGGCTGAACCTCAGCGCATCCATCGTGCGGCCCTCGTCCTCCGGGGGGGCTAGCACCGGTCGTTTCCTTGCATTCTGAACCTTGAGACTTGGATCATTGGTCGCCCCGGAAGCCGCGCTGCAGCAACGAATCCAAGTTGAGTTCACTAGGCTAGTGTCATTCCAACGGCGACGCTATACGATACGGAGTCTCGTGCCGCAGACAACGTATGTTGCGATGCGTCAGATGATTTCTGTGACTGAGTACTCATTTAAGGGGCGCAAGCGCTCATCCCGGGAAGAGCATTGAGCGAGTCAATCGGTATCACATGCAAATTGCCGGCCGAACAGCGAGCGGCGCTGGAGCAGTTGCTGTTTTTCAACGTCAATCAGCATCGCGTACGTTTGGGCATACAGCAGTCCATTGAAACTTATGGTGTACCGGAGATCTATGAGCAGGAAGGCGGCCTGCGGGTGCGCGTCGGCGACATCGAGGGGGTGCAAACGCTGTTTGCGGTAACGGGCATCGGCCGGCCATTGGGAGTCGCCGTGTTCGTGCGCTTGGCGCGCGACCGATTCGTGGTGCTGCATCTCGGCGTCGAACCGAGCTTGACCGCAACGCCGGAACTCAATACGCGAGTGCTTCTCAAATTGATGCACGAGATACGCGGTGCGGCGCGCCGTACTCGCGGTGTCGATCGCATCGAATTGGTGTACAAGGATCGCCACGCCGTGCGTCTGCACGTCTGATTCAGCGGACCCTGCTCGTGACAGCGGTGCAGCGGCATGCGGATGGGAAGCTACGCTGCGCTTGGTGCGGCACCGATCGGTTGTACGTCGACTATCATGATACCGAGTGGGGAGTGCCCGTACACGCAGACCGGCATCTCTTCGAGATGTTGTGTTTAGAGGGTGCACAGGCGGGCCTGAGCTGGCTCACCATCTTGCGCAAGCGCGAGACCTATCGGCTGGCTTTCGACAATTTTGATGCGGAAGCGATGGCCCGTTACGGTGCGGCGAAGTGCAAGCGCCTGTTGCAGGACCCGGGCATCGTGAGGAATCGGCTCAAGGTCGACGCCTTTATCGCCAACGCCCGTGCGTACCTCAAAATCTGCGACCGGCCGGGATCGTTCAACGACTATATTTGGCAGTTCACGGACGGTCGGGTGTTGCGCCGGCGCCCCCTGCATCTCAGGGGGGTCGCGAAATCGAGTACGCACAGCGATGCCATGAGCAAAGATCTCCAACAAAGAGGCTTCCGTTTTGTCGGCTCGACCATTTGTTATGCCTTCATGCAGGCAGTGGGGATTGTGGATGAGCACCAACGAAATTGCTGGGTTGCAACGGCGCAGGGCAAGCCGTAGGCGTCACTTGTCCGCGGTCGGCCGCTTGCCGGTGATCGACTGCGCCGTTTGGCCAAACAGAATTGCTCTTTGTTCCTCGGTCATCGTGGGGTCGGGGTTGATCTTTGCGGCGAGATCGTATGCGCGAATGGTGGCCGGGCGGCTCTTGATCGCCTCGAACCAACGCTGCAAGTGGGGAAAATCCGCGAGGTTCTGGCCCTGGGCCTCATGCGGCACGATCCAGGGATACGCGGCCATGTCGGCGATGGAATAAGCGCCGGCGACGAACTCGCGGTCGGCGAGCCGTTTGTTCAGCACGCCGTACAGGCGATTCGTTTCTTTGACATAGCGTTCGATGGCGTAGGGAATCTTCTCCGGCGCGTAGCGCGAAAAGTGATGATTTTGGCCGGCCATCGGACCGAGGCCGCCGACCTGCCAGAACAGCCACTCGATGACTTCGGTACTGCCGCGTACGCTTTCGGGTATGAATTGCTCGCTTTTTTGCGCCAGGTATAAAAGGATCGCGCCGGATTCGAACACGGAAATCGGCGCGCCGCCGCCCAGCGGAGCATGATCGACGATCGCCGGAATGCGGTTATTGGGCGAAATGGCGAGGAATTCCGGCCTGAATTGCTCGCCCTTGCCGATGTCGACTGGAACGAGCCGGTAGGGCAAGGACGTCTCCTCCAGAAACATCGTTATCTTGTGGCCGTTGGGTGTGGGCCAATAATGCAAATCGATCATCGATGATCCTCCGGCGGTTCGAGCGGCATCCTGTGCTCTCGCAAGATCGCCATATCCACGTCCTCTTCGCGAGGCATGGTCCGCATTTGCGCAATTCGCGCGCGCGCGCGCGCGCTCTTCAGCCAAGGTAGTATCGGCACGTCGAACTGACTCGCCGCCGACACCCGCCATTCCAGCACGCGCCTGTGCTCCGCGATGCTGCGGGTTTCCTTGCTGTCCGGCGGCGACAAGCGCTTTTCTATACTGAAACCTGCCATTTGTGCTACGACGGTGTCGGCTCGCTGCATGACCTTGGATAACTTGAGGCAGCTCTCGCGCCGCTCCGTGCCTGGCGAATCGCGACAGGCATTGAGCAGCGGCGCGAACGGCGGAATAATCTCGGAGCCGGCGACGCCCATCGCCTCGCTGAGGCGGGCCGAATCCGACGGAACATACTTGGCGGGTAATGCGCTCCCGGCCCTCTTCAGCGCATCGAACAGCAGCACGACGGTGCGATTCCAGTACAAATCGAAACGCGCCCCTTGGGCCATATCCGCTAGGATTCGGTCGACTTCCATGGAGTCCTTATCCTTCTGCGCGGTTGCCAATGTCGGCATCCAGGCGGCGCCGTTATCGGCATCCACCCAGCGCATCGTAGTCGCCGCGTCGCGAACGTCGCAACCCGGCGTGTTGGCGCAGAGCTGCAAGCGCAGCCAGCCGATACTGGGATTTTCGGGATCCAGTTCGCTCGCCTTGGCGGCCAATTCCACAGCGGCCGACTTGAGCGTCGCAGAGTCAGTCTTGGGGCGTGTCGCCGGCCCGACGAAACTCAGTGCGGCCGCGGTTGCGAGCGAGTCGGCATCCCCGCGACTGATCAGGACCTGCGCCGCTGCCGCTCTCCACATTTGATATTTTTCCAGCGCGGTCGCAGGGATGTGCGCCGTGCCGAGCGCAAGCGCGAGCGCCGAATGCGTCGACACCAGCGCGAGGGCCTGCAAGCATCGCTTGATCACTTGGTGCGGGTACCCGCGGCGGTGAGGCCCGCGGTGATGGCCAAACGCATGGCGTCTTCGACCGAAATGTCGAGGGGCTGTATGCGCTCGCGAGGCAAATAAATGGTGTAGCCGCCGAAGGCATAGCTCATGGGAAAATACACGGTCACCCAATCGCGCCCACCGTATGCGTTCAGCACGGCCGGCACGTCCTCGCGAGTCACGAAGCCGATTGCATGCACGTCGGCGAAGCGCGCCAACACGACACGCTGCAAATCGCGCTTCTCGCCTTTCCCGGACGGCAACAAACTGACCACATCGCGGAAACCCCCATAGAGAGTCTTGACGAACGGGATGCGGCCCAGGAAATCGTCCCAATACTTGAGGAAAATTCTGCCGGCGTAGGCGTTGACCAAGCTGCCGACGAGAAGCAGCAAAAAAAATCCGGCGATCAAACCCAGTCCCGGCCAATAGTGCTCCGGGCTGATGATCCCTACGCCGATGAGCGCCCGACGCAGCCACCCTTCGACCGTGTGGACCAGCCACCAGATCACATAGACAGTCAGTGTGAGAGGCAGCACCGTGACCAAGCCGCTCATCGTCAGCGTCAAAATTTTTCTCATGGGTTTATGATACAGGGACCAGGGCTTTGGTGGCTAAGGGAGCGCAGCATGTCATCGGTCGCGAGTATCGCGTCCGTTTGAAAGTGACCTTCGTACTCGCCGAATAGTCCGACGCGACCTTGGGTAGATTACTGTTGGCGCGGCAACACAAAGCGCAGGCCGTGAAAGTTCAAAATCACGCCGTCGCGTCGGATTCGTTCGAGGGTCGGACCTTCCTCGAGCGTGGCCCCCTCGCGATATTTGCGCATATTGATGTAGACGAACCGATCGGCAGGCTTGGTCGCGAATACGTGTACGTCGAGGTGTAGGTCGGGCAGCGCCTGCTGCCCCGTTAAATTGATCTCGCTGATGGAAGGCAGCACTTCTTCATCGGCTGTGTCGCCATCGTCGATGGGCAGGGGGTCGCGCCGATGCGGTGTCTGCGCACGCACGGCGCCGCCGCCCGCCGACTTGTGATTCACCGCCGCTTCGCCGGCTGCCTCGGCGACCGCGGGGATTTCCGGCGCGTAAACCGGCGGGGCATCCAAAGGACTGAAATGCTCCGGAGTCGCCGCCACCGGAGTCGCCGCCGCCGGACTCGGCGCCGGCGTTGCCGGCGACAAGGCGGGCGACCCGGCGGCCGGTAGTAAGGCGGCCGGCGATACGGCAGCCGGGGCACCGCCGCGCGTCAAGACAAACAGCAGCACGACCAAATTGACTGCGAGCAATAGGACCAACGCCACCGCCCAGAGCGGGAAGCGGGCGCGTGGCCGCGCCATTCCAGAATCCATCAGTCCGGGTACAGCCTGTCGCTGGCGCTCCATTTCAGACTTTTTGAGTGCGTCGAGAATGAATGACATACGAAGCCTTCGCCGCGCTCTTAGCCGCGCGGCGTATCGTGGATCAGCAAGGGCGAGCCCGGCTCCGCCAGCGCCGTATCCAGCACGACTTGGGTTTGCACACCCGCGATTCCGTCGACATTGAGCCGGTGCTCCCGCTGGAAATTTTGCACTGCGATCGCCAGCTCTTCATCATAGACGTCGCTGTGTTCCGGGTCGGCGGCTGCGCCACGCAGCGCGTTGAGGCTGCGCCGTAACCATCGGACCTCGTCGCCCTGCATTCCAACGGACAGGCGCCGCGTGCGCGCGGTCTTGGGCTTCCAGACGACGGTGAAGTCTCCGAACCAATCGCGCGACAACTCGTCGAGCGGCAGGCGCACGTTGTGCTCGCCCAACTCGAGTGTCGCGACATGATCGTCCAAATCGGATAGCACGACGCGATGCCTTTGCCCCTTGTCGTCGGTCAGGGTCAATATGGCGGGCCGGTTCAGCGCGCGTACCTGTGCCCATGAGCCCCGCTGATCCAGGCAGGCGAGTCCGGCCTTTTCTGCTTGGCCGCACGGGTCGCGGTCGTCCGCCATCGCCGTTCCCCAAAGCGACAGCAAGCGGCGGAATGCAGCAGCATCACTGGTGTTCGCGCTATTCGCGGCCAGCAGGGCGTTGATCGAAATCGGTGGCGCCGCCGCCGCTGCCACCGCGGCGTGGGCTGCCGCGGCCGGCGCAGTACGTGCCCCTGCAGGCGCCGCCTTCATTGCAGCGCGCAAAGCCGACGTTTGCTCCTGCCAGACGCGCCAGCCAATGGCGGCCGTGGCGGTAGCGCCAGCGAGAACAATTGCACCGACGACCCATCGCAGCCACGGCGGCGCAAAGCGTCGTCCATATACCTCGCCGGTCGCGCGGCGCAACAGCGCGGGCGTCACCTTTCTCGTCTCCTGAGTGTAAGCGCCGAGTAGCGCGCGGTCGCAACAGACGTTGATCACGCGCGGAATGCCCGAAGTCAATCGATGCACCTCGCGCAGCGCAGCGGGCGCGAAGATTTCCTCGGAGGCTCCCGCGACGCGCAGCCGATGACGCACATACTGCTGCGTTTCCTCCCGCGACAGCGGTTTGAGGTGGTAGCGCCCCGTTATGCGCTGCGCCAACTGGCGCAAGTCCGTGCGGTCCAGCAACTCGCGCAGCTCGGGCTGGCCGATCAATATGATTTGCAGCAGCTTCTGTGTCGCGGTCTCCAAGTTGGTCAGGAGGCGGACTTGTTCGAGTACCTCGGCAGACAGGTTTTGCGCCTCGTCGACGATGACAATGATGCGTCTGCCGTCGGCGTGGGCCGACAACAACCGTCGATTCAATGCGTCCACCATTTGCTTGACGCTGTCGCGATCGGCCTCGTCCAAGCCTAAGCCAAGCTCCTCGCAGATGGTGAGCAAGAACTCGATCGGCGTGATGCGCGGATTCAAGATCACGGCGGCGTCGGCGTGGTGCGGCAGGCGCGACAGCAGCGTGCGTACGACGGTGGTCTTCCCGGTACCCACCTCGCCGGTCAATTGAATGAATCCGCCCGATTCGTTGATGCCGTACAGCAGATGGGCGAGCGCCTCGGCGTGACGCTCGCTCAAGTAGAGATAGCGCGGGTCCGGTGTGATCGCGAACGGCTTTTCGCTGAGGCCGAAGAAGCGGGTATACATGGCGGGGGAATGATACCAAGCTCAGCCGCGCCGCGAACCGGTGCCATCGGGGGATCGCCGGAGCAAGATCCGCTTGTCGAATCGGCTGGGAATTGCCGATGCCAACCCCCAGCAATCGCACTGCGGCACCACGTCGGATGCCCAACCTTCCGCGGACGCATAGAATGCGTCCATCTCCACATGCAGAATCGTCCGCAAGGCGCTCACTCCACGGTGATCGTAATTTTCCGGGAATGCAGCGGCGGATCGAACGACATGTGCGAAGAGTCGGCAAACAGCAATTCCAGCGTGTGCTTGCCCGGGGTCAGCGTCAGCGTGGTCTCGGTTTGACCCTTGCCGAAATGAATAATCTTGTCGGTGGCGGGTAGCGGCGCATCGAGCTTGAGTTCGCTCAAATCCGTGTCGACCAGCAGATGATGGTGGCCGGTGTTGTCGAACTTAACCCCGGCGGGCGCAATGCCCATGCCTTTGAGACCGAATTGTACGCGGACCGGATTGTGCACGGTCGCGCCGTCGCGAGGCGAGATGATATACACTTCGGCCCCCGCCGGCGCCGGCATGCGCTGTTGAGCGAGCGCCGTTGTCGCCAGTGCACACGCCCCCAATGCCAGAAAAAAGAGACGATTCATTGGATCTCCATGTGTTGCTCGAGGAACGGTGCGCATCTTACCGCCGCCGCCGGGTGCTTGCTCATTGTTCCCGACGAGCATCCACGCCCAGCTCGTGCGGCTCGAAATCATCGACATTGATGATATTGAGGACTTTGGCATCGTAATCGCGCAGCATTGCGGCCTCGGCGTCGCTCAGGATGCCGAGCTGCAACGCCTCCGCGATCTGCCCGGGAGGGTCCAGGGCGGTGATCCGGCCCGGCTTCACGCCGTCGACGCGAACGCGCTTCTCGAGTGCTTCCGCGGCATCGGCCAGCTGCAGCGCCTCCTGCAGCAGGCCGAGCGCATTCCCGGGTTCCAAGGTTTTGTAAGCGTGCGCGGTCAGCCGTTCCCGGGCAGCGCTCGGGCTGGTGATCAGGTCCGCGACCGCACGGCCTTGTGCGTCGCTGGGAGCAGAATAGGTGAGCCCGCGCGGGAAGATGATCAGCCGCATGAGAGCCGCCAAGGGGCGATTGGGGAAATTGCGCAAGAACAGGTGCAACTGTTCCTGCGCCTGATAGAGCAAGCTGCGGCACGCCCATTCGACCAGCGGCAGGTCTTCGGCAGCCCGCCCTTGATTGTCGTGATGCTTCAGGACCATCGACGCCAGATACATGAATGAGAGGACGTCGCCCAAGCGCGCCGACAGGTTCTCTTTTTTCTTGAGGTAGCCGCCGAGCGCCAGCATGGCGACGTCGGCCGCAAACGCGAACGAGGCGCTGTAGCGATTGATGTGCTGGAAATAGCGAGCGGTGTGACCGGTCCGCGGCACTTTGGTGAAGCGCGCAAAGGTGATGCCCAAGACGAGCGAACGCACCGCATTCGAGATCGCAAAACCGACGTGACCCATCAGCGCCCGGTCGAAATCGCGCACACCTTCCTCACGGTTCGGATTGCGCGCTGCGTTCATTTCCTTCAGCACCCATGGATGGCAGCGCACTGCGCCCTGCCCGAAGATGATCAAATTGCGGGTCAGGATATTGGCGCCTTCGACGGTGATGGCCACGGGCACGATCTGATAGCCGCGGCCTAAATAATTCTTGGGGCCCAAGCAAATTCCCTTCCCGCCATGTATGTCCATGGCATCGTTCGCGATCATGCGGCCGAGTTCGGTGGCGTGATACTTGAGCATGGCGGAAGGAACGGACGGTTTTTCGCCGCCGTCAATCGCACCGGCGGTGACGGAGCGGGCGGCATCGATGATGTACGTGCGCGCCGCCAGACGCGCCAACACCTGCTCGACGCCTTCGAAGCGGCCAATCGGCATGTTGAACTGTCGGCGCACTCGCGCATACGCGCCGGAGGCGTACACCGCCGCTTTCGCGGCGCCGGCGGTGTTCGACGGCAGCGAGATGCAGCGCCCCACCGACAACTGCTCGACCAGCATGCGCCAACCTTGGCCGGCCATGCCGAAACCGCCAATTATCGCATCCAGGGGAACGAACACGTCGTGTCCTTGGATCGGGCCATTTTGAAAAGGAATGTTCAGCGGGAAGTGCCGCCGGCCGATGCTGATTCCCGGAGTGTCGCGCGGGATGAGCGCACAGGTGATTCCCAGATCCGTGCGCTCGCCCATGAGTTTTTCGGGGTCGAACAGGCGAAACGCCAGACCAATCACCGTGGCGATCGGCGCCAGCGTGATGTATCGCTTGGAGAAGTTGAGCTTGATGCCGACGATCTCCGCGCCTTGCCATCGACCTCTGCAAATGACGCCGGTGTCGGGGATCGCGGCCGCGTCCGAGCCGGCGCGCGGGCCAGTGAGGGCGAAGCAAGGCACCTCATCACCGCGCGCCAGCCGCGGCAGGTAGTGATCTTTTTGCGCGTCGGTGCCGTAGTGCAGCAGAAGTTCCGCCGGCCCCAGCGAATTCGGCACGGCAACGGTCGAGGAGGCCGTCGCGCAACGCGAGGCGATCTTGATCAACACGCAGGAATGCGCGTAGGCCGAGAATTCCAGGCCGCCGTAGCGCTTTGGAATGATCATGGCGAAGAAGCCGTGCGACTTGATGAAGGCCCAAACTGGCGGCGTCATGTCGCCGCGCCGATGTGTAATGTCCCAGTCGTCGAGCATTGCGCACAGTTCCTCGCACGGTCCATCGAGAAAGGCCTGCTCGGCCGGCGTCAGTGCCGGCGCCTTCGCCGACATCAGTTTTTGCCAATTGGGCCCGCCGGTGAACAATTCACCGTCCCACCACACGGTGCCGGCGTCCAATGCCTCGCGTTCAGTGGCTGACATCGCAGGCAACAATCGGCGATAGCCCCGCAGAAACGGCCGCGTTACGAAGCTCATGCGCAATGGCCGGATATTGAGGAGCAGCAGCAAGGCGACCGGGATCGAGACGATGCCTTTCCACCAATCGGGCGCGGCACCAAAAACCCAATATGCCAGCAGCAGCACGGCCAAGACGGCGGCGGCGGACGCCCAGCTCGCGCGGCGATAGGCGAGAACGAGGATGACACCCGCGAACGACAGGAACCAAGCGATAACCGCGGCGGCGCCGAGCAACGCGTCGTTCATGAATTTTTCCGCTGGGAGCCAGTCTGAGTAATCCCCGTGGCCTTACCTAAGGCAGATTTCACTTCAGCCGAGGCGGAGCCGACGCGGTTGGGTAAACACCCAATAAGGAGGCGACAACGACGGATGAAGTGAAATCTACCCGGTCCCGAAGGGTTGGCTGGGGGAGGGGCGTCTGCGGCGTTGCGCGGCTTGGCCGTGGGGCCCGCCACGGCCTGCGCCGCGCGCCTTGCATCCGCTCCGTCTCCCAGCCAACGCGGCTCACGCGGATTACTCAGACAGGCTCCTGGGTTAGATCAAGTCTTTGACACCGTCACGCTCTTCGCAGAGCTCGCGGTGGGTCGCCAGCATTTTGTCGCGGCTGAACTCATTGACGCTCAAGCCCTGCACAATGCTGTACCGGCCGCCCTTACACGTCACTGGATACGAATAAACGACGCCCTCCGGTATACCGTAGCTCCCGTCCGAGGCTACGCCCATGCTGACCCAGTCGCCGTCGGGCGTGCCGAGCACCCAGTCGTGAATGTGGTCGATCGCCGCGGAGGCCGCTGACGCCGCCGAGGATGTCCCACGCGCTTTGATGACCGCAGCGCCGCGCTGCTGCACGGTCGGAATGAAGATGTCTTTGAACCAACTTTCGCCCACCATCGACAGCGCGGGTTTGCCCGCTACCGTCGCGTGATGTAGATCGGGATATTGAGTCGCCGAATGGTTGCCCCAAATGATCACCTTCTTGACCTGGTCGAGGGCGACCGTGGCTTTCTCGGTCAACTGAGCGAGGCCACGATTGTGATCGAGTCGCGTCATCGCCGTAAAGCGCTCGGGGGCCAAAGACGGCGCGTTGCGCCGCGCGATCAGCGAATTCGTATTGGCGGGATTGCCGACCACCAGTACACGAACATCGCGGCTCGCGACAGCGTCCAGGGCCTTGCCTTGGGCGGAGAAAATCTTGGCGTTCTCCAGCAGCAGATCCTTGCGCTCCATGCCGGGGCCACGAGGCCTCGCCCCCACCAACATGGCAAATTGGCAGTCCTTGAACGCGACCTGCCCGTCATGTGTCGCCGCAACTTTATTGAGCGTGGGGAACGCGCAGTCGCAAAGCTCCATCAGCACCCCTTGCACGGCGGCGGCCGCGGCCGGTATTTCCAACAAATTCAAGTTGATCGGTTGGTCAGCGCCCAGCATCTGGCCGGACGCAACCCGAAACGCCAGCGCATAACCGATGTTGCCGGCTGCGCCGGTGATGGTGACCGTGACTGGTTTTTTCATGACTGGCTCCCTGGCGCAAAAGCGATCAATGGTAGCCGAAGCGCCCTATTGCCGCACGGCAGGGGGGCGCCTGCCGCGCTCGGCATGCAGACATGGAGAAGCTGCGCGACCGTCGGCGCGATTTGCCGCATATCGATGACTCCTAGATCGCGATGGGCTATGCCCCGGTAGCCCTTGTGCCGGGCGTACAGCGTGGCGAACGCCCGCAAATCACCGTCGCGGTAACGCAGCATCAGATGTCTTCATCGGCCACCTGCATAGCTCGAAAGCATACGATTTTCAAAAAGTGCTTGTATGTATCCGTGATGTATATTAGTATATCACCATGTCACCACAACACCTTGGTGACGAATGTTAACCACAGGAGACGCTCATGAAAACGCAGATATCCACCAAGCTCGCAGCCCTCGGCATGGCCCTGCTGATGAACCTCCTCATGATTGGCGGCATCGGCTACCTGTTCAGCAGCCAGCTGCATCAACATCCCGCAGCGATCACCCTGGCGGCCGTCTGATCCGATGTCCAGGGCGTTCTGCTAGATTAGCGTGCTATAGGGCCCCTACACGGGGCCCGGCACACGAGTGGCGAATGGATCCAAATTGGAACGACAACCAGCCCATCTATCGCCAACTGCGCGATCGAATGGTCGCCCTGATTCTGGAGGGCGCGCTGAAGGAGGGTGATCCTTTGCCGTCCGTTCGCGTGGTCGCCGCCGATTATCGGCTCAACCCGCTTACCGTGCTCAAGGGGTATCAGCAGCTAGTCGACGAACGCCTGGTGGAAAAGCGCCGCGGCCGCGGCATGTACGTGAGCGACGGCGCACGGCGGCTGCTGCTGGCCGGCGAACGCGAGCGTTTTTTGAACGAGGAATGGCCCCAGATTCTCGCGGTCATCCACCGCCTGGGATTCTCCGCGCAGGAGCTGTTCGCGCAGACTCCCGCGCTCACCCACCCGGCTCCGCCGCCGCGCGGCAGCGAAGCAAAAGACGAATGAGCCCCGGTATGCCTCCGATAATCCAAGCGCGCGATCTCTCAAAGAAATATGGCTCGAACATCGCGCTCGATCACGTCAATTTTGCCGTCGAAGCCGGCCGAATCGTCGGCCTCATCGGCCCGAACGGTGCCGGCAAGACCAGCGCGCTGCGCGCCATCTTGGGACTCACAGCCTACGAGGGTGAGCTGCAAGTGCTGGGCCGCGAACCGTTCGCGGATCGTGCTGCGCTCATGAATGAGGCGACCTTCATCGCCGATGTTGCGGTGCTGCCGCCGTGGCTTCGGGTCGATCAGGCGATCGAATTCGTCGCCGGCGTGCATCCGCGATTTCGCCGCGACCGCGCGCAGGCTTTCCTTGCCAAGACGCAGATCACCGGCCAACGCCGCATTCGAGAACTGTCCAAGGGGATGAAAACCCTGGTTCATTTGGCATTGACCATGGCCATCGATGCGAGACTGCTGGTGCTCGATGAGCCGACGCTGGGTCTGGACATCCTGGCGCGGCGCGCATTCTACGATGCGCTGGTGAACGACTACATGGACGCAACGCGGACCATTCTGATCACCACGCACCAAGTGGAAGAGGTCGAGAACCTATTGACCGACGTGCTCTTCATCGACAAGGGGCGCATCGTTCTCGATTCCTCGCTGGAGGACATCGCCACGCGCTACGCCGCGGTCGCCGTCGCGGAGGATAAAGTCGCCGCGGCACGAGCCGAACACCCTTTTTTCGAGCGCCCCATGCTCGGCAAGAAAGTGCTGTACTTCGAGCGCCCGGATGTCGGCAAACTCGCGAATTTCGGTGAGGTAGTCACGCCGAGCGTTGCCGATCTGTTCGTCGCCAAGCTGTCTTAGGAGCGCGCATGAATACCTACGTGTGGCTGGTGCGCCGGGAATTCTGGGAGAACAGGGCCATCTGGATATGCCCGGCCCTGATCGGCGCCGCACTGACGTGCGCCGCATTGTTCGGCAGAGTCGATGTCGCGGCCTTGAGTTCGCCCGAGCAGAACCGCTCGATGGCCGGCATGGCCTTTTTCGCCTTCGGGGCGATCTTCTACGGTGTGATGTCGATCTATTCCACTTGGTATTTGCTCGACTGCCTGTACGCGGATCGCAAGGATCGCAGTGTTCTGTTCTGGAAATCGCTGCCGATATCCGATACCGCCACGGTCCTGTCGAAGGTATTCGTCGGCTTGATCGCGATTCCAATCGTGTACTTCATTGCGGCTGATCTCTCGACCTTGTTGATGGCATTCATCATCGCGCTGCGGAGCCGCTCGTCTTTTGGCGGCGCGCTTTGGCAGCCCGATTTGTGGCTGCAGCTGCAGGCCCTGTGGCTGTACATGATCATCTCCACCGCTGTTTGGTACCTGCCTTTGGCCGGCTGGCTTATGCTGGTTTCGGCTTGGGCGAAGCGCGCCGTCATGCTGTGGTGCATTCTGCCGCCGTTGGCCGCAGTTCTGGCCGAGCGCTTGTTTCTCGGCAGCCACGCCATCGCATCACTGCTGCGGAATCGCATACTGGGCTACGGCCAGGCGGCCTACGACCTGTCGGACCGGGGCCTGTGGGTGACGACGACTTTCGGCCACGACGACGCGATCACTGCGCCGAGCAGCGTTTGGCGCTTGCTCAAACCGATTGGATTCTTCTCGGCGCCGGCAACTTGGATCGGCGTGCTCGTCGGGGCCGCGCTGATCTACGGCGCCATTCAACTGCGCTTGCGGCGCACGGAGCTGTAACGCCCTTGGGATTCGCAACCAAGCGGTGCAAAATAGCGCCCTTGCCACGCCGTCACGCCCAAGGAGCGCTGAATGTACAAGACGAAGATCGACCTTTCAGAAAAAACACGCCGCAATGTGATCGCCATTCTCAACGATCGGTTGGCCGATGCGATCGATTTGCAGAGCCAAGTCAAGCAAGCGCACTGGAACGTCAAGGGTCCCCACTTCATCGCCCTGCACGAGCTGTTCGACAAGATTTCCGACATCGTCCTGGAGCAAATCGACGAAGTTGCGGAACGCATTACCAGCCTGGGCGGGACGGCGGAAGGTACGGTGGCCGTCGCCGCCAAACGCAGCAAGCTGAAGAACTATCCGTTGAGCATCACCGCGGGGAAGGATCACTTGCTTTATTTGTCGACGCAGGTGGCGGCGTTCGGCAAAGCGGTTAGGACCGGGATCGATGACACGGGCAACCTGGGGGATGCCGATACCGCGGATCTGCTGACCGGAATTTCTCGCGAACTCGACAAGTATTTGTGGTTTCTCGAAGCGCATCTGCAAGATAAAGCCTAGAGCCTATCTGAGCAATCCCGAGACAGGCTCCTGATGACCGAACCCGGCGATTCCGGCGCAGAAGATC
>Ga0187817_10000816_pt1 | contig 14144 bp, 13 predicted proteins | sample NC_wetland_sal_i_17_FD_132431 | JGI IMG/M metagenome (GOLD analysis project Ga0187817, IMG submission 132431) | Wetland sediment microbial communities from Neuse River Estuary, North Carolina, USA - SO4_2 | ecosystem: Environmental > Aquatic > Freshwater > Wetlands > Sediment | place: USA...
CGCAGCAAGGGGGACAGGCGTTGAAGGCGCCGTGGCGGTCCAGCCTGCGAATGTGGACGGCAGAATACCCTGAGCGGCGGCCGGGTGGGCCGCAACGGCAAGGCAAAGAACTCCCAGGAAAATCCGAAATAGGCGGCCCATGTCTCCTTGTATTAGACTCTAGAAGTTTACTGCGAGTTCCCGGATCGCGCCACTTTTCCCGCAAAATTTTCCGCGGCTGAGCGGGCTTGGTTGGCCGTCAGGCTGTTGGTGCTTTGCAGGTAACTCTCAATTCCATGGTACAGCCCGTCGGCGACTCGCTGGCGGTTTTCCGGTTTCTTGAGCCACTGCTCGTCGCTGGGGTTGGAAAGGAACGAAATTTCCGCCAGCACGGAAGGCATGTCCGCCCCGATTAAGACGACGAAGGGAGCTTTGCGGACGCCGCGGTTGCGGTCGCCGCGATTCATGTTTTCCATGCGCTTGGACAGGGAATCCTGAATCATGGTGGCGAGGTCGCGGGATTCCTCGATTTTTTCGTTGCTGGCGATTTTCTTGACGATGTCCTGAAGGTCGTGGACGCCGTTTTCCGAGAGCGCGTTTTCACGCGAAGCGACTTCCATGGCGTCGCTCGATCCAGTGAAGTTCAGGTAATAGGTTTCGACTCCGCGCGCATGGTGGTCCTGGCTGGAATTGGCATGGACCGATATAAACAAGTCGGCCTTGGCTTGGTTAGCAATCTCCGTGCGGCGTTCAAGCGGAATGAAAGTGTCATCTCCGCGCGTAAAGACGACCTCGGCTCCCGGAAGTTTCTGCTGAATGATTTTGCCCAGCCGCAGGGCCACGTCGAGGCACAAATCTTTTTCCATGAAGCCTGTGGGCCCGATCGTGCCGGTGTCGTGGCCGCCGTGCCCCGCGTCGATCACGATTCGCCCGATCTTAAGCCCCAGTGCGCGCGTCAGGGAATGCTGCCCGTCGCGCGTCAATTCCGGGGTGGGAGCAGGACCCATTTCCTCGGCCTGTTCGTGCGCCGATTTCAGCGACCGCTTGGATTTTTTTGGCAATGCCGGAGGGCTGGGGGGCGGTGCTGCGTTCGCATCGTCGGAGTTTGCCGCTGTCGATAGAGCGGAGCCGTCAGCTTCGCCGGGCTGAGTCTTGGCTGATTTTGCGGCAGCGTTTTTCTGCGAATTCCTGGCGGACTTGCTCTGCGGCTTATCTTCCGACGGCTGCGCATCCGCAATGGCCGCCGCGGACGAAGCGGGCGCTGTTTTCGCCGCGTTCTTTTCAATTGTTTTGGGCGGCGGTTTTACAGTGGCATCCTCGGTTTGCATTTCGGGCTTCACCGGCGCCAGGTCGGTTGTCGTTGGCCCGGGTGGAGGAGCGGTGTTGCGCGCGGCCGCCTCGGCCGCGGCGGAATTGCCGTATACATCCACGACCAGGCGGTAAGGATCGGGCAGCAAAAACACCGAGTAATCCGAAACGCGGCTCACTTCCAGCACAACGCGCACGACGCCGGATTGATTTTGCGCAACGCGCACGGTTTTCAGGAATCCGCCGCTGTCCAGATCGACCGGCTTGCGGAGGAGCGCGGGATTGAGCTTCGCGCCTTCGATGTCAAAATAAATCCGGTCAGGCCCCGTGATGCGCGCCGCCTGATATTTCACTTTTGCTCCCACATCGATCACGATGCGGGTATAGGTGTCGGCGTTCCAGGTGCGGATCCGCGAGACTTGCGGGCCGGAGCCATCCGCGACGGAATTGTCCTCGGGCGCTCCCTGTTTCGTGTCCGTCGCAGGCGGAGTCTTATCCGCGGAGATGTTTTTAGGCGACACGCGGTCCGTGCGATCTTTGTCGGCGGGAGAAGATTGTGGCGGCTTTGCCGCGGCGCTTTCGGCGGAAATCTTATCCAGTGCAGCGCGAACTTCCGCGGCATGGACCGACCGCGGATGGAGCGACAGGAATTGTTCGTAAGTCTTCTGCGCGAGAGCAGGATCGTGCAAGTCATCCATTTCGATGCGTGCGATGGCCAGCAGAGCGTCCTCGCGGTACTTGCTCGTCGGATATTCCCGCATCAGGAACTGGTAGGAATCGATGGAGCGCTGATAATACTTGGTATCGAAGAGATCGCCCATCGCGCGGAACAGCTCAGCCACATGGTTGACTGAGGCAGGTACGTCCGCGGCGTGCGAAGTGATCAGGTACACGCGCTGATATTCGACGACCAGCGCGGTGTAATCCTTGAGCGTGCGTGCGCTCTCCGGGCGCGCTTCGAGGGCTTCGCGCGTTTTTTCCGCGCGTTCAAATTGTGCTTTTGCTGCGTCACGGCGGGAAGATGTGTTCTCATCGGCGCGGCTGGCGAGAGGGAATAGCGACAAAGCTACTACGGCCGCGAAAAAGACGCGCAGGATTCGCCGGATTGTAGCGGCATTTTGCCGCAACGTCTGCCTCATTCGTTCGTAAAAACGACCCGTCCGTCTGCTTCCACCGCGCGGTAAATGGGACGCCGCTCATCAAATGCTCGGGGGAGCCGATCGGAGCCGGGACGGAAGTAGGAATCGGTTACCTTCTGAACGTATTCGCGCGTTTCCCGATACCTTGGGACGCCCCCCGCACGATCCACGGCGCCCGGGCCCGCGTTGTATGCGGCCAGGGCCTTGTCGAGATCTCCATTATAGCGCTCTAAGAGCTTATGAAGATAGCGAACTCCGGCATCGAGATTTTGCTGAGGGTCAAACGCGTTGCTTACGCCCAACTGCTGCGCAGTCCCTGGAACCAGTTGCATCAACCCGCGCGCGCCCTTTCGGGAAATTGCGCTCGAATTCCAGTTCGATTCCGTCTGGATTACGGCCCGGACCAGCGCCGGATCCACTCGATATCGATCCGAAACTTCGCGAATCATCTGCTCGATCTTCTCCCGATTGGCGAGCTCTGCGGTCGACATTTCGAGAGATGGCGTTGATGAAGTTTGGGTTGTGCTCGATGCAATCCCCGTTGATTTAAACCCTTTCGGCAGGACCGGCTTGGCTGGCCGGGGCGCGAAAACGGGGTTCGAGTTGACGAAGACCCGTTTGCCGCTGTCATCCATGTAGGAGACGATCTGACCCTGGGCCGGAACAGCGCACAAGATCAGTGTTCCCACAAGGATGGCTACCGAACTGGAGAGGGAGCGCATAGAGTTCAGTTCTGGGAAGGCAGTGCGATTCTGCTTCCTTTGAGACAGACCAATCACCGCGACAGGGATCTCCGCACCGTGGCGGGTCGCCCTGGACGTTCCTGGCACTACAGCTTTTATTATAACAATTGGTCTATGAGGGGGTATACCTGGTCAAGGGCACTTTTTAAGGCAAATGTGTCTTTTCCGCCAGCCTCCGCCAAATCAGGCCTTCCGCCGCCCGAACCGCCCACGGTCTTGGCAATTTCCTGTATCACCTTTCCTGCGTGTAACTTAGAGGTTAGATCCTTGGTAATGCCGGCCAAAAGGGCCACTTTGCCCTCCTCGGCAGTCCCCAGGACCACCACCCCGGACCCCAGCTTCTGGCGGAGGCTGTCTACCAGCTGGCGCATGGCCTCCCGGTCCACCCCTTCGAGCTGGGCTGAGATGACCTTGACGCCCTTGATAGTACGAGCCTGAGAGGCCAATTCGTCCAGTTTGGAAAGGGCCCCCTTGCGCCTTTGAGTCTCAAGCTGTTTCTCCATCTGGCGCTGGAGTTGCTTGGATTGCTCTATGGCTTTGGTGACGAATTCTTCGTTCACGCCCATCAGCGAGGAGATATCGCGCAGGAGTTGCTGAGCGCGCTGGTAGTCGGCCAAGGCGGCCGCGCCGGTGATGGCTTCAATGCGGCGCACTCCGGCGGCGGCGGATTGCTCGACGACGATTTTGAATATGCCGATGTCGCCCGTGCGCCGGACGTGCGTGCCGCCGCAAAGTTCCTTGCTGTAGAAGCCGCGCGGCGCGGAAGGGTCGGGAATCGTGACCACGCGGACGTTCTGTTCGGGGTAGCGGTCGCCGAAAAACGCGAGAGCGCCGGAGGCGAGCGCGTCGTCCAGCGAAGTGATGTTTGTTTGGATTTCACTGTTGAGCAAAATTTCGTCGTTCACTTGTTGCTCGATGTCGCGGAGTTCCGCCGGATCGATCGCCGCGAAATGCGAAAAATCGAATCGCAGGCGAGAAGGCTCGACGAGCGAGCCGGCCTGCTTGACGTGTGTGCCGAGAATGTTGCGCAGCGCGGCGTGCATGAGGTGTGTCCCCGTGTGGTTGCGTTTGATGTGCTCGCGCCGCGCGCCGTCCGCGTCGCCCGAAACGCGATCGCCCACAGCGAGCTTTTCTCTCGCGACAATGCGATGCGCGATGAGTCCGGAGACGGGATAGTACGCGCCGCGCACGTCGGCAACCTGTATCGTGTGCTCGTTGTTCCAAAGCGTGCCGATGTCGGAAACTTGTCCGCCGGACTCCGAGTAAAACGCCGTGCGATCAAGGACGATTTCCCCTTCCGCGCCGGCCGGCAGTTCTTTGACCGCTCCGTCCTTCGTGACAATTGCCTCGATGCGGCAATCTTTCGCCGTGGTCGAGTAATAAAAATCCGGTTCCGTGCGATACGTCTCCGCGAGCTTGGCATAGACAGGATTCGCGACGTCCTTGTGCCCGCCCTTCCACGAGGCGCGCGCTCGCGTGCGCTGCTCCTCCATGGCGCGGTCAAACCCGTTCCACTCGACACGAATTCCCGCATCCCGCGTCACGTCTTCGATGAAATCGCGGGGCAGGCCATATGTGTCGTAAAGCTTGAACGCTCTTTCTCCCGCGTAAACAATTGTTGGGATCGGCCCGCCTTTTTCCAGATCCTGGCGGCTGGATTGAGTTGCGCTTTTTGATTCAGTCTCATGCGCGTGCACGACCATCAACGGTCGAATGTCATCCATGAGCTTGGCGAGGCCAATGTCGATTGTGTGGGAGAATCTCCGTTCCTCGCTCAGGATAATTTTTGAGACGCGCTCGATCGACTGATCGAGCTCGGGATACGCATCGCGCATGGCAGCGTGAACTGCACGGGCCATCTCCGTCATAAAGGGTTCGGTGGCGTCCAGGAGCCTTCCGTGGCGGATTCCGCGGCGCATGATTTTGCGCAAGACGTAGCCGCGGCCTTCGTTGGACGGGATCACGCCGTCGGAAATCAGGAATGTGGACGCGCGCGCATGATCGGCAACGATACGAAGGGAAGCGTCGCTTTGCGGCGATGCGCCGGGACGAGCACCGGTGAGTTCTGCCGCGCGTTGTATAAGCGGCACAAACAAATCCGTATCGAAATTGCTAATTTTGCCCTGCAACACGGCGGCGAGGCGTTCGAGGCCAGCGCCCGTATCGATCGAAGGTTTTGGCAGCGGAGCAACAGTGCCAGAAGCGTCGCGGTTGAATTGCATGAAGACGAGGTTCCAGATTTCGACGTAGCGGCCGCAATCGCAACCGAACTTGCAGTCAGTATGGCCCTGATCCGATGCCTCGGGGCCCATGTCGTAGTGAATTTCGCTGCACGGGCCGCAGGGCCCGGTGTCGCCCATGGCCCAGAAATTTTCCTTCAGGCCTGGTACGGGAACGACGCTATCACGCGGAGCGCCAATGTTTACCCATAGGTTGAGCGCTTCTTCGTCGGTGCCTAGAATTTTTCCCGGAGCAACTTCGGCCCCGCCAAAAACGGTGAACGTCAGCTTGTCGACTGGAATTCTAAACCAATTGGGGGAAGTGATGAGTTCCCAGGCGTAGGCGACGGCGTCTTTCTTGAAATAATCGCCGAAGGAAAAGTTGCCGAGCATCTCGAAAAAGGTGTGGTGGCGATTGGTGAAGCCGACATTTTCAAGGTCGTTGTGCTTGCCCCCGGCGCGCACGCATTTTTGCGACGACGTGGCGCGCGTGTATTCGCGCTGATCGAGGCCCAGGAAAACGTCCTTGAATTGATTCATCCCGGCGTTCGTGAAGAGCAGCGTGGGATCGTTCGTGGGGACGAGCGACGAGCTGCGCACCACGCGGTGGCCGCGCTCGGCGAAGAATTTCAGAAACGTGCTGCGGATTTCGTTGCCGCTCAGCAAGATGACCCCTGTGATCCGTGACTCGTGGCCCGCGACTCGTGGAAAAACTACGGGAACTCGTGCCGCCGACGCTTTTTCTGGATGCGGATTTCTCCGAAGATGCGTTCGCTCCGGTTGAACATTATGGCAGACGGGTGAGGCGCTCGCAACGCGCGCGAAAATCGACTGCGTTTCAGCACAGAGGACACAGAGGGCACAGAGAAAACCCTTGAGAAAATCTGATCTCGAATAGCATTCCGAGAGTGGTGGGTTTGGCCTTTCTCCTTTCTCATTCCGAACTCTGTGCCCTCCGTTTCCTCTGTGGTGAAATCCGCTCCAATAGAGGGAACGGGCTGAATGCGCAGGAATGCCGAACAAACCATTTCCGCCTCAACTGTGACATTGCTCACAATCCGTGACATGGAAAATGTGCAATGAGTTGCCAAAGATGTGCAGATGCGTTGAATTCATTTATTGAGTTTGACCCGTTTTGCACCGGGCGGTATCTTGATTTTTCGGTTGATTTGGGGGACTCTCTCGAGAAGGCGGCCCAACTTAAGGATATGTATTTGAAATGCGCCCACCCGGATTGCTCATCTGATTTTGATTACGGGCAGGGGCGTCTGTTTCGCTTCCAGCAAACTCCCAGCCAAGAAAAACAACCTTCCCACTGGCACGCCGTCAAGCACTTCTGGCTCTGCTCGCGGTGCTGCGAAAATTACACCATCGAATATCAAAAGGGAGTAGGAGTGCTGCTCATGGAGCGGCTGGAGAAGTTGGCCGGTGCGCAGCCCTGCTATTACGTCCTGCAGGCGGAAATGGCGCCGAAGCCGGCGCTGCCGCGCCGCCTCAGCCGGTCCAGGGTTCGGCAAAGGAAGCCGAGCAGCGATTTGCCTTCCGCGGGTGTAAGCGCAATCGAGGTTCTCGAAACACGGAACTTGGAAAGGAGGGGATAATCCTAATGAACGAAGAGATTGGCACGATGGCGGGTGCAATCTGGCACGCGCTCGAGGCAAACGGTGAGATGACGCTGGCCAAACTCAAGAAAGAATTAAAAGCCACGTCGCCGATTTTTGATTGGGCGATTGGCTGGCTGGCGCGCGAAGACAAAATCATGCTAACCACGGAGAAGCGCTCCGTCCGCGTCTGCCTAAAGGGATGGCACACGCAGAGCATGCACGCCGCTTGATTTTTTGGCTTCAGAAGTGTCGAAACGTCGATACCGGCGCCCGGTTCATACGTTTCTCAAGCCGGCGGAAGTGGACTCACCTCAAAATCGCCTCAAATCCACACCGATTTTCATCCATCGCAGGAAATACTAGAAATTAGCGCTACTCGCTCGGAATGTAGTGGTAGCCCCGGCGCTACAAATCCCTTCGTCGGTCGGCATGGCCTTCAAAATATGATTAAACTTCCTCGCCGGAATTTTCCGGAAGCTCTTCCAATGGCCTTTTTGCCAGGGCGCTCAATTCGCGGCGGATCGTGTCCGCGGAAAATCCGGCGCGAAGCAGGCTGCGGTAAAGGGACGCGACGCGTCGCTCGTCGAGCGGGCCGCGCAGCAACTTGATGCGTCGCTCGAGCCGTGCGCGCACCAGTGCGCTCTCGCTCGATTCAGGGGAACGCTCGGCGAGGGCCGCTTCGATGTGGCGGTCGGGCACGCCGCGGGCGCGCAGGTCGCGTGCGATGCGAAACGCTCCCTGCTTTCGCAATTCGGTGCGCAGTCGGACAAACTGCCGCGCGTAACGCGCGTCGTCCAGATAATCCAGTTGCTTCAGCCGATCCAGAACGCTTTTGACCGCGTCTTTGTCTTCCGCCCGCCGCTCCAGATAAGTCCGCATTTCGTAGACCGAATAGGCGCGCCGCGCCAGGCTATTGATCGCCGCAGTGTAGAGATCGGTCTCGCTGGAAAGCTTTCGCGGAGCGGAGCGCATGAGGGGAGCATAGAGGCAAAGAGGCAGGGAGGCAAGGAGGCAAGGAGGCAAGGAGGCAAGGAGACAGGGATGCAAAAGAAATAGAGGAAGTGAAGGAGAAACCTTGTCGAGTCGAGCGCGCGAGGACTGCGGACGCCTCGTTCCGTTATCTAGAACCTGCAACCTGCCGCCTGAAACCTGTTCCTACCGTTTTCCGGTGCGCTCGAACTCGTTCATGCTTTGTTCCATTTCCTCGCGGGCCGAGTCGGACGAGGAGCGGATACCCTGGATGCGCAGCTTGAAGTCGTCCGGGTTGGACGCGCGAAGCAGCGCTTCCTCGTAGGTGATGAGGTTGCGCGAATACAGGTCGAAGAGCGATTGATCGAAGGTCTGCATGCCGTACTGGCTGGTGCCAGCAGCGATGGCGTCATGGATCAGGCGCGTCTTGTCCGGATTGATGATGCAATCGCGGACATACGCGGTCGCGATCATCACTTCGACGGCGGGAACGCGTCCGGTCCCAGCCGCGGTCTGCACCAGGCGCTGGCTGACGACGGCCTTGAGCGTGGCGGCCATTTGCAGACGAATCTGTTTTTGCTCGGGAGGAGGGAAGACCGCGATGATACGTTGAATCGTTTCCGTCGCGTCCAGAGTGTGCAACGTCGAGAACACCAGGTGGCCCGTTTCAGCAGCCAGCAAAGCCGTGGCGATGGTTTCGAGGTCGCGCATTTCGCCGACCAGGATGACGTCAGGGTCCTGGCGGAGACCGGCGCGCAAGGCGGTGGAAAAGTTTGCGGTGTCCACTTCCACTTCGCGCTGGTTGATGAAACTTTTCTTGTCGCGGTGCAGGAATTCGATGGGGTCTTCAATGGTAATGACGTGATCGGCGCGCGACGAATTGATGCGGTCGATCATCGCCGCGAGCGTCGTGGATTTGCCCGAACCGGTGGTCCCGGTGACGAGGACCAGGCCACGCTGCTCTTCGCAAATCGTCTCGATGACGCGAGGAAGATTCAGTTCTTCGATGGTGCGAATCTTGGTGGGAATGACGCGGAGCACCATGCCCACGTTGCCGCGCTGCTGGAAAACGTTGACGCGGAAGCGGCCCAGGCCCGCGACCCCGTAGGCCATATCCAGTTCGGCCGTCTCCTTGAATTTTTGCTTCTGGCGGTTGGTCATCATGCTGAACGCCATGGACAGCATTTCTTCCGGAGTGACGCGCTGCACGTCGGTGAGCGGCGTGAGCGCGCCGTCAATGCGCAGACAGGGATGGTTTCCGACTTTCAGATGGAGGTCGGACGCTTTGGTTTCAACGGCGCGGCGTAGAAGATCGTCGATGCTCAGGGCCATGTTTTTACCTGTCTCCGCGAGGAAGAACGCAATATCGAACGTAGCATCGGGGGAAGAAGCGGGCAAGCGCGCCGGATTAGAGTGACGCCGCTTAGTAACGGGCGATTTAAAGAGTAGGAATGGCGGGAGCTACGAGCGAATTAGCGGCTGAACGGTCAGCCCAGCTCGGCGAGAGCGGCTTCCATTTCGGATCGCGCATGTTCGTCACCAGTGCGCTGGGCCGTGGCAATGCCGGCGGCCAGTGCGGACCGGGCCTCTTCCGTGCGGCCTGACTTGGCCAGATATTGGCCAAATTGGAAGTAACCGGCGACGTATTCGGGATGCGCGGCCAGGAGAGCCTTGAAATGCTCGTCGGCCGCGGCGGCATCACCGGAATTGGCGCATTCCATCGCCAGGCCGTAGCGGGCGAAGGCATCGGTGGGCTTGGCGGCGACGAACTCTTCGAGAATCTGGCGGCGCGTTTTCTTCTGTGGTTGGGTCGAAGTCATGCGCATAGTATATTCGCGCTAGCAGCGAACGCCAAATCTTAGGTAGGACAGCCAAGAGTGGCTGTCCTACGTGCAAGCAAATCGACCCACAATCAGGGAGCATAAACTCAATAATGAAACCATCGTCTATTCCCCAAAAATATAAGGTTCAGATTGAAAAATTGTTGCCAGGCCGACCAGTCAGCGCTTCGCGCACCGAAATGACGGAGCTCGTGCTTCCTCAGGACTCGAACCTGCTCGGGAATATTCTGGGCGGGCGCGTCATGCACATGATCGACATCGCAGGCGCGATTGCCGCGCACCGGCACTGCCATCGCCAGGTGGTTACGGCGTCTGTAGATCACCTGGATTTTTTGAATCCTGTGCGCGTGGGCGATTTGATTGTTCTTGAAGCGCAAGTAAATCGCGCCTTCCACACGTCGGTCGAGGTGGGCGTCGAAGTTTTCTCGGAAGATTCCGTGGCGGGCATTCGCAAACATACCACCAAGGCGTTCCTTACATTTGTCGCTCTTGACGAAATTGGCAAACCCGTTCCCGTGCCGCCCTTGATCGTGAAGACGAGCCAGGAGCGGCGGCGTTACCGGGAAGCGGGAGAACGCCGTGAGTTGCGTCTCAAGATGCGCAAGAAAAGTTAGGGAGAAAGGCCGTATCCGTTTTTTTCTCCCGATTTTCTCTGTGCCCTCTGTGTTCTCTGTGTTAAAAGTTTTTGAATTCTTGCGCGGCGTCTACACCGCAAAATCTTTCAACACAGAGCGCACAGAGTAAACCTGAGACAGAGAAAGCCACGATCAACCAAACGCCTTTAATTGATTTGCGCCATCCAGGCAATCGGAGTGGTGGGCTGGGGGCTGCCGCCGGCGGGCTCGTCAGTTACAGCGAGCGCAGCAATTTCATTCCTCGGCATATTGACGGGAGCAACCAACGCGATCTGGCCAGCAGCATCGGGATGGAAAATCGCCACGCTCATCGGCTTTCCTGATTTCGGTACGAACCAGAGCTGCAGTGTGCGAGCCGCGGGCATGGAGGGCATCTGATCCGCCGTGATGGCCACACCCATGTGCGGATGCAGGTAGGCGTGAACCATTGGCATAGCTTTGTCCTTGGGCATGAGTTTGAGCGGCATGGAATCGGGCGACATCATCACCATGGCGACCATGTGATCCATTTCCAGCTGATTCTGAAGCGCCTGATTTTGCGACGTTGCAAGTTTCATTTGCTTGCGCAGTTGGGCCAGCTGCTCGTTTTGATTGTTCATTTGGCGGATCGTATATCCGGTGACGAGCGCCAGCGTCGCGGCTGCAATCCAGGCCCATACCGGAAACATCGCACCTTGCGCCTGGGGCGCCTGCTTCTTGAGGGGAGCAACCGCGCGGGAAGTCCCAGCAGTCCCCGGAGATGCTTTCACCGCATCCATGATCCTGCCTCGCAACCCCGACGAAGGCTGCGCATCGGGCGCGGCAAGTGTCAGCTGCACGACCACCCATCTCGCCTTGGCGACTCCGGGCGTGCACTTCGGGCAGGCGCGCGCCAGGTGCGCTTCGAGTTCCGCGCGCTCTTTTCCTTCCAGCACGCCAAGGGCGTACTCTTCGTAGAACGGAGCGAGCCGTTCGCATTCCATCACGAACTTGCCTCCCCTAGCGATTCCCGCAGGCGCAGCAGGCCGCCGCGAATCCAGCTTTTCACCGTGCCAAGCGCCTCGCCCATGGACGATGCGATTTCGCTGTGGGACATCCCCTCGAAGAAGGCAAGCTCAATCGCGCGGCGCTGCGCCTCGGGAAGAGAAGTCATGAGAGCGCGAATTTTCTCCGCGCGCCTCGAACGGTCGATGTCGCCTTCGGGATCGGGGCACACCACGGCGGAAGGAAGAATATCGGAATCCGAATCCTCGCGGCGGCGCTGCTTTTCCCGCTTCAGGCGCAGAAAATCGAGGGCGCGGTTGCGGGCCATGGTGAACAGCCACGGTTCGAGAGGCCCACGCGAGATCTGAAACCGGTCCGCGCTGCGCCAGAGTTGCAGAAAAACGTCCTGCACGATTTCTTCGGCCGAGGAGGGATGTTGGGCGATGCGAAGAACAAGGGAGTAGACCGGCCTGCCGTAGCGGTCGTAAAGAGCCTCGAGAGCGCCGGAGTCGTGTTGCAGAATGCGTTCCATCAGGGCAGCGTCCGTCGGCTGTTTGCCCTCGGGCAAGGGTTGGACCACTGCAAGCAGCAAAATTCCGTTCCCTTTCCGTTCCTCTCTAAGTACGGAGAAACGACGCGATTGGATGAGGCCCGGCCTGCAAAGCTATCCCGCGCGACATCTTACTACTTGAATCAGGCGTGCGCGACGGCTCCTACGCCCGCAACTCCAATCGACGCCAGGTAGATGCGAGCCGCTTCGGCGGTGCGTTCTGCCTGCTCGACGCAAGATCCGATGGAGGGGCCAGACAAATAATTTCCGGCCAGAAACAATCCGGGAGTTGTCGCTGTGAGCGCTTCCAGCGATCTTATGATTTGGGTGTGCCCCAGATTGTATTGCGGCAAGGCTCGCGCGTAGCGTTGCAGATTTGTGGCTACCGGCTTCCCCGAGATGCCGAGGACGCGCGCGACTTCGGTGCAAATTGTGTCCGTGATTTCGTCGTCACTCAAATCGCAGAGCTTGGTATCCGTGGAGCCGCCCGCAAAACTGGTGAAGCAAACCATTTCTTCCGGCGCGCGCCCGGCGAAAAGCGAGGAGTTGAACACCGTGCCGAGAACGCGCAGGCCTTCGGCGCGAGGGACGAGGAACCCAAATCCGTCCGCGGGCTGCTGCATGTGCTCGCGGCGATAGCACGCGGATACGACTGCAACAGGCGCGTATTCGATGCGCGAAAACAGCGGTGCAAACCGATCGGAAAGGCCAAGCATGATTTGCGATGCAACATTCGCGGGTGTGGCGATAACGACCGCGCTCGCCGCCAGCGTTTCGCGATGATTTTGGCGCGCGATGTCGACCTCAAACCACGGCTTTCCGTTGGCCTTGCCGTGGCGAAGTCCCTCCACGCTCGTTTCGAGCAATAGAGAATCGCCCAGGCGCGCGGCGATGGCACGCGGCAAGGTTTCCATGCCATCGCGAAACGAGCATAGCCCTGCGCGCGGTGTTCCCTTCGCTGGCCGCGATTTCATTGCACCGCGGAGAACGCTTCCATACTGCGCCTCGAATTCATGAATTTTTGGGAACGCCGCGCGCAGGCTCAGCCGCTCCGGATCGCCTGCGTAGACGCCGGAGACAAATGGGGCGACGAGCCGGTTGAGCAATTCGTCTCCGAATTTACGGCGAACGAATGCAGCGATTGACTCGTCATCCGCAGGCGGTTTGGAGTGTCGCAGGATTTCCGTGACCAAACACCATTTCGTGCCAGCTGAAAACAGAGGAGTCGTAAGGAGCGAAGGCGGCGCCAGCGGCGCGGGTATCAGCCGGCCTCCCTGCAGAATGTAACGAGGCGCACGCGGATTGGCGTGCAGAAGCTGGTCCTTCAGCCCAAGCACGCCGATGAGGGCGGTCAGTGGTTCCGTGGAGAGAAAGCTCTGCGGGCCAAGCTCAAAAAGGAATCCATCTTTCTTTTTCGTTGCAATGGCGCCGCCGGGCCGGGTTCCAGCTTCCAGCACGCGCACTGGAATTCCAGCCTGCTGCAGGCGATGCGCGCAAGCCAGTCCGGAAATTCCACCGCCCATCACAATTACGGGATACGCAGTCGGCGCCGGAAGGGACACGAAACCTCGATCGGTCGATCAGAGCGTTTTTGAGAAGAGCTGGCGGCTTTCGAGCTTCTGTTTTTCGAGATACGGATCAAAGACCATGGCGATATTGCGAATGAAGATGCGGCCCAAGAGCGTCGTGCGCAACACGCCGTCATCAATTTCAAGCAAGCCGTCGTAAACAAACGGCGCCAGGCGCTCGATTTCCGGCGCGAAAGTTCTGTCAAAATTGACCCCGAATTCCTGATCGATCTCGCCTTTGTGAAGCACGCCGTGGCACAGGATGCGGCTGATGACGGCCCGGCGGAGCAAATCATCTTCCGTGAGGCGGTAGCCGCGCATGGTGGCGAGGCCGCGTCGTTCGATGCGTTCGCGGTAGGGAGCGACGTCGCGATCGTTCTGCGCGTAGCACGCGCCCACGCTGCTGATCGCGCTGACGCCCATGCCGTAGAGATCGGCGCCCGCCTTCGTCGTGTAACCCTGAAAATTTCTGTGCAGCGTGCGTTCGCGCTGGGCCACGGCCAGTTCGTCGCTCGGGCGCGCGAAATGGTCCATGCCGATGTATTGGTATCCGGCGCCGAGGAAACCTTCCAGGCCCGCGCGGAAAATGCGGAATTTCTCCATTCCCTCTGGGAGCCGCGTGGCGA
>Ga0187817_10000817_pt1 | contig 14144 bp, 12 predicted proteins | sample NC_wetland_sal_i_17_FD_132431 | JGI IMG/M metagenome (GOLD analysis project Ga0187817, IMG submission 132431) | Wetland sediment microbial communities from Neuse River Estuary, North Carolina, USA - SO4_2 | ecosystem: Environmental > Aquatic > Freshwater > Wetlands > Sediment | place: USA...
ACAACGTTCTGGATCACGCGAAGAGTACTCCGAGGGAAGTGGCCTCCTCCCAGGTCCGCCCTCGTCGAAGGTCGTGTTCTCCCGAGTCGGCGAGCCGTGCCTCGCTCTGTTAAGGGAGGGAAGAGGCGACGTTGAACGGTTCCAAAAACTTCTTTTCGCGCGATAGTGGCGCCACGATATCGCGGATTCTCGGGGGACGAAGGGATAATCCCCTCGCCTATTCGGCTGGGTATGGTCGAGGCGGTGCCCAGTCTAGGCTCGGAGAAGGACCGTCTGAGCCGGTGGTTTGAAGTCAGCTCATCCTGGCATCCATCGTTCACGCATGATGGGAGAGAACTCCTCTACCTCTCTGACGCAACGGGTCTGCCGCAGGCGTGGAGAGTGGATCTCCGCGGAGGCACCGCTCGTCGATTCAGGGAGTCCAGTGACCGTGTGGGGAGAGCCGATGCGTGCCCGACCCGGCCAAGGGCCGTTCTAGCCCAGGATACCGGTGGGAACGAGGTCTGGCAGCTCGAGGTGTGCGGGCTCGACGATGGGGCAGGTGCAACACGGGCGGCCCGCCGTCCGCTCACCGCCGATCCGAAGGTAATGAACCTGCCCGGTCGCTGGACGAGCGACGGGCATCACTACCTTTTCTCGTCGAACGCCCGAGACCCTCGCTTTTTCGACGTGTATCGGCTCGACGTAGACGGCTGGTCTCCCCCCGAGCGAATCTGGACGGGGGATGCGCACCAGGAGGCAACGGCGACACGAGGCAACCGGGTCGTCGTTTCACGATACAACACCTACTTCGATGTCGACCTGTTCTTGCTGGAACGCGCGCGAGAGCCGGTCCATCTCAATCCCCACGTGGGCGAGCTGACGGTTAGTTCTGTGTCGATGGGTTCGGACGGCGTGTACGTAGGGGCCAATCCAGGGCGCGAGTTTCTCGCCCTTTTCCGGTGCCCCTTTGATGGTTCCGAGCCCGAACTGATCAGGGAGTTCCCAGGGGACGTCGAACTCGTCCGGGTTTCCCCGGACGGGGACCGAATTGCAGTCGTCCTAAACAAGGCGGGTTGGACCGAGCTTCATCTGTTGGACCGAAAGGGGTCGAGGGACCGCAAGGTTGTGGCTCGCCCGCGAGGCGGATGGACCGAGGAGCTCGCGTGGAGGCCGGACGGTGCTGGGTTCGCCTTCGACCTGAGCTCGCCCAGTGGACGGGACATCTTCTGTTGGAATCTGCGAGACGACCAAGTGAGTCGGCTGACCCACTCACCCGCGCCTCCGCCCGCGAAACTGTCCGAACCGCGGCTGAGTTCCACGAAGTCCTCCGATGGTCTGACCATCCCGTACTGGGAGTACATCCCTGCCCGGAGAGCGGCGCGCGGGACCATCCTCTCAATCCATGGAGGACCGGAGGGTCAGGCGCGCCCATGGTTCGATCCCTGGCGCGCGGTCCTTCTCAGTGAGGGTTGGCGGGTCATCGAACCGAACGTACGTGGGAGCACCGGCTACGGAAGGACGTACTTCCACCTCGACGACGTCCGTAAGCGGATGGACTCGGTTCGAGACGTGCGGGACATCGTCGAGTCGCTCGTCCGGGCGAAGACCGCCCAACGGGGGAATCTCGGAGTTCTAGGTGGGAGCTATGGCGGGTTCATGGTCCTCTCATCAATCACGACGTATCCTGAATACTGGGGCGCGGCGGTCGAGTACTTCGGGATCTCCAACTTCGTTACATTCCTCGAGAGGACCGCTGCCTATAGACGGGCACTGCGAGAGGCTGAGTACGGGAGTCTAGATCGGGACAGAGACTTCTTGCAGGCTATCTCGCCGGGCAACCATCTCGATCGGATTCGGACCCCGCTCTACGTCTTTCACGGACGGAACGACCCTCGGGTCCCGATCTATGAGGCGGAGCAGATCGTGCGAACGCTCCGGGACTCGGGTCGCCCTGTGGAACACCTCTACTTCGAGAACGAGGGGCACGGCTTCTCTCGGCGGGAGAACCAGATCGAAACTGCTCGGCGCACGGTCGACTTCTTTGGCCGCTACCTTGCATCGACGGACCGACGGCGCACGCCCAAGAAACCGGCGTCGCGGCGAACTCGCCGCAACCTGAGGCGAACTCACTGAAACGCCCCCTCACACTCATTTTCGAGTCCTCGACCGACGAATAACGACACCGAGCCTTTCTGATTCGGCGGAAGGGGTGCAAGATCCACCTCCATGATCTGGGCGCAAATGGCAACCCACTCGGCTCCGGAAAGGCCTGCGACAATCGTCTTTCTCCCGCAACCCGCCTGAACCCATCTGAGAAGGGGCTGATGCAGAGATCGCGGACTGCGGCGGCAAGGGTTTACATATCGCAACGCGAATGGAGACTTGGCCACGGGCCGGGAGGTTCACGGTGAAATGGCAGTCGATGTGGAAACTGTTGCACCGTGGACCAACTGAACTTCCTTAGTCCTCGGCGTGGCGTTTCCGCAGCCGTTTCCCTTGAGTCGAACGACCTGGGCCGGGTTCAACCGATGCCCAACGAAGGATACCTGGATGAGAGCGTGCACTGGAAGGTCCGCAACGGACAGATTGCCTTCGCGGAACCTACGCACGACGAGGTAGCGGATGCCATTCTAGATGTCGGACTCGCTACCGAGGTGGGTCAGCGACTAGGATCCGGTAAGGAAGCCGACGTCTATCTCTGTCGAGAGGGACGACGGCTTCTTGTGGTGAAAGTCTACCGTCAGTATCGGACGACCCACCGAGGTGGGAGAGCCATCAAATTGGAATCGATGGGACAACGCGCGTCGCGCGAGTTCGAGCTGCTCTGCTACGCGTGGCAGGGCGGCGCGCGGGTTCCCGAGCCGGGACGGCGAGTCGAGAACATGTTCTCGATGCAGTACTTAGGCGACACCAGCTCGGTCGCCCCCATGCTGCAGCACGCTCGACTAGAGGAACCGGATCGATTCTTGCAGTCAACGATGGGTGGGGTAGAAGGACTGGCCGAGGCTGGAATCGTCCACTCCGATCTGAGTCCGTTCAACATACTCGTACACCAGAGAGAACCATGGTTCATCGACCTCGCGGCGGGCATCAGAGTGGACCGACTGGGTTCGCCTCCGTGGGTGCGGCTGCACGAGGCGCTCCGATGTCTGGAAAAGGGAATCGCCTCATTGGAACGCTACTTCCGTCGATACGGGCTGTTACTCGATTCGAAAGACCTCCTGAGCCGAGTTCGAAATCAAATCGATCGATACCGAGTGACGTAACTCGCAGGTCATCAGCGAACGTGATGGTGGATGCAACGATTGTTCCGTCGACTACAACTCACCTAGTTGCAACAGGCATCTCACCTCGGATCAGCCCAGGCGTGTGTGAGGTCGAGTACCCGCAGGCTGATCCGTCAGGATAATTTGAAGGGACTCGCGTGGGGGCTGGGGGCGAAGACGGTGGTCGACCGGGTCTACAAGGCCGATATCCCTGAAAAGAGAAAGGCTCTGGAAATGCTGAAGACGGAGTTCTCCAAGCTCCATTCCCGGACTGATTGGACTAAGCTCAGGGTCGAACCCCTTCTACAGCATGTGAAGCAGCTGGAACAGAGATTGAAGTCGCAAAGTTCGACGCGCTTGACCAAGGGAGTGAGGTTGTTCCACTCGGACTTGGTATACCTTCGAGAGAATGTCAACGGACTGAAAGAGATCCTTCAGTCCGAGAAGAAATCTCTGCAGCGAAGAATCAAGGCCCCCGAACGACGAGGACGCTAACACCCCTCCGTCCAATCGGCGACCTCCCCCTTGAGGTGGAGTTCAGTCGGAGACACCCCCCCATGTGTGCGAGGTCGATCGAGCGTTCTGCTCGGTGGCTGCGAACCGTCACACTCACCTCTGAGTGGGTGCAAGGTCGATTGCACCTTTGAATGGCTGGCCCCTCGAAAGGGTACTTTCCGCCTACGCCAGCGTGGTCGAGGTACGAAGTTGCCCAGTTCAGGGATTTGCCCTTGACCGCACCCGCGCGGGATTCGGGGGAATCTCTCCCGGGCGGGTCTCTTCGAGGTATTCCTTCTCCTCCCACATGTCGTAGGCAATCGCTACCGCAGCCATCTGCGTGATGATCGCGAAGGCGTTCACTACGTGGACGAAGAGGATGGCGTTCCAGACGGTGATGCCGAAGAGGATCAACCATCCGGCACCGACGTTGAAGAGCAGGAGTGGGCCAAGGATGGCCACCAGTATCGCGAGGGAAAAGGTCGCCGAGGCGATGCGCTTCATCCGCCCTGGGACCGTGGTTCTCCGTAGGGCTGCGAAATTGTAGTACGCAATGAGCACGATGATGAACCCAAGGCCTGCATGGAGGTAGGTCAAGAGGGGCTGCCAGAAGGGGGTCATGGAGAGAAGGAAATCCAGGAAAACAATCCAGATGGCAGCGTAGAGGGCCGCCCAGAGCCGCATCGACGCGCCTCGCAACTCGCTTCGCTGTTGGGAGTCTAAAGGTTCCGTCGGTCTAACTTGACCTAGGTTCTTCCCCAAACACCGGGGGGGTGCAGAAATTCGTGAAGGATGGTCGCAACAGTCTCAACATCGAACTGGATGCAAGCGGTTGGACCTGGCGACGCAGCGGTAGCGGCCGTGGCTCAGTTTCGGTACTGAGCCCAAGTCTGGTCGTGGTGGCAGCCTAGATCGTAACGACGATCTTCCCCTTCGCGTGTCCTTCGATGAGATACCGGTAGGCGTCCGGGACTTGTTCGAATGGGAATCGCTTGTCAATCACGGGTGCAAGCTTCCCGGCGTCGATGAGTTCCGTGAGTGCGACCAACGTAGGCTTCCGGACCGAAGCGACGAAGAACTTAGAACGGGGGCCCACGATGCGGGTACCAATCATTCCTTTGAAAACCAGCTTGGGAAGAAGTTTCCCCACTGAGCCGGGCCCGGCGCCTACCACCAGCAGCAGACCTCCGGGATTGAGGACACGACGGTAGGCCGCAAGCGAGTGGTTGAGTTGGGTGTCGAAGATGACGTCGTACCGTTGGCCACTCTTCGTAAAGTCCTCGCGCGAGTAATCGAAAACTCGCTCAACGCCGAGGGACTTGTTCCACTCGAGCATCCGAGCACTGCAGACACAGCTCACTTGCGCGCTAAGCGCCTGAGCGATCTGGACGGCAAAGGTTCCGACCCCGCCCGACGCACCATTTATCAGGACTCGCTGACCGGGCCTAACCTGGGCCCTGTCGTGGAGGCCCTGGAAGGCTGTGACGGCCGCGATGGGGACGGCAGCGGCCTCCTCGAACGTCAGCCGCGTTGGCTTCGGCGCTACCTCACTCCCGTCCGAGACGGCGTACTCCGCGTAGGCGCCGCGACCGACGCCGTAGACCTCGTCTCCCGCGTGGAGGTCCTTCACATCCTTCCCGACCACTTCTACTCGACCGGCGAGGTCAAGCCCGGGCCGTCCCTCTTTCGGCTTGAAGAACCCCCGTCCTTTCCTCATTATGAACGGCAGATGCAGGTTGTGTCGGTCCGCAGGATTCACGGAGGAAGCGTGAACCCGCACTAGGACCTCGTGGCTGTCCCGGAACGCGGGGAGCGGAACGTCTCGCATTTTCAGAACCTCAGGCGAGCCGTACCGTTCGAAGACCCACGCCTTCATCGTGGCCGGCAGGCCGACCCCTGGACTCGACACTTCTTCTACCATTCCTGGAAGCTGCGAAGTGTATACGAGTTCTTCCAAGTCCAGGTCGATAAGACCTTTGGCCGGAAGTTGGTCCCTCAAGTCTTGGGTGGGCCGCGGTTCCGACGAATGCGTGTAAGCGGCGTTGCAGCCACCTGTCGTCTCGTCAGGCGAAATGACTTTCTCAGCCTGGCCGAACGAGCGCGATACGGGGGCTCCACAATCGAGCGTGAAGCGAGTCCGTTCCAGGACGCGTCGAACGCTCTCTGCTAGTCTAGCCTGCCGGTCACCAGGTCTCGAGGCTCGGGATTTTCAGAGACCGAGCTAGGACCGGCCTTCCGCGGATCCATGGCGAACTTGGTCACGAAGGCGACCAGCATCACGAAGAGGTCAATGAAGAAGAACGTCGTGGCAAGGCGAAGGTCTGGCCACGAGGCGATGGTGAGGATAATCAAAACTGCCCCTGCGCCAAGGAACCAAGGTCGTACCTGCTTCCAGCGCATGTTCCTCAACAACCCTTCGTGCGCGACTGCAAGTCTACCCGGTCTTCGCTGGAATCTCCGGGCCCCGCTTCACCGGGCGCTGTAAGAAGGATTACGGCCCCGTCCGACATATAGATTCGGACTAGCCGAGCTGCGAGTTACTTGCAAGGTTGATTGCACACAGAGCGCCCAAACGGGTGGCTCAGCTCAACAATTGACGCCGCTGAACTCGCTTATGGCGACTTTTTCTTGAGAACCACGCCGACTTCCTGCTCCACGTGGAGCAGGTCCTCTTCGAATCTCTCCTCGGAGATACGGCCGTTCACGACTCGATAGAAGCTCATTCCGGCCCACCTCACCGTTTTCCCGGTCGGTAGAATGCACCAAACCCATTCGCCCCGTTGGGTGCCCCCCGTAGACCACCGGAGCGCTACCGCATCGCCCCCTGCAATCTCCTCCTCGATCTTGATCCAGAGATCCGGGAAATCCGTTCGCAAGAAGGCCACCAAGTCCTTGGCCTGCTCGAGGCCGCGGAGTCCTTTTCGCATCCCCGGACCGTAAACCGTGACGTCGGGGCACAAAATTGCTCGACCAATGAGAGGTTCCCCTTCCCCCAAACCTCTTCCATGTATCTGCGCACAAGCATTCTGTTTTTCTTAGGTGACATCGCCAACCCCAAGCCGGACCGGTCCGTCGGTTTGATAAAGACACTCGGGGGAATTACAGAAGGCGAATCCCCCGCTCCGAAGTGTTGTAGCAGCATCAAGTGGCACTCGGTGGGTGCAACAGCCATCTCACCCTCGGCTTCGCGACGTAGCCGCACAGCTGACGCTACGCGCTTTGGTTGAGAGCTTATACATCAACAGGATTCCTTTCCTGCCTAAGGAATGCCCGCCAAGGTGGTCGTCCCGCTCTTCGAAGCGATGGTACCCGACGGTCTCCGCCTCGGAGGGAACTACCTTGTCGAGTTCGAACCAAGCTCCCCTTGGTACGAGGCCTCGGTCACTATCGCTGCTCGTTCCGTCCAGAGCGGTCTGAAGACCGAGTACCATTCCTTTCACCGGAATATCGCCGATGTGAAGGAGGCTCTCGAGGGCCTCGGGCTTTCTGTCGATAGAGAAACGAAGAGGGGGATGCTGCGGCTCATCGACAGTTACGCCCCCGCGACGAGGCAGGCCAAGGGCCAATCACTAGGCAGAGTAGGCTTTCTTGCCAACAGAATCCCTGATGTTAGCAGGTGGGGCAGGGCCATCAAGAAGCAGATCGCCGCCGGCTTTGAAGAACGAGACCGGAGGTGGCTCCACATCGACGACAACACATCCCTCCTGCTCCAGTTCACGGACGAGGAGTCGATGCTGAACGGGTGGCGGACGGTCTTCATCCCCTGGGGAAGGGCACGCGAGTTGATCACGGTCAACGGCTTCGTGAAAGGAATCGCCTCAGAAGCGTTTTACCGGAAGAACGAGGCGCTTTACGACGGCGTGTTCGACATGGTGACCAACGAGAAGGAAGGTAGGCTGGAGCACTTCATACGGGCCCGGAGGGTCCAGGGGGAATCCATTGATTCGCGGTGGAAGCCGGTCCGATTGCGTCCGCGCGGACAGGTGGTGATTGGTCGGCAGGCGCTCTCGCGGGGAACGAGACACCTAGCGGCCGTGATGTTCACTGACATGGTGGGTTACAGTAAACTGATGAAGAAGGGCGAACAGCTTACACTGAAGCTCCTCGACGCGCAGGAGAGGGCCGTCCGATCCACGATCCCCAAGTACGAGGGGAAGGTGATCAAGGGAACCGGCGATGGATTCCTCGTTGAATTCGGGAGTGCGCTCGCGGCCGCGGAGTGCGCTGTTGCCGTCCAGCGGCGGATGGAGCGGGTGAGGGGAGGCTACGGGGTCACGATAGGCGTCCACGTCGGAGACGTAATCCACTCAGGCGGAGACATCTTCGGTGACGCGGTCAACATCGCGGCGAGGCTGCAGGCGTGCGCGAAACCGGGCGGTATCTGCATCTCGAGGCAGGTCCACGAACAGGTGTCGGGCAAGATTCGGTTTCCAATGCGTTACCTCGGGACCCCCAAGCTGAAGAATATAGTCGCCAAGGTAGGAGTCTACGAGCTTATCCCCGGCGCCCGCTAGTCCTCCGAACCGAAGGGATCTCGGATGGCCCGACGAGCCCCTACGGAGAATGTGGATACTTATCATAAGAGCCGTTCTCGGAGCCATGGCGACTGCCTTAGTCGACGCTTACCGTCTAAGAGGCAGAGGGCGCAGCGACGCCTAAGGAGCCGTACTCCGAGCAAGAAACCCGTTTCTAACGACGATCCTGGCGCGCGATAGCGACGCCGCATACGCGACCAGTGGGTGCAAGAGCTGTTGCACCGACCTTCGAGATGAGGAGGACGACGTCGCTCCTCTCACTCCTTCTGAGGTCGAAGTTCCAGACCAAGCTGCCGTGCCGCACCGAGGTCATCTCGATTGGCCCAATGTTCGGTGATTCGCCCGTCGACAATCCTGAACAAGTGGAGATGCTGCCCGGTGTACTTCCGCCCGGTCGGTCGCAGACCCGTAAAGATCCCCCCGTTCACGGGTATCTCCGGTTCCTGAGTGTGCACGCCGCTGCAAGTGGTTCGAACTGCGACCCACTCCCCCTCCGCGATCATTTCGTGGAGCGTATGGGTCTCGTGCAGTGAACAGAGGCTTCGGTAGACCTTCTCGAGAGTGGCGTTATCGACTTTCCGGCCATGATTCCAAGATTCGGGGGCCCACAGAGCCGCGGCACTGTGACTGTCTCCCGCGTTCACGAGCTCGAATTGCCGTCGAACGATCTCCTTGTTTTCTTCGGCCGTCATGGGGCCTACCGAAATCCCTTATGAATATGGGGTATGCAACTCTGACCCATCATTGGATCCGACTCAAAGAAGGTGCAACACGGGTTGCACACCGTGGTTGAATCGAGGGCGGGTCAGGAGCCGGCGACGAGTAAGGAGGGTGTGCTTGGAAGGGGATGAAGGGCCCTGAGGTGAGATTCTCCTTCCACCAGCGTACTTCCCCTAACAAGCTCGCGATGGGTCGACTCCTCGCGCAGTGCTTAACATTGGGAAAGGGAGTCCTAACCCCGTGACGGAATCGCGTCGTCGGCTCGCCGCGATCATGTTTACCGACATGGTCGGGTATTCCGCCCTCGCCCAGGCGGACGAAGCAACCTCCCTTGCGGTCCTGGACGATCACAATCGTCTCCTGCGCCCCATTTTCCAAAAGTTTCGCGGTCACGAGGTCAAAACGGTCGGCGACGCCTTCCTGGTCGAATTCGAGAGTGCGTTGGACGCCGCTCGATGCGCTCTGGAGATCCAGAAAACTCTCCACGATTACAATACGTCGTCTCCGGACGGGCGGAAGATACGGGTTCGGATCGGAATCCACGTCGGGGACGTTGTGGAAACGAACGGCGACGTGCTGGGGGATGCCGTGAACATCGCCTCGCGCATCCAACCGTTGGCGGAGCCGGGGGGAATCTGCCTATCCCAACAGGTGTACGACCAGGTTCAGAACAAGATCTCGACGCCCATCGAGCGGCTGCCTCCGCTCTCGCTCAAGAACATTCGCTTCCCGACGACGGTCTACAAGATCGTTCCAGTGTGGGATACGGGGTTGGGGAAGAGATTGGTTTCAGAGCCCCCGGGGCGCCACAGCCTGGCTGTCCTACCGCTGGCGAACATCAGCCCCGATCCGCGCGACGAATACTTCGCGGACGGTCTCACCGAAGAGCTGATTGCGGTCTTGTCCCAAGTCCGCGACCTGAGCGTGGTCGCTCGCACTTCGGTAGTCCCGTACAAGTCCGCGCCGAAATCCATCTCGCAAGTCGGCGGGGAGTTGGGCGTGGACACGATCCTCGAAGGGAGCGTTCGCAAAGCGGGAAATCGCATTCGGATCTCGCTCCAGCTCGTGGATGTGCCCACCCAGAGGCACATCTGGGCGAGCACCTACAATCGAGAGATCGACGACGTTTTCGCCGTCCAGACCGACATCGCGGAACGGACCGCCGAAGCCTTGCGTCTCGAATTCGCCAAGACGGACGCCCCTGGCTCGAAGCGGAGGCCGGCACCGGACCCGAGGGCCTACGACTTCTACCTCAAGGGGCTGGTCGCAGCGATAGAGTCTTTCGGGAGTGGGATTGACGAAGCGGTCCGGTGCTTCGACCAAGCCACCCGGCTGGACCCGGCCTTCGCCGAGGCATTCGCCGCGTGGGCGAACTTGTACGTCGTTGCAGCGGCGGATTATCTCCCCATGCGGGAGGTGATGCCGCACGCGCGCGAACTGACGGCTCGAGCGTTGGAGCTCGATCCCGATTCCTCGGAAGCTCACTCGTCGCTAGGGAATATCGCATTCCAGTTCGATCACGACTGGACTCTGGCCGAGACCGAGTTCCGGAAGGCCATCTCTCTGAACCCGAGTAATCTGATGGCCCATCGCTTCTTGGGGTCCATGCTCCTTGCCCTCGGGCGACTGGACGAGGCAAGGGATGAAGTCCGCCGGCAGATTCGCCTCGATCCCGCCGGCTCTGGCCTGGCGATGCTCGGTGTGGTCGAGCTCGCCGCGGGAAACTATGAGGCGGCGATTGAGCTTACCCGGCAGCACAGCAATGCGAATCCATCCGAGGTAGGCGGCCACGTTTTTCTCGGGCTCTGTTACCTGAAGGCCGGTCGGCGGACCGATGCGCTCCGGGAGGCCGACTTTCCCCTGACGAATGCGAACGACGTGGAACGGTTCGATCACTCTCTCCTGAACGCCCTGCTCGGCAAGCCTGAGGAGGCGCGCTTGGTGGCGGCGGAGGTGGAACGTGGGGAGGCGAAGTCCTATACCTCGGCAACCCACCTTGCCCTCCTCTACGCCGCCCTCGGCGAGAAGGCGAAGGCTCTGGACCTCCTCGAAAAAGACTACCGGGAGGGTGACCGCGTCCTCTGGAGTTACTTTCGAGGGATCTGGTTCGACTCAATCCGCGACGAGCCCAGATTCGTCGCTCTTCTGAGGGAGTACGGACTTCCGACCGACACCGTCGACGGTTCGACTTCACCGAAGATCTGAGGCCGGACCGCATACCCCCTCGAGCGACCCGTTCATCGGATCGTACGACGAGTGTTATGGTCGCCGCCCCCGACGGTGGTGGTCTGCGCAGGCCAAAGATCGCTGTAAGGTTGGTTGCACCGAGTCCGGCAGAATGCGCTGGGCTAGTCCCGAAACCATAACCTAGCCAAGGTCAATGCAGCGCCGTTGGCGACTCGAATCGAAGCGGACATCCTTATCCCTGGCTCGGGTGAGGCTGTCCACAACGGGTGCGTAGTCTTCGAGGGTTCGACGATCTCGTACGCGGGGCCCATCGAAAACGCACCGAAGTCAACCTCCTCCGACACTACCGTAGGTGCTGCAGCGGTGCTCCCCGGACTGTGGGATTGCCATACCCACTTCTCCGGGGTGCGCAAACTCACCATGGAAGAGCTGGTTTACACCTCACCGTGGGTCAGCATTGTGCGCGCGGCGAAAGACGCGGAGAAGGCTCTGCGAGCGGGATTCACCTCCGTCCGCGAGCTCGGCGGGCACGGAATCCAATTGAGCCGAGCGGTGAATGAAGGCTCGATCCCAGGTCCTCACATCTACGGAGCCGGCACGGCGTTGAGTGTCACGGGGGGCCACGGCGACGCACACGCCTACCCGCTCGAGTATGTCCATTACATGGCGAGGCAGCTCGACGTTCCCGGACCCTGCGACGGAGTCCCAGAATGCCTACAGGCGGTCCGGAAAGTGCTTCGTCTGGGGGCCCCGATCATCAAGATCTGCGCGTCCGGGGGGGTTCTCAGCGATTTGGACAGTCCCGTTCACCGACAGTTCTCGGACGATGAGCTGAGGGCGATCGTGGACGAGGCGAGTCGAGCCGAACGCATTGTGGCGGCCCACTGCCACGGAAAGGCCGGGATCATGGCCGCTCTCAAGGCAGGGGTAAAGACGATCGAGCACGGATCGTATCTGGACCAGGAGGCGATCGACCTCATGCTCGAAAAAGGTGCGATGCTGGTGCCTACGCGGTCGATTGTCACCGGAATCATGGCACAGGGTAAGGCCTCGGGACTCCCAGATTTCATGCTAGAAAAGGCCCGAACGGTCTACGAGCGACACGGCGAGTCGATGCGCCTCGCCGTACGAGCAAAGGTCCCGATTGCTCTCGGCACTGACACACTGGGTTCGAGCGACGCAGCCCCAGCGTACTGGGGTGCGAACGGTAGGGAACTCACCCTGATGGTCGAGGATGGAGGCATGACGCCACTTCAGGCCATCGAGGCCGCTACCGCGAACGGCCCTCCAACTCTCGGTCCGCAGGCGCCGAAGTCCGGTCGGTTGCGCGAAGGATTCGCCGCGGACGTAATCGTGGTTAGTGAGGATCCCCTGAAGAGAATCGCTGCACTCGCGGATCCGAATGCCATTCTGCGCGTGTGGAAGGATGGTAAGCTCGCGGTCCAACGGCCAAGCGAGTCTTAATTCGTCCCGACCGGAGGGGATGATCCCTCTCGCTAGGTGCAACGATTGTTGCGTGTCTAGAGCCGGGAGTGCGCCCCCGAGGAAGACTGTCTCCCGGGGCGTTTCAGGGCTGTTTCTCGAGGGGCGGTGGGGCTGGCGCTTTCCCTCCAGCCTCGCCCCCCGAGAAGGGGAAGGGTCAGGGAGGGAGTCGAGGGCGACCGTAGACCGCCGTGATTCCGTTCCACGTTTTGCTTAAGGAGAGCGTCGCCATCTTCGGGTCGGAGGGCCGCGGGCGATGCCACCGCGTCGTCGTGTCTCGTTTTCCGTTGGGCGGACATGGCCTGGACTGTTAATTCTTTGCGTGGCAATATCCGCGGCGCTCGTGTCACCAGCTTTCGTCCAGCCAGTGACAATTCCGGTTCAGCTTATATCCGCCCTGAAAGCGGCCACAATCGCAGTCGTCCCTGTCGGAAAAGCTCCAGACGGTTTGGCCTTCGATCCCGCTCTGGGGGAGATATTCGTCGCGAACGCTCTCTCGAATAACGTGAGCGTCATTTCGGACTCGGACAGTTCGGTGAAGGCCTCAATCCCCGTCGGTGACTACCCTTACGGAGTGGCTTACGACTCGGCGAAGAGCGAAATCTTCGTGACAAATTATCAATCCGACAACGTGAGCGTGGTTTCAACAACGACAAACAGCGTTGCGGCAACAATCCCGTTGATTTCTCAGCCTTGGGCGATTGCGTACGACAACAGGACTGGAGAAGTGTTCGTCAGTGACATCCTCGCGGGCAACATCAGTGTGATCTCAGACACCTCTAATTCAGTAGTGGCTACCATCCACGTCGGCTCCGATCCGATCGGCATCGCGTACGATAGCGGCAAGGGGGAGCTCTTCGTTTCCGGATATCACTCTCAGAACATCTCAGTCATCTCGGACACCACCAGGAAGATCACAGACAACATCTCTTCGTACTACTCTCCCTACGGTCTGGCATACGACCCAGTGAGGGGAGAGGTCTTCTTCTCGAACTCAGCGCCACCGAATGAGAATTACGTCAGCGTGGTCAACGACTCGACGAAACAAATCATCGCTGACGTCCCCGTGGGGGCCTCGCCGGAAGGCGTGGCTTACGATAGCGGGACGGGCGACGTTATTGTGGTGAATCCTGGCTCAAGCAACATTACTGCAGTGTCGGATGCAACGAACAGCGTTGTGACCTCAATCCGAACCGGAGTGTTTCCGATTTGCGCGGCTTATGACAGCGGCCGGGGCGAAGTCTTCGTCGCTGACACCGATTCGAATAATGTGAGTGTGATTCCCAACTCCGCGCTCAGTTCGAGCACTCCTTCATCGCCCTCCGGTGGCAATTCGATCATCGAATACACGATAATCGGTGCAGCAATCGCCATTGTCGCGATCGCCCTGGGAGTGATCCGGGTTCGCCGTCGGGGCAAGCGTGGTAGTGGCCAAGTCCCGCAGTCCGCTCCGTCTGCTGGGGATGGAGTTCCGCAC
>Ga0187817_10000818_pt1 | contig 14140 bp, 8 predicted proteins | sample NC_wetland_sal_i_17_FD_132431 | JGI IMG/M metagenome (GOLD analysis project Ga0187817, IMG submission 132431) | Wetland sediment microbial communities from Neuse River Estuary, North Carolina, USA - SO4_2 | ecosystem: Environmental > Aquatic > Freshwater > Wetlands > Sediment | place: USA: North...
ACCAAATACCCGCTCTGCCGCCGGGGACGTATCAGATGACGGTGCAGTCCCCTGGGTTCAGCAAAGCGGTGGCTGAGAACCTGGTCCTGACAGTGGGCGCGACAGAGATCTACGACGTCCATCTGACGGTGGGTGGAGCTCGCGAGGTGGTCGAAGTCACGGACCGGACGCCGCTGATCCAGACCGAGCAGACCCAGCAGGCCAACACGATCAGCCTGCTCCAGATCAGCGATTTGCCCAATATTAACCACGAATTTACCCAGCAGGTGTATACGCTGCCGGGAGTGTCGAATTCGGATGCGCCGCGCACGCAGCAGCCGGGCTACACCGGCTATGTGACGACCGGTTTTTCGATCGGCGGCAGCAACGGCCGCAATAATCTTTCCACCATCGATGGCGGCGAAAACGAGTATGGCACGGGACAGTACCGCATCCCCACCATTCCTCAGGAGGCCATCCAGGAGTATCAGGTCAACCGCAACGGGTTTGCCGCCGAATTCGGGTTCACCGACGGCAGCGCCATTAATGTCGTCACCAAAAGCGGCAGCAACCAGTACCACGGCGAAGGCTACGGCTACTTCCAGAACCACGACACTTCGGCCCAGAATTTCTTCAACGGTTTCACAAGTTCCACGGCGGCTTACAACCAGAGTTACTATACCGGATTTACGCTAGGAGGTCCGATCAAGAAGAACAAGTTGTTCTTCTTCATGGCCTATGACTATCAAAACAAGGTAGCTCCCGATTATACGAATGCCGGCCTCCTGAGTGCGCCGACGATCGCGGGTCCCGGCGCCGCGCAGACGGCGTATCTGAATCAGCTCCTGGCTTCCGGCAATCCGTACCTGGCGGGTTTTGCCCAAGCAATCACCCCGGGCTTATCGCCGCTGAACGATCCCGTGCTCAACAAGATTATGAAGGCTGAGAACGGGGTGTTTTTCATTTCGGATCGCTACCAAAATGCTCTGGTGCGCCTCGATGCCCAGCCGAACTCCAGCAATTCCATCAGCCTGCGCGCGGAGTACATGCACAACGACGTTTTTAACAGCAATCCTGATTTCCCTGAAGGCCCGTTTCCGCGGGATTTCAGCATTCTCGGGACGTGGAACCACATCTTTAGCCCGTCCCTGCTCAACCAGGTTCTGATCCAACTGGTGCCGAAGGACCGATCCAGCTTACCTGACAACTCACCCTTCCAAGGCGTGGAATTTACTTTTCCCGGCCTCACTCTAGGCAGCGCACTGGCGAATGCTTCCGTATTCGGAAGCTCCTCCACTCCTTATTTTGCCCATCAGCAACGTTACCAGTTTGAGGACAACCTCACCTGGATCCGCGGAGCGCATACCTTTAACGTGGGGGCCTCCATGCGGATGGCGGACTACACCGTTACGACCGAACTATGGTTCAATAATGAATTTGATTTCCTGAGTGGGATCTTTCCGCTCATCGCGCTCGCCCCGCCTGCCGTACAAGGTTTTTTGGTCGGTTTCAATCTAGCGAACGGCTACCCCGCGACGGGTCCCACGAATACCAATCTCACCGCTCCTCAGTCCTTCGTTTTTGGACTCCCGGTGGACTTTCTGGCCGGGTTTAACAATCCCACCTGGACGGGGTGGTCGAAACAATTCGGCAGCTATATTCAGGATAGATGGAAGGTCAACTCCCGTCTAACCGTGGATGCGGGGGTGCGCTTCGACTACGATGCCCCGCCGGCTCCAATGCCGAATAACAACTTCAACGCCTCTCCGCGGCTGGGCTTTGCCTGGGACGCATTTGGCGACCACAAAACGGTGGTGCGGGGCGGGGGCGGCGTTTTCGTAGCGCCGATTAACCTGCTGGTGCCGTCGTATCTCTCTTTACTAGATGAAAACGGCAAGGGTATCAACGAATTCATTTCGATCGTGAGTGCGACTAACACCTTGCCGATAGCGCTATGGCAAACTGGGGTCGCCGAAGGCGAGCTGCCATTTGGTAAGTTAAGCGCGGCTGACTATGCTGCGTTCGGGATCAATCCTGCGGTGCCTGGCAAAACCGTCTACTACACTGTTACTCCCACCTACAAAGACCCTTACACAGTCCAGGCCAACTTCAGCGTGCAACGGCAATTGGGCCCGAGCTATTCTCTGGAGGTCGGATACCTGATGTATCACGGCGTTCATTTGGGGATGCCCATCGAGAATGGGTACACGCAGATCAACCCTGGAAATCCGCTGTGTCCCACTGCCGCCTGCACCGACATTACGGGCGGGCCACTGTATGTCCGAAACAACCCCGTTACGGTCCAACAACCCCTCTATACCTCCAGCGGCCGCTCGTCGTATAACGCGCTGACCGCCTCGCTGACCAAGCGTTACAGCAATAACCTTCAGTTCCAGGTGAACTACACCTTTAGCAAGACCCTGGACGACGTGATTGACTTTGCCAGCTACGATGATTGGTACCGTCCTAGCATGCTGAACCGTTACTACGCCACCTCGGTGTACGACATTCCGCAGTTATTCGTGGCCAATGCGGTCTATACCACACCGTTCAAGGCGGGCACAGGGAACGTCCTCAAGAGCATCTTGGGAGACATAACTTTGGCGCCCATCGTGACGGTGCGCAACGGGCTGCCTTACTCCGTGCTAACGCCTAGCCTGCCGAACGTAGTAGTCAGCGGCGCACTTGCGACGGGAAACGATCAGAACTTCGCTACTCCCTTCGGCGCCGCGCGCGACGACAACCGGGGTCCGTACTATGCCACTGCCGACCTTAGTTTCATGAAATCCATTTACCTCAATCGGGAGCGTGGAGTGAAACTGAACTTGGTGGTCATGGGCACCAACATCTTCAACCGGGTCAATTTCGACAGGGTCAGCGATACATTTGATTTGAACGGGATTCCCGCGAATGGCATCGTTCAGACGGCCGATGGTCCCCTCAATCTGAGCACCGGGCCGTTTACGGGGCTACACGGCGTGAAGCCGACCTCGTTATCGCAGGCCACCCAGCCGCTATACTTCTCCACCGCCGATCTGCCGCGCCAGATCCAGTTCGGGGTGAAGCTGCAGTTCTAGACCGCTTCTTAATATCGATTCTCCGTGACACAGCCGGTCCGGCGTTGTCACGGAGAATGAGGACAAGAGCGCTAGGCTCGATACGAAGTCTTGACAGCATATATCAACTGATATAAACTAGCGTGGGGCGGCGAGTAGGTAAGCGGTTTTCAAGTTTGTAACGAAAGGAAGGAGGATTTGCCCATGGCAACCGCGACATATGTGAGCAACGACCAGGAGACAGCCGCTGTCGCTTTTGGACCAGAGCGCTATCTTCCGGAGCGGATCCAAAGATTGCGGGACCTGCTGAACTCAGCTACTTGGGAGCTGGATATCGACCGCATGAAGTACTACACGGAGTCGTACAAGAAGACGGAGGGCGAACCTGCGGCCATGCGCTCCGCCAAGGGGCTGGCAGAGACTCTGAGCCGAATGACCATTCGCATCGATGACGACGAGTTGATCGTGGGGTCGAAGTCCTCCAAGCGGTTTAGCGCTCCGATTTGTGTCGAGTACGGGGGCGGGGGCCTGTACTTGAACATGGCCTTGAAGCATTACCGGAGCGGAACCCCGATCGAGAAGACCTATCCCCAGGGATTTGTCGGCAAGAGCGCGGACTTTTTGAAAGGGCTGGCCAACATCACGGCGGAAGAATACCGGACCATCACGGAGGACATTCTGCCCTACTGGCGAGACAAGACGTCCAGCTTTCGCCTGCGCCAGCGCATGGAGCAGATGAAATTGGCCGGGGACCCGGTTCCCGTCGACTGGGCTGTTTTGGCATTTGCCAGCCGGCACGACTCCGACGAAGCGGAATATCCGGCGCCTTTTGGGGGCCACATTTCGGTCGGGCTCAACAAAGTTCTCAAGCTGGGCATGAAGGGGATCGCGCGCCAGGCGGCGGAACGTCTGGCCAAGCTTGGCCCGAATGAGGAGAACTACGCGCAACGCAGGGACTTCCTGGAAGCGGCCCAGCGGTGTGCCCAGGCGGTGTGCGATTTCGCCGAGCGCTACGCCAAGCTGGCGGAAGAGATGGCCGTCACGGCCGCGCCCAAGAGGAAAGGGGAGCTGCTGGCGATTGCCGAGCGCTGCCGGCGAGTACCTGCGGAGACGCCACGGACCCTGCTGGAGGCGATCCAATCCGCCTATTTCATTCAGGCCGCGGTTATTGTCGCCAATGGCGATAGTTCCATCACCTGCCCCGGCCGGATCGATCAGTACCTGTATCCTTTCTACCAGCAAGACCTGAAGGCCGGACGGATCACCCGCCAGCAGGCGCTCGAGGCGGTGATGGAGTACTACATCAAGGCAGCGCACACCCTCAACGGTCCCAACGACTTCACGATTGGCGGGATCGACCGAGACGGGGAGAGTGCGGTCAACGAGATGAGCTATCTGTTCCTGGAGGCCCATCGGAACCTGAAGGGTCTGCGCAATGCCTTGGCGGTGAGACTTGATGAGAAGACCCCGCGGGAGTTTCTCCTGAAGGCCTGCGAGGTGCACCGGCAGACCGCCGGAATCGCCTTTTTCAACGATGCCATCGTGATGCGCGACCTTATGGAAGAGGACGGTTACTCCCTGGAGGACGCCCGCGATTGGTGTGACATCGGCTGCACGGAAACGACCGGCAGCGCGAACAACAATGGGAACACCGCGGCCGCCGCGACGTTCCACGTAACCCTGCTGGAGATGGCCCTGAACGAGGGCGGCTGGTCTGTTATCGGGTGGAAGCAGGCCGGGGCGAAGACTCCGCCCGTCAGCACGTTCAAGAGCTTCGAAGATGTCAAGAAGGCCTTTGCCGACCAGGTGGCCAATTGCATCGACAAGGCGGTGCGCCGGATAGAAATCAGGGAGAAGATAATTGCCGAACACTTCCCCCAGCCCCTGCTGTCGTCCACCATCGAGGGGTGCGTGGAGTCGGCGCGGGATGTCACCCTCGGGGGCGCCAAGTACAACAGCGCCTCCATCGGCAGCCAGGCCCTGGCCACGCAGGCGGACTCGCTGGCGGCCATCAAGTGGGCGGTCTTCGATAAGAAGCTCGTGACCATGGAGGAGCTGGTGAAGCACCTGCACAACAACTTCGAGGGGGCGGAGGAGCTTCGGCAGCGGTTGCTGAATGCCCCGAAGTACGGCAACGACGACCCTTACGTAGACGAAATTGCGGTATGGGTGGCGGAGAACTACAGGAATGAGTTAAAGAAGCACAAATACTGGCTGGGCGGGGTGCATCGGGGCTGTTACATTTCGTCGTTGACCCAGGATATGGAGGGCCTGATGTGCGCGGCTACCCCCGACGGGAGGCTTGCGAGGACCCCCGTGGCCAACGGCCTGTCGCCTACGAACGGGATGGAGCGCAACGGCATGACCGCGGCCCTGTGCTCGGGGGCGAGGGCTTCGATTGTCCCTCTCAGCGACAGCACCGCGTTCAACATAAACATCAATCCCTCTATCATCAAGACGGACGAGGGATTGGAGAAGTTCGCCTCCGCGATCGAGGCGTATTTCGCCTTGGGGGGCAGAAACGTCAACTTCAACCCGGTCAGTGCTGCGACCCTGCGGGATGCGCAGCAACATCCGGAAAACTATCCTGAGTTGCTGGTCAAGGTATCCGGCTTCTCGTTCCGGTTTATTGACCTGCCGAGGAGTCTCCAGAACGATATAATTGCCCGGACCGAGTTTGCCAGTTGCTGAAGTTCTGTCAAGAAACAGTAAAGCAACCAGCGGCAAGCGACAAGCAGTCGGCAACAGGCGACGTACATAACGCCTCCTGTGTTGCCGCTGCCGCTTGCCGCTTGTTGTTAGCTGCTTGTTGCTTGCCGTCAGGACATGGCGCTTAAGCGTCAGTGTTGACAACGAGCTGTGCAGGGCGAAGTGTGAGATTTATGGATCCACCGCAAACAAAGGGATTGGTTTTCAACATTCAGCGGCACAGCACCGAAGACGGTCCCGGCATCCGCACCACGGTATTTCTAAAGGGCTGTCCCATGTGTTGCCCCTGGTGCCAGAATCCCGAGGCTTTCAAGGCGGCTCCGGAACTGACTTGGTACGACCGGCGCTGCATCGGCGCCGGCCACTGCGTCGAAGTGTGCCCGAAACAGGCCCTGGTCCTCACTAAGGATGGTGTAATCATCGACCGGACCCGCTGCGATGGCTGTGGGAAGTGTGTCGAGGTCTGCCCGGCCGCCGCCCTGGAGATGCTCGGGAAAGAGCATACGGTTGCGGAAGTCGCTGAGAAGGTTTTGAGAGACAAGGTGTTTTATGAAAAATCGGGCGGCGGGATGACGCTATCGGGAGGTGAGCCTTCCTTGCAGGCCCCCTTCGCCGTTGCTCTGATGCAGCGAGTGGGACAGCAAGGCGTCCATGTGGCGCTGGATACCTGCGCTGGGACGAAATGGAACATCCTGGGTCCGGTGGTGGAACTTGCCGATCTGGTGTTGTTAGATCTCAAGCTGATGGACAAAGAGGCTCATCTGAGATTGACGGGCATTTCCCTGGAACTGGTGCTGGCGAACGCCCTGGAGATGGCGAAGATGAAAAAGGCCATCTGGGTGCGCACTCCCGTAATTCCCACCTACACCGACCACGAAGAGAACATCCGGAGCGTTGCCCGTTTCATCAAGCAGAACCTGCCCACGGTGGAAAGGTACGACCTGCTTGCCTTCAACAAAGTCTGTTTGCCAAAGTACCAAAGGGTGGGGCGTACGTGGGACTTGGAAGAGACAGAGCCGATAACGGAAGAAAGAATGCAAGATCTGGCGAATGTCGCCAAGAAGGAAGGACTTGACTTTGTTCACTGGTCAGGGATGACCAAAGCGAAGCAATAGCGCCGGGAACGAATTGCGCTACCGGATCTCTGGGAAGAGTGAGGGGCACTGCTTATCGAGTAACCCTTGTTTTGTATTGATTGGATCGGCAGAGGGGAGTCCATGCTGATCAAGGCCCGAGTGCCGGGTGCTGGCAAGGGAGTTTTATAAAGAGCGCGGAGGGGGCCGACTGATGGAAGCAAAAACTAGGTTCAGCGGTTGGAGGATGGTGGTAGTAGCGTGGTTTTTGGGGTTTTTCATCATCGCTCCGCTCACCTTCGGTATCTCGGTATTGATGCCGCCGATAACCAAGAGCTTGCACATGACCGCTACCCAGCTCGGATTGGTGATGTCCAGCATTGGGGTAGTCGGAGCGGCGTCAAGCTTTCTTACCGCCTGGCTTATTCACCGGATCGGCATCCGATGGACCCTGACCATCGGTTTGGGGATTCTTGTCATCTGTTTTCTGCTGCTGGGAGGGGCGGTCGTCAGTAGTTTTGCGGGATTCGTTCTGGTCTTCGGGCTTTCAGCCGGACTGGGCAGCGGCATGTTTTTCATTCCCATACAGAATCTCATCGCAGCGTGGTTCGTGAAGCACCGGGGTACGGCGATGTCTATCATGTTTACCGGGGCCGGCCTTGGTGGTCTGGTGGCGGCGGTTGCTATTTCCAGAATCCTGATCGCGACCAGTTCCTGGCGGGTGGTCTTTTTGGTATTTGCCGCGTGTGCCCTGGTGGCTGGAATTCTGGTGTCAGTATTCGTCCGCAACAAGCCTGCCGATGTCGGACAGCTTCCTGACGGCGGAAAGGCAGGCGCCACGGTCCGCACCCGCCGGACTTACCAGACGAAGGTACACTGGCGTGCCAGGGACGTGTTACGCACGCCGGCCTACTGGCTGATCGTGGTCGCGACCGCGATCACCCAGGGCATTGCCGTGCCTGTTATCCTGGGCTTCCAGGGTATGGCCATGGCAAGTCTCCACGTACCTCTGGCCACGGTTGGATTTATCGTTGGCAGCCTTGGCCTCTGCATGGTCGTCGGCAACCTTATTGCGGGACCTATCTGCGACCATATTGATGCCAGGTATGTATTCGGCACAGTCATGGCTCTCATGATCATAGGACTAGGTTCTTTCACCCTGTTGAATCCGGCGAGGATTGCCTACGCACCGATTGTCTACGTGGTTCTCTTCGGCGTTGGTTCCGGCAGCACTTACGTCCTTGTTCCCCTATTACTTGCCAATTACTTTGGGGTCAAGAACTATGCCACCTTTGCTGCGGTGGCGGGCGCATTTGTCGCTGTCGTCCTGATATTTTTTCCGACTCTTACAGGGCGTATTTACGACACTACGGGGAGCTACAACGACGCCTGGTATCTCATCATGGGTCTTTTGGGGGTGGCGATTACCTGCGCTGTTCTGGCGAAGCCGCCAAGACCAAAGAATGTTACGGCCGAAGAAGTCGGGCAAACTGAGAGTATGCGGGCGGTGATGGCGGGCGGTTAGTTCCGAAAAAGATCGCTGACGCACGGGCGAAGAAGCAGTTGGAGAGAAGGATCGATCAGGTCCGTCCCCCAGGACGTCGAGCCAGAAGGCAAGAGGTTCGCTATGGCACAGGTGGCTACCGTGCGAGGCCCAATCAACTCTACCCAAATAGAAACGATCTTGATGCACGAGCATATCTTTGTGCTCGACACCGAGATCGTCCACGAGATGATGGGCGAGAAGGTTGGCGCCATGGTGGTGTTAAAGCCGGGCCACAGTGTTTAGGCTGCCGAGATCCTTGAATTCGCCGAGGACAGCCTCGCCGACTTCAAACTGCCCCAATACCTGGTCGTGCGCAGTGAGATGTTTCCCCGCAACCCAGGAGGCAAGATCCTCAAAGATGCGCTGCGCAGTAGTGTGCCCTGGTCCAAAGTATAGGTCGCAGTGGCCTGACCTTAGAGCAATTCTCTCCGACATGCTCTCAGGCTATCCCCTTTTTCAGAAGACCGGAGATGTATAGTGGTGACAGCATGCCGTACCTGTTGAATAGAAATGAGGTGTGCTATGGAAGCCAATGTGCCAGGCCCATCCGGACGGAGTCAGCAAGGCCCTCACGTTCCCCCTGCCGCAAGTGCAACGCCGGCTTCGTGGGTCGATGATTTAACCCCCATTGCCAAGGCAAATTGGAATTATTCTCGCGCGGCACACTTACTGGAGCGCGCGGGCTTCGGCGGCACTCCGGAAGAAGTCCAGCGCCTTAGCGCGATGACTCCCGAGCAAGCGGTCAACTACCTGGTTGACTATGAATCGATTGACATGAGCAATTTGCCTGGGTTCGAAGATTCAGGTATCTATCCCCGAGGTTATAAATACGTCTCCATATACCAGGTGCTTGACGAACTTCGTGCCAATGGCAAGTCACTCGGCATAGACAGCAAGCCGGAACCTCCGCTGGATTTTCAACCTCCCATAGACGAATACTACACTCTGCTGTGGAGTGAACTGGGCGAGATGCGCCGCGCGGCTCAGTGGTGGGCAGAGCGCATGCTGATCACGCCGCGTCCTTTGCAGGAGAAGCTAGCGCTTTTCTGGCATAACCACTTCGCCACGAGCCAACAAAAGGTGCTCCGCTATGAGTTCATGCTGAGGCAGATCGAGATGCTTCGGCAGATGGCCGTGGGTAACTTGCGCGAGCTGCTAGTTGGGATTGCCCAGGATCGGGCGATGCTGATCTGGCTGGACAACAAAGACAACGTCAAAGGGCAGCCAAATGAGAATTTCGCCCGGGAGGTGATGGAGTTGTTCTCCATGGGCGAAGGCCAAGGCTACACTGAGAAGGATATTCGCGAGATGGCCCGCGCGTTCACCGGCTGGACTTTGACCAAGGGCGATACCGTTCAGGACCCAGGGAAGTTCATCGATGATCCCGAGAAGCACGATGACGGTGTCAAGTCCTTTCTGGGCGTGGCCGGGAACTTCAACGGTTACGATGCCATCGACATCATACTCAAGCAGCCGGCCCCGCCCCGCTTCATTACCAAAAAGCTGTATCGCTATTTTGTCCGCGAGGACATCAGCCCCGGGTTGAATGAAACGTTGGCCGAGCTGCTGCTGGACCAGAAGTACGAGTTGAAACCGTTGTTGAAGACGATCTTCCTGTCGCGCGATTTCTATAGCGACCGGTCGGCGGGTACGCAGGTTAAATCACCGATCGCCCTGCTGGTTTCGACCTATCGAAAGTTAGGACTCAAGGCGATTCCCGGCATTCCTGATTTCAATGAGACCACCACAACGCTGGGCCAGGCTCTGTTCTTCCCTCCTAATGTTGCTGGCTGGGCGGGAGGGAGGACCTGGATCAATCCTGCCACGCTGCTGGCGCGCAGCAATTTTATCGAGAGCCTTCTCTTCCCCGATCCTAAGAACTTCGTAGATCCGCAAAAGGAAGTCTCCGAGAGCTATCGCAGGATCCCTCTCAAGTATACCGACTACAACGTAATCGGCCACATATGGGATCCTGAGACACAGAAAATGGAGCCGGTGCCATTGGCGGTTTATGACCGCTATATGTCTGGCATGTCGCTGGAAGAGGCCAGGAACATTGGAGATGGAACAGGCATGGCAAGGTCGATGTCCATGGATGCTCCCAAATTGGACGATCCCAAAGAGCCGCCCAAAAGCAGGATGAGTGTGATCTCCAATAACGAGCGATACAATTTGGCGGTCGGGGTCTACACCGGAGCCTGGCAGGCCAATGCCCGGGTTAAGCCTTTTCCCCGCACACCGGCCCAGATCGATTTCACTCAAATGGCTCGTGATGCCGGCCTTCAAACGGTAAAGGAAGCAGTCAACTACTTTTGCGGCCGTTTTCTGAGCGTGCCGCTGAATGGCGAGCGCCACGAGGCTGTTACTTCTTTTTTGGAAGGCGAGTTGAAATCGGACAGGCTCAATTACTCGGACGCTGGTCTGAAGCAGGCGCTGCGACGCACAGTTCACCTGATCCTGAGCGCACCCGAATATCAACTGCACTAAGCATTCGAAGGAGTATTCCAAATGTTAATTCAAGGAGAAATATGCAATCGCTCGCAGCACGATCTGCTGCGGGCCGGCGTTCTTGGGCTTGGAGTCTCTGCCACCCTTCCATCTTTCCTCAATCGCGTGGCCCAGGACCAGACGCAAGAGATTCTCCAGGGCAAGGAAGAAAAACATCCGAATCGCATCCTGGTGGTACTTGAATTGACGGGTGGGAACGACGGACTCAACACGGTTGTGCCTTATGGCGACGATGCCTACTACCAGGCGCGCCCAACCCTTGGCATCAAGGCCAATGACGTCCTTAAGCTCAACGATCACTTTGGCCTGCATCCGGCCATGTCCGGCTTTGAGGCCCTCTTTAAGGAAGGCAATCTCGCCATCGTGCATGGCTGCGGCTATCCTGATCCCAACCTTTCGCACTTCACCGCCATGGAGTGGTGGCACACTGCGGTGCCGCACGGCAATGAGCTCTACGGTTGGCTGGGCCGCTTTGCCGACGAGAACAAAGAAACACCGGTTGAGAATTACATCGTCAATATCGGCCCGCGTCAGTCCCGCGCAGTGGCCAGCGCTAAGCAATCGCCGATAGTCTTCAGCGATCCTAAGAAGCTCGGTCGGGCCGGTACGGAAGCTCAGCATAAGGTCTTCGAGCTATATGGCAACCCCTATCCGACTGGCAACTCATCGCTGGATTTCGTCAACACTGTTTCGAGAACTGCAACCGCAGGGGCAGCGCTGGTTCGGAATGCCTGCGCCGAGTACCGGACCATGGTGGACTACGGGGCCGATAGCAACTTGACCCTGGATCTGAAGAAAGTGATCGGGATGATCAAGGCTGGACTGCTGACCCGTATCTACTACCTGAGCCTGCCAGGGTTCGATACGCACGCGTCTCAGGGACCCACGCAAAACCTCTTGCTGATCTATCTGGCCGATGCCTTGCGCGGCTTTATGGAAGACCTGGAACGAATCGGGCGGGCTGACGACGTGTCAATCATGGTCTTCACCGAGTTCGGCCGTCGGGTGAACGAGAATATGAGCAAAGGGACGGACCACGGCACGGCCACCCCCATGTACATTCTGGGGAAGAAGCTCAAAGGCGGCTTTTACGGTCAGCCTCCGAGCCTGACGGTTCTGGATAATGGCAACCTGAAGATGACAACCGACTTCAGGTCGGTATATGGGACGATGTTGAAGGAGTGGATGGGCTTTGACAACATCACGGGAGTCCTGAAGGGGGACTTTCCCGCCCTTGGCGTCTTTCCCTAAGCCAAGGCTCGGGAGCGACTAGAAGCTGTTACATAACGTGTGCTTTCGGCAAAGTTGCGTACTACAGCCGGGACGGCATGGTTCAGAAGCAATAGCCCTGGGCCACCCAGTAATGCCAGTCGCCAATGGCCTCGGCTGCGGATTGGTCGGGATCAATAGCAACCAGTTGTGAGAGTGGAACTGCCATAGTCCGACCGTGCCAGCGGATCAGCACGAGCATGTCGGCGGAACAGGCCTCTTCTGGTGCCATACGCTGGACTTCGACGGTTTCCCCCTTTTCTGAGCGGCGAAACGACTTTCGGAGCGATACAGTTGGCCTGAAAAGGGAATCGGATTTTGTCCTCGAGGTAGTAATACCACCCCATGACCTGCTCTTCCGGCCCATTAGTGTCCATGATGGCTTCGTTGTGGATGTCGGTCCTCCCGAACGGGGTCTTTCTTGGGTTTCTTCATAGTGAGACGATCCGCTGATTTCGCTACTCTGAACTGGCCCCACTTCGATCATTACATTTGGCCCCACCCCTAACCGATAGATCGGCCTACCCTGTCTGCGAAGCGGACGGGGAGGGCGATGGACAGGAGACGCAAGGTGGAGCTATTCGAAGAGATCAGGCGGGAACATGCGCATGGAGCCGGTACGATTCGAGCGGTGGCGAAGAAGCTGGGAGTGCATCGGCGGATGGTGCGACAAGCGCTGGCGAGTGCGATTCCGCCGGAGCGCAAACTGGCGGTGCGGAACAAGCCCAGGTTGGGTCCGGTGATGGAGTTCATTGACGAAACTCTGCGGGCGGACGAGATGGCTCCGCGCAAGCAGCGGCACACCGCGCATCGCATCTGGGAACGAATCCGGCAGGAGCGCTCGGGCACAGTGGCGGAAGCGACCGTACGCCGTTATGTGCAGCAACGCAAGCAAGAGTTAGGACTCACCGTGCGCGAGACGTTCGTGCCGCAAGTCTACGACTGGGGCGGCGAGGGGCAGGTGGATTGGTACGAATCCATGGCCGAGATCGGGGGCGAGCGCCAGTCGGTTCATCACTTCGCGATGCGCTCGATGGCGAGTGGCGGAGCCTTTCACATGGCTTACTATCACGCCACGCAGCAGGCTTTTCTGGAAGCGCACGAGCTGGCATTTGGCTATTTCGGTGGCGTGTTCCGACGCCTTCGTTACGACAACCTGAAGAGTGCGGTGAAGAAGATTCTGCGCGGGCATCAGCGGGAGGAGACGGAACGCTTGATTGCCTTTCGCTCGCACTGGGGATTCCAGACGGAGTTCTGCAATCCGGCGCGAGGCAACGAAAAAGGCGGAATCGAGGGCGAAGTGGGGTATTTCCGCCGCAATCATTTGGTACCAGTTCCGCAGGCTAAGAACCTGGAAGAGTTGAACCAACAACTGCGGAGTTATTGCCAGCAAGACGAACAACGGCGGATCGCAGGTAAAGCGATGGCAGTCGGGGAGGCGATGCGAATCGAACGCAAGCATCTGCTGCCGCTGTCGGCGGAAGGATTCGAGCTGGCGGAAGCCAGTTTCCCGACGGTGGATAGTAAGGGCTGCGTGAGGGTGCGCACTAACTTCTACTCGACGCCATTGAAGCCAGGGGCACGCCCGCAAGCGAAACTGCTGCCGGCGTATGTCGAGATCTGGCAGGAACGGGAGTGCGTGGCACGGCACGAGCGTAGTTTCGGGCGCTATGAGCAGGTGCTCGATCTGGAGCACTATCTCGACGTGCTGGAGAAGAAACCGGGAGCGCTGGCGGGGTCGAGTCCGTTGCGGCAGTGGCGGGAACGCGGACGGTGGCCGGCGAGTTTCGACCGGCTCTGGCAGAGCTTACAAGAACGACACGGCAAACACCCGGGCACGCGGGAGATGATCGAGTTACTCACGCTCGGCAAGAGACATGGCTGGGAGCGGCTGCAACAGGCGGTGGAGAAGGCGCTGGCTTTGAGTTGCACGGATGCGGCCGCGGTGCGGCATCTGCTAACGGCAACGGAACTGGGTCGTCCACGCACCGAGTTAGTTG
>Ga0187817_10000819_pt1 | contig 14140 bp, 11 predicted proteins | sample NC_wetland_sal_i_17_FD_132431 | JGI IMG/M metagenome (GOLD analysis project Ga0187817, IMG submission 132431) | Wetland sediment microbial communities from Neuse River Estuary, North Carolina, USA - SO4_2 | ecosystem: Environmental > Aquatic > Freshwater > Wetlands > Sediment | place: USA...
GTATGGCAGCAACGTCCGTCAGCTCGGCGGGGAAGGCAGCGGCCCGCCGGCCTTGGTGTTGGATTTCGCTGACCACATCCTCGGCTTCTGTGCGTGACTGGCCGTAGTGAATCGCCACGTCCGCGCCTTCCTGCGCCAGCCGTAAAGCGAGCGCTCGCCCCAATCGTTTCGCCGCGCCGGTCACCAAAGCCGTGCATCCCTGCACTCTCTTTTCGCTAAGCATGGCGCAAAGGTAGCATAGTACCGTGGTCCGTTATAAGTTCTCAGTTGCTCTCAGTACCAAGCAAAGGACGAAGTTCATCCCATCATTAAACACCATTGAACAAGGAGCCTCCATGAAGCTTGATGTGCTGGCGATAGCAGCGCACCCAGACGATGTGGAACTGACCTGCGGTGGCACCCTGCTGAAGATGGCGCAGAAGGGATATAAGACCGGGATCTTGGACCTGACCGAAGGGGAGATGGGAACCCGGGGAACCCGCGAAATTCGCGCCAAGGAATCAGCGGAGGCCGCCAAAATCCTCAAAGTTTCTTGGCGCGGCAATTTGAATGTGCCCGATTCCGACGTCCAGCCGACCCGACAAAACAAGCTACGCCTGGCCACTTTTATCCGGGAGTTGCGGCCGCATACCGTGATAATTCCCTACTGGCACGCAAGACACCCGGATCATTACCACGCTTCCACGCTGGCCTATGAAGGCTGCTTTCTCGCTGGTCTGAAGCAACTGCCGCTCGAGGGCGAGCCTTTCCGCCCATTCAAGATCCTCTACGCCACGTCCTTTGAAGACATGCCGCCAAGCTTTGTGGTGGACATCACCGAGCAATATGAAACGCGGCGGAAAGCCATCCTTGCGTATGGCTCACAATTCCGTCCAGCAAAGAGCGAGAGGAAGCAAAGGGTCTTTCTGGCCATCGATGAACTGGACGCCAGGATGGACCTCATGGCGCGCCGCTACGGCCAGCTCATCGGCGTTCGCTACGGCGAGCCTCTGCTTCAGAAGGAACTCATGGCCGTAGACGATGTGGTGGCTCTCCCGGTGCGCTCAATCTAGAAGAGCCTTGTCATTCCGAAGGCGCCGTTTATCTGAGGAATCTGCTTCTTCCTTCTCTTTTGGGGCCGTCTGGAAGCGTCGCAAAAGCCACCCGGTTTGTAGCTAGCGGCTCTAACAGGCTGCGGAAAAAGTTCCCGGATGCCGCCTATCTAAACCGTGTCGTCTTCCATGGCGGGCGCAAAGCCCGGTATCCCCTGCCCCTGGGCGGTCCGCTCAACCTTTAGCCGCAATTGGCTTTCCTCCTCCGCCCCGGATTTACGCAGCACCACAATGGTGCTGAGCGCCTCTGTATAAACACGGGTGACCAGGAAAGTGTCACCACTTTGTAAATTCTTCCACAGCTGGCCGATTTGTATCTTGCGTAAACTCATCGTTTGTCGTGAACTGCTCGTTGTAATGACTGTAGATAGACCGCAAACAAGTGTCAACTGTCCCTTCTACGACGCGTTCCCATCGCCGTATCTTGCAGCACTGGAAAACCTTTGCCGCGGCAGCCACATCCTAACCGTTAGAAGACGGCGATTCGAGTGGCGAACGGGTGTATACTCCGATTGGTACGGGGGGAGGTCGTTATGCTGCAGAACTCTTCGCGCTATGCCATAGGGCTATTACTGGCTGGAAGCTTGGCGATCTGGCCGGCCATGATTCGTGCACAAGGCGACACCTCGAATCCCGCGCCCGTACGAGACCAACCCCAGAACCCCTGTACACTTCCCCAGTCTCAGAGGCCAGCGGATTGTCCAAAAGATACCAATAATCCGCAATCTACCACGCAGCCTACCAATTCCGGCTCCGGACAGTCCACCTCTGGCCAATCCACTTCCGGGCAGTCAACAAATCCCCCCCAGAGCGCCGGAGATACTCCCGTCCAGCAACAAGAAACCGTGCATCCCAAGAATTCCAAGGACGACGTGGACGCCATTGGAAACCGCAGCGTCGGCAAAGGCGTCAACTTTTACTCCCTGGAAAAAGAAATTGCTTTGGGTAAGCAGCTAGCCCAGGAAGTAGAACGTAGCTCGAAGTTGATCGATGATCCCGTGGTCACGGAATATGTCAACCGCGTCGGTCAGAATCTGGTGCGCAATTCCGATGCCCAGGTTCCCTTTACCATCAAGGTTATCGATTCCGATGAAGTGAATGCCTTTGCCCTTCCTGGCGGATTTTTCTATGTCAACAGCGGATTGATTCTGCGCGCCCAGGAAGAATCCGAACTCGCCGGAGTGATGGCGCATGAGATTTCTCACGTTTGCGCGCGGCATGGCACGAAGCAGGCAACCAAGGCTGACCTGATGCAGATCGGCGCCATGGCCGCAATGATTTTCGTCCCCTATGGTTGGGCCGGATACGGAATCTATGAAGGTATGAACCTGGCGATTCCACTGACATTTTTGAAGTTCTCTCGCGACGCCGAGCGTGAAGCCGATTTCCTCGGCATTCAGTACATGTACAAGGCCGGGTACGATCCCAACTCTTATGTGACCTTCTTTGAACGCATCGAAGCCGACGAAAAGCGTCGTCCGGGCACGGTGCCCAAGATGTTCTCCACCCATCCGCCCACTCCGGATCGCATCGAGGCCGCACAGAAGGAAATTGCGCGGATTCTCCCGGAAAAAGATGAATATATCGTCACAACCTCCGAGTTCGACTCCGTGAAGGCCCGGCTCCGCAACGTCATGTTTGCACGGAAGGTGCAGGATAGCGGCCCAGGCAAACCGACTCTGCGCACCAAGACCGAGCAGTCTACAAAACAGGGTCAAGGACAGGGGCAGGATCCTAACAGTAGCGATGATGATCGCCCCACGCTGAAGCGCCGGCCCGATGACGGAAGCACTCCTAGCAACCCGTAACCCTCTTCCATTTCGATGATTATTTGGGGGCGACTGATTCCAGCCGCCCTTTTTTACGCCCAAGGCCCGCCCTGACCGGATAATTCGACGACGGTCATCCTGAGCGCAGCGAAGGCTTGCCCCGAGCATCGAGGGGATCTCAACCCACGTCTCGCCAGGCTCTCTTCTAATTTCTAATTTCTATTTTCCAATTACCGGTGGCCGGCCTTCTGATGTTCTTCCGGCGCTGCGGCGATCCCCTGCCGCCGCAGTTCTTCCGCGTAATATTTGCGGAACAGCACGTCCCATTCCTCGCTGCCTTCCAGAATTTCCTTCTTTTGCGAAGTGATCCTCTTTCGTACTTCCACCTCGATTTTCTCTTCTTCCCGCAGCACGTTGGTCATGGTCTGCACCATGTGTTGACGAATCGTGTCGCGGTCCTCGATGAATTCCACTTCGTTGCTTTGCACTAGTAATTCCACGAGTTGGTGGGAGATGCGTACAATTTTTTCGCGGCTCAGTCGCATAATTCCAAGTGGTCCCTGTTCCCTTCTCTACGGTCGCTAACGCAGAATAAGTTTCTTGTCACGCGCAATCTGCCCTTTCACTTTCTTGAACATTTCCTGGTATGAGACACCCGTCCTGCGCATTTCGTCTTGATACTGCGTTAGGATATTCCGCACTTCTTCGTTGACCTTATCCTCGATGGTGATTTCTTCCATCATGCGCTGGCGCATCCGCACGGTCACCGCCTCCTGGTCCTTCTCTTTGATCTCGACCTGATTGTCCTCTAGCAGCTTTTTCACCACTTCAGACGCCATATAGCCAACATAGTCGCGGTTCAACAACATATCAGTAGAAGTCCTCGATTGAACTATGAGCTATCGAGTGTACTGTCTCACCGTCAAATTCGCAACAAAGCCCCACAATTCGAAACAAAACCCTCGATTCCTGAACCTAGCTCTGTGGTTCAATCCTTCTCTGCATCTGTTCCACCAGATTTCGAACGCTGTTCGCCAGTTCCGCCACTTCTCCCTTTCCTTGAATCTCGAAATCGATTGCATGATCACCTGCCGCAGCTCGATCCACCGCTTCTTTTAGCTTCACTAGCGGCTTGACCACCTGACGCGGCAAAATGAAGCTGATCCATACGCTCAACAGAAAAGTAAGAGCAGAGACCACACCGAGCGCCTCCTCAGCCTGGATGATCAGGCCCCGCGCCTGCTGATGGTCGTCTTGGATGCGCCTCCAGTTGCGCGCTTCCAGTTCGGAGGACAGTCCCAGGATCTCTTGGCTGGACTTCTCCAGATCCGTTGTAGCCTCGCGCAATCCGGGTTCTCCTTCCTGCACGGTCTTTGATATTTGCGCATCGAAGGAATTCACCCGGTCGCGCAACTCATCGACAAGTTCGGCCCGCCTCTTGTGCCTGGCTTGCCTCAGCAGTTCGTTCAAGTCTCTTTCATATCCTTGGACCACCGCTTCAATGCGCTCCGTGGACGTCTGGCCCGGTGGCCCCAACGTCGAAACTATCGCTTCAAATCGCTGTTGGTACACATTGAGCGCATCCAGGGCCTTCCCGGTCGCCGCTTGTTCCTCAGGCTCGAGGCTCTGAATCTGACCGAGCGTTTCACGCATCTGCCCGATCGATTTCCGGGTTGCTTCCAGGTACGCAGTGTCCCGCAGCAACAGGTAGTTTCGCTCGGCCCGCCGCGCTTCTAGCAGTTCCACCGAGATTTGTTCCGCCAACCTTGTCGCTGGCGCGTCGAAGCTGACGATGCGGTCCACAATCCAACTCATCTCGAACAGGTAATACACTGCCAAAAATATCACCGGCACAAGAATTAGCCTCACGATCGCTAGGCTATAAGCAACTCGCCGCCGCAGAGAGCCGCCAGGCGCAAGAATCTTGAACGAGTGCCGGATCCTCATCGTCATATCTAGCTCCTCGCGAACTGAGTTCGCGCTGGCCACATTGTATGCGTATCAAACGGTGGATTGTGGATTTCGAATAGCGTCGCGGAAGGCCTCGCCAATTCAACGCAAGCATTCCTCAACTCCAGCCCGAACGCACTTTTGCCGACAGAATTACCTTGACAATAGATTACCGATGTATTATATTCGGTCGGTAGGTAGTGTGTCTACGGACCGTAACCAGCCTTGCGCTAGACGACTGACGCTAAGCCCGCGCAATGTGCAAAAAAGTGCAAAAAAAGCTCTCGTAACTCCCGCGGAATGAACACTTGCGGAACATTATCAAAACGCTGCCTTTACAAACCCTTTAGAATCCCGCACTTGCGAGTACCAAAACGTCTAACTCCTTTGTTCCTCACACTTACGCAAAAACTCCACTTTTCCGTTCCCTGTTCACTAGCTGGATACCCACTACCACCGCCTTCGCTCACTTCCCGGACCGGCCGCACCTCGATACTACCCACCCGCGCCGGCGGAATCTCCGAGGCGATTTGGGTAGCCTCCTTTAGGTCGGCAGCGTCAATCAGATAGAACCCCGCCAAACACTCCTTCGTTTCCGTGAACGGGCCGTCTGTGATGGTCGTTTTTCCTTTGCGGACCCGCACTGTGGTAGCGGTGCGAACAGGCTGAAGCGCCTCTGAGGCCAGGCATCGGCCAGAGTTCCGCAGTGTTTGGTCGTAAGCCATGCACTCATCGTCGGTCATCCCGCCAATTTTGTCCTCTTCACCGTACACCAGGCATATGTACTTCAATCGCGTTCTCCTCCACGCTGCATCAACTCCCACCTTAAACACCTCCATACTATAACCGCTCGCGACATAGGAAAATGAACCGCCACTCGCTGGGGAACACGATCGGGTCCGCACTCGCCCGAGGAGTTCCAATTCATCCTCGACTCAACATTAAACGGCACTCACAACTGGCCTATGATTTCGAGCGAAGCAAGAAATCTAACAACCCCTTCTCTAATTGCCCAGTTGCGTGAGAGCGGCACGCAGCATCGCGCTAGAGATCTTAATTAGTCCGTGGTGCGGCGAGTACAACTCGAGAATCAAGAGGATCGCGCCGGACACCGAAAGCGCGGACACTAACAAACTGGTGACCACCGTGCCATTCGTGGGGGCATACAGGCCGAAACTGAGGAAGAGGACAATGAGCCACGAAACCAGGATGATGAGCACTGGGATGGGTATTGAAGTGGATTGCTGTTCATACATCAACCAGTGCGTTTGTCGGATCTCCTTCAGAACGCTCAAAGCTTCGGCTTGGATTGAACGTTGCCTGTCATCCCTCGGCACCAGTCCCTGAATCTTATCGTAAATAGCGTCCATGTCCCGAGTTCCTACCGCCACATGCGGGGGATCCGCAGGGTGTTTCAGTTCCATCTGATTGAGTACATTCGCAACGACACTGCGGAGAAGATCGCGTACCTCCTTCGAATCCTGGCCATAGTTCGCCAATATTCTGTCCAGCAAGATAACCTTGGATGATGATCCCGTTAACTCGCTGCTTAGCGCGTCGAACGAACTTTTTGCTGATGAGATCAGCAGCCCAAGAACAAGCGCTGTCATTGTGGCTACTAGCCCCATTGCGATCATTACGATAGCTCTCGATTCATCACTCAGGTGATCCTTGGGCAAAACGGTGCGAAGAAACATCCCGAGCAACGCGCTTCCGAACACAACCGCGAACACAATCGAACTGATGGCGACGGAACTCATGGTAACTCTCGTCTCTTGCCTCATTCTAGGGTCGCCGGAAAAACCGCAGCAACCAAGTTCAACGCTGCGCTCCAAACCCAAGTTCACTCGCACGAGAATGTGTCTCCCGGACCAAGGAATGGAATTGTCAAAACTAACAAGTAGTGTGCTCAGCCAAAAGTATTATCTGTCACTTCGAAGAGAAACACCGCGTTGCCGCTGGAGGGGGCCTAGAGAGTTGGCACGGGACTTGGCCTTCCTTCTCCCAAAGCTCCAACAATTTCCGGCCAAGATGTGCTGATGGTAGCGGCGTAAATGTTGTAAAATTTAAGGACTCAGTGATCGTGGGCGGTTAGCTCAGTTGGTTAGAGCGCCTGCCTTACAAGCAGGAGGTCGCAGGTTCGAGCCCTGCACTGCCCACCATTTTCCCAGTGTTTATGCGCCTATTTCGATTGCGCGCCAGGCGCCGATCGCGGCTGGTGTAGAGCTCCGTAATGCCCCGCTCACTCCCCGCTTGCTCCGGCTGCCCCTTCACGCTAGCCTCGTCCCTCGAGGAATCCCATGCCCCGACCCGCTCCCGCAGCTGCTCCTGATTTGCGCCAAGGCATGCAGGAGGCGTTCGCGGTCAACGATCGCATCAACCAACTCCTGCTCCAGCATCTCGACCCCCGCGCCTGGCGAGCCCAACTCCCCGGGTCCAAGGGACGCACCATCGCCGCCATTTTCTTCCACGTCCACAACATCCGCTGCAAGTGGCTTCGTTTGTCGGCGCCGTACCTGAAGCTTCCGCCGCGGCTGGATCGCACTCGCTGCACCCAGAAGCAGGCCAGTCATGCCCTGGCACAGAGCGCGGCGCTCTGCTCGCAGATGCTCGCCGACGCTCTTACCCACGGCCGCGTCAAGAAATTTCAACGCGACGGTTGGGCCCGCCCGTGGACGCCGGGCGCGGCCATGTTCGCCTATATGCTCAGCCACGAAGCCCACCACCGCGGCCAGGTCTGCATGCTGGCCCATCAGTTGGGGTTCCCGGTGCCGAACACAACCGCCTACGGAATGTGGGTTTGGGAAAAACTCTGGAAGCAGTGCGGATTCGGCCCTCCACAGTAACGCACAGCGTGCCGAGCATTACGTCTGGAACCCACGCCGAACTGGGCCCGCTGTTCGATATCGGATATCCGATATCTGACGTCTAACTTATCCCAACTCTTCAAGCCGCGTGGCTGGTAGTTTCATCTCTACCAGCTCGGCCCCTTATCGCGTGAATAAGCGCCAAGTCCACATCGGTGGGTTGGAGCGGGCAACGCAGCACCTCTTCTGCGCCCGCGCGCAAGGCTTCCAGATACTCTTCCCACTCGCCGGGCCGTCCAGCAGCCTCTCCTCGCAAAACACCAGCGAAAATGGTCTCAACCGTAAAGCTTCCTTGGCTTGCTGGATTGCCGGCGCGGAGTAACCATCGATGGGTAGCCCCTTCAAACACGCGCATCAGCATTTTGCGGTTTTCAGGACGGCACGAAACAACCAGAACAGGTAAACCGTTATCCATGGGACACTCCAGTAGGAACTTACTCGAGCTGATCTTGAATTCGCTCCAGGCTCCGAGTTGGAGCTTATCTTTTAAGCGAACACCCTCTCTCAGGCAATCAGGGCAAATCTGTATGGAACTTTCAGGAAGTCGGTACCGCTTGCGGAATTCTTCTCTACCACCGCTAAAGAGCGGCCGAAGTGTCCACACTCAAAGGCCGGGCATTTTCGGCCTCTTTTTTGGAACGGTGAGGAATCGTCGCCACTACGACGGTTCCCTTCCCTTCGCCGGAGACAATCTCCAGCTTGCCGTCGAGTTGACGGATGCGTTCGCGAATACCCAAAAGACCGACGCCAAGACCCGTTCCGCCAGGATCTTGCGCGGTCGTCATACCCACACCCTCATCGCGCACCTGTAGCTCGATCTCGCCATTCTCTCTACGCAGCGAGACACTGGCGGTAGCGCTGTTGGAATGCCGGTGAACATTCAGCAAACACTCCTGGACGACACGAAACAGCGCTGTTTCCACGTCGCTATCCAGCCGTCCCAGGTCGGGCGCGACACCAACCGTAACGGAAATCCCACTGCGTTTGGCAAATCCGTCGGTGTATACCGCCAGCGCCGACTCCAGTCCTATCTCGTCGAGCAGCGGTGGATGCAGAAGATGGGAAATTGTGCGGGTTTCGGTGATGGCCCGGTTCAAAAGCATCGAAATTTCACAGACAGCTTCGTGGTTGCCGGGATCGTTAGCAACCCGCCGGGCAAGCTGGTCTACGCCCATTTTTACCCCAACGAGATACTGCCCCAATCCATCATGCACATCACGCGCCACTCGACGCCGCTCCGCGTCTTGAATCTGCATCAGTCGCCCGGTTAAGCGGCGAAGATGTTCTTCGGCAACCCGAAGCTCGCCATTGACTTTCTCAATTTGGCGCGTCTTTCGATAAAGCTCGGAAAACACAGTAACCTTGGCTCGCAACAACTCTGGAACAACAGGAACCGAAATGTAATCTACGGCGCCGCGCTGATAACCCTGAATGCGATCGACATCCGTCAGATGCACGCCCGAAATAAAGATGATGGCCATGTTCTGATAACGCGGATGTTGACGGATCAGGTGCGCCAGTTCGAAACCGTCGATGTCCGGCATGCTGACATCGAGCAGAGCCAGCGCTATGTCTGTTTTCAGCAGCTGATCGAGAGCCTCGCGGCCAGAGGTAACCTTAATGAGATTCTCGTTCAGATCGCGAAGAATCGCCTCATAACTCAGAAGCTTCGCAGGCTGATCGTCAACCATCAGGATGTTTAACGGACCATCTGCATACATCGCACAATTACCCCCAACCTTTGTTCATCGATGCAGCCACAAGCGCAGCGCGGAAAGCAACTGCTCGGTGTTCACCGGCTTTGCCAGGTATTCCGACGCGCCCGCCTCCAAACACTTTTCGCGATCACCCTTCATGGCCTTGGCCGTCAAGGCAATGATGGGCATGCGCCAGCACTGCGGATTTTGGCGAATCACTTGCATCGTCTCAAACCCATCCATCTCCGGCATCATGATGTCCATCAGAACGATAGCAATATCCGGCGTGGTCTCCAGCATTTGAATCGCTTCTCGACCGGTACCCGCAGTCAGCACCTGCATTCGGCGCCGCTCCAGCACGCTGCTCAACGCAAAAATATTACGCACATCATCGTCGACGATAAGCACCTTTTTGCCCGCCAGAGCCTCGTCGGAACCATGCAGTTTTTCCAGCATCCGCTGGCGCTCTACGGGGAGTTCGGCCACCACGCGATGCAGGAACAGCGCGGTTTCGTCCAGCAAACGTTCGGGGGATTCGACACCCTTAACCACAACGCTTCGCGCCAGAGTGCGCAAACGCGCGTCCTCTTCCGCGGTCAACTCCTTCCCCGTAAACACCACCACTGGAAGTTCGCTGAGCGCCGGACTCTCCGCCAAGCGGCCCAGCACCTCGAAGCCGCTCATGTCTGGCAGACGAAGATCGAGAACCACGCAGTCGTACGCAATCTGCTGCACAGCTTCCACAGCTTCTTCGCCGGAAGCAATTACCGTTACGTCGATGTCGTCATGGCCGAGCAGTTCGCGAATACTAAGCTGCTCCGCGGGATCGTCTTCCACAACAAGCAAGCGCTTCCGGCGCGGGGCGGCATAATCCCTGATTTTGTCCAGTGCTCGCTCAAGGCCATCCGGAGTGACAGGCTTCGTTACGAATGAGAATGCTCCGCGCGCCAAACCGTGCTGGCGGTCCTCATCCATGGTCAACAATTGAACCGGAATATGCCGAGTAGCGGGATCTTGCTTCAGGTGGTTCAACACTGTCCAACCGAGCATATCCGGTAGAAACACGTCCAGCGAAACTGCTGTGGGATGATATTCGCGAGCTAACGCCAGGCCTTCGGCGCCTCGCGCCGCAATCAGCACCTTGAATCCTTTGCTGCGCGCCAGGTCTGTCAGGATCCGCGCGTAATGGATATCATCTTCCACAATCAGCAAGCTCGTGTCTCCGGGCTGCAGATCCTCTCGGTCATCCGGCAGTTTCTCCGGACTCTCCGCCACAACCACGTGGCTCAACTGACGTCCGGAGGCCAGAAACGCCGGTCGAGACTCCGCGCTCGCCACGGCCGTCGACGGGCCCACATAGGTCTTCGGCAGGTACAGCGTGAAAGTGCTGCCGACGCCGGGCGTGCTGCGCAACTGAATTTCGCCGCCCAGCAGATTCGCCAGTTCGCGGCTGATCGCCAGGCCCAGACCGGTTCCGCCGTACTTGCGGCTCGTGCCTGCATCCGCCTGTTGGAACGCCTCGAAAATGATGCGCTGTTTTTCCTGGGGGATGCCGATGCCAGTATCAGTCACCTCGAACGCGATCACCGACGCCGCGCTGCTGAGCACTGGATGATCTTCGCTCCAGCCGCGGCTCGCCACGGAAACGGAAACGCGCACGCCGCCTTGTTCCGTAAATTTGAACGCGTTGGAAAGCAGATTCTTGAGCACCTGCTGCAGACGCTTGGAGTCCGTCACCATGCTGCGAGAGAGATGCGGGTCGCTGTAAATGTCGAAGCTCAGACGGCGATTTTCCGCTTCGTGCCGGAAGGGCCGCGCGACCATTTCCAGCAACGTGGAGAACAGCACTTCTTCGGCTTCCACCGAAACCGTGCCGGATTCGATCTTCGAAAGGTCCAGAATGTCGCTGATCAAATTGAGCAGGTCCGTGCCCGCGCCATGAATGGTGCGGGAGAATTCCACCTGCTTCCCCGTAAGGTTGCCGTCCGCATTTTCCGCCAGCTGTTGCCCTAGAACCAGAATGCTGTTCAGCGGCGTCCGCAACTCGTGCGACATGTTCGCCAGGAATTCCGATTTGTACTTGGAAGTAAGCGCCAGTTCCTTGGCTTTCTCTTCGAGCGCGCGGCGTGCTTGTTCGATCTCCTGGTTTTTGCGCTCCACTTCCACGTTCTGTTCCGCCAGTTGTTGGGCCTTCTGCGCCAACTGCTCGTTGGTCTGTTGCAACTCCTTTTGCTGTGTTTGCAGTTCGGTGGCCAATTGCTGTGACTGCTTCAACAAGCTTTCCGTTTGCATCGTGGCTTCGATACTGTTCAGCACGATCCCGATATTGGAAGTAAGTTGCTCCAGGAAAGCCAGATGCGAAGCGGTGAATTCGCCTAGAGAAGCCAGCTCGATTACCGCTTTCACGCGGTCCTCGAACAACACCGGCAAAACGATCACATTTTGCGGCACCGCTTTGAACAGGCCGGAAGTAATGCTCATCGCATCGCGAGGAATCTTCTTGATCAGCACCCGCCTCTTTTCAGCCGCACATTGACCGATCAGACCTTCTCCGATGCGCAGGTGTCGACGTTGCCCTTCGAGGTCCTCGTGAGCGTACGCAGACAGCAAAACAAGTTCACCCTCAAACATCTGGTAAATCATGCCATGTTGCGCATTCACCAGCGGCGCGAGTTCCGAGAGAAGCATGCGACCGACGGTTGAAAGATCACGCTGGCCCTGCAGCATGTTGGTAAAGTTCGCCAGGTTGGTCTTCAACCAGTCCTGCTCGGTGTTGCGATCCGTCGTCAATCGCAGGTTGTCTATCATCGTGTTGATGTTGTCTTTCAACTCGGCTACTTCGCCGCGAGCTTCCACCTGGATTGAACGGGTGAGGTCGCCCTTGGTCACCGCCGTAGCCACTTCCGCGATGGCGCGGACTTGGTTTGTGAGGTTATCCGCAAGCAGGTTCACGTTGCCGGTCAAATCTTTCCAGGTTCCCGCAGCGCCGGGCACGTTGGCCTGACCGCCGAGGCGGCCTTCAACACCGACTTCGCGAGCAACTGTGGTCACCTGATCGGCGAAAGTTGCCAAGGTACCGGTCATGTTGTTAATGGTTTCGGCCAAAGCGGCAACTTCGCCTTTGGCATTCACGGTGAGTTTCTGAGTGAGTTCCCCGTTGGCCACCGCAGTAACCACTTTGACGATGCCGCGCACTTGCTCGGTCAAGTTCGCAGCCATCACGTTCACGTTGTCCGTCAGGTCTTTCCACGTGCCCGCCACACCCGGCACCTGCGCTTGGCCGCCGAGTTTCCCTTCCGTGCCCACTTCGCGCGCCACACGGGTAACTTCTGCGGCGAATGCGTTGAGTTGGTCCACCAACGTGTTGATGGTGTTCTTTAGCTCTAGAATTTCGCCCTTCACGTCTACGGTGATTTTGCGAGACAAGTCCCCGCGCGCCACCGCCGTAGTAACCTCCGCGATGTTTCGCACTTGACCGGTCAGGTTACCGGCCATCGCGTTCACCGAGTCGGTGAGGTCCTTCCACGTTCCCGCCACGCCCGGCACGTTGGCCTGACCGCCGAGTCGCCCTTCGCTGCCCACTTCGCGCGCCACACGCGTGACCTCCGCAGCAAAAGAGCGCAGCTGCTCCACCATCGTGTTCAAGGTTTCTTTGAGTTGCAAAATCTCGCCGCGCACGTCCACCGTAATTTTGCGAGACAAGTCCCCGCTCGCGATGGCCGTCGCTACCTCGGCAATGTTACGAACCTGACCGGTCAGGTTGCTGGCCATGAAGTTCACGTTATCCGTCAAATCCTTCCATGTACCAGCCACGCCCGGCACCTGCGCTTGTCCGCCGAGTTTTCCTTCCGTACCAACTTCGCGTGCCACGCGCGTGACTTCTCCGGCGAACGCGTTCAGTTGGTCCACCATGGTGTTGATGGTGTTCTTCAGTTCCAGAATTTCGCCTTTCACGTCCACGGTGATCTTGCGCGACAAATCGCCGCGCGCCACCGCCGTGGTCACTTCCGCAATGTTGCGCACCTGCGCCGTCAAGTTGCTGGCCATGAAGTTTACGTTGTCGGTCAAATCTTTCCACGTGCCGCCCACATCTGGCACCTGCGCCTGACCGCCCAGTTTTCCTTCGGTACCGACTTCGCGAGCCACGCGCGTGACTTCTCCGGCGAACGCGTTGAGTTGGTCCACCATCGTGTTAATGGTGTTCTTCAACTCCAGAATTTCGCCTTTCACATCCACGGTGATCTTGCGCGACAAGTCGCCGCGCGCCACCGCCGTGCTGACCTCCGCGATGTTCCGCACCTGGCCCGTCAAGTTGCTGGCCATGGAGTTCACGGAGTCGGTCAGATCTTTCCAGGTCCCGGCGACTCCCTGCACGTCCGCCTGGCCACCAAGTTTCCCGTCAGTACCGACCTCGCGCGCCACGCGCGTTACTTCCGAACCGAAGGAGCGCAACTGGTCCACCATAGTGTTGAGCGTGTCTTTCAGTTCGAGGATTTCACCTTTCACATCGACAGTAATCTTGCGCGACAAGTCTCCACGAGCTACGGCCGTTGCGACTTCCGCAATGTTGCGCACCTGCGCCGTCAGGTTGCTCGCCATGAAATTCACGTTGTCCGTCAGATCCTTCCATGTACCAGCCACACCCGGCACCTGTGCTTGTCCGCCGAGTTTTCCTTCGGTACCGACTTCGCGAGCCACGCGCGTCACTTCTCCGGCGAACGCGTTGAGTTGGTCCACCATGGTGTTGATGGTGTTCTTTAGTTCCA
>Ga0187817_10000822_pt1 | contig 14126 bp, 11 predicted proteins | sample NC_wetland_sal_i_17_FD_132431 | JGI IMG/M metagenome (GOLD analysis project Ga0187817, IMG submission 132431) | Wetland sediment microbial communities from Neuse River Estuary, North Carolina, USA - SO4_2 | ecosystem: Environmental > Aquatic > Freshwater > Wetlands > Sediment | place: USA...
CGCCTACGAGCGCACGCTCGCCGACCGGGAGCGCGTACAGGGAACGGATCACCGGGACACGCTCACCGCGCGGTCCAACCTGGCCGGGTGCTATCAGCAGGCCCGCCGGATGACGGAGGCCATCCCGCAGTACGAGCGCGCGCTGGCGGACAGCGAGCGGATGATCGGGGCCGGCGACATCGAGACGCTGACCATCCGGTGCAACCTCGCCTCCGCCTACTACACGGTGGGCCGCCTGTCCGACGTCGTCGCGGTCCTGCAGCGCGCCCTGACCGACTGCGAGCGGTACCTCGGACCCGATCACCAGATGACCCAGACCGTGCGCGAGAACCTCGACGAAGCGACCAAGACCTGAGACCCTCGAGCGAGCCAAAGGGCGCGGCGCACCTCGAGCGAGCCAAAGGGCGCCGCGCTGCCTGGACTGAGGAGCGAGGAACGAGCGACGAGGGAAGGCAGCGCGTCAAAAGCGCCCGGAGGCGAGCGAGAGGCAAAAAATGTATGACTTCGTCATTGCCGGCGGCGGATCGGCCGGCTGCGCGCTGGCCAACCGGCTGTCCGCCGACCCGGGGACGCGGGTTTTGGTCCTCGAGGCGGGGCGGTCGGACTACGTGTGGGACCCGTACATCCACATGCCCGCCGCGCTCACCTTCCCGATCGGGAACCGCTTCTACGACTGGAAGTACGAGAGCGAGCCCGAGCCGTACATGAACGGGCGGCGGATCTACCACGCCCGGGGCAAGGTGCTCGGCGGGTCGAGCAGCATCAACGGGATGATCTTCCAGCGGGGCAACCCGATGGACTATGAGCGGTGGGGCGCCGACCCCGGCATGGCGGACTGGGACTACGCGCACTGCCTGCCGTACTTCAAGCGGATGGAGACTTGCCTGGCCGCCGAGCCGGGCGATGAGTACCGCGGCCGCAGCGGGCCGCTGGTGCTCGAGCGCGGCCCGGCCACCGGCCCGCTGTTCGGTGCGTTCTTCGCGGCCGTGCAGCAGGCCGGTTACGTGCTGACCAAGGACGTCAACGGGTACCGGCAGGAGGGGTTCGGCCCGTTCGATAGGAATATCCACCGCGGCAGGCGCCTGTCCGCCGCGCGCGCTTACCTGCACCCGGTCATGACCCGCCCCAACCTCACCGTCGCGTGCCGGGCGTTCGTGACCAGGCTGATCTTCGACGGCAAGCGCGCCGTCGGCGTCGAGTTCACCCACCAGGGGCAGAGCAAGCGGGTCAGGGCCGCCGACATCATCTTGTCCGGCGGGGCGATCAACTCGCCGCAACTCCTCCAGCTATCCGGCGTCGGCCACGGCGCGGAGCTAGCCGAGCTGGGCATCGAGGTGGTCGCCGACCTGCCCGGCGTCGGCGAGAACCTGCAGGATCACCTGGAGGTCTACGTCCAGTACGGCTCCAGGCAGCCGGTCTCGGTCGCGCCCGCGCTGAAGTGGCGCAACCGGCCGATGGTCGGCGCGAAGTGGCTGTTCGGCCGGACCGGGCCCGGCGCCACCAACCACTTCGAGGGCGGCGGCTTCGCGTGCAGCAACGACGAGGTGGCGTACCCGAACCTGATGTTCCACTTCCTGCCGATCGCGATCCGCTACGACGGTTCGCAGCCCGCGGGCGGCCACGGCTACCAGGTGCACATCGGGCCGATGTACTCCGATTCGCGCGGCACCGTCAAGATCACCTCGCGGGACCCGGCCGTCCATCCCGCGCTGCGGTTCAACTACCTGTCGACGCCGACCGACCGGCGGGAATGGGTCGAGGCGATCAGGGTCGCCAGGGCGATCCTGACCCAGCCGGCGTTCGACGACTACAACGCGGGCGAGCTTTCGCCCGGCCCGGGGGTGGAAACCGACGAGGAGATCCTGGCCTGGGTGGCCAGGGACGCCGAGACCGCGCTGCACCCGTCGTGCACGGCCAAGATGGGCACCGACCCGATGTCGGTCGTCGACCCGGCGTCGATGCGCGTGCACGGCCTCGACGGATTGCGCGTCGTCGATGCCTCGGTAATGCCGTACGTCACCAACGGCAACATTTACGCGCCGGTCATGATGGCCGCGGAGAAGGCCGCCGACCTGATCCTCGGCAATACTCCGCTGCCCCCCGAGTCGGTCGAGTTCTACCGGCGGGACCTGGGAGCGAGCGGGGGGTAGCACATCGCCGTTCAGGAAAATTGATCTTAATATTTACCGAACGAACGGTGGTGTTTCTCCCGGCCCCACAACGTGGGATTCTTTACCCGGAAGCTAGACAGACCGGCTATCACGTCACCATGATCGAACTGCACCGGTGGCTCGGCACCGGTGCGCGGAGGAGCGAGACGGGCATGACCACACCAAACGGCATGCAGGCAGGCATCGGCCCGGCGGACGACCCGCTGCCCGAGGCGATGGCGCTGGTCGGCGGCGCGGCCGAAGGGGGGCACCGGCTCAAGATCCTCGGCGGCCTCGGGGTGCGCGTGCTGTGCCCCGACTTCCCGCCGCGGCAGCGCGCGGGCCAGGACATCGACTTCGCCTGCCAGGGCAAGAACCGGCGCAAGCTGGCCGAGCAGCTCGAGAGCCTGGGCTGCGAGCCCGACAAGAGGTTCAACAACCTCAACGGGGACCGGCAGATGTACTTTAACGCCCCGTCCGGCCGGCCCATCGACGTCATGGTGGACCGCCTGTCGATGTGCCACGTGCTGGACTTCCGGTCGTCATTCGACTCGGCGTCGCCGACCCTGGACCCCGCCGACCTGCTCCTGTCCAAGCTGCAGATCGTCGAGCTGAACGCCAAGGACGCGCACGACATCATCCACCTGCTGTCCGGGGTGCGGGTCGGCCCCGATTCCGCCCGCCCGTACATCGACACCGACCGGTTCGGCTCCGTGCTGGCCGGCGACTGGGGCTGGTGGCGCACGGTGACCGGCAGCCTGGCCAAGCTCCCCGGCCTGCTCGCCGAGCAGCCGGGCCTGGTCCCGCCCTACCCGCGGTTCGACCCGTTGACGCAGGCCAAGCAGCTTTCCGAGGTTGCGGAATCGGTTCCGAAGGGAATCAAGTGGAAGACCAGGGCGAAAGTCGGCGACCGGGTCCGCTGGTACGAGCTACCGGAGGAAGTGGACCACTGATCCCTGGCCGGGATCCTAGGTAAAACGGGAAGGCGAGCGCATCACCATGAAAGTCTTCTTCGCCACGGACATCCACGGATCTGAGATCTGCTGGCGAAAGTTCCTGAACGCAGCCGCCTTCTACAAGGCCGACATGGTCATCCTCGGCGGAGACGTCACCGGCAAGGTGATGGTGCCGATCGTGTCGAGCTCGACGGGGCACTGGGAAGTGACGTTCGGCGGGCAGCGGGTGAAGCTGGATACCGCGGCCGAGCTTGAGGACATCAAGCGCAAGATCCGCGACCGCGGGTACTACCCGGCCGTCATGTCACTCGACGAGCTCGACGCCCTGAACGAGGAGGACGGCTCGGTGGACCGCCGGTTCACCCAGGAGATGACCAAGGGCCTGGAGCTCTGGCTCGACATGGCCGACAGCAAGCTGCGCGGCGGCGACATCCCCTGCATCCTGAACGGCGGGAACGACGACATCTGGGAGATCGACGACATCATCGAGCGGTCCCCCAGCGTCAGCTTCGCCGAGAGCAAGGTCATCGACCTCGGCGGGTTCTACCTGGCCTCGATGGGCTGGACCAACCCCACCCCGTGGGACACCTTCCGCGAGGCCCCGGAGGACGTGCTGGCCACCAAGATCGACGCGGTGGTCTCGTCGATACCGGACATGAGCAAGGCGATCTTCAACTTCCACGCCCCGCCGTACGGCACCGGCCTCGACGAGGCCCCGGCCCTGGACGAGAACATGCGGCCGGTGCTCGGCGGCGCGGTCATGAAGCCGGTCGGCTCGACCGCCGTGAAGGAGTCCATCCTCAAGTACCAGCCGCTCCTGTCGGTGCACGGGCACATCCACGAGAGCAAGGGCGTGTGCAGGCTCGGCCGGACCCTCACCATGAACCCGGGTAGCTCCTACACCGACGGCGTGCTGCAGGGCGCGGTCATCGACCTGAACGAGAAAAAGGGCAAGGTCGCGCGCTACATCATGGTCAACGGCTGACCGGGGACTCTGGGGGCGGGCGCTTGTGGTCCCTTGGGCTCCGGCCAGCGGGGATGGCAGATCGTGATCTGCCAACTTCGCCGACACCAGGTTCCAGACATTCCCAAAGCCCTATATTGCTGCTAGAAAACCCGCAAATACCCACAGATGTGACCCTCGATCCTCGTCCACGCTGAACAAAAACGGAAAAACCTGGATTACCGGAGGCTGCACATGACGGCAGGAGCACTGGGCGAAGAGAGACCGACTCTCTTCCTCCGCAAGGCGACGGGCCTGGTCCGGGGCTGGTCCGTCAGGGACTCGATGATCTACGCCTGCCTGTCCACCAACGTGGTCACGCTGGGCATGGTCGCGTGGGCCGAGGACCAGTATTCCTTTCCCAAGGGCCAGCTGATCACCTCGATCGTCATCGCGGGGATCTGGGTCTCGTTCCTCGTCCTCGCCTATACGGGTCTGGTGGTCACCATCCCGCGGGCCGGCGGCGACTACGTCTGGCAGAGCCGCATCCTGGGCAGCGGGATCGGCTTCGTGATGGCCGCCACCGGGTGGTGGTTCATCCTGTGGCTGTGGGCGCCGATTTACGGCGCGGTGCTGAGCGAGGAGTTCTTCCAACCGATCTTCGCCACGCTCGGCACGCCCAGTCAGGCGGAGTGGTTCGCCAGCCATAACGGGACCTTCGTGGTCACCCTGGCCACGATCGTGCTGGCCGGGTTGCTGGTCTCGATCGGCATGGCGGGCTACGCACGGGTGCAGAAGTGGTGCTTCTACGGCGGCCTGCTCGGCACCGCGATCATCATCATCCTGCTGCTGATCACGAGCCGGAATACCTTCATCTCCTCGTACGACACCTACGCGGGCAAGATCTTCGGCATCAAGAACGCCTACGCCTTCACCAACTCCGACGCGGTCAAGACCGTCGGGTACACCGCGCCCTCGCTGGGCTTCGGCCCGCTCGGGCAGTCCATGCTGCTCGTGCCGTTCATGATGTTCTACCTGCTGTGGCCGAACTGGGGCACCACCCTGTACGGCGAGGTCCGCGGGGCCAGCGACTTCCGCCGGGTGTTCAGCGGTATGTTCATCGGCCTCTGGATCAGCGTGGCGCTGTCCGTCGTCTTCCTGCTGCTGTTCGCCAAGACCTTCGGCTGGGCGTTCTACCAGAACGGCAACGCCGAGTTCACCAACGCCCTCTACGGCCTTCCGGCCAAGGCGAACCTGCCGATCTTCCCGTACCCGGTGCTGCTGGTGGGCTGGCTGGTGCACAACAGCGTGTTCCAGGTCATCCTGCTCCTGCTGATGGGCCTGTGGTTCTTCGGCTGGGTGGGGACGCTGTTCCTGTCCTCGACCAGGGTCATCTTCGCCGCCGCCTTCGACCGGGTGCTCCCGGACAAGGCCGCGGAGGTCTCGGAGAAGCGCCGGGTGCCGTTCTACTCGCTGATCCTGATGCTGCTCCCGGCGGTGGGGTTGGGCGCGCTGTACTCGTACAACACGACGTTCGCCACCTACACCCTGGACGCCACGCTGGTCATCGCGGTGACCTACCTGTTCAGCGCCATCGCGGTGGTCATCCTGCCGCTGCGCAAGCCGGACCTATGGTTCGCCTCGCCCGCCAGCAAGGTCAAGCTGCTGGGCGTGCCGGTCGTGCCCGTCGCTGGCGTCATCACGATCGCGCTGCTCGTGTACAACCTGTACGAGTGGCTGTCGAACGACCTGTACGGCGTCAACAAGCACGACTCGCTGTACTACATGGGCGGGATGTACGTGCTGGCCATCGTGATCTACGTGGTCGCCCGTATCGTCCGCAGCCGCCAGGGCATCGACCTCGGCCTGATCAACAAGGAAATCCCGGTCGAGTAGGGGTTCGTTACCGTGGGCCGTCACCCTGGGTTTTAGCGGTTTTAGCGGGGTGGCGGCCCGCGGTCCTTGGTGTCCTGGTGGAGGAGCTGGCTTATGAGCGACCTTGAGGGGCGGACGTTTCTCGTTACGGGGGGGAATACCGGGATCGGGCGGGCTACGGCTTTGGGGCTGGCCCAGCGGGGCGGGCGGGTTTATATCGCGTGCCGTTCTGTGTCCAAGGGTGAGGCAGCTGCGGCTTCCATCAAAGACTCGACGGGGAGTTCCTCGGTGTGGGTGCTCCCGCTGGACCTGGCCGACCTGGATTCCGTGCGGTCGTGCGCTTGCGATTTCCTGGCGCGCGGGGAACCGCTGCACGTGCTGGTGAACAACGCGGGCCTGGGCGGGGCGCGGGGGGTGACCAGGCAGGGGTTTGAGCTGATGTTCGGGGTCAACCACCTCGGCCACTTCCTGCTGACGAATCTCCTGCTGGGGCTGCTCACGGACAGCGCGCCCGCGCGGGTGGTGAACGTGTCGAGCGACGCGCATTACGCGGCTAAGGGCATCGACTTCGACGCGCTGCGCCGGCCCGCGCGCGGGGTTACCGGGATGCACGAATACTCCGTTTCCAAGCTGTGCAACGTGCTGTTCACCCAGGAGCTCGCCCGGCGGACGGCGGGGACCGGGATCACCACCTACGCACTGCACCCGGGCGTGGTGGCTTCGGACATCTGGCGGCGGGTGCCGTGGCCGGTGCGCCCGATCATGACCAGGCGGATGCTTTCCGTGACCGAGGGTGCGCAGACGTCGCTGTACTGCGCCACGTCACCGGACGTGGCGTCCGACAGCGGGAAGTTCTACGAGAAGTGCGCGGAACGCACGCCCAGCCCCGTCGCCACGGCCGAATTGGGCCGCGCGCTGTGGGAGCGCAGCTCGGAGTGGACCGGTTTGCCGCAGGCAGGAGATGAATCCGGGGCGGCATGATCGTCAGCGGGAGCGGGCAGTAAACACTCCTAAGTTGCCGTAATCGGGGAAGCTGGGGGCTATGGACCTTCCCGTCAACCCGCCGGTGGCGCCGATGCTGGCCAAGCCGGTGGGGAAGATCCCGCGCGGGGACTTCGTGTTCGAGCCGAAGTGGGACGGCTTCCGGTCGATCGTGTTCCGCGACGGGGACGAGATCGAGATCGGCAGCCGCAACGAGCGGCCGATGACGCGGTACTTCCCGGAGATCGTCGCCGCAGTCTTGGCGTCGCTGCCGTCCCGGTGCGTGATCGACGGGGAGATCGTGGTCCCCGACGCTTCCGGTCGGCGGCTGGACTTCGAGGCGCTGCAGCTGCGGATCCACCCCGCGGCCAGCCGGGTTTCGCTGCTGGCGACCACGACGCCGGCGCACTTCATCGCGTTCGACCTGCTCGCGCTGTCGGATCGCTCCTACATGGAGCGGCCGTTCGCCGAGCGCCGTTCCGTGTTGGAGTCCGTGCTGGCCGCGGTGGGCTCGCCCATCCACCTGACTCCCACGACCACCGACCCGGAGGTGGCGACCGGGTGGTTCAGCCAGTTCGAGGGCGCGGGCCTGGACGGGCTGATCGCCAAGCCGGCCGGCGGGGTCTACGAGCCGGACAAGCGGGTGATGTTCAAGGTCAAGCACGAGCGGACCGCGGACTGCGTGGTCGCTGGGTACCGGGTCCACAAGAGCGGCGAGGACCGGATCGGGTCCCTGCTGCTGGGGCTGTACAAGGACGACGGGAAGCTAGCCAGCGTCGGCGTGGTCGGCGCGCTCCCGATGGAGAAGCGGGTCTCGCTGTTCACGGAGTTGCAGCCGCTGGTCACCACGTTTGACGAGCACCCGTGGAACTGGGGGGAGCACGAGGCCGGGCAGCGCACCCCGAGGGCGGCCATGGCCAGCCGGTGGAACGCGGACAAGGACCTGTCGTTCATCCCACTGCGCCCGGAGCGGGTGCTGGAGGTCCGGTACGACCACATGGAGGGCCCGCGGTTCAGGCACACCGCCCAGTTCGTCCGCTGGCGCCCGGACCGGGAGCCGCGTTCGTGCACGTACGCCCAGCTGGAGGAGCCGGTCAGCTTCAACCTGGGCGAGATCCTCGGTGGTCACCATGGCTGAGCCGAAGCTGGTCCTGGAGCTTTTTGGCCATGAGGTCGCGATCAGCAACCCGAGCAAGGTGTTCTTCACGCGGGCCGGGGTCACCAAGCTGGACATGGTGCGCTACTACCTGGCCGTGGCCCCCGGGGCACTCGGCGGGGTGGGCGACCGGCCGATGGCGCTGAAGCGGTTCGTCAACGGTTCCGAGAGCGAGGCGTTTTTCCAGAAGCGGGCCCCGGAGAAGCGGCCGGACTGGATTTCCACCGTGGAGCTGCGCTTTCCCTCCGGCCGGACCGCGGACGAGGTCGTGGTGAGCGACGAGGCCGGGCTGGCCTGGGTGATCAACCTCGGCTGCATCGACCTGAACCCGCACCCGGTGCGCGCGTCCGACCTGGATCACCCGGACGAGCTGCGGGTCGACCTGGACCCCGTGCCCGGCGTGGAGTGGCCGCGGATCAGGGACGTGGCCATGGTGGCGCAGGGGGTGCTTTCCGATTTCGGCCTCACCGGGTGGCCGAAGACCTCGGGGTCGCGGGGCCTGCACGTGTACGCGCGCATCGAGCCGCGCTGGTCGTTCAGCGACGTGCGCCGCGCGGCGGTGGCGGTGGCGCGGGAGATCGAGCGGCGCGCGCCGGACATAGCCACCTCCAAGTGGTGGAAGGAAGAACGGCACGGCGTGTTCGTCGACTACAACCAGAACGCCAAGGACCGGACGGTCGCGTCCGCGTACTCCATCCGCCCGGTCCCGGACGCCCGGGTCTCGGCGCCGTTGACCTGGGCGGAGGTGCCGTCGTGCGATCCCGCCCTGTTTACCATCGCGACCATGCCGGCGCGGTTTTCGGCGATCGGCGATCCGTGGGAGGGGATGGACGAGGCGGCCGGGTCGCTGGAGCCACTGCTCGACCTGGCCGCGCGGGACGAGGCGGCCGGGCTCCCCGACGCGCCGTGGCCGCCGCACTACGAGAAGCAGACCGGCGAGGCCCCGCGGGTGCAGCCGTCCAAGCGCCGTACGGGCACCGTCGCTCCCCCGGCGCCGGGCCAGACCGCCGGGCCGACCGGCCGGCGGCGGAGCGCGATGCCGCTGATCGAGGTCGCCCGGGCGGAGACCAAGGACGAGGCGATGGCGGGCCTGGAGCGGTGGAAGGCGCGGCATCCATCGGTGTGGCCGCTGCTGGAGGCGCGCGACGTGCTGGTCGACGGGATGCGCGGGCGCAGTTCGGTCTGGTACCGGGTGCGGCTCAACCTCCAGCACGTCCCCGAGGACCAGCGCCCGCCGCAGGAACCACTGGAAGTCGACTACGACCCCTGGGCCGGCTTCCGGCCGTAGATTGTCCTGCTCGCGTCGCTCTTTTGGTCGATGCACCAGGAGACGCTCAGGCAACACCGGCACGGGCACCATCGGCCGTTCGGGCCATGAATGTCTTTAGTGGATATCGACCCAGTCCAGGGTGCGCTGGACGGCTTTGCGCCAGCCGGAGTAGCCGGCCTCGCGGCGGTCTTCGGTCCAGGTGGGGTGCCAGCGCTTGGACTCGCGCCAGTTGGCGCGAAGCTCGTCGGTGTCGCGCCAGAACCCGGTGGCCAGGCCGGCCGCGTAGGCGGCGCCGAGCGCGGTGGTCTCGGCGACCACGGGACGGCTGACCGGTACGCCGAGGATGTCGGCCTGGAGTTGCATGCACAGGTCGTTGGCGGTTACGCCGCCGTCCACCTTGAGGACCTCGAGGTGGACCCCGGAGTCGCGCTCCATCGCCTCGGTCACGTCCCTGGTCTGGTAGGCGATGGCCTCCAGCGTGGCGCGGGCCAGGTGCGCGCTGGTGTGGAACCGGGACAGGCCGACGATCGCACCGCGCGCGTCGGCGCGCCAGTACGGCGCGAACAGGCCGGAGAAGGCGGGCACGAAGTACGCGCCGCCCGTGTCGGTGACCTGCGCGGCGAGGGTCTCGCTGGCCGCGGCGCTGCTGATGATGCCGAGTTGGTCGCGCAGCCACTGCACCGCGGCACCGGTCACCGCGATCGACCCCTCCAGCGCGTAGACGGCGGGTGCGTCGCCCAGCTGATAGCACACGGTGGTGAGCAGGCCGGCCTGGGAACGGACGATGTCCGTACCCGTGTTCAGCAGCAGGAAGTTGCCCGTGCCGTAGGTGTTCTTGGCCTCGCCGGGGGCGAAGCACGCCTGCCCCACCGTGGCGGCCTGCTGGTCGCCGAGGGCACCGGTGACCGGGAGCTCGCCCGCGAACGGGCCGGTCTTTATGGTCAGGCCGTAGGGTTCGCTGGTCGCCGACGGCGCGATCCGCGGCAGCATCTGGCGCGGGACGGTGAACAGCTCGAGTAGCTCGTCGTCCCAGTCCAGGGTGGCCAGGTTCATCAGCATCGTGCGGCTGGCGTTCGTGACGTCGGTGACGTGGACCCCGCCCGAGACGCCGCCGGTCAGGTTCCACAGCAGCCACGTGTCCACGGTGCCGAAGATCGCGTCCCCCCGCTCGGCGTCGGGCCGCAGGCCGTCGACGTGGTCGAGCATCCAGCGCAGCTTCCCGCCGGAAAAGTAGGTGGCGGGCGGCAGGCCTGCCCGGTTTCTGATCACGTCGCCCCGGCCGTCGGCGTCCAGGGCGGCGGCGATGGCGTCGGTCCTGGTGTCCTGCCACACGATCGCGTTGCCGTACGGGCGGCCGGTGTGCCGGTTCCACACCACCGTGGTCTCCCGCTGGTTGGTCAGGCCGAGCGCGGCGAGGTCGGTGACGTGCAGGTCCGCGCGGTTCAGCACGGTCGCGATCACGGCCCAGGTGCGCTCCCAGATCTCGATGGGGTTGTGCTCCACCCAGCCGGGGCGGGGCAGCACCTGCGTGTGCTCGAGCTGGTGCCTGGCCACCTCGGCCCCGGAGTGATCGAAGACCATGAACCGGGTGCTCGTGGTGCCCTGGTCGACGGCGCCGACGAAATCCGCCACCTGCTCCCCCTTTTTGGATCCGTTGGCCGCGATTCCGACATCGCAGGATAAACCGCTGTTCACCGGCGTGTCGGGGTTTGCGGCTAGGTTGACGATGTACATACCCTAGAGCCAGGGAAGCACAGCTGGATGGGGGGATGCATGGGAAGCCCAGCTGACAGGGGGATGAGTAATGGCGAGTAATGGCGTCCTGGACGCCAGGGACCGCACCGCGATGCTGAGCCGGCTAGCCACCGAGCGGTTCGACGTGCTGGTCATCGGGGGCGGCATCACCGGCGCCGGGGCCGCCCTGGACGCGGCGTCCCGCGGCCTGCGGGTCGCCCTGGTCGAATCCCGCGACCTGGCCTCGGGCACCTCGAGCCGGTCGAGCAAGCTCATCCACGGCGGCCTGCGGTACCTGGAGCAGTTCGACTTCAAGCTGGTCTACGAGGCACTCCGGGAGCGCGACCTGCTCGTCTCCAAGCTCGCCCCGCACCTGGTCAAGCCGATCTCCTTCCTGTACCCGCTGCAGAAGAAGGTGGTGGAACGGCCGTACGTCGGCGCGGGCCTGGCGCTGTACGACGCGATGGAGGGGACCAAGCGGCCGGTGCCGCACCACCGGCACCTGAGCGCCCGCGGCGCGCTGAGGCTCGCCCCGGCCCTGGACCCCGCGCGGCTCGCCGGCGCGATGCTCTACTACGACGCGCAGGTCGACGACGCGCGGTGCACGCTTACCGTGGCGCGCACGGCGGCGGCGCACAGCGCGGTGGTGGCGACCCGGGTCACCGCCGTCAAGCTCACCCGCGGCGCCGACGGGAAGCGGGTCACCGGGGCCCGGGTGCGCGACGAGGAGTCCGGGCGCGAGCTCACCGTGACCGCGGACAGCGTGGTGGTCGGCGCCGGGGTGTGGACTGACCGGGTGCACGGGCTGGCCGGGGTGCGTGCAGGCTATCGGGTCCGGATGTCCAAGGGCGTGCACATCGTGGTGCCGCGGGAGGCGATACGCGCCAGCACGGGGATGATCCTGCGCACCGAGAAGAGCGTGCTGTTCTTCATCCCCTGGGGCCAGCGCTGGATCGTCGGCACGACCGACACCGACTTCTCGGGTGACCGCGCCGAGCCGGTCGCGACCGAACAGGACATCGACTACATCCTCACCGCCGCCAACCGGGTGCTGGCCCGCCCGTTGATGCGCGCCGACGTCATCGCCGTCTACGCCGGGCTGCGCCCGCTGGTGGCGGCGGCGCCGAAGAACGGCGCCAAGGGCGACAAGCCGACCACCAAGCTGTCCCGTGAGCACGTGGTCGACGTCCCGGTACCGGGGCTGGCCAGCATCGCGGGCGGCAAGTTCACCACCTACCGGCTGATGGCGCGCGACGTCGTGGACGCCGCCGTGGCGGACTTCGGCCACGCCGTGCCCGCGTCGGTCACCGACCAGCTCCCGCTGCTCGGCGCGGACGGCCTGGCCGGCGTCCGGGCCGGGGCCGGGCGGCTGGCCGAGGACTACCGGGTGTCCCGGTCGCTGGTCGAGCACCTGCTCGGCCGGTACGGGACGCTGGCGAGCGAGGTGCTCGACGAGATCCGCGCCGACCCCGGGCTGGCCCGGCCGCTGGCCGACGGCCACCCGTACCTGCGGGCCGAGGTCGCGTACGCGGTCACCCACGAGAACGCCCTGCACGTCGAGGACGTGCTCATGCGGCGGATGCGGCTGTTCATCGAGTCCGCCGACTCCGGGGCCGGGGCGGCGGACCAGGTGAGCGCGATCATGGGCCGCCTGCTCGGCTGGAGCCGGCGCAGGCGCGCCGCCGAGACTCGCCGGTACCTGGACCTGGTCGCGACCGAGCACAAGGTCACGGCCGCGGGTCCGGTGCACGACGCGGCCCTGGCCGTTAGCGCCACCGCTGGTTAGCGGCGATGGCCCAACGGCCGCTCCTGACCTTCCGGCTGGACGCGGAGCAACGGCAGCGCCTGAAGGCACGCCTGGCCCGGGAGGGCCACACGATGTCCGAGGTCGTCACCCATGGCCTGCGCCAGTACGTGACGCACGCCCGCGACGGTGACGACACCGGGCACCGGGTCTCGACCGGCCCCGCGACGGGTCCTGCGACCGGCCCCGCGACGGGTCCTGGGACCGGTCCTGGGACCGGTCATGCGGCGGGCGTTCCGGTGGTGCCCGAGAGGCTGGCGGCGCGGCTGCGGGAGCTGCGGTCATCGGGGCGCAGCGAGCTGCTGTCGGCGACGCTGGCGGCGCTCGCCGAGGCGGGGTGGCCGCTGCGCTCGCTGGGCGAGGCGCTCGGCATCAGCCGGCAGGCGGTGCAGGCGCGCGTTCGCCGCCGGGTACCCGCCGAACTGCGGGAGCACGTGGTGAGCTGCGAACCTCCGCCGCCGTTCCCGCACCGGCGGGTGGCCAGCGCGGCCGGGCTCCGCCCGCACCTGACGATCAAGATCGACCACGCGCTGCGCGCGGCCGCGCACCGGGCCGCCGCGCGCGAAGGCCGCTCGCTGAGCCTGGTGGTGGAGTCGATCCTGGACCGCTACCTCCGGCACGGCCTGCCGGACGGGGATCAGCCGACCCGGTCGGTGTCGCGCCCGGCGCGCCGCTCTCGGTAGGCCGCCACGTGCTGCCTGTTGCCGCAGTTGCCCGTGTCGCAGTAAAGGCGGGAGCGGTTCTTGGACAGGTCCACCAGGACGGCGTCGCAGTCCGGAGCGCCGCAGAGGCGCAGCCTATCGGCCTCCCTCAGCCGGACCAGGTCGGCGAATGCGAACGCGGCCTGCGCGGCGATCCGGTGTTCCAGGGTCGCTTCGTGGTCGCTCACGTGCAGGTGCCAGCCCCAGCCGCCGCCGTGATCGGTCAGCCACGGCCGGGCGCCGGAAGCGCGGAGTAGCTCGTTGATCAGCTCGGCGAGTTGCTCGCTGGTCGTGGCCTGCCAGATCGCCCGCAGCCTGGGCCGCAGGGCGCGCACGGCGTCGAGGTCGGCTTGCGCGGCGCGCGGCCGCGGGTCCACCTGGTGCTTGTCGAGGAACACCTCGAGCGCGCCGAGGTCCGCCAGGTCGTCGGCGTTGACCAGATCGGCGGCGAGCACCAGGGCGGCGATGGTGTCATGAGCAAAACCCATATTGACTCCTGAGCACAACACAGGCTAGCGTCACTACCATAACCCACTTTTGGTGATGACGCAGGGAG
>Ga0187817_10000823_pt1 | contig 14126 bp, 13 predicted proteins | sample NC_wetland_sal_i_17_FD_132431 | JGI IMG/M metagenome (GOLD analysis project Ga0187817, IMG submission 132431) | Wetland sediment microbial communities from Neuse River Estuary, North Carolina, USA - SO4_2 | ecosystem: Environmental > Aquatic > Freshwater > Wetlands > Sediment | place: USA...
CTGCGTGCCCATTGTGTCCCGGCCAAGGGAAGGGTAGGATGCACCGCCAGCGGTTCGAAACTTGGGTTAGTCAAGGAGATCACCATGAACGCTCAAGCCAGTGAAAGCGAACATCCGGACCATCGAAAGCTAAGGGAATTGCTCGAAGAGGCGAAGGCACTCAATCTTCCTGCATTTCCCGACCAGCAAAAGGTCTGGGTCGCGGAAAGTCCGCTCGCGCAAGAGATTAAATCCATTCTCGCGAACCACCCCGAGTATCACGCGGAGGTCCGCGCCGTCGTCGGTGACGTTTTCCCCGAACCGAAGAGTTAGAGGCAGCTACGTCAGAGAATGAAGTGATAGGCGAGGGTGAGTGGCGCAGACACTCCTGTCTGCGCTCTTACGAGCTGCTAACACGCCAGCACTCAAAATCACAAATCGGTCTGCTCTCGAACTTAACCCGCCGCAGCGAAAAACCTCGATGGAAGACCTCCTGCGTGTCGGAGACGGCGCAAGCGGTTCTCCGCGCTTCTTGACTCCTCCCCCGCCGCCAACATCCACAGGCCCGCATGGTTGCACTCCCCGCACCCTCATGCCAACCTAACCTTGGAGGCATGCGCCATGACGAAGCGAAGACGACCTGCAAAGATTCAGCCTCAGAGCCGGCGCTCGCCAAATCCTCCCGACGCGCCGCCCCGCTCTCCCGACTTCGCGCACCACAGCCTCATGTGCCGCGTCTGCCGCCATCCCAGGTGCCGCGACATCGAGGAAGCCTTCCTCCGCTGGCGGAGTCCTGAAAAGATCGCACGCGACTTTGACATCCCCGACCACTCTTATATTTACCGCCATGTCCACGCCACCGGCCTCTTCGCCCGTCGCCGCCGCACCGTCACCGCCGCCCTCGAGAGAATTCTCGAGCGCTCCGATGACGAGAAATCCTCGGATTTCGACGTGATTCGTGCCGCAGGCGCCTACGCCCACCTCGATGACGAGGGCCGCTGGCAAAAGCCCAATCCCCAAAACATCGTCATACTCATCGGAGATCCAGCCGACCTCGCGAACCTCCCGGCCCTCTCGAACCTCTCGATCGAGGAAATCTCAGAACTCCAAGAGCAAGCAGCCAGAATTCAATCGCCAACCCGAAAAAGTAGAAAATGACGCAACTCATTGAAAACAAACAGCCGCGGCCAAACTCAATCGCCAACTTTTCCTCTTCTTTTTCTTCGCCCTTCACCCGCGAGCAAGAACAAAAACTGCGTCCCGGAAGCGGTTCGGTACAAGTTAAGGATATAATCCGCTCGAAATTCCGGAGAGTAGAGAAAGTGTTTCCCCCCCTCTACGCCATCCTCGACGCCGACCAGGCCTCCGGCTCCCTCACCGGGAAATTGGTCGATGCCGGAGTGAGGCTGATTCAGCTTCGAGACAAGCGGGCTTCGCCTCGGGTCATCTACGACGTGGCGCGGCAGCTCCATGAAAGCCTGGCGCCGCGCGGCGTGCGCGTGATTGTCAACGACCGTCCCGACATCGCCTCCATGATTGACGCCGGGGGCGTGCACGTGGGGCAGCAGGATTTGCCGGTCGAGGAGGCCAGAAAAATATGTGGGCCGGGCCGCTGGGTGGGGGTTTCGACACATAACCTGGAGCAATTTCTCGAAGCGGAGCAGACCTCGGCGGATTATATTGCCGTGGGGCCCATCTTTCAGACGGCTACGAAGGAGAACCCGGACCCCATCGTGGGGCTCGAGTTACTTTGGGCGGCCCGCCGATTGACGCAAAAACCATTAGTAGCAATCGGGGGAATCACAATAGAATCCGCCGAGGATGTTTACCGTGCCGGGGCTGATTCCGTGGCGGTGGTGCAGGACCTGGTAGCCGCGGAGGATCCCGCGCGGCGCGTCCGGGAATATCTGGAGATTGCGGAGCGGGTGCGGGCGCAAAGTGCCGGAAAAGATTTTCCGCGCGGCGCGAAGGTTCGAGACTAGAAAATACCAAAACTTGGGGGGACCGCGAATGGGCTATCCGCTTCTTGCGAAGAAGCCGATGGATTGGCTGCTGAACGAAGCCAAGGCCACCGGAGAGCACACACTGAAACGCACGCTCGGGCCGCTGCAGCTCACGGCGCTTGGCGTTGGCGCAGTGATCGGGGCCGGGATCTTCGTGCTCTCGGGGCTGGGGGCGCATTACGCCGGACCCGGGCTGATGCTTTCCTTCGTGATTTCGGGATTGGGTTGCGCCTTCGCCGGGCTTTGCTACGCCGAATTTGCGGCCATGATTCCGCTGGCAGGCAGCGCCTACACCTATGCGTATGCGGCGCTGGGAGAATTTGTGGCCTGGATCATCGGATGGGATTTGACGCTCGAGTACGCGATGGGAGCCAGCACGGTATCCTCCGGCTGGTCAAATCACTTCATAGAGTTCTTGAATATTTTCCATCTGCGTATGCCTCTTTGGCTGGCGTACGATCACTGGACCGCTCTCGAAACCGCGGAAAATATCGTGGCGCGGCAGATGGCGCACGCCTCGGATGCAACGCTGGTTGATGGGTCGCAGGCCTTCCTGAACAAGGTGGGCGACATCATCAGCGCGCAATCGCCGCAATTGATTCAGCGGGCGCACGACATGGTAAACGCGCCGCATCTTTTTGGGACGGAATTTGGATTCAATCTCCCGGCGTTTTGCATCGCGCTGATTATCACCGCGATCTTGGTGGTCGGGATTCAGGAGAGCGCAAGATTTAACGCGACTATCGTAGCTGTCAAAGTGTCCGTGGTCCTCTTCATCATCGCGCTGGGGATGCACTACGTGAACCCGGGAAACTGGGGGCATGACTGGTCCACATTCGCGCCAAGGGGAATTTCCGGAATCGGAGAGGGAGCCGCTTACATCTTTTTCGCCTACATCGGATTCGACGCTGTTTCGACGACGGCGCAGGAGGCAAAGAATCCACAGCGGGATTTGCCGATTGGGCTGATCGGGTCGCTCGCGGTTTGCACGATTTTGTACATCTTTGTGGCCGCGGTGCTGACGGGCATGGTGCCATGGAAGGAAATCAATATTGAGGCGCCGCTGGCGGTGGCTTTCCTCGACCGCGGCCTGACAAAGGCTTCGTATTTGATTACGCTCGGCGCGCTGGCGGGACTCACGAGCGTGATGTTGGTGATGCTATTGGGACAAACGCGCGTGCTTTATTCGATGGCCAATGATGGGCTGCTGCCGCGCAAATTTTTCGCCGCCATCCATCCGAAATTTCGCACGCCTTACAAGAACACGATCCTGGTGGGACTGCTGGCAGCCGTCATTGGAAGCACGATTCCGATCGCGGACATCGGCCGGATGGTGAATATCGGGACGCTGCTCGCGTTCGTGATCGTGTGCATCGCCATCCTGGTCCTGCGAAAAACGAATCCAGGGCAGGCGCGGCCGTTCCGGACGCCGTGGGTGCCGCTGGTTCCGGTGATGGGAATCCTGTTCAACGGCTACATGATGTACAAGCTCGGTTGGATCAACTGGGCGCGGCTGATTATCTGGCTGGTGATCGGGCTAGTGGTTTATTTCACGTACAGCAGGCATCACAGCCGCGTGCAGAAGAACGACCGGTCCGCGCTCTGATTTTGCTTTGCGGCTTTTTGCCGGGCGGCCGATTTTTTTGTGTTGCGAGCCGCTTGATCTTTGCGCGCTGATTTGCGGAAAATGTTAGCGTGCGGATGAATCTGAGCGGCGTCCCTCAAGGACGCCTATCGTGAATCGCTTTTCCCCTGTGCGCTTGTTGGTGTTTTGGCGGCGGATGAAGCTGCTGGATCGCCTGGCGTTCGCGGCCCTGGCGCTCTATGGCATCGCGTGGCTCACGGCCGCGCTGGGCGGTTCATTTCCCGGTTCCGATCTCATCGGGTTTTTAGCCTTTTGCGCCGCCGTGTTGCTTTTTTTTCGTGTGCTGCCGTGGATTCGCGGACAGCTCCTGTGGCGCCTGCGCAATCGTTTGATCATTGCTTATATTTTCATCGCCGTCGTTCCGGTGGTGCTACTGCTGACGATGGTGTCGCTGGCTGCTTACGGTCTCTACCTGGAATTGGGCGCGCATCTGCTGCATGACGACCTGAACGAACGCATCAGCATGATTTCAGCAGACGCTGCGGATATAGCCGGGGCGATCGAAGAGCAGCAGACCGGCAAGGGCACCCCTCCGAGCCAGGAGGCGCTCCTCGCGCGACCCGACGTCGCGAGCCTGATTGCGGCCGCCCGTTCAGAATATGCGGATCTTCGCGTGATTCCGAACCTCGGCGGACACCTGGCGAAAGCGGGCGATGGGCATCACTACGCGGGGCTTGCGGAGTACGAAGGGACTCTTTGGATTGCGTCCGCCGAGGATCGAACGGGGCCGGGCGGGCGAGTGAACATACTGGTGGGAATCCCGGTAACGTCCGGCGTTCTTGACGGGCTAAGTTCGGACCTGGGACCGATTCATTTGATTCTCCTGGAGTCATCGGCGGGGAAATCATCGGGGAAAATTGGGCTGGAGATTGAAGGCCGGACGTACGTGGAAGACCAGGATATCGCGAGCAAGAAGCGGATACTTGCTCCGCCTGTTAATTGGCTGGACCAGCGCGTCAGCGGAGCCGCGACGCTTGAGGCGGCGCACGTGGACGCAAGCCGTGGCGCGGAACGAGCGCCGGTGCTTGCTTCGTTTGCTTTACGTCCTTCGGCGCTGAACCGGCGGTTGGTCGCGTCGGTCGGGGCCGTTGGGCCGATTCTGGTGACCGTGCTGGTGATTGTCGGGGTTGTGTTTTTGCTTATCGAAATGGCCGCTCTGGCGACGGGGGTGGTGCTGACGAGGACGATCACGCGGGCCGTAGGTGACCTCTACGAAGCCACGGTGCATGTGCGCCGCGGCGATTTCACGTTTCGCGTCCCGGTGCGCAGGCGCGACCAGCTCGGCTCGCTCGGTGAATCGTTCAACGAGATGACCGATTCCGTCGCGCAGCTGATCGCGGAGCAACGGCGGCGGCAACGACTCGAGAACGAGCTTACGATCGCGCGCGAAGTGCAGGAGCAACTGTTTCCGCGCTCACTGCCGAATCTGCCCGGACTGGAGCTGGCGGCCATCTGCCAGGCAGCGCGAATGGTGAGTGGCGATTATTACGATTTCATACGGCTTGGCCCGTCGCGTCTGGGCATCGCTCTTGCGGACATTAGCGGCAAAGGAATATCGGCGGCGCTGCTGATGGCGAGTCTTCAGGCGGCTTTGCGGAGCCAGGCGGCGCTCGACGGCCAAGGCGGGCCGGCTCAGCTTGTGGCGCGGCTAAATCAGCATCTCTTCAGGAACACTTCCGACGACCGCTACGCGACATTTTTCTATGCGGTGTATGACGCGGAGGGAAGGACACTCACCTATACCAATGCAGGGCATCTGGCTCCTTTTTTTGTTTGCGCGGGGGGAGTGCAACAGCTCGATCATGGAGGCACGGTAGTCGGCCTGTTCGAAGAGTGCGCTTACGAGCAGGCAACTTTGAAAGTTGAGCCGGGCAGCCTCCTGGTGGCTTTCAGCGATGGGCTGACCGAGCCGGAGAATGCGTACGGCGAGGAGTTCGGGATGGAGCGGCTGCGCGAGGAAATTGTGCGGCAACAGAATGCTGGTGCGCAGGGGCTTGCGGAGGATCTGATTGCCGTGTCGAAGCAATGGTCTGGGACGGCCGAGCAGGCGGATGACATTACGGTGGTTGTGGCGCGCATAGCGTAGGGCGGAACGCGCTAGGGGCGCAGCGGCGATTTCATTATACTGGCGGGTCATTTTGAGGCGGGAGCTAACGTGTCGTTGCGGCAGAAGACGGCTCTGATCACGGGCGGGGGCCGCGGGATCGGGAAAGGAATCGCGCTGGGGCTTGCGCACGAAGGCGCGCGCGTGGCGATTTCTTACCGGTCGAACAAGACCGCTGCGCAGAATGCCTTGAGACAGATTCAGGCGCAGGGGGCGGAATGTTTTGCGGTGGAAGCGGACGCGACCGACGCGGAGAAGGTGCAGTTTCTGATTGATGCGGTGCTCGGGCGGTTTGGGCGGCTCGATATTCTGGTGAACAACGTCGGGGAATTCAATTGGAAGCCGGTGGCCGAGACGGGAATCGAGGAATGGGAGAATATTCTTGCGTCGAATCTGCTGAGTGTGTTTTACGCGAGCAGAGCTGCATTGCCTGCCATGCGGCGTCAGCGCTGGGGACGGATCGTTAATTTGGGGGCGGTGGGGGCGGAAAGAGCGTTTGGGCAAGGGACAATTTCTTCTTACGCGGCGGCAAAGGCGGCGGTGGTCTCGTTTTCGCGGTCGCTGGCGATCGAGGAAGCGAAAAACGGGATTACGGTGAACGTGGTGAATCCATCGAATATCGACGAGAAAGAGCTGACACTGGATGAGGCGCGGCGCTTGCGCGACTCGCGTTTTCCGATTGGACGACCGCCCTCGGCGGAGGATGTGTCGGCGGCCGTGAAATTTTTTGCCTCCGAGGCAGCGGACTATATTACCGGGCAGGTGTTAAACGTAACCGGCGGGTGGATGTTGTAGGCTGAAAGCGATCGGGCAATCCTCTGGAATCCACGGAATTCGATGCGATTGGCGCTATGAAAATTCTTACAGCCGATGAGATGAGGGAAGTGGATCGCCTGACGACGGAGCGGCAGGGTTTGCCGAGCCTGACGCTGATGGAAAACGCGGGGAAAAGCGTTGCGGGATTCATCCGTCACCAATTCAGAAAAATGCGGCGGCGCGGCATCGCGGTGTTGTGCGGGAAGGGAAACAATGGCGGCGATGGATTGGTGGTCGCGCGGCATCTGCTGGAAATGGGTGCGAAGCCTGCGGTGTATCTGCTCGCGGAGCCGGGTGAGATGCGGGGTGACGCGGCGGTGAATCTGAAGCGATGGCAGGATGCGTCCCGAGAACTGCGCGTAATTCGCGATGAGCGTGAGTGGCGGGCGGCCAAGGCGGCGGTGGCTTCGGCGGATATTGTTGTGGATGCGATTTTGGGAACCGGGGCGCGCGGGGAGGTGGAAGGCTTGCTGCGCGAAGTGATTGAGGACGTGAATCGTCATGGGCCGGCGCAGACGGTTGTCGCGGTGGATATTCCATCGGGGATTTCATCGGATACGGGCGAGATCCTGGGCGCGGCCGTGACGGCGAATTTCACGATCACTTTCACGGCGCCGAAACGTGGATTTTTCCTGGGAACGGCTTACCAGCAAGTGGGGCAGTTAATCGTGCGCGAGATTGGCTCGGGCAACGAACTTATTGAGGAAGCCGGCCAGGGGCATTTGCGCTGGCTCGAGCCGCGCGAACTTGCGCAGTTCGCGATTCCTCGCGATCCGGCCGGACATAAAGGCGATTACGGGCATGCGCTGATTGTGGCGGGGTCGGTGGGGAAGAGCGGGGCGGCGGTACTGGCGTCATGGGCGGCGCTGCGGGTAGGCGCGGGTCTGGTCACCGTGGCGACACCGGAGCCTGTGCTGCCGATCGTCGCCAACCATACCCCCGAAATCATGACTGAGCCGCTTTCCGCGACCGAGACGGGGAGCATTTCCCTGCGCAGCCTGGAATACGAGCGGTTCTACAAATTGATGGTGGGGAAGCGGGTGCTGGCGGTTGGGCCGGGGCTTTCGACGCACAACGAGACACAGCAATTTGTGCGCACAATTGTCGGCGCGCGGCCGCCGGTCCCGATCATTCTCGATGCCGATGCGTTGAATGCGTACGATGGGTGCGCGGGTGAATTGAAAGGCTCGAAGGAAATGGTCGCTTTGACGCCGCATCCGGGCGAGATGGCGCGGCTGCTTGGGTGCACTACGAGCGACGTTCAATCGCGGCGATTGGAAGTGGCGCAGAAAGCCGCGGCGGATTGGGACGCGTTCGTAATCCTGAAGGGGCACCAAACCATCATTGCGGCGCCGAACGGGCAGGCGTGGATCAATTCCACGGGGAATCCCGGGATGGGGACGGGCGGGACGGGGGATGTGCTAACTGGGATGCTTGCAGGATTGACGGCGCAGTTCGGCGCGGAGGCTTGGTGGTGGACTCTCGGCTTCGGAGTTTATCTGCACGGGCTGGCGGGGGATCTTGCTTCTGCGGATGTGGGACAGGCGCCGTTGATTGCTTCGGATTTGATTCGGTCTATTCCAGATGCTTACCAGCATTTTTTTTATGAGCTCGGCCGTGGCTAGGAAGCAAATTGTCACGCATTCTTCGGACGAGACGATTCAGATTGGCCGCGAAATCGGAGGGCTGCTGAAGCCGCCCGTCTTGATTCTGCTTTCTGGCGACCTGGGGGCCGGGAAGACCACGCTTACGAAAGGGATTGTGAGCGGGCTTGGGGCCGCGGAGGAAGATCAGGTTACGAGCCCCACGTTCACTTTGGTCCACAAGTACGATCATGAGTCGGTGGTTTACCACGTAGACCTGTATCGCGTGGGGGATTTTCATGATCTCGAAACGCTCGGCCTGGAGGATTTTCTCACCGAGCGGGCCATTGTGATCGTGGAGTGGCCCGAAAAACTCGGGCTGCGAACGGATTGGCCGATTTTGCGAATCAACCTCGCGCACGTGGATGAGGACAGCCGCCAAATCTCGATTCGCGATAATGCGGGAGTGCTGGGTGCGCTCGAAGATACTTCGGCGCCGGGCGCTCACAGACCCATGATATGAAAGCCGGCGTCGACGAAGATGACGTTGCCGGTGACGCCGCGGCCCAGGTCGCTTGCGAGAAATACGGCAGTGTCTGCCACTTCGGCGGGATCGGTATTGCGGCGCAGGGGTGCGTGCTCGCTGACGAATTCGAGAACCTTTGAGAAATCTTTGATCCCGCGCGCGGAAATCGTCTTGATGGGGCCTGCAGAGATCGCGTTGACGCGGATCTTATTTTGACCGAGTTCCCCCGCCAGGTACTTCATCGAAGCTTCGAGGGCGGCCTTGGCGACGCCCATTACGTTGTAATTTGTCACGACGCGCGTCGAGCCGAGGTAGGTGAGCGTCATGATTGCGCCGCCGTCGGTCATTAGGGGTGCAAGCGCCTTCGCGACGGCCACCAGCGAAAACGCGCTTACTTCAAGGGCCAATTGAAAGCCGGCGCGAGACGTGTTGATGAAGGGATTGCCGAGATCTTCGTGGTTGGCAAAGGCGAGGCAATGAACGGCGACATCGAGCTTGCGGCCTTGCGCCTTCAGTTCCGCGGCGAGGGTGTCAATATCCTCCTGCCGCTGCACATCGCAGGGAAAGAAGGCCGCGGCGCCCAGCTCGATTCCGAGTTCTTCGACGGCGGGCTTTGCGCGTTCATTCTGGTACGTGAGGAGGAGCGTGGCGCCTTCGCGGACAAACGCCTGAGCGATGGCGTAGGCGATGCTCCACTTGTTCCATACCCCGAGAACGATGGCCGTCTTACCTTCGAGTAGTTTTGGCATGGCGCGGCATTTTACATCGAAAATTGAGATGGGAAGCATTAACTATGAGCGTAGGGTGACAGGGGGTGCGAGCAAGAGTCATCCGCTGGGATCCTTTCTAGAATTTTTCGCGAGGGTCGATGCTGTGAAAACCGTAAGTTTCGTAGCGCGTGGAGATTTTTCCTTCGCGGAGGCTGACGACGGTGAAGCCTTCGGGAGTACCGAGGCGCGGGCCGTGCCACCAATTGCCGCAGACGGCGCCGCTGGTGATGTACTGGGTGTTCTTGTAGGCCACGGCTTCGTTGACGTGCGTGTGGCCCTGGAGCACGGCAAGGACGTTGGCTTGCTCAAAGATTTCGAGGACTTCGGGGGCATTGGCTACCGTCATCGTATTGTATTTGCGATTTGCTGAGGCGAATTCGGCGTAGGCGTAGGTCGCGAAGGCGGTGACGAGAGGGCAGTGAATCACGGCGATGACCGGGGCGCCTGCGGGGAGGCGACCCAGGTCGTCACGGAGCCAGTGAAGCTGGGGCTCGTCCACACGGGCCTCCCACATGCGGTCGTCGGTCGGCTGAATGGAGTCGAGCACGACGAAGTGATAGCCCTTGTGATCGAAGGAATAGAATGTTTGGCCTATACGGTCCTGATACATTTTCTTGCCGTAGGCGGGATCGGTGGGGGGGACGCCGCTCTTGGTGTAAACGCCGAAGATATCGTGATTGCCGATGGTGTGGCGGAGCGGCATGCCGAGGACCTGCTCGGTGCGCTTGTAGAGATCGAAGACCGTCCCGGCGCGGACGCGGTTTACGGCGAGCGCGTCGAATACGTGGTCGCCGCCCATGATGGCAAATTCGGGATTGGTAGAGGCGATTTTGCGGAAGCACATGTCGCAACCGTGCGCCGCGTCGAGTTCGGGCTGGATGTGCGTGTCAGTGAAAAAGACGAAATCGAAAGAGCCGGGCGTGGGTTGGCGCTGAGAGGACTCCGGGAGCGGTGGGAACGCCATCGCGGCGCCAGCAGCGGCCAGGGTTTTCAGGAATGTTCTGCGATCCAGTGTCATTCGCGCTGCCTCTGCGATTCTATGTTGCGAATTTCGCCGCGGAAAAGGATTTTAGCACGGCGGTGGGCTGAGGAAATTGGCATGCTTGGTTGTTGCGCGAACGGCAACTGCGTTACACTGCCCAACATTCAGGAGGACAAAAGGCATGAAGGGTTCACCGAAGGTGATTGAAGAGCTCAATAAGGCGCTGCGTGAAGAGCTCACGGCCATCAATCAATATTTTTTGCATGCGGAGATGTGCGAAAACTGGGGCTACGAGAAATTGTCGGAATACATCAAGAAGCAGTCCATTGGGGAGATGAAGCACGCGGAGGCGTTGATGGAACGCATCCTCTTTCTCGACGGATCACCGACGATGAAGCCGCTGGACCTTACGGTGGGAAAGAGCGTGCAGGATATGCTGCAAAGCGACCTGGATCTGGAGCTGGGGGCGGTGAAGGATTACAACGCGGCCATCCAAGTGGCGGTGGCGGAGAAGGACAATGGTTCGCGCGACCTCTTTGTGGTGCTGCTGAAGGACGAGGAAAGCCACGTGGATTGGCTGGAAGCGCAGATGCACTTAATCAAGGAACTCGGCTACGAGCGTTACCTGACGATGCAGATGGGGGAGGACGGGGAGAAATAGCGCTTCCCCCTGTCCGCCGACCCGCGGCAGAGCGAAGCGGCCGCGAGGTTAGCCTTGAGACCACGCCGGACATCAGCGCAACAAGCGAATCAGCGCGCGAACAACGTCAGCCAGAATAGGCCAGAGCAGGGCAAGGATCGTGAGAACGACACCAACACGGCGTGGGGATACTACCGGCGTCGCTGGCGAAGGCCTTCCCGGCTGATGCAGCGCGCAGAAGCCGCCTTCCTGGGCTTGACGTTTGCAGCGCTGGCCGGCGGGGCCCAGATAGAGGCAAGGGCCGAGATCGGTGCGTGCAGGGCGGTCAGCTGATGGGAAGTCGAACCCGCCAGCGGGGGCGTCAGTTTCCGAAACAGCGTTAACGCTTAGGTCTCTCTCCATTGCGCGACGCATTCAACCTCAGCTAAATTGAAATCTCGCTCGTCGGCATGCCCGGAATGCCCGAAGCCCCCATTGCGACTTCTTCCTCCCATCCGTCGTCGCGGATGAAGCTGGAGGCCTACTCCGCCGAAATTCGGCTGGAGAAGCTGACGCTGGGGCTCGACAACGTTCATTATGACGTGTTCCTGAGCCCGCGATTCGTTGATTTTACCCGAAAATACCTGCTGGACCTCATCCGCCAGACCGCAAACGTCAGCATGTTCTATGGCAAGGACCGCAAGAAATCCGGGGCGCCCGAGCATGCGGCGTTTCGAAAGCTGCTCAGCGAAATCTTACAAGAATCGCTGACGCGCGCGAAATACCAGCAATCGATCGAGACGGACGTCCTGCATCAACTCGCGCTCTTGAAGCACATCACCACGGAGCTGGCGAGCCAGTTTTCGACCACGCTGGTCGAGTGCCGGGATTGGATACGGGCGCGCGGGGAGCTCTTCGAACACAGCGAGCAGGCGCACGTGATGCGCGCCAAAGTGGCGGAGATCCAGGCGGACAAGAAGAATGTTTACCGCCAGGTGGGCGAGACGCTGCACCGGATCTGGAGCGAGCTCGAGGAGGGGACTTTATCGAAGTCGCGCCGGGCGCTTTTTGGTGAGGATTTTCACGAGACCTACGAGCTTCTCCAGAATCGTTTTCTTTTCGTCGAAAACGGGAATGATGATCACCTCTTCCTCGAGCATTACGTCCTGCTCGGGAATTTCGTGAACGATCCGGACCGCTTCGAAGTGTTCGATGTCCTGCTTCTTGATTTTGTGCGCGATTTTATATTGGCGGGCGACAATCCCGAGGAACTGAGCAAAGCGCGGAAAACGTACGACCGGCTGCTCGAGCAGGCCCGGCTGCTGCGCTCGGAGCTTGAACGCATCGAGGAAGAGCAATCGGAAGTGGCAGGCCGCGCAGGCGAGGGCGAGGACCTGTTTCCGTGGCTATTCAAACGCAAGGGAACAGTTCCGGCGGAGGCGCAAGGCGAGCTTGCGAACCTGCGGCGGAAATACGCGTCCGTGGAACTGAATCTAGAGGAGCTATCGCCGCAGATTGACGCCGCGAAGCAGCGCTTGGATTTCCTCACCGAGGAGTACAAGAACCGGCTGGGCGATTACCTAAATCAGCCGGAAAATGCGCGGCGCCTGTTTGATGCACCGAACGGGGAGGCGGAAGAGGAAGGCCCGCAGGAATCGCGGGTGCATCTTCTCGAGGAGTGGGTGCACCGCCTGGAGGAGCGGGATCTTCTGTTTCACGTGCTCGCGGGATATGAACTGCGAAAAATATATTCGGACTATTGCCCGCCGATCCACCTCCAACAGCTGAAGAAGGCGCTGGTGAACCGCGATGAGCAGAAGCGCGTCGAGCGCGTGCTGGAGCAGTTCCCGGCGCGAAAGATTTCAATGAAGCGGCTCGATGACGCCGCACGCGCCGTCCGCCGCCGCACGCACGAGGAGACGCTCGGCGTGGCGCGGCAGTTTGCAGAAGATCTGATGCGCTTGCGGCGCGACCGCCGGAATTATCAGCAGGTGGCGGCCTGGATGGAACGGATCAATCTGGTGCGTTCGGAGCGTTCGCGGGAGCTATCGCGGGCGAATAAGAGCCTGTATGAATTCCTGCACCCGGAGGAAGGCCGGCCGGCGGACGACCCGGTCATATCGCACGCAGTGATCAAGGCCGACGTGCGCGGGTCGACCGGGATCACGAAGGATCTGCTCGCGCGCGGCCTGAACCCGGCTTCGCATTTCAGCATGAATTTGCACGAGCCGGTAAAGCGCATGCTGGAGCGCTACGGCGCCGCGACAGTGTTTATTGAAGGTGACGCGATTATCCTGGCGATTTACGAGACCGAGTCGACGCGAGCGACGCAGCGGGCGGTCGCAAGGGCCTGCGTGCTTGCGCGCGAAATCCTTGCGGTCACGCAGGGATATAACACCCGCGCGAAGTCCACGGACCTGCCACCACTGGAATTGGGCGTGGGCGTGGCATTCCAGGATTCCGCTCCGTCGCTTTGGATGGACGGCGACTCGCGCATCATCATTTCACGGGCGCTGAATCTCTCCGACAGGCTTTCGAGCTGCTCGAAAATGGCCAAGAGGCTGTTTCAGGCGAATCCCTCTCCGTTCAATGTATTTCACCTGCAAACGCTGATGGAGGATGCCGCCGAAGACGAAGGCGAGGAATTGCTGATTCGCTATAATTTGAACGGCATCGAGCTCAACGAAGAAGGATTCCAGAAACTCGGCGCGGAAATTTCTCTCGCTCCGATGGGCGGGAATTTTCCGCTGCCGTGGGGCAAGGAACGTGTGCAGATTTATTTCGGAGAAGTGCCGCTGGGCGATTCGATCGAGCCGATCGTGGTTCGCAAGGGATTTGTGCGGCAATTGCTGCCCGGCGGGAAGATCGGCACGCAAGGGACGCGCGCGTACTACGAAGTGTGCACGGATGCGAAGCTCCTCGAACTGGCTCGCAAGAAATTCGCCGTTGTCTCTCCCAAAAGTTGAATGCCGGCGCTCGCGCCACTATAATCGCTCGACGGGGGCGCATGGGGCCCGGTGGTCCTCGCAGCCTTCAAAGCTGCCGTTCGAGCCCTTCGCGGGCTTCGAAGGTGGGTTCGACTCCCACACGCTTCCGCCA
>Ga0187817_10000824_pt1 | contig 14120 bp, 11 predicted proteins | sample NC_wetland_sal_i_17_FD_132431 | JGI IMG/M metagenome (GOLD analysis project Ga0187817, IMG submission 132431) | Wetland sediment microbial communities from Neuse River Estuary, North Carolina, USA - SO4_2 | ecosystem: Environmental > Aquatic > Freshwater > Wetlands > Sediment | place: USA...
CAGCTGTACCGGATGGCGAAACAGGTCAGGCAAAAGACGGCGGTCGACAACACAAGACCATGGACTACGGCGGCAGTCCGGGGACGGAACGGGTCAATGGTAGCGAACGACGGAACTCCGTCGGAAGCGGGTTGTGGCGTGGGCGCGGGAGAAATGCCGTGCCAGAACTCCGAGCGCAATCCCCACTGTCGCGCCAGCGAGAACAGGCCATCGCCTACTAGTTTGAAGGCCTCCGCCCTTCTCGACGCCTGGTCGAAGATCGACAGCATCTCATCCCCAAATCGCCGTCGAAAACCGGGCGGATGCAGCCGAAGCAGGCAGCAATATAAGGACCGGAGCATCACGCCCTCCTGGGCTTCGGGATCTGCGGTTTTGCCATCTGCAGGCGCAAGCGCGCCTCGCGCACCACGCCCGCCAGTCGGGCCGCTTCCGCCGCGAGGACGCCGCGCCCGATGGAGGTCAGACGGTAGTAGCGGCGGCGCGGGTCGTCGTCGCCGGAACGGCGGCCAAGCTCTTCGACCCACTGCTGCCGGATCAGTCTTTGCAGATTGTCGTAGAGCGTTCCCGGGCCCAGTTTGTACTTCCCCTCCGACTGCCGGGCCACCTCCTGCATGATGCCGTAGCCATGGAGATCTTCGGCGGCGAGAGAAAGCAGGATATGCAGGGCGGCCGGAGATAGAGGAAGAAAGTTGGTGGCGTCATCGTTCATAAGTCGGAATCCGTTATATCGGTTTCCGAGTTACTTGTCAAGCCGGGCGCAGACGGATAAATGCCGACGCTGTAGCCCAGCGTCATTCATGAAGCTGCCTGGAAAGGGCGCGCGACCGCTGCTCAAGACGACAATCGAGCCGGCCACTCCCTCAAGCGCTGGGCAGGATCCGGCTGGCCCCGGCTAGCCATTCGGCTGGGCGCGGGTTCCCGTTATTGACGGCGTAGAGGACGAGTTCCACCCGAGACGAGATGCCGAGCTTTTCGAAAACCCGAAAGAGATATTTCTTGATGGTGTGCTCGCTGAGGTTGAGTTCCCGGGCAATCTGGCGATTGCCCAGACCTTCGGCGACGAGGGCCACGACCTGCTCCTCACGCGGGGTGAGAAGTGGGCGGCCACCAGCGTTGAGCACGCGCAGCGACGGGACTGCAGAAACCAGTTCAATCAGGTAGTTGAGGTGTTCGGTGGTGGCCCAGATCTGGCCCGCGGCCACGCGCAGCAGGCACTTGCAGAGCAGGCGGAGGTTCGAGTCCGTAATGGTGAAAATCCCGCGCGCCCCGGAGCGGAATATTCCGACCACCAGCTCGCGGTCGCAGGAGTCCACCAGGACGACCTTGGGAATCTCGGGATGCGCGAGGTGAAAGCGGCGTAAGGTCATGACCGTGTCAGAGATGTTGGCCGGCAAACTCAGCGACAGAAGCGCGACACCAGGAGACCTGGAGGTAACGGCTTGCAGAATGGCGACCGTATCCATGGCGCAGGTCGTGATGTGAAACTCCGGATGGCGGCGAAGCGCACTACTGAGGAGCTGCGCCTGCATGCGATTGGAGTCCGCGACCAGGACGCTGATCACGTCTGAAGCGGCGGCGGCCGGCGGACACATAAGACAGGTCTCCGAAAAACTGAACAGAAGCGAATGTGGCGATTGTAGGGAGACGGGAGACGGTCCACAAGGAAACTGGTCACAAAATCTGAGTACCGCTTTCAAAACGGGAATTGAGATTACGGTATGGCAGGAACTAGGCGTGCGGACTGGTAGTCTGTGGAAAGCCGGGGAACTGGTTAGACAAAGAGTGCCAAGCACGGAAAGTTGCCGAAGAAAACCGCGGAGCCGTGAGCGCCGCGGAATTGAGAACATTTCCCGAGTTGCTGTGGATGCAAACCACGAACGGGAGGGGCACGGCTTCAGCCGTCCCGCCAGCGCCACAAGAGAGTTGCAGCTTTCGCCGCTGAGGGCAGGCACTCTACCGCATCAGGAGAACTGCTCTAGTCCCGCGAAGTCTTTGCAGGATCTGCGTCCGCGGACCTGTGACATGGCAAACAAGCAAGTCCACTTTTGTGGGTACGCCAGCGGGAGACATGCGCGCGGCACCTTGGACCAGTACGCGCAAAACGAATCTTCCGCAAGGCGCTGATTCAATACGACCATTCGTGCGCTAAGCCGTTTCTTGCGAGCCGAAAGCGATCCACTTTTGGATACGGAACTTCCCATGTCTTGCGGGTCCGGGCAAGTGATTCTAACTTGCAAAGAGAGTAATGGAACCAAATGGCGCTCGCAGGCAAGGTACGCTGCAGGAAAATGGGCGCAGGCAAAACATGAAGCTCCTCATATTCGGCCGATTCATGGCAATCGCGCTTTTGGTGTTGCAGTGTGCTCTGGCCGTTTTCGCGCAGGAAAACACCAGAAAGGACCTGGGCGAAGGCAAGCAGACTTCCCGATCCGGTCTAACCGGGACTGGAACGGGGGGCAGTAGTACAACGGCCGCGACGCCCGGCGGAGCGGATGGCTCGGGAAACCCTTTGCTCGGAGGGAGCCGTCCGCTCTACCGGTTACAGCCCAGCGATGTGGTGGAGATCAGTTTTACCGTTGCCCCGGAGTTCAACCAGACCCTGACCATACAGCCCGACGGCTTCGTGATGCTGAAGGACGCCGGCATGGTCGCGGTCCAGGGGTTGAATCTGGAACAGTTCACTGAGGCGGTGCAGAAGGCCTACCGCGGATATCTGCATGATCCGCAGGTGGCGGTGGCGCTGAAGGACTTTGAGCGGCCCTACTTCATCGTGGGAGGAGAAGTGGGGCGGCCGGGCAAGTACGAACTGCGCACCGACACGACTGTGGCTGAGGCGGTGCAGATAGCCGGGGGACTGACGCAGTCGGCAAAGCATTCCCAGATAGTGCTGGTTCCGGCGAGTAAACGACGATCTGGTGGAAGCGCGGCTGCTCAACCTCAAAGAGATGCTGAAGCGAGGACGCGCTGCTGACGAGATCATCCTGAGCGATCGCGTCCTCGCCCAGTTGCCGCGCCGTAATCCGGTAGGCCGCATCCTGCGCCGCCGTCGCCGCCGCCCGGGCCTGCAGCGCCTTCAGTTGCACCTGTGCCTTCTCCAGTTCCGACTTCGCCCACTCATAGTGCGTGTCCTTGTCGGTTGTTTCGTCGCGTACCGGGGACGCGCTCTCGGCCGCTATCGCGGCCTGCGCCTGCGCGATCTGCTGTTCGACCTCCTGCACCAGCCGGTGGTTCGGCTCGAATTTCGTCAGCAACTCCGTCCGTTTCAACTGCAAGTCCAGCAGGCTCGATTTCAGCGCTTTCAGCAACTCGGGATTGTCCGCCGTCCGAACTTGCGTCGTACTCCGCTGGGGCAGGGCGGCGAGCTGAGCCTGAAGTTCCCACACCCGCTGCTCGGTCTCGGCCAGTTCGATTCGCGTCTGGCGATAGCTGGCGTCCACTTCGCTGAGTTTCTGGAGCGCGAGGTCTCGCTCTTGCGCCGCTGCCACCACGCCATGCCCGGAGGTGAATTCGAGCAACCTGCGCTGCGCCTGGTCCAGTTCGCGCCGCGATTCCGCGGTTTGCTGCTCGAAGAAACCAGCCTCTCCTCCCGGCCGGTGCACCACCGTGTGCTTTTCCAGGTACGCATTCGCCAGGGACTGCAGTATTCTCGCCGCCCGCTGCGGATCGTCCGACGCATAACGGATGGCGATCAGGTTTGTCTTCTTGACCGGCTCCACTTGCAACGTCTGGGCTAACCGCCGGGCTGCCCGCTCCACGCGCTCGGCGTGCCCTTCATTCAGCCGGAGAAAGTGCAGCCAGTCGCGCCCACCCAATCCGACTTCCTCTACCACCCGGCGCAGGACCTCATCATCCCGCAGCAGTTCGACCTCCGAATTCAAATCTTCTTCCGCAATTGCCAGGTGCGTCAGATCGAGCGGGGCGTTCTCCTGCGCGCTCACGGGGGCGTCCGCCCTTCCCGGCCGCACCAGAATTTTCATGTCCGCCCGATATCTTGCTCCCGTGAACAAATAGAAAATGGCCGCCGCCAACACCAGCCCTGAGACGCGGACGAAGACCCTTCGCTGGCGGAATAGCACCATGGCCAATTCCCGCAAGGTTGGTGTTGGTGTCTGGAGTCGCCCGCGAATGAGGTCTTCGTCTGGCATGCGTGAGGGAAATCCCTTCTAAAACTGGGAGGAACTCAAGTACATACTGAGCGCTGGCTTGGTGAGGAAGCGGGCGATCTTCGAGATCGCATTCTGTGGAACAAACACCAGGTCCCCCGGCTGAAGATGCGCATCTTCGTTCAGGCGACTATCTGCTGTACGTGAAGAAGCGGGAAGAGGCTCGGATGGCGGATGCACTCGACCAGCGTGGGATCGTCAATGTAGCCATAGCGCAGCAGCCCGTGGCCCCGGCGCTGCCCGTGTTGTCCGCCTGGACGGTGTTGCTGGCAGGTTTTGTCGCGGCCGGGGCCGCAGGGACAGCAGCCGCTTTCGCCGCAGATTATCTGGACCCGGCCTTCCGCACGCCGGACGATGTTCTGGCGTATCTGGAGGCGCCGGTGCTCGCCTCGCTTCCCCGAGGTGTGCAAGGCAGGATTTCGGCATGACAGAAGGAGTGATGGGCGCAGAGGTGTTGCGGCCTACCGATGAGTCATCGGCAGCCGTCCGGGACGCGGCGCGGCCCGAGGTGGAACGCCTGCGCCAGCCGGCAGCCTGGAATCCGGAGAGCTTCGCCCGGCAGCAGATTCGGGGACTGGTGCGACAGGTCTTTTTTTCCAATGCGGCGAGGCCGGTGCGGCAGGTCGTGTGCAGCGCGCTGGAATCAGAGACGGACATGCGGGGCCTCTGCCGGTCCGTGGGAGAGGCCCTGGCACTGCAAACGCCGGCGACGGTGGCCGTGGTGGGCGGGTATCCGCGCCTGCTGCGAGAAGCGGACCCGCAGCGTGAAGATTCGACGGACCGTACCTTCGCGGACCGTACTTTCAAGGATGCCAGCATGCCCCTGCGGCAGATCTCGGCCCGTGTAAGCGGAAACCTGTGGCTGGTACCAGACGGGGAGAACGGTGCTGATCCGGTTACAGCCAGTTCTCTACATTCGCACTTGGGCGAGGTGCGACGGCAGTTTGAGTACTCGATCGTGCAGGCGCCGCCTGCCGGAGAATCGGACGGTGCAGCTGCGATGGGACAGTTTGCCGATGGAATTATTCTGGTGTTGTCGGCGCACCACACGAGAAGGGCAGCGGCCCGCAAGATCAAGGCGGCACTGGAATCGGCACAAGTGCGCATCCTGGGAGTTGTGCTGAGCGACAGAGTGTTTCCTATCCCGGAGTCGATCTACCGGCGATTGTAGGACGCCCCCAAGGAAGGGCGACCGGAAAATGTGTGGAAAAGCAGCCAGGAACCGAGGTGGGAGTCAATGAGCAGAGCTATGGCTTCGGAAAGCGAACAGTGCCGATGAGCAATGCGGCCAGAGTCGCGATGTTGCCCGAGCCCGAGCCCGCCGTATGGTTCGCCTTGCAAACGCGGTACCGGTTTGAGAAGAAGGTGGCAACGCAATTGGCTAGCAAGGGAATGGACGTCTTTCTGCCCTTGCGCAAGGAAAACCGGGAGTGGAGCGACCGCCAGAAGTTGGTGACGGTGCCGCTGTTTCCGGGCTATGCCTTCGTTCATTCAGCTCGCAGTCTCGCGCTGCGCTTGCTGGTCTTGCAAACAGCAGGCGTGATGGGCTTCGTCAGCTTTGCCGGGACCGCCGCCGTTGTGCCGCAGAAGCAGATTGAAGACTTGCGCTTGCTGCTGGCGAAGTCAGTGCCGTTTTCCCTGCATCCGTTCTTGCGGGCGGGGCAACGCGTCAGAATTCGCGGCGGCTGCCTGGACGGCGTAGAGGGCCTCCTGACCCAGCGCGACAAGGACAAGCTGGTTATTTCGATTGAGTCGATCCAGCGCTCGCTGGCCATCGAAATCCAGGGCTACGAAGTCGATCTGATCTGAGTAGAAAGCATTCTGAAGTGTCTTCCCCTTTTCTAAGTCCCAAGCAGGAACCCGAGGCCAGCGGCTGGGAGCGGTTGATTCCCGGAGAGGCCCCGTCGCTCCGCGCAGCGAAGAAACCGCCGCGGTCCGTGAAGCCCGCAGAATTCGACGCAGAAAACCTAGCCGAAATACCCCGGCCCGAACCGGCCCACCCTCCCCAGAGCACCTTCGATCTGCTGTTGCCCGCTCCGCTCCAGAACCGGACGGCCTCGCGCTGGCTGCGGTCCACCGCAGCCGACTTTGCCCTGGTTGGGCTGAACTGGTTGCTGACTGGGGCGCTGCTGGTTCCATTAAGAAACTTCTTCCCGCATGTGCGCGGGTTCGCGGCGGCAGCGCCGGGCTCTCTTCTGGGTATCGCAGTGTTGCATGCAGCCCTGATCACGCTGCTGGGTTATACCGAGGGACTCTATGCCGAGGGCGGTGATCTGCTGCGGCAGGCGCGAATTCTGGGCAAGTCCGCTTTGTGGGCCAACGTAATGCTATGCCTGGCCTACGGGCTGCAAGGCGCTCCGTGGACCAAGAGTGGCTTGATCTGCGCGGTGGGATGCCTGAACTTCGGCGCGCTATGGGCCTGGCGCTGGCGGAACGAAAAGCTGCAAGGGAAAGCGCGCATCGCCGGCGCGCGCAACGTGCTCATCGTGGGCGCGGGTGTGGTAGGCCAGCGCGCGGCCTCGTACGTGAAGGAGCATCCCGGTGCGGACCGGGTAGTGTGTGGGTTTCTCGACAACCAACGGCCGCTCGGCGGCAGAGTGATCGGACGCGTGACTGATCTGGCCCGCCTGGCACGCACGGAGTTTGTGGACGAGATCATTCTGGCCGCGCCGCATGACCGGAAGCTGACTCTCGAAGTGCTACGCGAAGCGCGCCGTTTGCGGTTGGATGTGGAGATTATTCCGGAGTTGTTTGGTTGCAAGCCGGCAGACGATGGGGTGGAACGCCTCGGAGACCTGCCGGTCATTTGCCTGCATGCTGAGCGCTTGCCGGCAACCGGGTTGGTGTTGAAGCGCTTGGTGGATGTAGTGGGAGCCGGGTTCGCGCTTACGGTTCTCTCGCCTTTCCTGGCCCTCATCGCCGGGCTGATCAAACTGGATTCACCCGGTCCGGGACTGTATTGCGCCCCGCGAGCGGGACGCAAGGGGAAGCCGTTCCTCTGCTACAAGTTCCGCACCATGGTCCGCAATGCGGATGAGTTGAAAAACGATCTGCGCCAGAACAACCAACGCCAGGGACCGTTCTTCAAGATCGCCGATGATCCACGGGTCACCCGCCTGGGGCGCTTTCTGCGGCGCTACAGCCTGGATGAGCTTCCCCAGCTCTGGAGCGTGCTGCGGGGCGACATGAGCCTGGTGGGACCGCGGCCGCATCCCCTAGACGATCTTGCCGCGTATGAAGTCCGGCACTTGGCACGGCTCGACGTGACGCCGGGAATGACCGGCCTTTGGCAAGTGACGGCGCGGCGCGATCCGTCGTTTGAGCGCGGCATGGAACTGGATCGGGAGTACATCCAGACGTGGAGTCTGGAGTCTGATCTGCGCATCCTGCTGAAGACGGTCTCGACCGTGGTGTGCGGAGGTGGGGACTGATGCAGGCCCTTGCGCTGCCGGCGGCAAGACGAGACGGGTGGGCGTCGTGGTTCGCGGCCCGCGCGGCGGAACTGGCTCTGCGGCCACTGCAGGCTTTGATGGCTGTTCCCACGCTGCTGTTTCTGGCAGCGCTTACCGCGATGCTGCTCCGCCACCCTGACGTGCGCTTCTATGAGATCGACCGCGTGGCGTTCGCACTTCTGATCGTCGGCGTCGTGGGAAGGGCCGTGGTCTTTCGCGAGCGTCTGTTCGTGCTGGAGCGGGCGATGTGGCCCATGATCGGCCTGACGCTTCTGGCGCTGGCCAGCGTGGCCGCCCGGCCATTCGACGTCGAGACCTGGAACCTGCTGGCGGCGAAGTGCATTGTTCCCTTCACCCTGTTTCATCTGGCCAGGCTGGTGTTCACCGGGGAAAGGCGATTCCGGCAGTTTGAAATCTTCGCCTTGCTGGTGCTGGCCTACCTGAGCTTCACGGCCATCGCATTTCTGGTGGGCGCTCATGCGCTGATTTTTCCCCGATTCATTCTTGACGAGAGCCTGGGCTACCACGCCGACCGGGCGCGCGGACCGCTGCTGCAAGCGGTCGCCAACGGAGTGTCGCTGAACCTGTTGGGACTCCAGGCGGTGCACGCGTACCGGCGAGGCAGTGTACGTGGGTTGAAGGCGGTGCTGCTGCTGGCGTCTGTGCCCATCGCGATCCTGGCCACCATGACACGGGCGGTCTGGCTGTCGTTTGCCGGCACGGTGCTGGCGCTGATCTTTCTCTCCCGCAACCGTACCCTGCGGCGCGCCGGTCTGGGGATCGTTTTCGTGGCCGGCGTGGGGCTGGCCGTGAGCCTTTGCTCGAATGAGTTCGACGGAGAGTTGCGCGACCGGCTGCAGGAATCTGGGCCCGTAGAATTTCGCGAGGCCGTGTATGCCGGCGGGTGGGAGATGTTTCTCCAGCGGCCGCTGACCGGTTGGGGCTTCAATCAGATGCCGGGCGAATTGCCCCGGCATGTCAGCGGATACAAAAAGAAGGTGCTTTATCCCCACAACACCTACCTGGAATTGCTGGTGGAGGACGGCATCGTGGGGCTGGCCTTGTATCTGTGGCTGATGTGGGAGTTGTGGCGGCTGGGCCGAGGGCCGGTGCCTGCCGGGGAGAGCGGCAGCTTTCTCGACGCAGAATTTCACCGTCTGTGGCCGATTCTGCTTGGAGTGTATTGGGTGAATGCGGCTGTGGTGGTCATGAATTATCAGTTTGTGAATGGCTTGCTGTTCACCATGGGGGGGATGCTGGCGGGGCAGCGGTGGAGGGCGCGGGCCTCCGGGTTGTGTTGACAGTCGCCTATCTGGCCAATCTTTTTCCATCTCCTGTTGAACTATATGTGGGTGACGAGATTCAGGAACTGCGGCGGCGGGGAGTCCGCGTCATTGCCGGGAGCGTGCGACGGCCAGCGGCGCTGGAAGAAGCCGCAGAACAAGGAATTCCTGGCGACGCCCGCGCGCCGGAGATCGTCCTGCAGCCGCTACAGCTCTTCATTCTGTTGCAAGCCTTGCTGCTGTGCCTTCGCCGGTGGGACCGGATTTCCACACTGCTCTGGCGAATTGTCTTCCGCGGTGCCGAGGGGCCACTCGAACGCGCTAAGGCTTTGCTGCACACCTGGATGGGCGCGTGTTACGCCGTGCGGCTTGCAGGACGCGGCATCGAGCACATCCACGTGCACCACGGATATTTCGGGTCGTGGATGGCGATGACGGCGGCGCAGTTGCTGAACGTGGATTTCAGCATGACGTTGCACGGATCCGACCTGCTCCTGCGCAAAGCCTATCTCGACGCGAAGCTTGCCGCCTGCACCTTCTGTCTGACTGTATCGGAGTACAACCGGCGCTACATTATGCAGCACCACGCCGCTGTGGAGCCGCAGAAGGTGGTCGTTTCGCGGCTGGGTGTCGAAGTCAGCGAGAGGCGCGACCCTGCTCCCGCCAGCCATTCAACGCGCGCCGCCGAATTCACGATGCTGGCCGTGGGGCGGCTGTGTGCGGTCAAAGATCACGCCTTCCTGCTCCGAGCTTGTGCCCAGTTGCGGACGCGGGGCATAAATTTCGAATGCTCCATCGCAGGGGACGGCCCGGAGCGGCAGCGTCTGCAATCGCTGATTCGGAAATACGGCCTTGAGTTGCAGGTAACGCTGCTGGGCCACGTGCCCCACGAGCAGGTGGACTCGCTCTACGACCGGGCAGACGTAGTCGTGCTGACCAGCCGCAGCGAAGGAATCCCGCTGGTATTGATGGAGGCGATGGCGCGGGGCAAGATCGTGCTGGCGCCTGCCATCACCGGGATTCCTGAACTCGTAATTCCGGGCAAGACGGGATTCTTGTACGAAGCCGGATCGCTGGATGACTTCCTGGACCGGCTGCTCTTTATTCAGTCGTTGATCCAAGGCCAGCATCATCCTCATCTTGACCCAGACGTGCGCGATCCTGAGCTGTGTGATGACGCCAGCCAATTGAACTGGATACGCCACGCGGCTCGGGTGCAGGTCCACCACAATTTCAACCGCAAGAAGAACCTGGAATCTTTCGCCAACTTATTCCTCGAGCGAGTCGCGGCGCAGACCGAGAGCCTTCCCCATGAGAATTTTGTATTGCAACAAATATAGCTATCCCTTCAGCGGCACCGAAGTTTACCTGTTTGAAGTGATGGAGTTGATGCGCTCGCACGGCCACGAAGTAGCGCTGTTTTCGATGGCTGACCCGCGCGGCGCGCCGAGTCCCTACGACCGGCATCTCGTGCCGCCCATTGATTTCAAACAAGACTCCGGGCCCTGGCAGAAACTGCGTCGCGCCGGACACTTGATTTATTCGCCTGAGGCGCGGCGCCGCATCCGCGCCATGATCCGGGACTTTCGGCCGGATGTGGCGCACGTGCGCAATATCTACCATCATTTGTCGCCCTCCATCCTGTGGGAACTGAAGGCACACAACATTCCTGTGGTCTGTCATCTCAACGATTTCAAGCTCTTGTGCCCCAGCTACAACCTGCTGTCGCAGGGAGAAGTTTGCGAAGCGTGCAAGGGCGGCACGTTCTGGCATGCGTTGGGGAGCCGCTGCTATCCGGGAATGGGCGCCCGTATGACCTTGGTGACCGAGGCCTACGTTCATCGCTGGTTAGGCACATACGGAAGATGTGTGGACCTGTTTCTGGCGCCCAGCCAGTTTGTACGCGACAAGTTTGTCGAGCACGGCTGGGATGGAACCAAGTTTGAAGTGCTTCCGCATTTTCAGCCGGCCCACGGCATAGGCGTCCAGCCTGCCAAAGATGCGCCGATCCTGTACTTCGGCCGCCTGTCGGTGGAAAAAGGTGTGGACGATTTGCTGCGGGCGGTCGCGCGGCTTCCAAAAGCGCGCCTGATCATCGCCGGGGACGGACCCCAGCGCACGGAATTGCAGTCGTTAGCAGCTTCGCTCGGCCTCCTCAACGTTGAATTTGCGGGGCACCTGGGGCCGGAGCAGCGGGACTCCCTGATTGCGCGGTCGCGCTTCACGGTCCTGCCCTCTCACGCCTACGAGACCCTGGGGAAGACCATCCTGGAGTCCTATGCGGAAGGCCGCGCCGTGGTGGCGTCGGATCTGGGCTCGCGGCGCGAGCTGGTTCGCGAAGGCGAGACCGGCCTTCTCTATCGCGCGGGAGATCCGCATGCGCTTTCGGACGCAATTGCGGCGCTCAGTTCAAGACCTGAACTGGCGCAAAGCATGGGGCTCGCGGGCTGGGAACTGGTGCGGCAGCACCACACGCCCGAGGCGCATTATCAGCGCCTGATGTCCCTGTACGAGGGCCTGATTGCGGCGAAGACGAGGCGACACAAAACGCTTGTACGCACAACCGGCGAGGCCCCCTGGAAGATGTCAGCCCGGCCGTCACCAGCTCTTTCTCTAGAAGACGTTCCCATGCCCGCTCGAAAACTCCGGGTCGCATTCATTGGTGGCCGGGGCGTGATCTCAAAGTACAGCGGCATCGAAACCTATTATGAAGAGGTGGGCCAGCTGCTGGCGCAGATGGGGCACGAAGTCACCATCTACTGCCGCACCTACTTCACGCCGCGCGTTGCGGAATACCACGGCATGCGGCTGGTGCGGCTGCCAACCATCCGGTCCAAGCATCTCGAGACCGTGGTGCACACGCTGGTGAGCACGGCGCACGCGCTCACGCAGAAGTATGACATTGTGCACTATCACGCCCTGGGGCCGGCGCTGTTTTCGTTTCTCCCGCGGTTGGCGGGAGCCAGAACTGCCGTCACGGTGCAGGGGCTCGACTGGCAAAGAAAGAAGTGGGGCCGCCTGGCCTCGGCGGTGTTGCGCATGGGCGAACGGGCGTCGGTGAAGTTTCCCAACGCAACTATGGTGGTGTCGCAGGCTCTGCAACAGCGCTACCGCGAAACCCACGGGATTAAAGCGTTCTACGTGCCCAATGGCGGCGTGCTGCGGAAATGGCAGGAGCCGCGTCAGACTCTGGAGTGGGGGATCGAGCCGGAAAACTACATTCTTTTCCTGGGCAGATTCTCGCCCGAGAAAGGTTGCCATTTGCTGGTGGAGGCATTTGAGCAGCTTGAAACGAACGCACAACTGGTGATGGCGGGGGCTTCGAGCTACTGCGACCGATACAGCCAGGAACTGCGAAAGCACGCCAGCGAGCGCATCCGCATGCTCGATTGGGTCTCGGGCGAACCTCTCGATGAGCTGCTGACCAATGCCATGTTGTTCGTGCTGCCTTCGGATTTGGAGGGTCTGTCGCTCGCGCTGCTGGATGCGATGGGTGCAGGTCTGTGCGTGGTGACGAGCGATGTTCCCGAAAATCGCGAAGTCGTGGATGGCGCTGGCTTCACCTTCCAGCGCGGGAGCTCGGCCGATCTGGCGGAGCGGTTGCGCTTCCTGATTGCCAATCCCGTGGTGCGCGAGGCGGCTGGAAAAGCGGCGAAAAAGCGGATCCGGGAGCAATATCAGTGGCCCGGAATTGCCGTCGAAATCGAGAAAGCATATTTCGAGATGATGGGCTGGAAGCAGTTGGAAGCGCTGCCGAAGAAGTTCGCCGCTAGCGCCGCCGGCGACAGCGCCGCCGAGCGTCGCGCGGGATGAGAGCCGTCCTGAGGACTCCCAGAATTCATCAGGCAGCACGAAAAACAGTGCACGAGAAAGGCATGCCCGAAGAGCCATTAGCAACCTGATTTTCTGCGCTGCGCTTCGCGAATCCTCCGCGAACTTGCGGTGATCCTTTTGCCGCAACGTCTTCACGGAGACTGCTGCCGCAAGGGCGTAATCGTGTAAAGTCATAACGCCAAAACTGGGTGATTCACGCGCGGACGGGCGAATCCCGTCCTTTTTGTTTACAATCAAGTGCCTGCCCATGGGCAGGCGCTCATGACCAAAAACACGAGCTACAAAGGCATTATTCTGGCGGGAGGATCGGGCACACGGCTGTATCCGGTTACGCAGGCCATGGGCAAGAGCCTGCTTCCGGTCTACAACAAGCCCATGGTTTATTACCCGCTGTGCACGCTGATGCTGGCGGGGATTCGCGACATCCTGCTCATCTCGACTCCCGACGACGTCCCCAAGTTTCAGGCGTTGCTGCGCGATGGCAGCCAGTACGGCATCCGTTTGCATTACAAGGTGCAGCTCAAGCCCGAAGGGATCGCGCAGGCATTTCTCGTGGGCGAGGAGTTTCTGGCCGGCAGTCCTTGTGCCCTGGTTCTTGGGGATAACATTTTTTACGGCCATGATCTGGCTCGGGATCTGCGGGAAGCCGCGCAGAACGTCCGCGGAGCGCGCGTTTTCGCCTATCCCGTGCATGACCCGGAGCGCTACGGCGTGGTGGAGTTCGATGCCGGCGGCCGGGCGCTGAGCATCGAGGAGAAGCCGAAGCATCCCAAATCGCGCTATGCCGTGACCGGCCTCTATTTCTACGATTCTGACGTGGTGAAGATCGCCAAGTCTCTGAAGCCGAGCGCGCGCGGCGAACTTGAAATTACTGACGTTAACCGTGCCTACCTGAAAAACGGACAGCTCGAGGTCGTGGTGATGGGGCGTGGCATGGCGTGGCTCGATACCGGCACCCACGAATCGCTGATGGATGCCGCGCTCTACATTCAGGCGATCGAAAAGCGGCAGGGATTGATGGTGGCCTGTCCGGAGGAGATCGCGTACCGTTCCGGCTACATCTCCGCCGCACAGATGGAGCAGATCGCGAGCACAATGAAAAACAGCAGCTACGGCGCGTACCTGCTGCAGCTTCTGACCGAGAAGGTATTCTGAAATGAGTTCACCTCCCGAGGTCCGGCCTGCGATGGACGCGTTCCAGAAGACTTCGACTTCCCTGCCCGGTTTGCTGATTCTCGAGCCCCGCGTGTTCGGCGACGCGCGCGGATTTTTTCTGGAGAGCTATAACGAGCGCGCCCTGGCGGACCTGGGCATCCCGGAGCGGTTCGTGCAGGACAATCATTCCTGTTCGCGGCGTAACGTGCTGCGCGGTCTGCACTACCAGATCA
>Ga0187817_10000825_pt1 | contig 14120 bp, 12 predicted proteins | sample NC_wetland_sal_i_17_FD_132431 | JGI IMG/M metagenome (GOLD analysis project Ga0187817, IMG submission 132431) | Wetland sediment microbial communities from Neuse River Estuary, North Carolina, USA - SO4_2 | ecosystem: Environmental > Aquatic > Freshwater > Wetlands > Sediment | place: USA...
AACCTCGGCGCTCCAGTTGGTGGCGCTGCGCGGATGGCGCAAGGATCATCCGGGCGAGCGAGTGCCGCTGCTCGCCTTCATGTCGATCGCGACCTACGTGATGTGGGATATCGCATCGGTCGGGCTGGCCGTAGAGGTCGTGGTGTTCCTGCTGCCATGGTCGCTGGGTTTGCTTCCGGGCGTCGATCCGATGCTGGATCGCACGCTGTTCTGGTTCACCGGGCATCCGATCGTGTACTTCTGGCTGCTGCCGATTTACGTTTCATGGTACGGGTTGATTCCGAAACAGTCGGGCGGCGTGCTTTTCAGCGACAGCTTAACGCGGGTGGCCTTCATACTTTTTATCCTGCTGATCCCCGTCGGCTTTCATCATCAGTTCGTCGACCCCGGAGTATCGCAGGGACTGAAGTTCACCGTCGCGGCCCTGACCTTCGCGATTTTCTTTCCCAGCCTGATAACGGCGTTCTCGGTGATGTATGCGCTGGAGATTGGCGGGCGCCGCCGCGGCGGGAGCGGGTTGGTCGGATGGTTCTTCAGGATTCCGTGGAGCGATCCCTCGGTGGCGGCGCAAGTGCTGGCGATGATCGCGTTCCTGCTCGGCGGGATCTCCGGCCTGATGAACGCGAGCTACACCATGAACATGGAGATTCACAACACCGCATTTGTGTCGGGGCATTTTCATCTCACAATCGGCTGCGCGGTGGCTCTCTCCTACATGGGAATTGCCTACTGGCTGATACCGTATCTCGAGCGGCGCGAGCTATGGTCGCCGCGCCTCGCACTGTTTCAGGCGTTTTTGTATTTCTTCGCGGTGATGATCTTCTCGCACGGCCTGCAAGCGGGAGGCATGGAGGGAATGCCGCGACGCACAGACATGGTGCATGCCAGCTACAGCCTGGCGGCCTGGAAGATTCCCGGGATAATGACGGGCATCGGCGGCTCGCTGATGTTCGCGAGCGCGATGCTGTTCTTCTTCATCCTTGTGATGACGATCGTTGCCGGCAAAAGGAGCGAGCCGCGCGACCTTCCGTTCAGCGCGACGGTTCAGGCACCCTCCACGATTGGATGGCAGCCACGGCTTGATCAGCTTAGCTACTGGGTTCTCGCTTCGGTCGTCCTGGTAATTGCGGTCTATGGCCCTTTCATCCTAGGACACTTCCCGCTCCGCCTTGCGACCCCAGGCCTCCGCTATCCGTAAAGACTGTCGCTACTAAAACTCCCCAAGCGACAAGAGCTTAGAGTCCTGAGATTCACCGCCCTAATGTCGGCGGCACGCTCACGTCGAGTCTTCGGCTATTGTGGGCATTAATCAGCTGTCTCCGTCGGCACCGCCAAATTGTGAAATGTATCGAAGCGCGCCAAAAAAATGTGGCTAAACTCACTCCAATCGACGACGATTTGCGGGAATTCCGCGCTTTTTGAAGTTTCTGTGACTCTAGTGTGACAATGGTTTGATTTGGCACGTGCGATGCGTCCGCTTCGAGCATACCTCGGCTCGAAGAAGGAGGAGAAAATGCGCAAACCAAACAACCTGACTGTACTGGCGATCGGACTTGCGATGTCGTTGGCCGCCGCGCGACCGACGATAGCGGCCGGGGACGATCCTGCGCGCGGGGCGAAAGCCGTGCGAGTGTCGCAGCAGGAATTAGAGCTGAAAATCAACCAACTCCAGGAACAGAATCGAACGCTGGAAATCCAGAATCGCTCAATCCAGGAACAACTGAATACCCAGAAGCAGGAAATCGACACCTTGATGCGTCAGATGCAAGCGACGGCACAACCCGTCGTAACCCTTCAGCAGCAAATGCCACGGATGCAACAAGAGCTGAGTGATGTCGCGAAGAAGCAGCGCTCGGTGCCGCTCGAAGTCGGCTTCCGAACCGGGTGGGCGGAGTCGCCGTATGACATGCCCGGTGGCTTCTTTTACGGCGCCTATCTGAACCATCGCCTCCTCACCGCCGAGGACGGTATCCCCGGCGGTTTCGTGAGCGGCGAGTTGATGGCGGGCGTGGTTCTCGGCAATCACGCCACAACCGGCGCCAACCTGTACGGCGCGCTCACCAAAACTGCCGAGAGCAGTTGGCTGGATACGATCGAGATACAGCCAACGGTGCAGTACCATCTCGACCCTACAACCTTCGGGCATGCGGAACTGGCGTGGTTCAAACCATACGTCCTGGCGGGTCCCGGAATGTGGATCGATCTGCTGAGCACGCCGGTCACCACGGGCAAAATGCCGGGCGAGCGGTATCGCCACTACGACGCCGATTTCCAAGGCGGCGGAGTGTTCGGCCTCGGTACCGAGTTGTCGCTGTCGATGCTCAACGTTCCGGCGATCCAGCGCATCCTCGAAAAGTCGATGGTCGGGGCGGAATGGCGTTACAACCAGTTGGGCAACGGCGAGGCGTTCCAGCAGTACACGGGATCGGTTTCCTTCGGATGGTAACTCGACCGCGCCCGGCGGGACCGCTCGTTTACCGCCGGGCGCAATGACCGGTGTGAAAGTCAGATAGCCGAGCGATTGGGAGGTGGAGGCGCGATATGGCCTCGGCCCGCATCGACAAGGCTCGCGTAATCCATCACCCTTCGCCAAACGCTGGCTGCGGTGTGATGACGAAATCATGTTGAAATGGCGCGTGCTAGCCGACGCGGTGTTGATGATTCATGCGGCCTATGTCGTGTTTGTCGTTTTCGGCTTCGCCGCAATCCTCATTGGCGTTGTGCTTGAGTGGGAATGGGTGAGGGGATTTTGTTTTCGCCTCTTGCACCTTGTGGCGATCGCATTGGTTTGCGTCGAAACCATTTTGGGTGTGATGTGTCCGTTGACCACGCTCGAGGACTCGCTGCGTGCGAGAGCAGGTCAGGCGCGCTACCCGGGCGACTTCATCAGCTATTGGGCGCACCAGCTGATCTTCTATAACGCACCACCATGGATGTTCACTGCGCTTTACGCCGCCTTCACAATCCTGGTGGCGGCGATCTTCTGGCTTGCGCCGCCCAACTGGCCGCGCTCCGGCACTCGGCGAAGAAGGCGCGCCGGGTGAGCGGCAGGAACGTGAAGTACTTTCGACAGAGCTGTTTTCATAGGGCTGTTATCCGTCGGGCCATCGAATCGTTTTGTGAGAACACCTAATCTGATAGGATGATGCGAACCCCTACTCAACCTTGACTCCACGGCGACGCGTCTTGCGGGCGTACTATCCAGCGCGGAGGAATCACCAATGAAGGAAATTCTGATTCTGGCCTACCGACTCCTGGTCAGCGACAAGGGCAAGTACACGGCGCTGCTGGTTGGGACGACGTTTTCGGTCTTTCTGATCGTCCAGATGACCTCATCCTTCGCCGGCATCCTGACCAAGGCATCCGCTACCGTCATTAACATCGGCGCTAGTATGTGGGTCATGGATCCTGCCGCCTCAAACACTGTCTTTGGCAGCATTCCGATGCCTGATTACGTCCTCGATGCGGTGCGCAGCATCAATGGTGTCAAATACGCGGTTCCTCTCTCCGTGAGTGCAGCTCTGCTGAAGCTGCACGATGGCACCTATCAGGCGGTCACCGTGCTCGGGCTTGATGACACCAGCTTGGTCGGAAGGCCACAATTGTTGCAGGGCAATATCAACGATATCTTTGCCGAGAATGGATTTATCGCAGTCAAGGACGAGGAATTTCCCAAGCTCGAAAATCCGGCTATTGGCACAGAGTTCGAGCTCAACAACCATCGCGGCGTCATCGTTGGCATCGCCAAGGTCGCCACCGGAACGCTTTACGGCACGCCGACGCTCTACACCACTTACTACAGGGCGATTCAGTACATCCCGTCCTATGCGTTCACCATCTCATATATTCTGGTTGAGCCGAAAACCCGCTCTGACATCCCTTACATCAAGCAAGAAATCGCGCGGCTCGGCTACCTCGCGGAAACCAATCAGGAGTTCCAGAACGGAATATCCGACTACCTGAAATACAAGACCTCAATCGGAACCAACACGCTGCTGATGACGGTAATCAGCTTCCTCGTAGGACTCTCGATCTGCGGCCAGACCTTCTACACCTTCATCCTCGAAAATCTTGAACACTTCGGCGCACTGAAAGCCATGGGAGCAAAAGGACGCGAGTTGGTCTGTGTGATCCTTTTCCAAGCGGGGTTTACCGCGCTCGTAGGCTACGGTCTCGGGATCGGTCTGTCGACACTGCTTATAACTGCGGCGAAGCTGAGGCTGCCGGAGTACTCGTCGCGGGTCACGTTCACCAACCTCGGTCTGGCTTTCGTGATGGTCCTGATAATCGCGAGCATCTCCGGTTACGCGGGAGTACGCCGTGTGCTGAAGATCGAACCGTTCGAGATCTTCCGAGGTTGAAATGCCCAGGGCAGCAATCGTGGCCGACAAGCTCACCAAATGGTTCGGCGCAGGCGAAGCCAGAACCTATGCGGTAAAAGAAGCGAGCTTCGAGGCGAATTGGGGCGAGATGCTCTACATAGTGGGGCCTTCGGGCAGCGGCAAGACCACTTTGCTCAGCATGATCTCCGGAATTCTCCGGCCGAATTCTGGTTCGGTCGCGATCGACGGGCGGGATTTGTGGAGTCAGTCCGACAATGAGATTGCGGATTTTCGGTTGAACACCATCGGCTTCGTGTTTCAGGACTATCATCTGTTCCCGCGGCTTACGACCGCCGAGAATGTCGCAATCCCTTTGGTTCTACAGCGGCGACGCTGGGATGAGGCACTTAGCGCCGCCGCTCAATGTCTGAAGATCGTCGACCTGGCAGACAAGGGGCAACTTCCGCCGACCAAGCTCAGCGGCGGCGAACAGCAGCGCGTTGCGATCGCGCGCGCCATCGTTCATCAACCCGAGATCCTGGTATTCGACGAGCCCACCGCCTCGCTTGATGGCGAGACAGGGCGTAAGATCGTGTCCTTCGTTAAGGCGGAAATCCTGACCGCGAAGCGCTGCATTGTCATAGTCACGCATGACAGCAGAATCTTCGAGTACAGCAACCGGATCATGGAGATGGAGGACGGACGAGTAACCGGCTTCCGCCAGGGGGAGACCGTATGAAGCCCAGGATAGAGCTACTGCTCGCCTTTGTCGGTCTGACGGCCGGCTTGATCGTAGCCTGGCTCTACGGGCTCCATGTCGTGCCACAACCGCCGGCTTACAGTCCAGCGGTAAACCCATACGCAAAAGGTATTTACGCGGAAGGCATCGTCGAGGCCTATCAGAACAACGGCGAGAACATAAATATCTTCCCCAATATATCAGGCACCATCGTCGACATTCCCGTCCACGAGGGCCAATGGGTCCGCAAAGGAACGGTGCTGATACACTTTGACGACTCAGTCCAAAAGGCGACTGTGGAGGCCGCGAAGGCTCAGGTCGCATATGCTCGTGCGCAACTTAGGAATGTGCGGGACGAGCTCGCGAAGGACGAAGCCTCCTATCGGTTGGATCCCAAGTCGATAAGCAGATACACCCTCGACGACGCGAGAAATGCGGTCAAGGTGGCGGCAGGCAACCTTGAGGTTAATTCAAAAAACTATAATTCGGCCAAGGTCCTGCTTGCCTGGTATACGATCAGGGCCCCGGCCGATGGCAGGATTCTGGCAATTCAAGCGGCAGTCGGCAGCTACGTAGTCACTTCCCAAGGCACCTACGATACCTATACCCAGGGCTTCGACCCCATCATCATGATGGGGCCGTCGGAAGACTATGTCAGCGTGCGCTGTTACATCGACGAAATACTGATTCACCGGCTTAAGCTGGGACCCCAGATGCAGGCGAAGATGTCCATTCGCGGAACCAACCTCAGCGTCCCGCTCGAATACGTGAGAGTGCAGCCTTATGTGTCGCCAAAGATTGAACTGTCCGATGAGAGACTCGAAAAAGTCGATGTGCGTGTGCTGCCGGTGATATTCAGGTTCCCGCGGCAGAAGGATCTCCCGGTCTACCCGGGTCTGCTCGTCGATGTTTACGTTGCCGAATAATGGCGCAGGTGCTCGCTGGCGCCTTACGTCCGGCCGCTTGCTGAAGGGGCTCCTTTTGCGCCTCTTTCTTTCGTGTTGTTTTACTGCGTGCGCGGTAGGACCGGACTTCGTCCGTCCCACGGCACCGGCGGCCAAGCGCTACACGCCCGAGGAAGAGTATCCGGGGACGATCGTTGCGGATGGTGGCGCGCAGCGTTTCGAACAGGGCGCGAAGATTGCCGCAGATTGGTGGCGGCTATTCAGTTGTCCCAAACTGGACGCGGTGGTCACGCAGTCGTTTGCTTACAATCCGACGCTGCAAGCCGCGCAAGCCAGCCTGCGGCAAAGCGAGGATAACCTTCGTGCCGGCTATGGCATCTTCTACCCGCAGTTCAGCGCCAGCTTCCAACCGACGCGCCAGCAATTCTCGCCGGCTCGATTCGGGGCGGTTACCGCGCCCAGCATCTTTAATCTTTATACCCTCCAGACAACGGCCGGCTACGTGCTCGACGTGTTCGGCGGCGAGCGACGCACGGTAGAGAGTCTGAGCGCGCAAGTCGACGTCCAATACTACAACGCTCAGGGAACCTATCTCACGTTGTCCGGCAATATTGTCAACGCAATGGTGGCGGAGGCATCGTACCAAGCAGAAATCGAGACGACCGAACAGATGGTCGGGTTTCTGGAGGAGCAGGCCAACGTGACAGGGGCGCAGGTGCAGGCGGGCACTGTTCCCTACGCGAATTTACTCAGCATCCAAAGTCAACTGGCCACAACGGAGGCGACGCTGCCGCCTCTTCAGCAGCAACTGGCCCACACCAGGCACCTGCTGGCGACGTTGGCAGGTCAGGCACCCGCGGACTGGGCGCCGCCGCTGGTGACTTTTTCGGAACTCAAGCTTCCTAACGACCTGCCGGTGAGCATCCCTTCCGATCTGGTCCGCCAACGTCCTGATATCCTGGTGGCCGAGGCCCAGCTGCATAGCGCAAGCGCCCAGATCGGGGTAGCAACCGCCAATATGCTCCCGAGTTTCTCGCTCAACGCCAGCTACGGCTTGAACAGCACCACGCTAGCTACTCTGTTCAGGAGCAGCACTGCTTTTTGGACGCTGGGGGCTTCGCTTGCTACGCCGGTGATCCAGGGACCCACGCTGTGGTTCAAACGAAAGGCGGCAATTGATGCGTACCAGCAGGCGTTGGCAACCTATCGCCAGACCGTTCTAGCCGCGCTGGCCCAGGTTGCGGACGCACTGGATGCGTTGCAGCATGACGCCCAGACTCTCAGTGCACAGTCGCAAGCTGTCGCGACCTCGAGCGAGGCCTTGCGCCTGGTACAGGTAAACTATGAGGCCGGCATCGTAAACTACCTGCAAGTCCTAATCGCGGACTACCAATATCAGCAGGCGCAACTAGGCTATATCCAGACGATGGGACAACGTCTTCAGGATACCGCCGCGCTTTTCGTCGCACTGGGCGGAGGATGGTGGAATGCTCCGCAAAGTGCCGTAGGCAAATGATGCGCCGACAACGCCGGCCGCCGCCTTGACTGCTACTTAGCCGCGGCCACTGCTGATTGGCGCAATTCCTCCCTTTCTGCCGATTCGTGGCGCGCAAGAATATTGTAATAAGGGTCGCGCAGCGCCGCAGTGAAGCCCGCGTCTTCGATGCATTCCACCACGTCACGGATCAGCGCCTCGGTAGGGTCGGGCAAATCCTTTCCGGCCGCGGTGATGCAAGCGTTGATCGCGTTGATCGACCCGGTGCCGCAGAGATCGTTTGCGCCGGAGCGCAGCGCGCGCCTGGCGACCTCGAAGCCCATCGTGCGCCAGACCGCGCGGTGATTTTCGATGTTGTCGAGCGCAATCCGCGCGACCGCCACGTCGCGCAAGTACTCATCGGCGACCGCTTCATTGTCGTCAGCCGCGGTAGTCCCGCCCAGCCGAGTATGCTCGAGGCGCGCGGGCCATACCTTGTACGCGGAAAAGGCGCATCCGTAACGCTCCAATCCGCGATCCTGTTGCTCGCGCAGCGCGACCAGGTGCTGAACGCGTTGTTCCTGGGTCTCGCCGAATCCGATGACCATCGCCACCCACGGGTTGTGCAGCCCGGCCTTCATCGCCGAGTCGATGATTCGGAACCAGTCTCGGGACTTCATCCGCGTCGGCGCGGTGCGTTCGCGCACTTCGTCGACCAGGATTTCGGCCGCGGCGCCGGGCATGCCGTCGAGTCCGGCGTCCTTCAGCTCGGATAGAATCTCCCACGCATCGCGGCCCGTCAGCTTCTCCAGGCCGAGAATCTCCTCGGGACTGAACGCATCGAGGTGGATTTCCGGATAGCGCGATTTGAGAAACCGCAGCAGATCCAGATACCACTGAAACGGCAAGTCGGGATTGATGCCGCCCTGGAGCAGAACGTCGCGACCGCCGATTCGCCTGAGCTCGTCCATCTGATCCGCGATTTCATCGAGCGTCAGCGTGAAGGCGCCTTCCTGGTGCCGGGCACGATAGAAGGCGCAAAATCTGCACGCGACGACGCAGACGTTCGTGTAATCGATATTGCCGCCGATGGAATAGGTCGCCAGTTCCGGGTTGTTGCGATACAGGCGGATCCCGTGAGCCGCAGCCGCCAGATCGTTTGTCGGCAACTCGTAGAGGCGGCGTATCTCGCCGGCGTTGAGCCGATGTCCGCTAATGGCGCGATCGAGCAGCTTGAAGGAAGCTTCGTGGTGGGCTGATTGAATCATCGCAGGTTCTCCTGTTTAGCGTTGCACGGGCCGGCCAGGATTATCCGTGGCCGCCGCTTTGTGGTCTGCAAACTCGGACCATGCGCTCATAAACTTGTCGGCCGGACCGCGCGCCAGCTTTGCCAGCGCGAAGCGTTCATCGGGATCGAAAAGCGACCAGCGCGTATCCGGCAGCTTAAGCTCGGCGATCAGGCGGGCAACCTCGGGCGGCGGCGCCTGGCTCGGGCCGGGCGTATCGTCGCGCGATTCGGGCTTGATAGCCGCGAGTTCCGTTCCGGTGCGGTTCTTCACCGCCTCGCGGATAAAGGCCGCCAGAACCTCGCGTTCCTCGCTCGATGCGACCGGGAAGTGGCAGATAACCAGGCGCTCGACCCGTGAAAGCGCCTGCCATTGGTTCAAATGGAGCTTCACGCCAGCCAAGTCCAGCTTGCGCCGCACCGGCATTGGCACAAACTCGAGCGTCTCGCACAGGTCCTTTTCGAAGTTGAAGCGCCTGAACATCGTTTTCCTATGTCTTGGGACGACCTTCCCCAGCCCAGACTACGGCGCGGCTCCAGTGAGTGCCTTGACGGTGAAGAAAGTCCTATCCACCGCACCCATGTTGATGTACCAGGACTCGCGCTCGGTGGTGTCCTGCGCAGGCAGGTAACACATCGTGGCGAACCCGGCGCTTGGATCATCGATGCTCGCGCCGACCTGAAATACGCGTTTGAAGGGGAAAATGGCGACGCGCGCGTCCGGGATGGCGCGATCGCGATATGCCATCCAGGTCAGATAGTTCTTCCACAGTTCGCCGGCGCGGTTGTAGAAATCCTGGTACATGATGCATTGCGCCTCGGCGTCGAGGTACATGACGTGGCGTCCGAACAGCTCGCCGGGAACCCGGTCCAGGCGTGCGCGGCCCTCGACGATGTACATCCGGCGCAATTGCCAGCGTTCGGGGCATGCGCTGGCGCCGCCGTCGGTGGCGCAGGTTACTTCCGGCACGTGAGCGGCGGCGATGGAACCAAGCATGGATTTCTCGCCGAGCAGGCGCCAGTCGTAGTTTTCATTCTTGGCGGCAAAGCCCTGGAAATTGTCGAGTGACCATGTAATCGCACCGGCTGAGCTTCCCAGGAACGCCTCGTTAAGCCTCCTGAGTCGCCGACTGCCGGGCATCCAGCTCCAGGTGTCGTCACCCTTGAGAGGATCGGCGTAGCGATAGCGGACGAAGCCACGGCCACGGTCCTCTTGCGGCGCAAGAAATGGATAAAAGCCAATCAGCAGATAGCGCCCGCTGGCCAGGAAGTCGGGGTCGGTGGGTATCGGCTCGACCTCGGTGCGGCCGACGAGGTTGTAACTGGCCAGATGGCCGAACTCGTAGTAGTCGATCGGCACGTAGGGCTGATTCAGGCCTTCATACTCGGTGATGCAGCTGAAGTCGCGCGCGTCATAATCGTCGGTCGAAGTGGGGCGAAAGGTATCGTCCCACATCAGCTTGGTTCCGGCATCGGGATCGTTCGGATCGATGAACGGGAAGGGCAGGCCCGCTACGTATCCCACCAGGCTCCTATGGTCATTGGAAAGCCGGACCTGCGGCGAATATTTCTCCGTGGCCTCGCGATACGGCGGTGGCCATTCGATTCGTTCGCTCGGCACGATCTGCATGCTCATCCCGTGGGTTATCCTGAGATAGACTCCGGGCGACACCAGCTCCCTTGCCTTGTACGCTTTGTCGGCGGTGATGATGTCTCCGGGCCGCACCTGTGCGGCGGCCGAGCCAGGCGCGGCGAGTTGGGTCAAGAGCGCCAGCATCGCGACGCCAATCAGTGGAACGACCGTGCGCGGTGTGTCATTGGGTCGGTTGATTCTATCCATATGGTACCCGCTCTGCGGTGGATTCAGCCCCCCAGCACGTGCATTGGAATATTGCCGCGATCGATTGACGCGGAACGTTCGACGAAGCCGCGGGACTTATTCCGGATCGCCGCTTCCATCCGTGACTCGAGCAAATCTGAATTGATTGTGGGGCGCAGCGCGCTCTTGAGATCGACGGCTGCGGGCGAGAACAAGCAGGCGAACAGCCTTCCATCCGCCGTGAGCCGGATACGATCGCATCGCGCGCAGAACGGATTGGAAATTGTCGAAATTACGCCGAGGCGGAAGTGGCCGTTCAAGAGATAGTAGCTCGCCGGTTCGGCGGTGCGTGGCAGCGGCGTGAGCTGGAAATCCCGCGCCAGGCGCGCGACGATCTCGCGCTCGGTGAAGACCTTGTCGCTGCTCCAAAGACCGCGACTGTCCAGAGGCATGAACTCGATAAAGCGCAGAGGGATATCGGCGCGATATGCCCAGGCGGCGAGCGCTGGAATGTCCGCGTCATTGGTCCCGCGCATCACCACGGCGTTCAGTTTCACCGCCAATCCGGCCTCACGCGCGCTCTCGATCCCGCGCAGAACTTCGCGCAGGTCGCCGCCGCCGGTGATTTGGTGGAATCGCTCGCCAGACAGCGAGTCGAGGCTGACGTTGACGTCGTCGAGGCCCGATTGCGCGAGTTCCCGCGCGTACCGCGCCAGCATCGCGCCGTTTGTCGAGAGCGAGACGCGCCGTAGGCCGGCCGCTCGCAGGCTTTGGAGCATCGACACGAACCGTGGCGCATCGCCGCGAAGCAGCGGCTCGCCACCGGTCAGGCGTATCTGCTCGACGCCAAAGCGACCGACGAAAACCCCGGCCAGATGATGGAGTTCTTCGAAGCTGAGGATCACATTCCTGGGACCCCAGACGGGACACTCCGGCATGCAATAGACGCAACGGAAATTGCACCGATCGGTGAGTGAGATGCGCAGTTTCTTCATGGTGCGCCCGAACCGGTCGCGTAGCTGCGACGGACGGGTTCGGACGGTTGCGCTTTCTTTATCTGATCTCACGGATCGTCTATCCAATTGGCCGCGCGAACGGCGCGTTGCCGTCATCTCAGAATGGAAAACCTCCGAAGCGCAGAAAGCCGCCGATGAGGATGATGATACTCGACGAGATTACGTTGTAGCGCGCCAGACGCTTCATCCAGTTCGCATAGCGCACGGCGCCGGTACGAGAGTCCTCCACCTGCTGGCGGGTCGCATCGTAGGGAAGTTTCACCACCACGCGCGGGCGCAGGTAGAAGGTCAGGATTGCGGCGGTGACGATCAGGCTAAACCAGATCGTCATCATCGACAGCAGCGCGGCGCCATAACCGGTGACGTAGAAACTCAGGTCCCACAACGATGAAAAAGTGCCCAATCGCCATAGCAGCAGGAGTCCGGTCGTCGGAGATCCAACCAGGGCGATCCAGTTCAGCCAGGCGAAGTCGGTGCCGAGCTTGTCGCCGAGGCGCGCCGCCTGGCCGGGCGGAATCAGATCGAGACGCGGAGTCAGCAGGAAATCCAAAAATATATTGGAGCCGACAAACACGGCGGCAAAGAAAAGATGGAACCCAGCCAGGACCTGCAAATCGAGAGATTTTGCCTCCATATCACCTGCCACTCCGATAACTTCCGAGCCGAATCGTCTGCACGTCGTTGGTAAGCGCCTCAGCGCATTGTGTGGGACTGCCGCTCACGTGGACCGCGCGCCGCGCCCAATTCCCGCAGTAGTCGCACTGGTCGCAATCGAGCAGACAACGGTCGTCCTGGAAGAAGCGCAGAAAACCATCCAGCTCCGCACTGTCGATTCGAACTTCCAACGGCTCGGGCGCCTCGCCGAAGAGCTTGTGCGGCGGCTGGATACCGACCAGCAAGCAGGCGATGTCCGTACAGCGCCCGGAATGGTACGCATTGGCGACCATGGCGATCCAATCGGTATGCGAACTTGGGCCCTCTTCCATCTTTTCACGGCCGGCAATCTTGAACAGGTCGATGCCCAGGTTTTCGTAGACCGCCAGATCCTCCGGCCTGACCCATGGCGAGCGAAGATACTCTGCGGCGTCGTTTATCTTGAGCAGCGAGCAGCGGTAGTAGCAGTAGTCCACATAGTACCGGCTGGTGATGCTCTCGCCCGAATGGGAAATCATGTTGGAGTGATACTGGCGGATTGGACAGCTCAGCAGGCACCCTTCATTGACCACCAGCGAGAGACGGCACCCGACCGACTTGCGTATCGCCTCGAGACGGCGGAAGTCGCGATTAACCTGGGGATCGAGATGAATCACGGTGGCGCCCAAGTCGTCGAAGAATTTCGCCTTGCGGGCGTCATTGACCGAAGCAAGCACCGAAATGTGCAGCTCGAGAGAGGGAAAATTCTCGCGCACCAGCTCCATCACAAACGGATTCGCAGTGACCACCGCTGCCGCCCCGATATCGACCAGCCACTGGAGACGCTGGAGGAGCTGACCGCGGCCTTCTTCCGAGTATTCCTTGTTTCCCAGACAGGTGGCATTCATGACGTAGACCAGGCGAATGCCGTGCTGCGAGGCTTGTGCAACATGCAGCGCGATATCATCTTCGCTCGCGTCGGCCAGCATCGTTGACGAGCGCAGCGTAGCCTCGCTCGGCAGGCTGCCGTAAATGTACTCGGGCCCCAACGGCGCAATTTGCGCGATGAGTTCGGGATCCCAATTGGTCGGGAGCATCAGTTTCATCGGCCCCTCGCGCCTCCATCAGCTCCTCGGGAGCTGTACCTCGGAACCGTCGAGCACCTGGCGGAAACCCCAGTTGACCCTCAGCTCTCCGAGCCAGACCAGGTGGACAGTGGCGACCCCGAGTTGCTCGCGCAGGCGGCCTTGCAGTTTGGCCGGGTCGTGCGCTTCGCCTTCGACGGCGACGGTCAAAATGCCGGCCCGCGCGTTAGCCTCGCGGATCAGCAACACGTTGCGGCCGACCAGCGCGGGGTCTTCCTCGATGCACATCCGGACGTCGTACGCGGTGATTAGCCGGTCGCCGACGAGCACGCTGCTCTCGGGACGTCCGTAAATCTTGAGCCGGCGAAAACCGCAACCGCACGCGCATTCGCCCGGCGCGAATGCGGCGATGTCACCCGTGTCGTAACGCACGAAGATGCTCCCGGCAGTGGTGAGCTTGGTGACGATCAGCCGTCCGCGCGAACCGGGCGCGACATGAACGCCGGCTTCGTCGACGACTTCGAGATAGCAGACATCCTCGTGCACGTGGGGAGCGGTATGCCGCTGGCATTCGTCGGTTGCAGCTCCTTCCTGCGTTCCACCGCGTTCGAAGACATCCTCGACCTGGAGGCGGTCGCGCAGGAACTCGCGCATGCGCGGGGTAAGCGGCAAGCCTACGACGACGACCGAGCGTACCCCTTTGAACAGCTCGTGCAGCCGGGTCGTGGAGCCGTGGCTGAGTCGAATCAGCGAGAGCAGAAACGGCGCGGTGGTCGTGATGAATTCCGGGCGTTGCGCGGACAGCGTATGAAGGAAGGAATCGGTGTACTCCGATCCCATGC
>Ga0187817_10000826_pt1 | contig 14119 bp, 12 predicted proteins | sample NC_wetland_sal_i_17_FD_132431 | JGI IMG/M metagenome (GOLD analysis project Ga0187817, IMG submission 132431) | Wetland sediment microbial communities from Neuse River Estuary, North Carolina, USA - SO4_2 | ecosystem: Environmental > Aquatic > Freshwater > Wetlands > Sediment | place: USA...
GAGGTCCAGCCAGAACTTGGCCGTGGTGTTGAAGTAACACGCCAGGCGCAGCGCGGTGTCGGCGGTAATGCCGCGCCGGCCGTGCACGATCTCGGTCATACGGGTGGCGGGCACGCGGAGCTCGAGCGCCAGTTTGTTGACACTCATGCCGAGCGGTTTCAGGTAGTCCTCGGGAATCGTTTCCCCCAGGTGAGGGAATGGGATACGGCCGGTCTTTTTGTTACGCATGACCCTCCTCAAGGATAGTCAGTCCCGGTCCTGGTTTGCTGCGGTCCAGGAGGACCGTCCCACGCGGTAAGATGGCATCCAGCGCATGTTTGCAGATAAGCCGGTAAAGGTTTCGCGGTTGCCTTCGTTTCGGGCGGAGCACTTTCCTTACTCGGGTCCGTATCCTTGGCTCGACCGGCCGGATGCACTGGAGCAGATCGAGAACAAGCTGCGACAGGGCCAGATCAGCGAGGAAGAGGCCCGGCAGTGCCGGTACTGGGCGGCGAATGGATACATCATCATCGAAAAGCTGATTGAGGACCGCATTCTGGACTCGGTTTGGAACGCTTACGAGCGCGCCATCCGCGAGGGAAAGATCCGGCTGGAGGCCGAGCCGGCGGGGCCGGACGATCCTTATCCCGGACGGTACCTGAACCCACACAAGAAGGCCGGCGCGTATTGCCAGGTTTTGAAGCATCCAGGCTTGCTCGACTGGATTCGGCTGTTGATGGAGCGGGAACCCAAGCCGCTGCAGACGATCATGTCGCACAAGGGGTCGCAGCAAGGCGCGCACTCGGACTCGATTCACATGACAACGTACCCGATCGGGTATTTGAGCGCGGCGTGGATTGCGTTTGAAGACATTTATCCGGACAGCGGGCCGCTGGTGTTTTATCCGGGGAGCCACCGGCTGCCGTATGTGTTCAGCAAAGATGTGGGCATCACGGAATCCGACTTCAAGCAGCACGGCTACTCGTCGTACGCGGAAAAGTACGAGCCGTACATCCGGCGGCTGGTGGAGGAGCAGCATATCAAGCCGCATTATTTTCACGCGAAGAAGGGCGACGTGTTGATCTGGCACGCCAACTTGATTCACGGGGGCTCAAAGCGCAGGAATATCCGGCTCTCGCGCAAGGCACTGGTGTGCCATTTCTTCGTGAAGGGCGCGTTCGTTTATCATGACCTGGCGGCAGCGAGGTCGAAACAGCAGTATATGGGAACGTGCCTGCTGCGCGACCAAAGCGGTGAACTGCGGCTGCTGCCGAAGGTGGGGAAAGCGGTGAGATGAGACTACTGATTGCTGTCATCATGGCAACTGCGCCGGTTGGAGCCAGAACCTGTGAAGACCTGGCGCGGATGGCGCTAGCGGACACGACGATCACGATGGCGCAGTCCGTGCCCGCAGGGACGTTTACGCCGCCGGAGGGCAAGCCGATCGAGAAGCTGCCGGCGTTTTGCCGCGTAACGGGGGTGATTAAGCCGTCGAGCGATTCGCAAATCCAATTTGAAGTGTGGATGCCCAGTTCGGGGTGGAACGGGAAGTTTCACGGCGTGGGAAACGGCGGGTTTGCGGGGTCCATCAACTTCGGCGGGATGGGAGGGGCGGTGAGCCACGGGTATGCCACGGCGTCGACGGACACTGGGCACCACGGCACGGCGATCGATGCGAGTTGGGCGCTGGGGCATCCGGAGAAGATTGTGGACTTCGGGTACCGTGCGATTCACGAAACCGCCGACAAAGCGAAAACGCTCATCCGCGCTTTTTATGGCGAGCAGCCGCGGCGGTCGTATTTCAGTTCGTGCTCGAACGGCGGCCGGCAAGCTTTGATGGAAGCACAGCGGTATCCCGATGATTACGACGGGCTGATTGCTGGAGCGCCCGCCAACTACTGGACGCATCTGCTCACGCAGGCTCTCTGGGACATTCAAGCGACGATGCAAGACCCGGCGAGTTACATACCGGCGCGCAAACTGCCGGCGATCGAAGCCGCAGCGCTGGCACGTTGTGATGAGCTGGACGGCGTGAAGGACGGCGTGATCGACGATCCGAGGCGCTGCGCGTTTGATCCAGGCGAGCTGCTTTGCCAGGGACCGGAGTCGGACAGTTGTCTGACGGAGCCGCAGGTGACGGCGTTGAAGAAGATCTATGCGGGGCCAAAGACTTCGAGCGGCCAGCAGGTCATGCCGGGCTTTCCTCCGGGCAGCGAAACGGGCGGGGGCGGCTGGGGCTTATGGGTGACGGGGCCGGCGCCGGGAAAGAGCCTGCAGTTTGCTTTCGGGACGGGGTTCTTCGCGAACATGATGTACCACAACGCGGCCTGGGACTTTCACACGTTCAACGTCGATCGGGATCTGAAGGCGGCTGACGACAAGATGGCGCCGATCTTGAATGCGACCGACGCAGACCTGACTCGGTTCAAAGACCGCGGCGGCAAGCTGATTCTGTACCACGGCTGGAGCGACGCCGCCATTCCGGCGGGCAATTCGATCAATTACTACCAGAGTGTTGTGTCGAAGATGGGCGCGAGCAGCGCGGCGGAATTTGTTCGTCTGTACATGGTTCCTGGCATGCAACACTGCGGGGGCGGTCCGGCTCCAGACGCGTTCGGCCAGTTGGGCGTGGGTCAGAGCGACGCGGCACATGACATGGACGCGGCTCTGGAACGCTGGGTAGAGGAAGGGACGGCGCCGGGCGCGATCATCGCTGCAAAATACAAGACGGGGATGGACAATTCGAGCGGCGTGGTGCGGACGCGGCCTCTGTGCCCGTATCCGGAAGTGGCGCAGTGGAAAGGGAGCGGGAGCACGGACGAAGCGGCGAATTTTGCGTGCGGGAAAGCGGCGGCGGGGAAGTGAGCGTGAGCGGGCGCGCCTCAGCGGCCTTGTGTATGGGGCGAAGCCCGGACGGCGCGCTCGAAGGCCCAGGCGCGGATGTGATTGATCTGCTCCTTCATGGTGCGCGAGAGCGGGACGATTTTGACGGCGACGCTGATGAGATCCTGCTCCGTGAGTTCGCGGTCTGCGAGCCGCGCTTTGGTGATGGCGGATACCACGCACTGCTCGATCTCGGCGCCAGTCCAGCCGCCGGTGAACTGCGTTAGTTGAGCCAGGTTGAACTTAGAGGCATCCTCACCGCGGCGGTTGAGGTGAATCTTGAAAATCTCGATGCGCTCGTCGTCGAGCGGCAGGTCGACGAAGAAGACTTCATCGAAACGTCCTTTGCGGATCATTTCGGCGGGGAGAAGGTCGATGCGGTTTGCCGTGGCGGCGACGAAGAGCCCGCGGGTTTTCTCCTGCATCCAGGTGAGGAAGAAGGCGAAAATGCGGCCCTGCTCGCCGCTGGATTCGGTGGAGGTGATGCCCATCTCGATTTCGTCGAACCAGAGCACGGCAGGCGCCATATCCTCCATCATGCGGCAGGCTTCCACGAACGCGCCCTCGGGCTTGCCATGGCGGCCGGAGAAAATCTCGATCATGTCCACGCGGTAAAGCGGTAGCTGGAACGAAGAGGCGATGGCTTTGACCGAGAGGCTCTTACCGCAGCCGGGAATTCCCATCATGAGGATTCCCTTGGGAACAATCTCGGCCGACAGGGTGTCGCGCATCTGGAAGAGCTTGCGGCGCTCGAGCAGCCACTTCTTGAGATTCTCCAGGCCTCCGATGTCGCCCAGATCCGTCGCACCGGAGATGAACTCGATGACGCCGCCGCGGCTGACGAGCAGCCGTTTCTCTTCGAGCAGGACCGGCAGCGACTCGGGCCCCAGAGGCTGACCGGAGGCCAGAGCGCGGCGCAACGCGTAGCGGGCTTCATCGAGCGTGAGTCCCTGTAGAGCCGGCGCGAGCTGGTGCAGAACTTCGTCGCTGGTGTCTGCGCCTGGCGGCGAGATGCGCCGCAGTTCCTCGCGCAGGAAATCGGCTAACTCGACCACATCGGGCGGCCGCAGCTCCACAAAAATCACGCTGCGCTCGACTTCCTCTGGAATGAACCGGACCGGGGAGGAGAGGACGATGAACTTCCGCTGGCCGGCGCAGCTTTGATAGACGTCACGGAGGCGGCGGCGGATTTCGGAAGATTCGCGCAGCGGCTCGTGGAAGTCCTTCAGGTGGAAGATCGCGGCATCTTTGTGCGAGACGATGAAGTCCAGGGCTGCGCGGGGCGGCTGGGTGCCGGCCTGGGGCGTTTCGCCATCCTGATGCATCCCCTCTGTAAGGCTCCATTCCCAAACCGGAATGGGCCTGGAGCCGGGCAGCCTGCGGCCCACCTCGAGCAGCAGCTTGCCAACCCGTTGCTCTTCGGAGGAGCGGATGTAGGTGAGCGGGCGGCCGGACTCGAAGATCTCCCGAATCATCCTGGCGGCGCGGCTCTCGACAGATTGTGGTTTGGCGGGCGGTTCTACGGACGGCTTCAACGGATTTTTGTAGTTTTCCCTTCTTATTATGTATGACGCGGCAGAGCGGGATTTTGCCGCTGGGGTGGCAGAAAAATCAGCGGATCCTACTGCGCAGCTGGCTTGCCGCCGGTTCCCTCGTCAAGGAATAAATAACGGCCTCTGCGGGCATCCGGCTCGGCCTGCGGGTTGGCGCTTAAATGCATCACCTGCCAGCGGTCGCTCGCGTACTCAGGCCATGGTGGCAATCCCGGCCCATTGGGATTGGCCGTCTTGGCGAAATTGACCCAGTAGGAGGACATGAGTTCAGACAGCTTGCGGTCTTCGGGCCGCCAGGGAAGCTTCTTAGAATTGAGCTGCTCGAACACGAACTCGATTTCCGCCGAGTGATATGCGCCGAGTTGCGCAGCCGGATTCTCGGGCTTGGCATCGGCGGGTGGGGGAGGCGCCTGGTCGAACTCATACCGGAAAACCGGCGATTTGCCGGTGGCCCGCTGCAAATCGATCCACTTCCAGGTGGAGAAAACGATGAAGCGGTCACTGGCCAGGTCTTGCGCCGACCGTCTGGCTTCCGCGTCGGTTGCCGCAGGGTACAACTTCAGGAACGCGCCGGCCCTCGAACCGAATTCGGCCTGGATCTGCGCGGTGAAGGATGCCGCCGTGGGCTTGACTTGTGCGAAGGCAATCTGAAAGCTGGCTTCATCCGCATTCCATCCGGCGAGAAGGGGGATGTGGCTTTGCTTGCCCGCCCTATAGATGGCGGCAACGTCTTCGGGAAGGAAGTAGCCGTCGATGTTCGGCGAAAAGCTGAAGGCGCCGCGCTTCAACGCCGCCTGTTGGACCGCATCGGCCGGCTTGGCGCGCAACTCTTCGATAGTTTTGGCGCCGAGCGATTCCGCCAACTTGAGGCCGGCCTCCTCAGTCTCCGCACGCGGCTTGGCGGGAAGAGACGTGCTGTCAACGAATGCGCCGCTCTCACCGATAGCGCGCTGAAACAGCCCCTGGGCGAGCGGCGAGGCCATGAGCGCGCTCACCGAAAGAGATCCCGCCGATTCTCCGAAGATGGTCACCTGGCGCGGATCGCCGCCAAATGCGCTGATATTCTTCTGCACCCACTCAAGGGCGGCAAGCTGGTCGAGCAGCCCATAATTTCCTGAGGCATTGCGATCCGACTCCTTGGTGAGATCCGGATGCGCGAGGAAGCCGAACACGCCGAGGCGGTAATTGAAACTCACCACGACCACGTCTTTCTTGGCGAGCTGGCTGCCGTCCTGCCGTTGCTCGGAGGAGGAGCCGGCGGCAAATCCTCCGCCGTAAATCCAGACCATCACGGGAAGGCGCGCTTTCGGCGAAGAGGCGGGAGTCCACACGTTCAGGTACAGGCAGTCTTCGCTCGGTCCTTTGTCGCGAAAGATCATGTCTCCGAACGGGTTCCCCTGCATGCAGCGAGAGCCGAACTCGTTAGCCTTGCGAACGCCGGTCCAGCCCGGCGCGGGCTGAGGCGCCTTCCAGCGGAGCGGGCCCAGGGGCGGCGCGGCGAAAGGGATGCCCTTGAATGCGCGGACGCTCGAGCCGGGCTCCTTTGTGCCTTCGAGTTCGCCGGACTGGACCTTCACCCGGTCAGCGGCTTGCGCGCTTGCCCATAGGAAACACGTCGAGAAGACAGCTTGCGCACGAAAACCAAATCGTCGATGGCCCGGCATGAATCCCCCTTTTGCGTAGTGCAGTGGTGAGGACCGTTAGTATAGCCCGGCATGCGGCCGGGTAGAAAGGGAAGAAGGCACCGCGGCGCTCGGCTAAGATACAGGCATGATCCGGCTGCTGTTGCTCGGTGCTGTGTTATGCGGAGGTCTTATGGCTGATTCCGAGTTCGACCAAGCCCAGGCGGCGCGCTTCGCCAGGCTGGCGCTCGACTGCCTTCACAAGGAATATCCAAACAAGATTGCCCATTCGTTGAACTCCGACGCCGATGTGAAGCCGCCGCGCGAACTGACTCCAGCGTTCTACGGCTGCTATGACTGGCACTCTTCGGTGCACGGGCACTGGCTGCTAGTGCGGCTGATCCGCATGTTTCCCGAGGCGCCGTTCGCACCCGAGGCCCGCCGCGCGCTGGCGCGGAGTTTGACGCCCGTCAACATCGCGCAGGAAGTGAAGTATCTCAACGACACGGGCCGCACCAGCTTTGAGCGGCCCTACGGCCTGGCCTGGCTGCTGCAACTGGCCGCCGAGCTGAAGGAATCGGGCGACGCGGAGGCGCTCGCGTGGTCTCGAACGCTGGCGCCTCTCGAGCAAGCTGTCACCGGCCGCATTTCCTCGTGGCTGGCAAAACTCGAACATCCAATCCGCGCAGGCGAACACAGCAACACCGCGTTTGCGATGGGCCTGATGCTCGATTACGCGCGCATTGCAGGCAACCCGGAGTTCGGCCGGCTGGTGGAATCACGCGTGCGGGATTACTACTTGAAAGACATGAATTGTCCGCTGGCCTACGAGCCATCCGGCGAAGACTTCCTCTCGCCGTGCCTGGCGGAAGCGGATGCCGTGCGCCGCATCCTGCAGCCAGCCGAGTTCGCCGAGTGGATGACCGCGTTTCTTCCTCACGTGGATCTGGAACCTACCCGAGTTCCCGATGTCACCGATGGCAAGCTGTACCACCTTGCCGGACTGAACCTGAGCCGGGCGTGGATGCTCGAGGGCATCGTATCAAGACTTCCGGGTGGCGATGCGCGGCGTGAACCGCTGACGGCGCTCGCCAGGAAGCTCAAGCAGGCCGGCCTCGAGAGCATCAAGAGCGAACACTACGAGGGCGGGCACTGGCTGGGCAGCTTCGCGGTCTACCTGGTGAGCGGCCGCGGGCTGCGCTGAGCGTTTAGGCCGGGAGACCACGGAAAGGGTTAATCGGAGAATCCGGGTGTCAAGAACAAACCTGCCTGGGTGACGTAACGTTGGACAGGATGCGGTCCGCAACTCCAAGAAGATCGGCGGCGGTAAACGGCTTGCGAATAACCGCACAATCGCTGAATGGGCCGCCTCTGAGGAGGATCTCGACATCAGGGATATCAGGCCGGCCTCCAGTCATAAAGACGACCGGCAAGTCAGGTATCAACTCCGATAGTTGGCACGCCAGTTCCGTGCCGCTCATGACCGGCATGTGAATATCCGTCAGCAAAAACGCAACCGCACGATGCTGAGCCACGAGATCCAACGCTTGCGCGGCGCTCGATGCAGCCGCTACCTGGTACCCTCCGGACTCAAGCGAAATCGTGGCGAACTTAAGAACAGCAGGTTCATCATCTACTACTAGGATGACTCCGACCGAAGAGTGCATGCCCGTAACTCCACATGGTGGCGAATGCAGGGTATGAACCCACCCGCCGACCTATCGAAAGCCCGACTCTGTTCGTTCAGTGACAGAGACGAAGCTGGCAGTGCGGATGTTACGCGAAAGCCGGACTGCCCGCTATTTTTGGGAGAATCCCCCGAAATTGTGAGAAAAATCGTTGCGGGGCGCCGGCCCCTGGCTCCGGCGGACGCCGCTGTTTAGAACGCGTAGTGCAACGCTTGATTGGAAAGAACGCCGGCCGGCCCGCCGTGAGCCAAACCTCGAAGACAAGCCAAAGGCGAGATGCAACCAGACACCTCACCCCGTTCTCAAGAACCCAAAGCGACTGTTGAAATCATTCCATGCCTCTGCGATGCTTTACACCCATGACGTGGCGAACCGGTACCGTGCTGTAACAGATGTTACGAGCAGACAATGGAAGTTTCGGCGCACCATACTAGCCATGCGAGCCAGCACATACGGTTTTCGTGAGTTTTTCGGGTTGAGGCGCGACCTTGTCCTGTTGCTGATCGCGATCGTGACCATCGGCGCGGGTGAGGAGACGTGGATGCGCTTCGTTCCGAAGTATCTCGAATCGCTGGGCGCGGCGGCGCTGGTGATCGGGCTGTACGACGGTCTGAAAACGCTGCTGGGAGCGGTGTACGCATACCCCGGCGGAGCCGTGGTGGACCGCTGGGGTCACCGCACGGGATTGGTAGCCTTCACCGGCATTTCGATCGCCGGTTACCTGGTGGTGCTTGTGATCCCGAGGTGGCCGGCGGTAATCGGCGCGACGTTTCTCTTTCTGGCCTGGAGCACCTTCTCGCTGCCCGCGATGTTTTCGCTGGTGGCGGCCAACCTTACGGCGGCGAAGTACACGATGGGGATCGGCATCCAGTCGCTGATCAAGCGTCTGCCCATCGTTATTGGTCCTTTAATCGGGGGTGTGCTGATTGACCGCTACGGCGTGGTGGGCGGCGTGCGCGCAGGACTGGTCATCTCCATCGCGCTGGGGCTGGTTGCGTTGATAGTGCAAAGGCAGATTCAGGACGACCCGTTCGGTTTCGAGCATACGCCGATCCGCTTTTGGGCCGTCGTGAAGAGCTTCGATCCGCCGCTGCGCCGGCTGCTGTTCAGCGACATTCTGGTTCGCTTCTGTGAGCGGATTCCGTACGCCTGGGTGGTGATCTACGCGATGGATGACGTGGGCGTAAGCGCCATCAAGGTCGGCATGCTGACGGCGATCGAGATGATCGTGGCCTCGGCCTGTTACGTCCCGGTGGCGTATCTGGCGGAGCGGTATGGCCGGGAGCCGTTTGTCATCGCTACGTTTTTCTTCTTCACACTGTTTCCGCTGTCGCTGGTGTTCGCGCACAGTTTCGCCTGGCTGGTGGTGGCGTTCGTAATTCGCGGTCTCAAGGAATTCGGTGATTCGCCGCGGAAGGCGCTCATTGTGGGCTACGCGCGTCCGGAGATGCGCGGCCGCACGGTAGGCGCGTATTACCTGATTCGCGACACGTTTGTGAGCGCCGGCTCTCTGTTAGGCGCGTGGCTGTGGCGTTTGGGGCCGGCCGTCAACTTCTGGGGTGCGGCGGCGCTGGGCGCGGCTGGGACTGCGATTTACTGTGCGATGTTGCTCGGGCGGCGGGCGGAAGAGCGGTGAAAACCTACCGATGTTTCCGCCGTGCGGCAATTTCCGCCACGGCGCGCTGGTGTGCCGGATCATGCGGTTTACCCTCGCGGTAATGAAGGATCTCCCATCCGTCGAAATAGCCCCGGAGTTCGCCCGGCCTGGCGCGTTTGTATGTGGGCTCCTCGCCAGGTTCGGTGATGTGGACAATCGCGATCAGAGTGCCGCCCGGCGCCACGCCGCGCTTGGCAGGCTCGAACAAATCACGCTGCAAGTAGTAAGCGATGACGAGGAGATCCCAGGCCGCGGGTTCAATGAAATATTCGCCTTTCTCGAGATCGGCGATTCGAGCGTCCACGGTGACGCCCTGGTCGGCGGCGCGGCGCCGGAGGATCTCGATGGCAGCCGGCGCGCCATCCACGGCCGTGACGTTCCAACCGAGTTGGGCAAGCCAGAGGGCATTCCGGCCCGTTCCACAGGCCAGGTCGAGCGCTTTGCCCGAAGCCAATCGCTGCGCTGTTTCGACCACAAGCGGCGTGGGTGCAGCGTCCAAGTCTTCCGCCGGCCGTTGCCGCGAACGGTAGCGCTCGTCCCAGCCGCTAAGGTCCATACTCTGGATTGTCGTAGAATTTCTTAGAAGGTTCTCAGATTTGTGGGGCGGCCATTTTTGGCTGCGGGCCAGCCTTAGGGCTGGCTGGACCCGCTGGAAAGGGGGTCCGCAGGCTGAAAGCCTGCCCCACGTGACTCAGACGCAAGCAGCAATACTTATTCGACTGGAGCTCAACATCATGTCCGATGTCATCTCAACGCCCACGACTTCCCCCGACGGATCCGCCGAAGAACGCGTTTTCGGGTTCGCCACCCGCGCGCTGCACGCAGGCCAAAAACCGGATCCGGCCACCGGTGCGCGCGCCGTGCCGATTTACCAGACCACGTCCTACGTGTTCGAGGACACCGAGCATGCGGCCGCTCTATTCAACTTGCAGCGCTTTGGCAACATCTACACGCGCATCATGAACCCCACCACTGCGGTGTTCGAGGAGCGCATGGCGGCGCTGGAACGCGGCGTCGGAGCCCTGGGCATGGCCAGCGGTCAGGCGGCGCAACTGATCGCGATCACAAGTTTGTGCCAGGCGGGCGATGAAATCGTCTCGGCCAGCACGCTCTACGGCGGCACTTACACCCAGTTCGATATCAGCTTCCGCAAGATCGGCATCAACACCACGTTCGTCGACCCGGAAGACCCGGAGAATTTTCGCCGCGCCATTACGCCGCGCACGAGATTGCTCTACGGAGAAACTATCGGCAACCCGCGCGTCAATGTGCTGGATATCGAAGCCGTGGCCAAGGTTGCGCACGAAGCGAACATCCCGCTGGTGATCGACAACACGTTCGCGTCGCCGTATCTCTGCCGGCCGATCGAGCACGGCGCGGATATCGTCGTCCATTCCGCGACCAAGTTCATCGGCGGGCATGGCACGTCGATCGGCGGCGTCATCGTGGATAGCGGCAAGTTTCCCTGGGAACGCGGCGCGTTCCCGCAACTGCTCGAACCCAGCAAGGGATACCACGGCATCCGCTTCCGCGAGACGTTCGGCGATATCGCGTACATCATCAAGGCCCGTGTGGAAGGCTTGCGCGATTTCGGCCCCGCGCTGAGTCCGTTCAATTCGTTTCTGTTCTTACAGGGACTCGAGACGCTCAATCTGCGCATGGATCGACACTCGCGCAACGCGCTCGCTGTGGCGGAGCACTTGAGCCGGCATCCGAATGTTACCTGGGTAAGCTACCCGGGTCTGCCATCCAGTCCCTATTACAAGCTGGCGCAGAAGTACCTGCCGCTGGGTGCTGGCGCAATCCTTACCTTTGGAATTCGCGGTGGTCTGGAGGCCGGGCGCCGATTCATCGATTCCATGAAGCTGTTTTCGCACCTGGCGAACGTCGGCGACGCCAAGAGCCTGGTGATTCATCCCGCTTCCACTACGCACAATCAATTGAGCGAGGAAGAGAAACTGACCGCCGGTGTCAGCAACGACCTGGTGCGGCTTTCCGTGGGCATTGAGGACATCGAAGACATTCTTTGGGATCTCGACCAAGCGCTCGCAGCAGCACATCGCGCATGAGCGGCGACCGCTGCCAGTTCGGTTCTACCGACGGAGTCAGCGGCAACTCGCCGGTAAATCGCAGCCGGTTCGCCATGACCTCCGCCGACCGGCTGCGGATTCTTCAGACTTATAAGCGCATCGCCATGGTGGGGCTCTCGGCGAATCCGTTTCGCCCGAGCCACTTTGCGGCACTTTATTTGATCGCGGAAGGCTACGACGTGACGCCCGTGAATCCGCGCGAGAAGGAGATCCTGGGCCGGACGTCGTATGCGTCTTTGCGCGAGGTGCCTGGTCCGGTGGAAGTGGTGGACATCTTTCGCGAGCCGTCCGCCGTGCCGGAGCTGGTGGAAGACGCGATCGCTATCGGTGCGAAAGTGGTCTGGATGCAACTCGGGGTGATTCATGAAGCCGCCGCCGAGCGAGCGCGTGCCGCAGGCCTCGAAGTAGTGATGGACCGCTGCATGAAGATCGAGCACGCCCGCTTTTTCGGCGGGCTGAATACGCTGGGGCTGAATACGGCGCTGATTTCGGCGAGGAAGCGCTAAGGCGCCGTCTTGACCTCAAGACCGCATGTGCGAGCGGCAATGGCCTGCTGGACATCGTGTGTGACGAACAGGAGCGGCTCACCTCGCTCTTCGATCCAGAGCAGCGCGGTCGCGATGTGGATGGCATCCAGGGCTGAAACGACCGTAGGAAACGACGCTGCGGCCCGGTCGAGTACGGCGGGACCGATCCCCATCTCCTCGATGCGGCTGAGCAACGCACGTAGTGCTTCAATAGTGCCGGCGAGTTCCGCACCCTCCAAGCCTCCGATAACGCGAAGGCGATCAATCGCCCGCGCCGTCTCCACGCGAAGCAGCGCACTCGTTACCACGAGGTCCCACTGCGACCAGTCCTCTATAGCGCCGGGTTCGTGCAGCAGGCTGCGCACGGCCACGGACGAGTCGACATATGCCTTCACAGCGGGCCGTTCTCAAAACGATCCCGGCGCACCCACTTCAACGCGCGGTCTGCGTCACCCGGCTTGAGCCCCTTGGGTCGCGGCAAGTTTGCGAGGATTCGATCGACTTCCTTGAGAGAGCCCTGGGCCGGCCGGATCGCCAGTCGCGGACGTTGGGGGCGTTCCTCGTAAGGCACAATGCGGGCAATCGGCATTTCCCGGTCTTTGATCACGACCTCGTTACCCCGGCGCACGGATCGCAGATACTCGCTCAGCTTGCTTTTCAGCTCCGCGATCTTGACTTCGGTCTTCATATGTCCAATTATGACCATTTGTGACTATGTATCGCAAATAGGCCATGCCGCCGTATAATGAACTTCTGAGGAGTTTTGTGTCCCTACGCAGTTTTTTCCGTTTATTCACCCATATCCAGATGATGCCGGTGCTGGAGAGCGGCGAGGAGACGCTCGTCGGCGGGCAGGCCGTCATCGAAGGCGTCATGATGCGCGCGCCGCATAGCTATTGCGTTGCCGTGCGCAAACAGACCGGTGAGATCGTCACCCATGAGATGCCGGTCCCGCGCATGTCCGAAAAGTACAGGATCTTCAAGTACCCTGGCATTCGAGGTCTGGGCGTGCTGGGACAGGCTATGTCGCTAGGCATCAAGGCCCTGCGCTTTTCCGCCAACGCGGCGATTGAAGGCGAGGCGGCCGAGACAAGGCCGAAAGAAGTTTCCTCCTGGGCGCTGGGACTGAACCTGTTGTTCTCCTTCGCATTTTTCATTTTCCTCTACAAGTTCGTTCCGCTCTACCTGGCAACCTCACTCGGAAAATGGTACCCGTCGGTAAACGGCCGCCTTGCGTTCAATGCGGTGGATGGTGTAATCCGGCTGGGCATCTTTCTGCTGTTCCTTTATTTGATTTCGCGGTCCAAAGACATCCGGCGTGTCTTTCAATATCACGGCGCGGAGCACAAGGTGGTGTTCAACTACGAATCCGGCAAGCCGGTGACGGTAGAGAACGCGCAGACCTTCACCACATTTCACCCGCGGTGCGGCACCAGTTTTCTGCTGGTGGTGATGGTGATCTCGATGATCGTTTACACGATCATCCCGTTTCAGGGTTTCGGCCTGAAACTGCTGTCGCGCATCGTGCTGCTGCCGGTGATCACAGGACTGAGCTACGAGCTGATCCGTTTTGCCGCCAGGCGGCGCGGATCGTTTCTGGCCCTGCTGACCGCGCCCGGGCTCTGGCTGCAACGCATCACCACGCAGCCACCCTCCAACCAGCAGACCGAAGTGGCGATCTGCGCGCTGGACCACGCCATGGCGCTCGAAGCATCGCAGGGCGGCCAACTGGTCATCGCTTAACCGCACATGCAATTCGCCGGCAAACTGGATCAGATCGAAGTGCGTTTTGACGAGCTGACGAGCCAGCTCGCCGATCCCGCCATCATCGGCGATTCCGAGCAGTATCGCAAGGCGGCCAAAGCCCACAGCGAGCTTTCCGAAGTCGTCTCCAAGTATCGCGAGTGGAAGCACGTTTCAAGCCAGCTCGAACAGGGGCGCGCCATGCTGTCTGACGCGGATCCGGAGATGCGGGAGATGGCGAGCGCGGAAGTGACGGGCCTGGAGCCGCGATTGGCCCAAATCGAGGAAGAACTCAAAGTACTGCTGCTGCCCAAAGATCCTAACGACGAAAAGAACGTAGTGCTTGAAATCCGCGCGGGCACCGGGGGCGATGAAGC
>Ga0187817_10000827_pt1 | contig 14112 bp, 14 predicted proteins | sample NC_wetland_sal_i_17_FD_132431 | JGI IMG/M metagenome (GOLD analysis project Ga0187817, IMG submission 132431) | Wetland sediment microbial communities from Neuse River Estuary, North Carolina, USA - SO4_2 | ecosystem: Environmental > Aquatic > Freshwater > Wetlands > Sediment | place: USA...
GCCCGGGGCACGTTGCGCCGGGGGGCGGTGGTCTCCTCGGCCAGCGCCGCCGAGTTCTCCCAGCCGATGAACAGGTAGATGGCCAGCGGGAAGGCGAGGGCCAGGCCGCTGAAATGGTTGGTGAGGTGGCTGGGCTGGAACGGCACGGAGCTGAGGTGACCGCCGTTCTTGATCAGCACAGCGATGGACACGACCAGCAGCACCACCAACTCGAAGGCGAAGAAGAAGCCGGCCAGCCTGGTCGACACGGCCACGCCCCGGAACATCATGAACATGGCGCCGGCGGTGAAGGCGGCGGAGAAGATGATCCAGGGGATGCTCACGTTGAAGTAGAACTGCAACATGATCGACAGGAACCCGCCTGAGATGACCAGCACCGACGAGATCGCGACGATGTAGCCGGCGCCGCACAGCAGCGCGGTGGTCACGGCGCTGGTGCCGCCGAAGGACTTGCCCACGAAGGTGATGAAGCCGCCGGTCGACGGCTGCGCCCGGGAGAACTGCGACAGCGTGTTGCCGAGCAGCGCGATGGCGACGGCGGCGACGAGCACGACCAGCGGCGAGGCGAGGCCGGCCGCGATCACGATCCCCGCGAAGCCGAAGTAGAAGCTGTAGGCCGGGCCGATGTTCGCCATCGTCGAGGCCGAGATGTCGACCAGGCCCAGGGCCCCGCGGTGCAGGCGCTCGGCGGATTCTGGCGCCTTCGTCTCGCTGAACGGGATGTGTGCCTTCTCGCTCAATATGCTCACTCCCTCGGGGGGCCTGACTGGGCGGTTGATTTAGTACGGATCATGCTCGGGACCGGGGTCGATGGTCAACCATCGCCGCTGGTCTCCCACATGATGAGCAAACCCATGGGCCTTGACGCCGCCCGCCGCGAGCCGAAGGCTGAATCCATGGCACGCAAGGTTATCCACGTCGCGCTGAACGGGGTCACCGGCCGGATGGGATACCGGCAGCACCTGGTCCGGTCGCTGCTCGGCATCCGCGAGCAGGGCGGCGTCCGGCTCGAGGACGGCACTGCCGTCTATCCCGAGCCCGTCCTGGTCGGGCGCAGCGAGGAGCGGCTGCGGGCGATCGCCGAGCGGCACGGCCTGCAGCGGTGGGCCACCGACCTGGACGAGGTGCTCGCCGACCCCGCGGTCGAGGTCTACTTCGACACCCAGGTCACCAGCGCCCGCGAGGCCAGCCTGATGCGGGCGATCCAGGCGGGCAAGCACGTCTACACAGAGAAGCCGGTGGCCGGGTCGCTGGCGGGAGCGCTGCGGCTGGCCCGGGCCGCGCGGGCCGCAGGCGTCACCCACGGCGTGGTGCACGACAAGCTGTTCCTGCCCGGCGTGATCAAGCTGCGGCGGCTGGTCGAGGCGGGCTTCTTCGGCCGGGTGCTGTCGGTCCGGCTGGAGTTCGGCTACTGGGTGTTCGAGGGCGACCAGGTAGCGGCGCAGCGGCCGTCGTGGAACTACCGCGCGGAAGACGGCGGCGGGATCGTACTGGACATGTTCCCGCACTGGCAGTACCTGCTGACCGACCTGTTCGGCCCGATCGCGGCGCTGTACGTGCGGGCCGCCACCCATGTCCCGCGGCGGTGGGACGAGTCCGGGCGTCCGTACGACGCGACCGCGGACGACGCCGCGTACGCGGTGCTCGAATTCGCCAGCGGCGCGGTGGCCTCGGTGAACTCGTCCTGGACGGTCCGGGTCAACCGCCGCGAGCTGCTCGAGCTGCAGGTGGACGGGACGCACGGCAGCGCGGTGGCGGGCCTGCGGCACTGCGCGATCCAGCACCGGGTGTCCACCCCGATGCCGGTGTGGAACCCCGATCTGCCCGATCCCCTCGACTACCAGGCGCAGTGGGCGGACGTGCCGGACAACATGAGCTTCGACAACGGATTCAAGGTCGAGTGGGAGCTGTTCCTGAAGAGCGCGGCCGAAGGCCGGCCGTTCCCCTGGGACCTGGCCGAGGGGGCCAAGGGCGTGCAGCTGGCGGAGCTGGCGCTGCAGTCCTCGGCCGAGGGGCGGCGGGTCGACGTGCCGCCGCTGGAGATCTGAGTTGACCGCTGCGATCCAGTTGCCCGGCCGGGCCCGGCCGCTGGTCATCCCGTCGCCCGGGTGGGCCCCTGCTTATCCGCCGCCGGCCTCGCGGCGCGTTTGGGCCGCCGCCCACATCGCGGCCTGCAGCGGCCCGGACGGCGAGGTCGTCGACTGGGAGTCGACCATGCGCTTCCGCGACCACCTGTGGGCGCACGGGTTCGGGGTGGCGGAGGCGATGGACACCGCGCAGCGCGGCACGGGCCTGTCCTGGGCGCAGGCCCGGGAGCTGATCGCCCGGTCGGCTGTTGCCTCGGCTCGCGGGGCGCTGGCCTGCGGGGCGGGCACCGATCAGCTGCCGGACGGCGAGAGCTTCCCGATCGCGCGGATCATCGACGCGTACGCCGAGCAGATCGGGTTCGTGCAGTCGACCGGGGCGGACGTGATCGTGATGGCGAGCCGGGCGCTGGCGGCCAGCGCCCGAGGGCCGTCCGACTACCTGGAGGTCTACGGCCAGCTGCTGGGGCAGGCGGAGCGGCCGGTGATCTTGCACTGGCTGGGCGAGGCGTTCGACCCGGCGCTGCGCGGCTACTGGGGTAGCGCCGAGTTCGGCGCCGCCGCGGGCACGGTGCTCGAGCTGGTCGAGCGGTCCGGCGGGAAGGTGGACGGGATCAAGCTGTCGGTGCTCGACGCGGACCGGGAGGTGGCGTTGCGCCGCCGGCTGCCGGCGGGCGTGCGGCTATACAGCGGGGACGACTTCAATTACGCCGAGCTGATCCGGGGCGACGCGGCCGGGTACAGCGACGCCCTGCTCGGGGCGTTCGCCGCGATCACGGCCCCGGCCGCGGCGGCGCTGGCCGCGCTGGACCGCGGCGACCTGGCGGGGTACGACGCGGCGATGGCGCCGACAGTGCCGCTCAGCCGGGCGATCTTCGAGCCGCCCACGTTTCACTACAAGGTCGGGGTGGCTTTCCTGGCCTGGCTGAACGGCTTCCAGCCGCAGTTCGCGATGCTGGGCGGGCTGCAGCGGCGGCGGCCGGCCCGGCACCTGATCCGGGTGTTCGAGCTGGCCGCCGCCGCGCGGGCGCTCACCGATCCGGACCTAGCCGTCGACCGGATGAACGGGCTGGCGGCCACGCTAGCCGGGCCGGAGCGGGTATGAGCGCCGGGCCAGGAGCGGGTATGAGCGCCGGGCCAGGAGCGGGTCCGGACGGCGTGGCCGGGATCGGGCTGGAGCGGCTCTCGCTGAACCAGGCGACGGTCAAGCACCTCAGCCTGGCTGAGGCCGTGGCGCTGTGCGTGCGGCACGACATCCCGGCCATCGGGCTGTGGCGGGACCGGGTGGCGGAGGCCGACCTGGACCGGGCTGCCGCTTTGGTTCGGCGCGCCGGGCTGCACGTGTCGAGCCTGTGCCGGGGCGGGTTCTTCACGCGGGCCGGGCCCGGAGATGCCGACGGCCTCGCGGCGGCGCGGGCGGACAACCAGGCGGCGGTCAGGGAGGCGGCCGAGCTCGGCGCCGACACGCTGGCCCTGGTCTGCGGCGGCCTGGTCCCGGGGAGCCGGGATCTGGGCCTGGCCAGGCGCATGGTGGCCGATGCGATCGGCGACCTGGTGCCGGTCGCGCAGCGGCTCGGGGTCCGGCTGGGCATCGAGGCGCTGCACCCGATGTTCTGCGCCGACCGGTCGGTGATCGCCTCGCTGGGCGAGGCGATCGACCTGGCCGCTCAGTTCCCGGCGGACGCGGTCGGCGTGGTAGTGGACAGCTACCACGTCTGGTGGGACGTGCGGCTGACCGATCAGATCGCCCGGGCGGCCGGGCGGATCGTCAGCTATCAGGTCTGCGACTGGGTGCTGCCGCTGCCGGCGGACGTCCTGCTCGGCCGTGGCCACCTGGGCGACGGCGTGATCGACTTCGGGCCGATCTCGGCCGCCGTGGCGACGGCGGGTTACCAGGGCTACGTCGAGGTGGAGATTTTTAATCAGGCCGTGTGGAACGCACCGCCGGACCAGACGGCCGCGATCATGCGGGAGCGATTCGCGGCCGCCTTCGGCAATTGACGGACGCGGTCGATTTGCGCTAACACGGGATATCCGCGACCGAGGGCGGGAATAGGGAGGGTCGCCATGAATCAGGTGTACCGGTGGCTTCGTTCGGTGGGCGGTGGCAGGCCAGCGAGATCCGACGAGAGCGTGCTCGTTATCAATTACATGCACCTGCGGAAGGCGGTCGGCTGGGCGGGGACCTTGCTGCCCGTCATCCTCCTGGTCGCCAACCCGATAGCCTTGAGCATAGAGAACTCTGGATGCGGAGTGGTGCCTGGATCGGTCAGCGGTTACTACTATTCGCCTGTCCGGAATATCTTCGTCGGGGTGCTGTGCGCCCTTGGCCTGTTTCTGATCGCCTACGTGGGATACGACCTCGGTGACCGCCTGGTCACCGACGCAGCCGGGGTGTTCGCCGTGGGTGTGGCGCTGTTCCCGACCAAGCCGACGGTGGCGTCGCCCCCCTCGGTGACCTGTCAGACGGTGGCTCAACTCTCGACACGCGAGCAGGTCGTGGGCGATATCCACCTCGTCTCCGCCGGCCTGATGTTCGTCTTCCTGGCTTGGATGGCGATACGGTTCACCAACACGGACAAGCCGCCCTACCGGCAAAAGCTCCTCAGGAACCGGATCTACCGGATCTGCGCGATCGTGATAGTGGCATGCCTGGTGGCTGCGGTCATCACGACCTTCCTGCCGGCCTCGGTCAAGGCGCTTTTCCCCTGGCTTTTCCTGTGGGAGGCCGTGGCCATTTTCGCGTTCGGGGTCTCGTGGTTCGTGAAGGGCCAGACGCTGATCGGCGCGCTCAAGGACCAGCCGGTGCCGGTAAACGAGCCCGTCGCGCAGCACTGAGCGGCCGGGCCGCGGGGCGGACCGAGGGCCGGGGCGTGGCACCACGGTCCGTTCGGTAAAAATCGTGGCACAGTGGTGCAGGTGACTGGGGTGACGGACGGAGTACGGCCGCCGGAGGAGGACGGGGAGGTCCCGGGGTTCTGGCGGGCGCTGGGGGTGCCGGGGCTGGCGGACATCCATACCCATTTCCTGCCGCCGCGGATGATGCGCCGGGTGTGGGAGTACTTCGACGCGGCCGGGCCGCTGGTCGGCGAATCGTGGCCGATCCGGTACAAGGGGAGCGACGAGGAGCGGGTGGCACACCTGCGGGGCATGGGGGTGCGGATGTTCAGCGCGCTGGCCTACGCGCACCGGCCGGGCATGGCCGCCGATCTGAACGCCTGGACGATGGCGTTCGCGCAGACCACGCCCGGGTGCCTGCCGTCGGCGACGTTCTACCCCGAGCCGGGAGTGGCCGGGTACGTGGCCGACGCGCTGGCGGACGGCGCACGGATCTTCAAGGTGCACCTGCAGGTGGGCGGGTTCTCCCCCGGCGAACCGCGGCTCGACGAGGTGTGGGGCCTGCTGGCCGAGGCGGAGGTGCCGGTGGTCGTGCACGCCGGGCACGCGCCGGTGGGGACCGAGCACACGGGGCCGGGGCCGTTCGGGTCGGTGCTGGCGCGCCATCCCGGGCTGGCCGCGATCATCGCGCACATGGGGGCGCCGGACTTCGAGGCGTTCCTGCGGCTGGCCGCGGACTACGAGCGGGTGCGGCTGGACACCACGATGATCTTCACCGGCTTCCTCGACTCGGCGGCCCCGTTCCCGGTGGCGGCCCTGCCGCTGGCCCGCGAGCTGGGCCTGGCGGGCAAGATCCTGCTGGGCAGCGACTTCCCGAACATCCCCTACGCCTACGCCCGGCAGCTCGCCGGGCTGGCCGGGCTGGGCCTGGGCGAGGAGTGGCTGCGCGCGGTGTGCTGGGACAATCCGGTGGCGTTGTTCGGCGCGCCCGTTTAGCGGTGTGCGGCGGCGAGGAGCTCGAGCAGCGCCGTCTGCTGGGCGGACACGGACCCGAGGCGGGCGGCTGATCACCCGTCCGGGGTGATGGATGCGCGGCGCGTGGCTGGTAGTCACGATGAGCATGAGAGCAAGATCTGAGCGACGATGGGCCCGTCACGGCGGCCGGGCCCGGGTTCTGATGGCCTGCGTCGCCGTGATCGCGGCTGTCACACTGGGCGGCTGCAGTAGCAGCAAGCCTGCTTACTGCACGGACCGCGCCAACCTGGAGAACTCCGTCAAGGGACTGACCAGCTTGAACTTGACCAGCAGCAGCGGGATCAGCGCCCTGACGTCGCAGGTGAAGACGATCGCAAGCGATGCCGACGCGCTGGTCAGCTCGGCCAAGAGCGACTTCCCGAGCCAGACCAGCGCCATCTCCTCCTCGGTCAACGCGCTCAAGAGTTCGGTCACGGCGCTGCCGTCCAGTCTCTCCGCCGCGCAGATCGCGACGGTGACCAAAGATGCGGCCAGCGTGGTGAGTTCGGTCAAGAGCTTCACCGACGCGACCAGCTCCCAGTGCGGTTAGTCACACTCCTTCGCCGCGGCGGTTCATGGAGGTAGAGCACTGGGAGGTGACCCCTGCGCAGGTCGACGGCCGCGATCGGCAGCGCGGCATATTTCGCGGTAGCGGCCGGGACCTCCGCAGTCCTGATTCCCTGGCTCGTCACCGGCTGGCAGTTGCACCGGCCGTGGCCAGGATGGGTGGTAGCGGGCGTCTTGCTGATCGGCGCGGGACTCGTGCCGGTGGTGGCCGTGTTCGTGCAGTTCGCCCAGGCGGGCGGCACCCCGCTGCCGCTGACACCGACCCGGCACCTGGTGGTGAGCGGGTTCAACCGGTACGTCCGCAACCCCATCTACCTGGGGTCACTGATGATCTTCGCCGGTGAGGCGCTGCTGTTCGGGCGGCTGAGCCTGCTGGTGTACGCGGCGGCCGGGTGGGCGGGCGCGGCAGCGTTCGTCCGGTGGTACGAGGAACCCGTCCTGGCCCGCCGGTTCGGCGCCGAGTACGAGGCCTACCGGCGCGCGGTGCCCGCCTGGCGGCCCCGGCGGCACCCCTGGACGCCCGGCTCTGAATGAGCCTCGCGCACCATCCGGCCATGGAACGGCCTGCGAGGCGATCTCCCTCCGCCGGCATTGCCCGGATCAGGTTCTAGGGGTCGCCGTCCAGCTTCTCCACTGTCGGCTTCTCAGCCGTTCCGCGGTCTCCCGGCCGCCCCGGCCGTTCGTGCGGTCCAGCTCCCTCTCTCGCCTCGCAGACGATCAGAGAATGCCCTGCGCAGGCCGGCTTGCCTAGGGCCGAACGTCCCGCTGACCGGGGCCGGAGGTTAGTATTCGCGTGCCGCTCCGCGTTTCTGCTAGGGCGTGTTTAAAAAGGTGGGTAGGAGCCGTTCGTTGATCGCGGCGATGTGGACGGTGGCCTCCTGCCGGACGGCCAGCTTGTCGTAGCGCGGGGCGACGGCCTGGTTGCGCTTGAGCCGGCGCCGGCGCAGGTAGCGGCGGTTGGCGCGCGACCGTAGGCCTTGTCGGCCTGGCCTAGCCCGGCTGGCCGAGGCGAGCGGTGATCGCCGGGGCCGCCTCGCGCAGCCACGCCTCGGCGCGCGGCAGCGCATCCTTGGCGCCGTCCTCCCATAGCTTGCGGTACACCGGGTCCAGCTCGGCCGAGGCGCGGGAATCCTCGTGATAGCGGCGCGCCATGTCGACGGCGAACGGCGCCAGCTCCGCGCGATGCCGCGCCGTCATGCCGTAGGCGTCCGCGAACACCGCGACCCGGTGCGGGATGTCGGCGTCGGCGAACGCGGGCGCCCGGTCCCGCGGATCGCGCAGCGGCGCCCAGTACCACAGCGCGTTCGCGATGTCGTAGAGCCTTGTGGTCGGCATGGCCAGGTCGAAGTCAATCAGCGCGACGGGCAGCCCGTCGCGGAAGACCACGTTGCCCGGGTAGTAGTCGCGGTGGCTGACCAGCTCGGTCCGTTCAGTGATCGGTCCCGCGTTGGCCGGCGTCCCGCCCCACACCGCGCCGGGCGGCGGCGCCCACCCGGCCGACGCCTCGTGCAGCGCACGGATCAGCCGGGCCAGGGCCACGAGCACGCCGTCGCCCGCTGTCTCCGGCGGCAGCGGGTTGCGCGGCACGTCACCGGGGACGAACGACAGCATCTCGCGCCCCTGCTCGTCGACGCCGAGCGGAAGCGGCGCGCCGGTGAACCCGGCGTCGCGCAGGTGGGCCAGGTACGCCTGAACGGTCAGGCTGAACGGCCGCAGCGGCCGCCGCACGGTGTCCCCGATCCGCACGATCCCCGGGGTGACGCCATCCCCGGTCAGCACCTCGCCTTCGCTCACAAACACTCCCTAGGGCAGGGTCAGCGTGACGGGCCGGGCGCGGGTCGGGATGAGGATGGCTGCGGCGCTGCCGGACCGGTGGACCATGGTGGTGAAGTGGCCGGGGTCACCGGTGTTGCCCTCGATGGCGTCGTAATGCATGGGGATGACGTAGGCGGGATGCCGTACCAAGTGACGGAGACGGAGTCCACGTTTTCGTTCCGTATAAGTGATCTTCTAGCGGTCGTCGCTGAGGACCGGCTCGGGGAGCGTGCCGGCGTTGTGCTCCATCAGCCGCCAGCGGCCGTACCGGACACCGAGCACCGACCAGGAGCAGTTGGACAGCGGGCCGAGCACGCCGGACAGTTCGTCGGGCATGCCGAGCACGCGCGACATGCCGAGCCGCAGCGCGGCGCCGTGACTGACCACCACGGCCAGGCCGTCGCCGCCGGTCACCTGCTCGGTTACCGCCGTCGCGGTGCGCTGCAGCGCGACGGCGACCCGGTCGGCGACGACGGTGGCCGACTCGCCGTCCGGCGGCGTCCAGGTCGCGTGCGCGTCGGGGTACCGCTCGCGGATCTCGGCGTCGGTCAGTCCTTCCCAGCAGCCGCCGTGGCGCTCGCGCAGGTCCTTGTCGAGGATCACCTCCAGCCCGGTCAGCCGGGCCAGCGGGGCCGCGGTGCGGGCCGCACGGCTCAGGTCGGAGGAGACGATCAGGTCCGGGCGAAGCGCGGCGAGCAACCGTGCGGCCCGTTCCGCCTGAGCCTTCCCGGTCTCATCGAGCGGGCTGTCGCTCTGGCCCTGGAACCGCCGCTCGGCGTTCCACACCGTCTGCCCGTGGCGCCACAGAACCAGCCGGACCCGGTCGCTCAGCGGGTCCTCCCGGCCGGCGGGGGTCCCAGCGGGGTCCGGGGGGATGGCTCCCCCCGGGGCGGGCGGGCCTGGGGGGGTCGTCCCCGCGAGACGATACTGCCAGCACCGACCAGCTCGGGCAGCGGGATCTGGGGACAGTCCTTCCAGATCCGCTCCAGCGCGTAGTAGGTGCGTTCCTCGGAATGCTGCACGTGGACCACGACGTCGAGGTAGTCGAGCAGTACCCAGCGGCCCTCCCGCTCGCCTTCGCGGCGGATCAGCTGGGCGCCGGCCTGGCGCATCCGGAGCTCGATCTCGTCGACGATGGCCCGGACCTGCCGGTCGTTGGACGCCGAGCACAGCACGAAGGCGTCGGTGATCACGAGCTGCTCGCTCACGTCGTAGGCGATTATGCCGTCGGCCAGCTTGTCCGCGGCCGCCAGCGCGGCGGTCTCCACAAGCTCCACGGCCCTCGGTGTGGCAGTCACGAGTGCTTGCCGGCCTCCCTCGGTCGGGTCGTTGTCCTTCTTAGCGTCTCATAGAGAGGTGTCATTTCGCCTTGGCGTACAGCTTGCGCTTGGCGATGTACTGCACGACCCCGTCCGGCACCAGGTACCAGACCGGCTCGCCTGCCTCGACCCGGGCCCGGCACTCGGTGGACGAGATGGCCAGCGCCGGGATCTCCACCAGGCTGACCTTGCCATCGGGCAGGCCCGCTCCCGACAGCCGGTGTCCCGGCCGGGTACAGCCTACGAAATGCGCGAGGGTGAAAAGTTCGTCCACGTCATGCCAGGTCAGCATCTTGGCCAGCGCGTCGGCGCCGGTGATGAAGAACATCTCGTCGTCCGGCCCGGCTTGTGCGCCGAGTTCGCGCAGCGTGTCGATGGTGTAGGTGGCCCCCGGCCGGTCGATGTCCACCCGGCTGACGCTGAACCGGGGGTTCGACGCGGTCGCGATCACCGTCATCAGGTAGCGGTCCTCGGCGGGTGAGACCTGGCGTTCGTCCTTCTGGTAAGGCTGGCCGGTGGGCACGAAGATGACCTCGTCCAGGGCGAAGATGTGCGCGACCTCGCTGGCGGCGACCAGGTGACCATGGTGGATGGGGTCGAACGTGCCGCCCATCACACCGATCCGCCGCATGGCTAGTGGCCCCTCATGCCCACGTATCGTACCGGTTTCGGGTCAGCCTTCCACGGCGCCAATCGGTCGGCGATCGGGCTATGATCGAGATATGACTTCAGTGCCAGATCGCGCGCGGGTCCGGCTCACCGGCATTTCATCCCGCGCCTATGAGCATCCCGCAGACCGTTCGGCGCTGGTCGCGCTGCGCAAGCTCAGCGGGTTCGACACGCTGCTGAAAAGGCTGTTCGGCCTGTTCAACGAGCGGGCCTTCCGGCTGACGTTCCTGGCCAGCGCCGTCCGCGTCTCCGAGCGGCAGTTCCCGCACATCAACGAGCTGGTCAGGGACGGTTCCTACATCCTGGATCTGCCCGAGGTACCCGAGTGCTACGTGACTCAGAGCCCGCTGGTGAACGCGATGGCGCTGGGCCGGGACAAGCCGTTCATCGTGATCACCACCGGCATGGTCAACCTGTATGACCCGGAGGAGCTGCGCTGGGTGGTCGGGCACGAGCTCGGCCACATCCTGTCCGGGCACGCGGTGTACCGCACCATGCTGCTGATCCTGCTCCGGTGGGCGACGCGGGCCGCGTTCCTGCCGATCGCCCTGGCCCTCACGGCGATCATCTGGGGCCTGGAGGAGTGGTTCCGCAAGTCCGAGCTGTCCTGCGACCGGGCCGGGCTGCTGGCCGGTCAGGACGTGGACGCGGGGCGGCGGGCGCTGATGAAGCTGGCCGGCGGCGCGCAGCTGTCCGAGCTGAACCCGGACGCGTTCCGCGAGCAGGCGCGCGAGTACGACGCGGTGCCCGACCTGCGGGACAGCATCCTGAAGATCCTGCAGCTGCAGGGGAACACGCACCCGTTCGCGGTGGTCAGGTTCGCCGAGCTCGACTACTGGGCCACACACGGCGAGTACGAGCGGATCCTCGGCGGCGACTACCCGCGTCGGGAGTCTGACAGCAGCGCCTCGGTCGGCGAAGAGGTCAAGAACGCGGCCAAGTCGTACCAGGACTCGTGGAACCGGTCCCAGGATCCGCTGATCGGGATCTTCCGCGGCGTCGCGGAGAGCGCGGCACGGGCCGGCGGCGGCCTGTTCGACCGGCTGCAGCAGAACCGTGGTGGCGGCAGCGGCAGCGGCAGCGGCAGCAACGACGACAACTAGCCTCGGGCTGGTCTCCTCGTGCCACACGCGGCGGATCGCTCCGGGTGGCGCAGGGTCTCCTATGATCGTGGCCGGTTCTGGTCGCTATTTGGCCCGAACTGGCCACGATCATGAAACGGGTCATCGGTTAGAGGATGACGAGGTCGTCGCGGTGGACGACCTCGCGTTCGTACTCCTGGCCTAGCTTGCTGGCCAGCCACCGGGTGGAGCGGCCCATCAGGCCGGGGATCTCGGTCGCGTCGTAGTTCACCAGGCCGCGCGCGATGAGCGTGTCGCTCTCGTCGCGCAGGTTCACCGGGTCGCCGGCGTCGAAGGCACCCTCGACGCCGGTGATGCCGGCCGGCAGCAGGCTGGCGTGCCGTTTCACCACAGCCTCGACCGCGCCGGGGTCCAGGCGCAGGCTGCCGCGGGCCACCGCGGCGTGCTTGAGCCACAGCAGCCTGGTCGCCGGGCGGCGGCCGTGGGCCGCGAAGTAGGTGCCGACCGGGTCCCCGGCCAGCGCGGCGGGCGCGCTCGCCGCGTCGGCGACCACGGTGGGGATGCCGGCCCCGGAGGCGATCATGGCCGCTTCCACCTTGGTCGCCATGCCGCCGATGCCTTGGCCCGCTTGGGCGCCCGGGGCTCCTCGGCCTCCCTGGCCTCCCTGGCCTCTCTGGCCTCCCTGGCCTCCCCGGCCGGCCTTGAGGCCGCGGCCCAGCCGGATCCCCTCCAGGTCGGCCTGGCCGCGCACCTCGGCGATCCGCTGCGCCCCTCCGCGCCGCGGGTCGCCGTCGTACAGGCCGTCCACGTCGGAGAGCAGAACGAGCGCGCGGGCCCGGGTCACGTGGGCGACCAGGGCGGCCAGCCGGTCGTTGTCGCCGAACTTGATCTCGTCGGTAGCGACCGTGTCGTTCTCGTTCACCACGGGGAGCACGCCCAGCTCGAGCAGCCGGTCCAGGGTGCGCTGGGCGTTGCGGTAGTGGGTACGGCGCATCAGGTCATCCGCGCTGAGCAGGACCTGACCAGTGCGGATGCCATGCCCGGCGAAGGCGGCGGTATACCGGGCGATGAGCAGGCCTTGGCCGACGCTGGCGGCGGCCTGCTGGGTGGCCAGATCGCTGGGACGGCGGGTCAGGCCCAGCGGGACCAGGCCGGACGCGATCGCCCCGGAGGAGACCAGCACGACCTGGATCCCGGCGCTGCGGCGGGCGGCCAGGGCGGCGGCCAGGGCCGTGATCGCCTCGTCGGCGATCTCGCCCGCCGCCGTGGTGAGCGAAGAGGAGCCGACCTTGACCACCACCCGGGCCGCGGCCGCGATATCCGGCCGCGAGCCTGCCGGGGCGGGGCCAGGCGAGCCGGTGGTCACGGCGAGAGCCTCGGGTCGGTGCCGCGCGGGCCGTGGTGCGGCCTGGGACCCCGGGACCTGGCCCCGCTGCTCATCGGCGCGGCCGGGTCCCAGTCGAAGACCACCGCGTCGTCCGGCTCGCCGATCAGGACCTCGGCGCCCGGCTCGGCGCCCGCCTCGGCCAGTGCCTCCTCCACGCCCAGCCGGGCCAGCCGGTCGGCCAGGTAGCCGATCGCTTCGTCGTTGCTGAAGTCGGTCTGCTGGACCCAGCGCCTCGGCTTCTCGCCCCGGATCAGGAAGCTGTCCTCGCCGAGGCGGATCACCTCGAAGCCCGGCTCGTCGGCGGGCCGCACTTTGACCTTGACCCGTGCGCGCTCGGCCGGAAGCTCGGCCGGGCGCGCCGCCCGGTCCGCGGCGACCAGCGCGGCCATCGCGAAGCCCAGCGGCCGCAGGCCCTCCCCGGTCGCGGCCGAGATCTCGAAGACCTGGTAGCCGCGGGCTTCGAGCTCGGGCTTGACCTGGTCCGCACGTTCGCGGGCGGCCGGGACGTCGATCTTGTTCAGGACGATAAGCCGCGGCCTGGTGACGAGGTCCACGCCGGTCGCCTCGCCGTAGGCGGCCAGCTCGTGTTCGATCGCGGCCAGGTCGGCGGTGGGGCTGCGGCCGGGTTCCTCGGTGGCGCAGTCGAGTACGTGGACCAGGATGGAGCAGCGCTCCACGTGGCGGAGGAAGTCGTGGCCGAGGCCCTTGCCCTGGCTGGCGCCGGGAATCAGCCCCGGCACGTCGGCCACGACGAACTGGACGTCACCCGCCTCCACCACGCCCAGGTTGGGGATCAACGTGGTGAACGGGTAATCGGCGATCTTGGGGCGGGCCGCGGACATGGCCGCGATGATGGAGGACTTGCCGGCGTTGGGAAAGCCGACCAGCCCGACGTCGGCGATCGTCTTCAGCTCGAGGATGAGGTCGCGCTGCTGCCCCGGCTCGCCCTTCAGCGCGAACCCGGGCGCCTTGCGCCGCGGCGAGGCCAGCGCCGCGTTGCCGAGCCCGCCCCGGCCGCCGGCCGCGGCCACGAACCTGGTGCCGACGCCGACCAGGTCGGCGAGCACTTCGCCGGCCGCGGTCTTGACCTCGGTCCCGTTCGGCACGGGGATGATCAGGTCCGCGCCGTTGGCACCGGTCCGGTTCGAGCCCTCCCCCTGCCGGCCGTTGGCGGCGCGGCGCACCGGGCGGCGGTGGAAGTCGAGCAGCGTGGCCGAGCTCGCGTCCACCTCGAGGATCACGTCGCCGCCGCGGCCGCCGTTGCCGCCGTCGGGGCCGCCGAGCGGCTTGAACTTCTCCCGGTGGATCGAGGCGCAGCCATGTCCGCCGTGGCCCGC
>Ga0187817_10000830_pt1 | contig 14089 bp, 13 predicted proteins | sample NC_wetland_sal_i_17_FD_132431 | JGI IMG/M metagenome (GOLD analysis project Ga0187817, IMG submission 132431) | Wetland sediment microbial communities from Neuse River Estuary, North Carolina, USA - SO4_2 | ecosystem: Environmental > Aquatic > Freshwater > Wetlands > Sediment | place: USA...
GGATCGATGCGATCCACCAGTTTGTAACTCGGGTCGGCGTAGTGCACGATCCGCGCCAGCCGGTAGGGCTTGGACGCGACAAAGAACACCATGCCCGCCGCGGCCGCCGCGAGGGCCATCAGGCAATACTTCGATTCGAGGCCCGCAACGAAGAACACCACGGCAACCGTGGCAATCAGCACCACGGCGGTACCGAGGTCGGCGACCGCCACTCCCACCGCCACCAACCCCACGGCCATGGCCGCCGGCAGCAAAGTATACCGCGTGTTGATAGCGCGCGCCCGCAACGTGACAAAAAACGCGAGAAAGATCACCATCGCCGGTTTCGCCAGCTCGGACGGCTGCAATCCCAGCGGTCCCATCCGCAGCCAGCGGTGATGAGCGCCGTCGGCGAAATAGACTGCCAGCAACAGGACCAAGGCGACGCCCATGGCCGAGAACGCCACCGCCGGATTCTGCAGCGCGCGATAATGCGTGCGCTTGAGCAACATCATGCCCGTGATCGCAACCGCCATCCAGGCCAGTTGGCGCGCGAAGAAGTGCCAGGAGGACCCATATTTGAGCTGGGCCATCACCGAAGACGCGCTATAAAGCATCACCAGGCCGAAAAACACCATCAGCACAATCGTGGTGAACAGGATCCAGTCCGTTTTCAGTTTCTGCGCCATGATTATTTAGGCTCCAGTTTCGCCACCAGGCTCTTGAATACCCGGCCGCGGTGCTCGTAGTTATCGAATTGATCGAAGCTGGCGCAGGCAGGCGCCAGCAGAACGGTATCGCCGGGCTGGGCGGACGCATACGCGTCGCGCACGGCGGTATCGAGTGTCTTTGAATCCTGCAAAGGCACGGCGCCCGCGATCTGCTCGCGGATTTTCGCAGCAGCGGCGCCGATCAGCAGCGCAGCTCGAGCTTTCTGCGCGAGGGGCTGGCGCAGAACCGTATAGTCGCTGCCTTTGTCCTTGCCTCCCAAAATCACCCACAACCCGCCCGCGAACGCGTCGAGCGCCTTGAGCGTGGCATCCACGTTAGTGGCTTTCGAATCGTTGTAGAAGTCCACGCCGCTCACGTTGCGGACGAACTCCAGGCGATGCTCGACGGCGCGAAAGGTGCGCACGGCGGAAGCCATCTGGTTGAGACTCGCACCCGCCATCCGGCAGGCAGCGGCCGCAGCCATTACATTCTCCACGTTGTGCCGCCCGCGAATGGGAATCTCTGCGGTGGGCATCAGCAACCCGCCGTTCAGCCAGACTGCATTGGTTCGTAGGAATGCCCCCGGGCTAACTGCCTTTGTGCTGCTAAACCAGGTTGGCGACGCTTTGGTCAGGGCGGCATAGCTGACGCAAACCGGATCGTCCGCGTTCAGAACCGCAAAATCGTCGGGCTGCTGCGTTTCAAACAAGCGGCCCTTGGCCGCAGCGTAGTTCTCGAAAGTATGGTGACGGTCCAGGTGATCGGGCGTGACATTCAATGCCACCGCGATGTGAGCGCGAAACCGGCAAATGGTCTCGAGCTGGAAACTCGACAGCTCCAGCACATTCCATTGATCCGGACGCGAGGAGTCGATCATGGCGGTTACCGGCGTCCCGATATTGCCTCCCACTTGCACGGCGATGCCTGATTCCCGCAGGATGTGGCCCGCCAGGGCCGTCGTGGTCGTCTTCCCGTTAGAGCCCGTGATGCCCATCACCGGACCTTCCAGAAAATAACTGGCCAGCTCGACTTCGCCAATAACCGTGGCACCGCGGCGGCGCGCGGCCTCGACCAGCTCCAAATCAGCCGGCACGCCTGGCGAGAGCACAATCAGTGCGGCGCCCGCGAAAACGCCGTCCGACTGCAAATCGAACGCCACACCGAGGTCGTCGAGCCTCCTCCTCGTCTGCGGCTCGACTTTCAGATCCGTCGCACGCACCACCGCGCCTTGCTTCAGGAGCAGCTCAACCGAAGCCATGCCCGATTTCGCCATGCCGACGACGAGCGCGCGCGCGCCGGAGATTCCTGGATTTGGGATTTGGGATTTGGGATTTGGCATTGCGTTACCCTGCCTTTGGCAGAGCGTTTCGCAGCGAGTGCAGTTGCCGGGCCAGCGCCGCTCCTTGCTTTTCAGCGGCAGTCACCTGGGCGGGCGACACATAGCCTAGGCGCAATGCGATTTCGAGCTCTGTCTGTAACTCAGCCAATGAGCCAAGCGCGATCGACAAATGATTGAGAAAGGCTTTGGTCTGCTTTCGAATGTGCCCCTCAGCAATATTCGCGGGAACGGAGACGGCCGCCCGCCTCATCTGACTCGCGAGCCCATAAGTTTCGTGCTTCGTAAACGTCTCTGAAATCCTGTAGATCTCCTCAACAAGGTCAACACCCTGCCGCCAGACCCTCAGATCACGAAAACTGCGAATATCCGTCACCGCTCACCAAATCCCAAATCCCAAATCCTAAATCCCAAATCCCAAATCCCAAATCCCAAATCCCGTTCCTCGCCCCCTACCTTAGCTTCAGCGTCGTCAGCGCAAACAGCGCCATCACCAGCCCCGAAATCCAGAACCGCGCGATGATCTTCGACTCCTGCCAGCCCAGCGCCTCGAAATGATGATGCAGCGGCGCCATTTTGAAGATGCGCTTGCCGCGCAGCTTGAAACTTCCAACCTGCAAAATCACCGACACAGCCTCAATCACGAAAACACCGCCGATGAAGATCAGCAGAATCTCCTGTTTGATGAGCACCGCAATCACCGCCATCGCGCCGCCCAGCGACAGAGAGCCCACATCGCCCATGAAGATCTCGGCCGGATGCGCGTTGTACCAAAGAAACCCGAGGCTCGCTCCCGTCATCGACCCGCAGAAAATCGTCAGCTCCGACGTGTGCGCGTTGCGTTCGAGTTGCAGGTAACTCGCCAGCTCCGCGTGCCCGCCCGCGTAGGTCAGCACCGTAAGCGCGCCCGAGGCAATCACCATCAAGCCGATGGCCAGCCCGTCCAGGCCATCCGTCAGATTCACCGCGTTGGAAGCGCCCACCACCACAAACGCCACGAACAGGAAGAAGGGCAAAAACGCCAGCGGAAAGAAGATGCGGTAGGTGAGGAATGCGTCAATCAGCAGATCGGGCTTCCACTGCTTGAAAAACGGCACGTTCATGCTGGTGGTGTACAGGCCGCGCACCTTGAGCACTAGCAACACGCTCGCCAGCACGAAGGCGACCAGCACCTGCATCAGAAACTTGCGCCGTCCCGTCAGCCCCAGGTTGCGTTTCTTAACCACTTTGGCGTAATCGTCGGTGAAACCGATGGCGGCGTAAGTCACCAGGCAGAACAGAGCGATCCATACGTAAAACTGCCGCAGATCGGCCCACAGCAGCGTGGGGATTACGATCGAAATCACAATCAGCACGCCGCCCATAGTAGGAGTGCCGGCCTTCTTCTGATGCGACTTCGGTCCTTCCTCGCGGATGTACTGGCCAATCTGAAACTCCCGCAGCTTGCCGATCAGCCAGGGACCCAGCGCGATACAAAGAAACAACGCCGTCAGGCTGGCAAAGGCCGTGCGAAATGTCGTGTAACGGAATACACGGAACGGGCTGACGTACGGAAAGAGCTTCTCGTAGAGTAAGTAATAGAGCATTTCCTAGCAGGACCGGTCTCCAGCCCTAGCCCCCGTTTCCGATCGCCCGTTCGAGCGCCAGTTCTACTCGGACGCCTCGCGAGCCTTTGAAAAGTACCGCGTCACCCTCGCGCAAAAATCCCCGCAGAAAATCGCCTGCTGCCGCCGGGTCTTCGAAAAAGTACGCGGCGCTATCCGACAGTCCCGTCCGCACGGCTTCCTCAACCGTGAAGCAGGCCGCGCCGCGTATTCCAAGCAGCACATCTATCCCCTGCGCCGCGACGTATTTTCCGACGTCACGATGCAAGGTCTCGGCCGATTGACCAAGCTCCAGCATCTCCCCCAGAACGGCGATCCTCCGCCGCGCGGGCGTCTCGCGCAACACGTCCACCATGGCGCGCGCCGCTTCCGGGTTCGAGTTATAAGAATCGTTCCAGATGACGAGGCCGTTGCGTTCCAGGCGCTCGCCACGCATCTTGCCCGGCGCCAGCGTGCGCACCGCTTCGCGCAAACGCTCCGGGGCGATCTCAAACACCTTCGCCACAGCCAGCCCCGCCAGCACATTCAGCACGCCGTGCCGCCCAACCAGCGGGCTCTCGAACCGGACACCGGCATAACGGAATCTCACCGATGCGGTTCCCAATTCCACCGCTTCTGCCCTTACCTCGGCGCCTTGGGAAAAACCGAACGTCACCACGCGCCCGCCATAGATCTGGCGAAAACCCGCCACGCGCCGGTCATCCGCGTTGAGTACGGCCACTCCATCCGCCGGCAACTCTTCAATCAGTTCGCGCTTCGCCATCGCCACGGCTTCAATCGATCCGAAAGCCTCTACGTGCGCATATCCGACGTTGGTCACCACGCCCACCTCGGGCCGCGCAATCCGCGCCAGCGCGCGAATCTCGCCCGCGTGGTTCATACCCATCTCGAGCACCGCCACGCGGCATTCGTCCGGCAGGCGCAGGATCGAAAGCGGCACGCCCACGTGATTGTTCAGGTTTCCTATCGTCTTGCCGGTTGCCATCTGCGCCGCCAGCAAATGTGCGATCACGTCTTTGGTAGTGGTTTTGCCCGCGCTGCCGGTCACCGCCACTACCCGTCCCGCCCACTGCAATCGAGCCCACGCCGCGAGGTTCTGCAGCGCTTCGAGCGTGTCTTCGACGATCAGCAGCGCCCCGCGCTCCGAGCCCTCTTCGACCACCGCACCCGCCGCGCCTTTCTCGAGCGCGGCTGCGACGTAATCGTGCCCGTCGTGCTGCGGCCCTCGCAAAGCCACAAACAGGTCGCCGGCCGCGAGGGTCCGCGAATCAATGCTCCAACCCGAAATCCGGCGTCCGGGCGCGCGGGCCGGCTCCCGGGCCTCGATCACCCGCGCCACGTCATCCCACTCCAAAGTCATTCCGCAGTTTCCGGCCGGCGCCGGTACCCAAAGCCCCGCAGCACTTCGCGGGCCACCTCGCGGTCATCGAACGCAATGGTGCGATCCTTCAACACCTGGTATGTTTCGTGGCCCTTTCCAGCCAAAATGAGCAGGTCGCCGGGCCGGGCTTCCTCGATGGCCTTCTTGATTGCCGTTGCCCGATCGGGTTCCACCAGACACGGCGTGTCTTTCCGGCGCAACCCCACCAGCACATCATTCATGATAGCCAGCGGGTCTTCCGACCGCGGATTGTCGCTCGTCAGCACGACGAAATCACTGAGCTCGGCCGCCACCTCACCCATAATGGGGCGCTTGGTGCGGTCACGGTCGCCCCCGCAACCGAACAGCGTGACCACGCGCTTTGGCTCCAGGCTGCGCGCCATCGAGATGACATTGCGCAACGCGTCGTCGGTGTGCGCATAATCCACCACCACCACGAACGGCTGGCCCTCGTCCACGCGCTCGAAGCGGCCCGGCACGGCACGGCATCGAGCGATACCCCGCGCGATGGCGTCCGCCGGCAACCCATAAGTCAGTGCCGCGCCGCAAGCCGCCAGGATGTTGTACACATTAATCCGCCCGATCAAGGGCGATTGAATGGTGAAATGTCCGGAGGGAGCCTGCACTTCAAAGCGCAGACCGTCAACGCTCGAAGAGATATGCCGCGCCCGCACCGTGGCGTCCTTGCCCATTCCATACCAGAAGACTTGCGTGCCGGTGCCGGTCTGGATGCGAGCGCCATGTCCGTCGTCCCGGTTGATCACCGCAAAGGGCGGCGCCGGGGCTCCGGCTCCCGAAAAAAGCATATTCTTGGCCGCGAAGTATTCTTCCATAGTGTGGTGGAAGTCCAGATGATCTCGCGTGAGATTGGTAAACACCGCCGTGTGGAAGCGCATTTCGTACACGCGCCCCAGCGCCAGAGCGTGGGAGGAAACCTCCATGGTGGCAAAAGTTCCGCCCATCTGTTCCAGTTCCGCAAACAGGCGAAAGAGGTCGAGGGACTCCGGTGTCGTGTTCACCGCCGCAAGCACGCGATCCCCCAGGTGATATGCAATGGTGCCGATCAGAGCCGTGATTCTCCCCGCCGCTCGCAGAATGGAATCCAGCAAGTACGCCGTTGTGGTCTTGCCGTTGGTGCCCGTAATACCGGTGAGCGAAAGGCGCTCATCGGGCCGGCCGAAAAATGTCTTCGCCGCCAGCGCCAAGGCGTGCCGCCCGTGCTGCACCTCGATCCAGTTGCCGCGAAAACCCTCCGGCGGGGCCAGTTCGCTGACCACGGCCACCGCGCCGGCCTCAGTGGCTTGCGCGGCAAAACTACGCCCATCGGCGCGCGCGCCGGAGAAAGCGAAGAACAGCACCCCTGGTGTCACACGGCGGGAATCGTACTCCAGCCCCTTTACCTCCAAACGAGCAAGCTCCGGCGCCAGCGGCTGCCTCAGCCGCACTCCCGCCAGGACCTCGCCGAGGGTCATATGTCGCACACTTCAACGCGCGAACTCGACTCGTACCCGCTCGCCGGCAGGCAACACGGCGCCCGGTGCGGGAATCTGCGCGCGTGCGATCCCGCTCCCGTCCACCAACAAAGGCAAGCCCATGGCCGACGCCTCCTCTACCACCGCGCGGACCGTCTTGCCGCGGAAGTTCGGCACTTTCGGGCCGGCCTCCTCCGCCGGGGCGCTGATTCCGCCCTGAGACGCGGCAACTTCCTCCATTATGTTTGGTTCGGAAGAACCCAGGTCGGCGATGGACAGATCGTCGGTTTCCGGAGGTGCGGCTTCCTCTTTTTCTGGGGACGCCTCCGGCAGATCCTTGGGTACATCCAGCACGCGTAGCGCTTCGGTCGCCACAGCTTTGAAGACGGGAGCAGCCGCACCGGCGCCGTAACCCGAGGTGCCACTTGTACCGTTCAGCGTCACTACGATGATGAAAGCGGGGTTCGTCACCGGCGCGAAGCCCATGAACGAACCGTTATATTGGTGCGTGTAATGGTGTGTCTTCACGTCGAAGATCTGCGCCGTTCCAGTCTTGCCTCCGGATGTGTAACCTTCCAGCTTGGCGCGGCCTCTTGCCGTGCCTCGTAAGACTACGCCCTCCATCAGTTGCCGCATGGTGATGGCGGTTTCGGGGCGGAGAATTCGCTTCGCGGGCTCGGTCGGCGTGAGCTCGCTGCCTTCTTTCAGTATGAGCTTTGGCGTAACCAGGAGGCCGCCATTGGCGATGACCGCGCAAGCACGCGCCAACTGGATTGAGGTGGTGCTGACTTCGTGACCCATGGAGACCGAAGCCAGCGAGGTTTTACCCCAGCGCTTCAGCTTGCGAATGAGCCCGCCCGATTCCGCGGGCAGCCCCGCGCCGGCCGGTGAGCCGAATCCGAATCGCCGTACGTAATCGTACATGTTCTGTGCGCCCACCCGGAACCCGATCTGAATCGCTCCGATGTTGCTGGATTTCTCCAACACCTGCGCCATGGTCAATGTCCCATAGCCGCCGTGCGCTTCGTGGATGACCCGGCCCGGCAGCCGGAGCACCCCGTGATAGCAGTTGATGGGTGAGTCCGGCCGGAGATTCGTGGTCTCGAGCGCTGCCGATAGCGTCACCACTTTAAACACCGAGCCCGGCTCGAACGGCACCGACACCGCCAGATCAAACCGCCGGAACGGATCTTCGCCAGGCTTGGGAGGCTCGTTGGGATCGAAGGTCGGATAATTGGCCAGGGCGAGAATTTCGCCGTTGTACGGGTTCATCACCATGATGCTGCCGCTGCGCGCGTGGTGCGCTTCCACACCTTTCGCGAGTTCCCGTTCGGCCGCGAATTGAATCCGCGAATCAATCGTGAGCGTCAGGGGCGTCCCGGCGTGCGCCTCGGTAGCAAGCTGCGAATCGATGCCGCGCCGCTTGACGTCCGTCAACATCAATTCCGAGCCTGCATAGCCCCGCAACTGGCCATCCAGACTCAGTTCGAGTCCGCCATTGCCTCTTTCGTCGTGATCCACCGAACCCAGCACGTGCGCTGCCAGCTTGCCGTTTGGATAGTGCCGCTGGCTCTCGGTTTGAAACTCGATCCACTCGAGATGCAGGCTTCTCAGCTCCTCGGCTTCGGTATGGGTGATCTTGCGCTTCACCCAGAGGAAGCCGCGCTGATGATCATAGGCCCAGCGCATGCGGTTGCGCAGGTCGCCGGCATCTAGGCTTAGAATGCGTCCCATTAGCTCCGATGCCACGCCCATGTCCGGTACGCGCAGCGGATTCACGAACACTGATTCCATGGGGACGCTAATGGCCAGCGGCTGGCCCGAGCGGTCGAAGATCGGCCCGCGGGGAGCCGGAATCTCAACCCGCAGCTCCTGTTGCTGCCGGGCCAATCGGGCGTAAGCTCCATGGTGGATCACCTGGAGCGACACCAGCTTGGCGAGAATCAGAAGGAGCCATAGCAGCGCGCCGCCGGCCACCCAGGTCAGACGCCGGGAGTAGGCTGGCGGGCGGCCCCTGAGCGCCAGCCTGTCCATCGCCGCTGGCGTTATCGTCACCCCGTGGACAGGCATGACCGCGTCGCGCTCTACTTGTGGAGATTCATCGCTAGCGAGCCATCCGCGTGCGGTTCCAGGTGGACTACCTGGCCCGGCGCCGGCTCCAGCAGCCTCTGCGCGCGCGCCAGCCGTTCCAGCCTGCCGGGGCTGATCAGCGCCGCTTCGTCGACTTCCAGCCGGCTGCGCTCGTCCACCAGCCGCTGACGCTCCTGCTTGAGCGCCTGCAACTGGTAACCGGCGAAGGTCCCGCCTACGCTCGGCGCCAGCGCCGCCGCCAGCAGCATCGCCAGCGCGGCAAAAGCTCCAATCGCTGACCAGCACTCTTTCGCCGCCCGCGGGTCCTTCTGTTTCTGCAGGCGTGAGTTGTCAATGCTCTTCGAGAAAAAGTACACGTTCTCGTTGGGCAGGGCTCTCAGACGATAGGGATCCGCAGGCTGCGCCGCTGGACGCGGAGCTGCCACCGTGGATGCCTCCTCGCTGTAGATCACTGCCTCGTCTCTTCTGAAGTAGGTCGCCAGCGTTGCCATGCTTCTAATTCCTCGTTACCTCATCACGACGGCCCGCAGCTTGGCGCTGCGTGACGCCGTGTTTTCCTGAACTTCCTTTTCCGCAGGCGTCACCGGGTGCTTCGTCAACACTTCGGCGCGCCCTTCTCGTGCCCAATTCCGGAACTTCTCTTTGACTTTTCTGTCTTCGAGAGACATGAAAGAAATGATGACAATCCTGCCCCCGGCCGCGGTCAGGCCGGGCGCCAGATCGAGCAAGCGGTCTAACTCGCCTGGCTCGTCGTTGACCACCATCCGCAGCGCCATGAACGTTCGCGTGGCGGGATGAAGACGGCCCGTCCGGGGCACGGCCCGCTCCACTACACCGGCCAGGTGTAGCGTGCTCCGTATGGGCCGCGCCCGAACGATTGCTCTGGCTATCTTCCGCGCCCTCCTTTCTTCGCCGAGTTGGTAGATCCAATCGGCGATTGCCTTTTCGGCGGCAGAATTGACCAGTTCGCCCGCCGTCATGCGCTGGCTTTGGTCCATACGCATATCCAGCGGGCCATCGGTCAAGATCGAAAAACCCCTGTGCGCTTCGGTCAATTGATAGCGGCTGACTCCCAGGTCGGCAACCAGGCCGTTCACTTTCTGGGCGCCGTGCTTCCGCAGCGCTTCTCCTAAGTTGGAAAATGTTCCCTGATGAAAACGAATGCGATCGGCGAATTCCGCCGTGTTGGCGCGCGCAAACTCCAGCGACTCCGCGTCGCGATCGTTCGCAATGACCAAGCCCGTGGTCAGCCGCCGCGCGATCTCTCGCGTGTGCCCACCCAGCCCCGCGGTGGCATCCAGGTAGATCCCGTCGGGGCGAATCGCCAGGTAATCCAGCACCTCGGCGCACAGCACCGGGTAATGCATAGACCGTCACTTCAGCCCCGCCCGCTCGAGCTGTTCCACGCTCTCCGTAGCCGCCTTGGCCGCGCGCTGGCGGCGCTCCTGATACAAGGCTTCCGTCAAAACCTTGATGTGCCCCCGGTAGGCGTACATGTGCAGTTCCTGATTCTGCAAATCCAGATCTTTTCGCAGCGAGGTGTTGAACAGTACCCGGCCTTGCGAATCCATCTCTGCATCGGCGCCCAAATCGTTGGCATTGAACGCCACATCGTGCGCCACCTGCGGGTTGTCGCGGTAGTTCTCGAAGAATTTTTCGTTCTCGCGCCAGACTGTTATCGGATATATTTGGGCTATGCGCCGGTCGAGACTGGTCACAAACAGCTTTTTTTCGGGTAACAGATTGAAAAAATGCTGGAATTCCGCAGGCAGCTTCAGGCGGCCCTTTTCGTCGAGCCGGCAGGGGTACATTCCTCTTGGAGGCTCGATGGGCTTGGTTTCGCGAATTTGGTCGTCGCCGGGCACCTAATCGATCCACATTAGGCCACTTTTGGGCCACAACCGATTGTGGCATAGCAAATTCGAGCATTTCAAGAGGGTTGTTGGAGAAATCTTTTAGTGTAAGTGGGTTACCGCTGCACTACAAAATAGGGTACAGGGTTATAGGACCACTACAGGTTGTTTTTGTGGCGAATATCAGGCGAAGATCACAACCCGTCGATCAGGTGGCCCATCTTGTCCTTCTTGGTCCGCAGGTAGGCTTCGGAGGAGGCGACCGGATCAACCAGGCAGGGCACCCGTTCCACGACCTGGACGCCGGCGCGCTCCACGGCTTGCACCTTCTCCGGGTTATTAGAAAGTAATCTGACCTGGTTCAGCCCGAAGTAGCGGAGGATCGCGCCGGGGAGTTCATAGCTGCGCAGATCGGATTCGAAACCGAGGCGCTCGTTGGCTTCCACGGTGTCGGCGCCCGCGTCCTGCAACTGGTAGGCGCGCAGCTTGTTTAACAAACCGATGCCGCGGCCTTCCTGGTGTTCGTAAATCAGCAGACCGCGGCCTTCCTCGGCGATTCGAGATAAAGACAGCTCGAGTTGCGCGCGGCAATCGCAGCGCAGGCTGTGAAAGACATCGCCGGTGAGACACTGCGAGTGGATGCGCACGAGTGGAGCGGGCTGGCCCGCCAGGTCGCCCATTTCCAGCACGACGGCTTCTTCGATGCCATCTGAATAATGCCCCGCGAAACCATAAATGCGGAACTCTCCCCAACGCGTCGGAAAGGCAGCTTCCGCGACCTTTTCGAGACGAAAGGCGCTATCGGCGGCCGTCTTGTCGTGGCTATTTTTCAGAGTGTTTCTACTATTATAATGGCTGCGAGTGGAAAGCCTCCTCGTCACGCTGCTGGTGAAGCTCGGAGTGGTGGCATCGCTGGCCAGTATTCTGGTTCGGCCGTATGCTGTGCAGCGCATGTTGATGCGTGAAAATCGCACGCTGAATCAGAGGCTGAAGATGGCGCTGTGGTTTTCGGGCGTCTTCGCGGCGGGCGTGGCGACGCGTGTGCTTACGTCTTCGTCTTACCTGGCGGTAGATCTCGGGCTGGAAGGTACACTCCTGGCCGGGATTCTGGGCGGGTACGTGACGGGACTGGTTTCCGGAATCCTGATTTCGATCCCGGCAATGTTCCATCACGAGCGGTTAACCATGCCGCTATTGGCGGCGATAGGCGTGCTCGGCGGCCTGGTGCGAGATTGCGCTCCGGACACGGAAGACATCTGGCACTTTTCACCTTTTTTCGATTTGAATCTCTACCGTTTTTTTAAGCAGCGGAATTACCGCCGGAGCGCTTTTCAGCTCCTGTTTCTGTGTGTGATCCTCAGCGCGGAGTCTCTCCGACAGGCTCTGCACCGCTTCGTTTTCGCGTTGCAGCCATCGGGGCCGAATCCGCCTCTGATGACCTACGTGGCGCTGTATGCCACCACCTTGTTCGCGGTAGTGCTGCCTCTCAAGATCTGGAATAACACGCGGAACGAAAAAAAGCTCGAAGAGCAGCAGCGCCTGCTGACCGAAGCCCGCTTGCAGGCGCTCGCCCGGCAGATCAATCCGCACTTCCTGTTTAACACCCTAAACTCGGTCTCCTCGCTGATCCGTACCGATCCGCACCAGGCACGGCTGATGGTGCTGAAGCTCTCACGCATCCTGCGGCGCCTCTTGCGCAAGCATGAGAACTTCAGCCCGCTGCGCGACGAAATGGATTTCATTGAAGATTACCTATCGATCGAGGTCGCCCGGTTCGGGGAGAAGCTCCGCTTTGAAAAGGAAGTGGACGCCGCAAGCCTGGACATGCTGGTGCCCAGCATGCTGCTGCAACCGCTGGTGGAGAACTGCGTCAAGCATGGGCTGAGCAACAAAATCGAGGGCGGCACGATTTGGTTGCGTGCACGGCGTGTGGATGGAAGGTTATATTTGGTAGTGGAAGATGATGGGGTGGGGATCCCAGAGCCGAAGCTGGCCAAGTTGCTGGAAAACGGGGTGGGCGTCAATAACGTAAACGACCGCTTGAAGGTGCTGTTCGGCGCCGATTACCGCATGTGGATCGACAGCCATCCGGGCAAAGGTACGCGCATAGAAATCGAAGTTCCCGAACTACAAAACGAGTGGGCGGCGGTTTCCTAATCCGCCCAATGGGAGAATCAGGGATTTGAACAAGCTCGAATACACGATCACCGCGTGGCCCATCAACGGCCTTCCGGCCACGCTGGCCGACCGTACGCGCAGGATTTACGACCGGTTAGCGCCGGTTTATGGAATATCGACCAAGCTATTTCACTCACGCGCTCACCGCCAGGCGCTCGAAATCTCCGGGATTTCGGATGGCATGCGGGTGCTGGAGGTGGCCACCGGCTCGGGCGAAATGTTTCGACGCCTGGTGCGAGCCAACCGCGGCGGCGCCACGTTGGGAGTGGATCTATCGCCGAACATGGCCTCGCGCACGCAGAGCCGCGTGCGGCGCGAATTTCCTGCCTCGCAGACGCTCTGCCAGGCGGTGGATGCGCGCCACATGCCGTTTCGCGACGCGACCTTCGACGCGGTTTTTTGCTGCTATCTTCTGGAGCTGCTGTCGGGAGAAGACATTGCGCGGACCATCAGCGAATTCCACCGCGTCCTTCGCCGGCGCGGGCAACTGGTGCTGGTTCTGATCGCCCAGAACACGGCAGCATTCAACCGCGTCTATCGCGTGTGCGGCAAAGTCGCGCCGGCATTCTGGGGCCGGCAAGTGGAGCAGCGCGTGCCCGAGCTGGTGGAGGCCAACGATTTCCGTATCGAGCGCGAAGCCACCGTGCGCCAGATCTTCTACCCCTCGCGGGTGCTGGTGGCGCGGAAGCAGGCGGAGTAGATCCGCGATCCCTCAGAAGAGGCGTCCCATCAGGTTGACCAGCAGCTCGCAGTCGACGGGTCCCGTTTGCCTCGTTCGCCAGTCAAAGAAGCGCCAATCGGCGTGGTCGTTCTCCAGACAGAAGAACAGCGGCTGGCTCCGAATTTCGAAGCGTTCCAGCATCCGCTGATTGTACGTGCGCAGTTCTCCCTCGAGGACGTAAGGGATGAGGAACTTCTCGGACGAAACAAGCTGCCGGGTGGCTCCAAACGTGATCTGCATCTCGCGCCCCTGGGAGCCGATTCGAATCAGGTTCACGCCGGAATCGTGGAACATCTCTGGGGTATAGGCGGAGGGCGAAAGGTCGAGGGTTGTCTGGGAAAGCTTGCTGTTCACCGAGGAGACGAACCCCGCGCAAATGGAATGCAGCTCGCACGCACCGCGACGGCGTAGAGCAGCCACGGAAACAGCATCCACGGCGAAGTGCTCCGCCTTTTTCGCAGCATCAATCTGGCGTGCCAGTTTGGCAATCAGGTCATCCTGGGGCATGGGGGAAGGATGCGTTTATTGTAAAGCGAGGCGAGCCTTGTTGGCCAGTCGTTGGCTACCTTAAACTTGCGCGCAGCAGACGGTCGCGGATTGCGGCCCAGGCGGGGTCATCAGGTGGAGGTTCGACGGCGATCCAGTCAAAGTGCTGTTCGTCCAGACGGTGAAGCGTGTCATAGAGGGCGGCGGCGTAGGGGGCGGGTTCTGCGGGCATGGGAACGCTTTGTGCCGAGCCGGCGGGCCGCGTGCGCCACAAATA
>Ga0187817_10000831_pt1 | contig 14087 bp, 11 predicted proteins | sample NC_wetland_sal_i_17_FD_132431 | JGI IMG/M metagenome (GOLD analysis project Ga0187817, IMG submission 132431) | Wetland sediment microbial communities from Neuse River Estuary, North Carolina, USA - SO4_2 | ecosystem: Environmental > Aquatic > Freshwater > Wetlands > Sediment | place: USA...
CCTTGAGCCGTCCGGCGAAAACCGAGGGTTGAAACCCAGGCCGGCTATCTTGGTCTCGACGCGGCTAAGCAGCGACAGCACATAAATCCCGCCTCCGTCGCGGGTGAAAGCGGGTCTCGAAGGCCTCATTGACGGGCAACCGCGGGCGCGAGGCTACGAAGAGAGCGTCGTGCGCACGGAAAGGTCAGGCCAGCCCGTGCGGAAGGAGGCCGGGAAGGGGCGAACGGTCTATTTGCCTTCCCTCCAATTCGACGGCCCCCTGCCCGAGATGGAGAGCTATTTTCCGATTGACAATCGCTTCTGGAAACGGCCAAAGAACTGGCAGGACCTGGCCAGCGCGATTGACTGGACGACGAGGGGCAACATCGCGGTGCGAATCAGCGGGCCGGAATATCTGGTGGCGAACGTGGTTTCGCAGCCGGACCAGCGCCGCATGATGCTGCACCTGCTGAATTACAACGCGCGCAAGGCCGCGTTGAGCACGCCGGTCGAGGTGACGTGCCAGGTGCCGGCGCCGGCGAAGGAAGTCCGTTTGATCTCGCCCGACATGGATCAGCCCCAGGTCCTCGAATTTAAGAGCGAGCCGTCAGCGGTGACGTTCTCCGTGCCGACAGTCAAGGTCTACTCGATCGCCGCGGTGAGTTGGTAACTGACGCCAGGCTAGCGCGCGAGCCGGAAGTCACGCACGTGTTAACATCATCGGGTTGCATGCGAATCACCGATATCCACACCCGCTTGATGCGGATTCCGTTCACGGAATTGTTGCGAGCCGCTTATGGAGCTCGCTCCCATGCGTCGTACCTGCTGGTCTCGATCGAAACAGACCAGGGGCTCATCGGTTATGGCGAGCACGACGGTTTGTTTCACGAGACCGCTGAAGCCTTCATACATTCGGAGTTGAAACCTCTGCTCATCGGGGAAGATCCTCTGCAGATCGAGTTTCTGACCCATAAAACCGAGCATTTCCTGCTTTGGAACACTTTTGCGGCGTACCCTCTGGCAGCCATTGACATGGCGCTCTACGACATCAAGGGGAAGGCCCTCGGGGTTCCCGCCTACGAAATTCTCGGTGGTCTGTATCGCGAAAAGATGGATACCACGGGCCTGATTCATCTCCACAGTGTGGATGAGGACGTGGCGTCCGCGATTCGGTGCGTCGAACGGGGCCACAAGGTGCTGAAGGTGAAGGTGGGTTTTGATCTCGAAAAGGATCTGGAGCGTCTGACGGCGATCCGGCAGGCGGTGGGGCCGGCAATTCCGTTCCGCATCGATCCGAATATGGCCTGGAGCCCGCGGACCGCAGTCCGCTGGATTCGGCGCATGGAGAAACTCAATCTGCAATGGGTGGAGCAGCCGGTGCCGTCCTGGGATATCGAGGGCCTGATCGAGGTGGCGCGGGCGGTCGACACACCGTTATCGGCAGACGAAAGTTGCATGACGGTTCGCGATGCCTGGCGTCTGGCGGAAGCCCGAGCCGTGGAAGTTTTTAACGTATACCTGACCGAGGCCGGAGGAATCACCCGCGCGCGCGACATCCTGGCCATCGCAAATGCGGCGGGCATTGCTTGCGTGATCGGCACCTGGGGCGAAGGAGGCGTTGGGCAGGCGGCAGTGCTCCATTTAGTGGCTAGCTCCCGCAATTTTGAACATGCCTGCGATACCGCCTATGGATTGGTAGCGGACGATTACATCACCGAGCCGTTTTGCTTCGATGAAAACGCCCGTCTCAGGGTACCTGACAAAAGCGGGCTGGGAGTGGAGCTATCGCCTGCAAAGGTGGACCGCTATGCCCAAATCGAGGGTGAGGATCGCGTGTTTGCACAGGGGCCCGGGGAAAGGTTCATCCCGCGTTCGCGAATGATCCTGTGATGCGCGATCTGATGGCCAGCGTGGCCGATGCCACAGTCTACTATCCGGAGTATCAATACAAAGTCTGGGGCTATGGCGAATGGATCGCACTGGAAGGACTGCTTGCGGCCGCGCGCATTTGCGAGAATCCCCGTTACCTGGGATTTGTGGAGGGATTGGTTGCAGGCTGGATTTCGAAACGCGAGCAGTTGATTCCCGCGGACCATGTAGCTCCCGGCGTGGTGCTGACCGAGTTGTATGGGCTCACAGGTCGCGAGATTTACTTGAAGCGTGCTTTAGCGTTGGGCCGTCTGTTATTGGATTCTCCTCGAAGCTCGCGGGGAGCGCGCCTGCTACGGCCGGACGCGAATCAGCATGTCTATGTTGACTGTCTGTACTCGGATCCGCCGCTGTTCTGCCGGCTGGCGCAGGCTACGGGTGACCGTGGCTGGTTCGAGCAGGCCGCGGACTATGCCCTGGAGTTCTGGAACGTTCTGGTGGATGCGCAAGTTCCGCTGCTCTACCACGGGTACAGCGACGCATGGGGCCATCACATCGGTCTTCTGTGGGGCCGCGGGGCCGCTTGGGCCCTGCTGGGGCTGGCAGATACTTTGACAGACTTGCCTGCCGGCATCAAAGGCCGTGATAATCTCCTCGCCAACTTCCGGAGCCTGGCCGCAGTCCTGCGGAAACTGCAAGCGGATAACGGGAATTGGCACACGGTTCTGGATCACCCGGAGACGTATCTGGAATCTTCCATCGCCTGCTTCGTTTATGCTGCCTTTCGCAAAGCCATGCGCGCCGGCTTGCTGGATTCTTCATTCGAAGAATGCGCCCGCCGGAGCTGGGATGCGTGTTCCAGATCTATCTCCGAGGCAGAGCAGATTCTTGTTTCGGAGGCGACACCAGAAGGCGATCTGGCCTCCTATCAGTCGCTGCGTCTGGGTGTTTACCCTTGGGGGCAGGGACCAGCTTTGCGCGCGATCGAAGAACATATGAAGAGCAGCGGCGCTGTCTGATTTACGAAATGTGCAACTCGCCCGGATCCTCGAGATTCCTGGGCAACCGTATTTTCACCCGCGTTCCAGAGGCGTAGAACGTCTGCTGCTGCTCTCCGCCTTCGGAGAGGAATTCATGATGCACCAGATCGTCGGTAGCGTGCGCCGCATTGAATTTCGCTACCTGGACGGCAGCGTCGATCGCCCGAAGCGTCACAGGGTCATCGAGTTTATAGCGGAAATCGAACATCTCCCGATCAGCCCCTCCGGGGTTCCGCCAGGCAACCTGCCGTCCTACCGGGCATATCGAAGGCAGATCGCCAGTGAGAGTATCGAGCAGCATACGGCGGCGGATCTCACGTCCGGTCATATCGTGACCCAGATCTGGATCGTTGTAGGTGGAATGTTCCCACCAACTGGTCATCAGAGCGTCGTGGAACGCAAGTTGCCACAGAGGCACGGGCCAATACGGCGCGTCCTTACCATACGGACCGGGCTGCTTGTTCGTACCGAAGTGTTTATAGGGAAGGGCCCAATCCTTATTCTGCTCACAACCGACCACCCGGTCATGTGCACTGAATTCCGCGAACATCGCGTTGCGGTAGCCGGCGTCGGTTCGCCGGTCGTAAGGCCAGCCGCCGAAGTTCTCCAGGCAAGGTCCGGCGTTGAGGACATCGAAATGAGCAGCTGTGTACTGGGCCCGTAGCTGTGGCGCAGCTTGCTTGAGCATTTCGAGGACGCGCCCTTCGTGGCTGTCGTACCACTGCACATGACCGACTCGCCAACCGGAACGCCTGGTTCCATCCGCCCGGCGGAGCGTTAGATTATCCAGATAAGGACTGCTGTCAGCGATCTCATTCAGCCAAACCCATGGCGCAAACAGGTAATCCAGACGGCGCAACTCCGCCAGCACGTCCGGACCCAGTTGGATCCACTTGAAGTCGGAGCGGTAACCCGGGTAGACTTCATCGCTTCCGTTGAAATTGAAATAACCGACCGGGTAGACATAGGCTTTTTCTACGCCGGCTTTCTTCAGCTGCCGGAAAGCTTCTGCATAGTCCGCCTGCGGGTCTTGCAGATAGCCGATCATGACCAGGACACCGCCGAGCAGTCTCTCAAGCGATGGGCACTCCATCAACTTCTCGCGTAGACTCCGGTAAAAGCCCTCCTCCATCGCGTACCGGCGATAGGCCCTCGCAGCCATGACATAGGAAGGAGAGGAAAGAAACCGAAAACGCTGGGTCCGGGTCTGCTCGAAAGTGTTCAGTCGCGGCGTGTGCATCCAGCCGAAGCGGCGTGGACCCGGCTTTTCATCCTCGCATAGCAACTCGGCATCGAATCCCGGCTCGAGGATGCACAGGCAAGCGGATTTGTTGCCTAGCACCGCGTAATATCGCATCCAGCAGACATCGGCGGGCACTCTGAAATTCACAGGTTGCGTTCCAGGCCTGTGCAGGCGGCCTCCGTTGTACGTGTCGAGGAGGACCGGACGCGCGTCACTCTCAGGCCTCAGTGTGGAAGGAAACTGCAAGGCACCCAGCGCGCAGGGGTACCGAACATCCGGTTCGACACGAAAGAGTACGTCTGTACCGGCCAACTCTACGGAACAGCGGAACCGTCCCCAGGACTCACGATAGTCGAGGACGAAGCCATCGGAAGTGGATGTAATGGAGTCGGGCTGCAGCGCCTTCAGGCTCGAGTGTTCGGCCGCAAATGAGCGCAAGTCGGCGGCTCGGATTTGGCGCCAGTCCCAGACCCAAGTTTCACCCGACGCCTTCTCCTCGATGAACGCTCTCCCGGTCTCCCGGTTGAGGCCGATGGTAAGAAAGCGATTCGACCGGATGATCGTGTCTTCTGATTGAGCGGCTTCGACACCCACGCCGCCGAGCAGAGTCGCGGCTGAAAAGGCGATCTTGCAAACATCTCTTCTTGAAATTGTTGTGCCAGACACCAGACCCTCCATGCCTGAACCCTATTTGTACTCCGTCAACTCAACCCAGTAGATTTCGTAAGGGCGCAGGGTTATGCGAATTGGATGGACTTGAAGGTCCGAAACACTTGCAGTGCGAGTCTGATCAAGGTAGTTGATCGGAGCTTCGGCATTCAACCGCACGACGCGTATCTGACCGTTCTTTTCATAAGGAAACTGTACGGTGATTTCGTGCGGCTTGCCCTCACCAGCCTGGGGGAAGCTCCACAGAACCACGTTGACCCACCGCCCACCGCGAGCCGCAAACGCATGGATATCAGGCACTGTTCCGGCTACAGACAGCTTCTGTCCCCTGATGAGACTCAGAAGCTTGAAAGCATAATAGTCCGGCCTTACGCGGTCCTGATTGTCGTAAATGCCTTCATATTGCGGCATCTCATTCCACCAGCGTGCCATGTTAGCCACGCCCGGTGAAGACAGGAAGGGCGTGAACTTCGTCTCATCTACGAAGTAGTCCCGTATGTGGAAAAAGGCAGATCCGCTCAGCCCCGTTTCGTAGAAGGCGCGCGTCGTCTCCAGAACGAAGGCGGGCTGGAAATAGGGGTCCAGGTTGGGGTGGAAGAGATCTATGTTCCACTGGTCGATAAATGTCTGCACATGGCCCAACGACGGATATTTGGCGAGCTTGGCACGCATAGACTCGACCATATGCCGGTACACCTCAGGATCATTGGTGTAGCCATGGAAGCAAAGGAGATCCAAAGGCACTTTGCCCTCTCCGGCGGCCTCGATCAAGGCGTCTACCAGAGGACTGCCAGCAAAGGCCGGAGCTGGTCCGCCTATTTTGGCGTCCGGATCGGCGCGATGAATAGCGTGAGCTGTGTGCTGGTAATACTCAAGGTAACTGTGGGTAGTTGGAAATTTGTAAGGGACCCCGCCGGGCTCGCCGAGGTCTCCTTCGTTTGACACGATCCAATACTTGATTCCAAACTTACGATCCACGTTGGTATGTTTTGCTAACTGATAGATCAATTCTTCCCACTCTGAGTAACTTGTCGGCGCGACTATGTTGTCATTGATCTGCGGGTACAACGTCCGGGGTTTGATACATATACTCGCAATGGGTGCGGCTCCGGTGGCGCGGATCGTTTCCAACGTCTTGTCGAGTGTTTCCAAGTGGTACTGGTGGTGAGCAGGATAAAGGTCGTAATATTCCTGCAGAAACATGTGGATGGTCTGTGGATGGAGCTGGGCGATTTGTTCGACACGGTCGCTGATCATCGGCTGGTCGCTTATTCCGCCTTGGCCCAACGCGTAGCGGGTGAGATCGATCGGTCCTGCGGACTGAGAAGTGTCTACCACCAGCGTAACTAGTGGCTGATCGGGTCCCCCTTGCAGCGGCGAAAAAAGAAATGCCAAGAGGATCGCTTTTCTGCACGCTTGTGATTTCTTCATAGGCCTCGCTCTGCTGCTCGCCACCGGTTAACGATACGGGTCTATCGTAGGAGCGTCCGAAAGCGAGGTCAAGGCTGTAGCTGTCTCTCGTCCAACTGGTGGGACGGAATCTGGTCTGAGTTCTCGGGTTAACCTATTGCGCGAAACACATCCATATCGGACTCGTACAGATCACGGAGGCGTACGGCCGCGGAACCGGGAACGTGCGCCTGTCCTTTCTTAATGACCAGCCGGGGTACGATTCTTCTGCTGCCGTCACGCACCTGGAGATGCGTGTCGGTGAACGGAAATTGGCCCGACTCAACATCAAAAACCAGCAAATCAGCTTGCGCACCCGGCGCCAGGGTTCCGATCTCGTGTTCCCGGCCCAGCACGCGTGCCGGCACGGCCGTGGTCTTCAAGACGACATCCACCAGGCTCATTCCAATGCACAGCATCTTCGACATGACTTGCGGCAGTGTGATGCAAAGGGGTTCGGAGACGCTATACCGATGGAGGTCGGTGCTGAGCGTATCAGGATAGAAGTGCTGCTCAAATGCGCGGCAGGCGGTGTCCCATGAGAAGCTGCCGCAGCCATGGCCCACGTCGAAGAAGACGCCACGCTCTCGAGCTTCGTGGGCCTCCGGGACGATCGTTTCGGCGATCATCTGGTTGCCGCGGCCGTGGAAACAGTGAGTGAGGATGTCGCCAGGGCGAAGTCGACGAAGGATTTCCCGCTCCTCAGCGCCACGGCTGACATGAACCATCAGGGGAACTCCAGCCTCGTTTGCGGCTGCCAAAGCTCTGTCCAGGGCTTCGAGTCCGTGATTGGCCGTCATGGCTCCGGTGCGCAATTTCACCCCCACGGCGCGGTCGCGATGCTTTGCGATCACGGCCGCGGTTTCCTGCGGTCGCGCATACCGCAGATCCATCAGCTCTTCGGCATATGGCGCGTGAAGTCCCATGAAGGAGATGTGGACGAAAGCCAGGACGTCCGTGAGGCACAGGTCGATGACGGTTCGGCGGAACTCGGGGAAATTCGTGTAGCCGGTGCTGCCCGCGTCCACCGCTGTGGTGACGCCGTGATTCAGGCAAATGAGCGGATCTACACCATAGAGATTTCCTTCATACCAGTGGCCGTGAAGATCGATGAGTCCAGGGCACACGTACTTGCCGGAGACGTCGCGAACATCCGGGCAGCCGGCGGCGTCGAGATTCCGGCCTAACTCCGCGATGCGCCCGCCACGGACGCCAACGTCGCCCACGGCATCGAGCGATTGAGACGGATCAATGACCCGCCCGCCGGTCAGCAGCAAGTCAAAGGGCATCGGCGTTTTCCAGTTCGACAGAGCGACCGGTTCGAGCAGCCTCATAGTAGGCCAGGATAATCCGCAGAGAGCGTAGGTTGTCTTGCGCCGAAGGCCATGGATCGCGCCCTTCCGCGATGCTGGAACAGAACTCGCGAATTTCTCCTTCGACGCCGGCCTGTACTTTGGTGCGGTGCTCCTGGTCCGTATAGAAAACCTTCTCCTGGTGACCGGAGGCGTTCCACATTTCGTAACCACGCCATGTGTGGACGGTGAGGCTCCCGCGCGTGCCGATCACCTGGAGATCGCAGACGAGCGGATGAGCTTCGCGCATGAAAGCCACCGTGACCTGCGCGGAAATTCCACTTCGAAAGCGCAGGAACATCTGGCCGGCATCTTCGACATCGGCGCCGAAGTACGGGTTCGCGGCAGATCCGGTCACGACCTTCACTTCATCTCCGGTGAACCACCGCAGCCGGTCGACGAGGTGAATACCAGAGGTCAGCGCGGGGCCTCCACCAGCGAACTTCTTTTCCATGTACCACGGAGGCACGCTCAGAAATCCGAGATGCTCCAAAGCGCAATCATTGCAAAAGACGATGCTGCCGATAGCGCCGCTGTCCACGATTTTTTTGGCTTCTTGCAGCTCCGGGTAGAACCGGTGTGTCATGCCTACGTAAAGCACGAGCCCTGCGGCGTTGGCGGCGCGCAGCATGCACTGCGCCTCCTCCAGATTGACCGCGATGGGCTTCTCAACCAGCACGTGCTTGCCGCTTGACAGCGCAGCGAGCGCGGCCTGGCAATGCAGATGCGTGGGCAGGCAGATGTTCACAGCATCCACATCGTTTCCCAGCAGTTCTTCATAGCTTCGGCACGCACGAATGCCCGCCGGCAGATCCTTAAGCCGCTCCGGATCCGAATCTGCGATGGCGATCAACCGTGCACCCGCTTGCGCCAGACACGCCTGTGCGTGAATCTTCCCCGTATAGCCATAACCGACGATCCCGATGCGGAGCGGAATCACGCGCTCGCCTTCCGTGCCAGGCAGCCCAGTTCCCGAATCCACTGGAGCCGGCTCTCGCCCAGCAGGCCATAATTGAAAAACGAGAATCGGCGCATGCCTTTGCGGCGTGCGTACTCGACTTTGGCCGCAGCCTGATCGAAAGTGTTTGTCGCGGGCACTCCCAAATTAAGCGTCAGATTGAGACGGCCCGGATCTTCGACCATGGTCAGGAAAAACGCCAGGTCTGCATTGGCGTCCGAAGCCTCCACAGCATAACCGAGCAGGTGAAAACACTCCACCAAGTGTTGCAGATCCCCGGGCGAGACTCCTTCCATCCAGATGTTCGAGGGTGAGCCGACGAAGCTCGACGTGAACGCCGCCAGCCTTGCTGTGGCGCATTCGCCCGCCAGACGTTTTACCAGAGCCGTGACCGTGTCCATACGTAGCCGCACCAGCCGCTCGAGCGCCGGGCACGTCACGAGCAGCGTTGCGAGATTCTCGGCATGGTCTGAGGAGCCACCGGTGTCGTCGAATCGCATTCGATACCTCAAAATGCGGCGAATTTCGGCGGCCAGTGCCGGCATATCGACCCCTGCGGCTTCTCCTGCGGCGTAACAGGCGGGGCAGAAGCACAGCGACAGCAGGAATCTCTCGGCCGTTCCCAATGGGACTGCCGTGACTTCGTGGTGGTAGCCGTGCGTATAACCAAGATATCCGATCGTCTCAAGATCAATGCCCGCGAAGATGCCCAAGGCGGCCAGCGACCGGCAGAGCGCCGCGCCGTGATCTTGAACCCGCGGCTGGCTGGGGCATAACGCGAAGGGGTATGGATCGCCGAAAACGTTTTGGATGGTCAGTTCCGGATAGCGGGCGCCCAGATTCGAGTTGTGGAAGAACACTGTCCAGGCCGACAACTCGATGCCGCGTGGCACGGCGCCGGCGGCCAACTTTTCGAGCCACCCGGTTGCCGCGAGATCGCTGACCGGTTGCTCCAGTCCGCCCGTCCACCCGACCCCTCCAGGCTGGAAATACAAAGCGCCTGGTTCCGGGAAGTAAACGACCGATCGTTTGTTCCGCGGGAGCAGAAACTTGCCGCTGTGATAGCTGACGGCGACGTGCACTCGGTTGACGCCCAACTCTACGCACTGGTCCAGAAAAGGAGCTTCGCCGGCATCCAGAATGTCCCACGGGTAAGCGAACAGTTCGATCGAAACAGGTGTCATAACGGCGCGAGCAATTGTATTATATGGAAACTCAACCGGTATTCAGAAATGGCGATCATCACCGTAAACGGCCCGATTCCGGCTTCGCAAGCCGGCTGCACCCTTTCGCACGAACACCTGCTTTGCGACCTGTGGGCATTCACCAGAAGCTACGACGGCATCCTGGATGACGAATCGCTGGCTGCCCGCGAGATTGCCAAATACCGCGAAGCCGGCGGCAGGAGCCTTGTCGACGCTACCAGTGGCGGGTTGGGCCGCAATCCGCTCGCGCTGCGGCGCATATCGGAAGCTTCCGGCCTCCAGATCATCATGGGTGCGGGCTGGTACCGCGAGTGCGTCTATCCCCCGGTTGTTTATGAGAAGGACAGCAATGCCCTGGCGGATCTGATCGCCGGCGAGGTCATCCACGGCGCGGATGGCACTAACGTGCGGGCCGGCATCATCGGAGAGATCGGCACTGAGAGGAAGCATATTACTCCCGCGCAAGAACGGGTGTTCCGCGCGGCAGCGAGGGCGCAGCGCCGGACCGGGGCATGCATCATGACCCACACAACTCACTTCGGCGAACTCGCTATGGAACAGATCGCACTGCTGCGAGAAGAGGGCGTACCCGCTGCGCGGATTGCGATCAGCCACCTGGGTGACCGCCACGACACCACACAACTGCTGAGGATTGCCCGCGAGGGCGTTTTTATCAGTGTCGACAATATCGGCTATGTGGGCGGCGGCTATCCTCCGGACGAAGTTCGCATGCGCAACGTCTGCCGCCTCGCCGCCGATGGTCATCTGGGTCAAGTTGTCCTCGGTGGTGACATCTGCCAGAAGAGCCACCTCGCAGCTTACGGCGGAAAAGGTTACGCCCACGTGCTGCGCTCGTTTCTACCGTTACTTCGCGAAAATGGCATACCAGAGGACGCCATTTACCAGATGACCGTCGCAAATCCTGCGCGCATGCTGGACATTGAGGAAAATTCCGTTGCTCACTAAAGTGCACGTATACGAAAGACTCGGCGTTCGCCCCTTGATTAACGCTCGCAGCTTCAGCACGAAAGCGGGCGGCTGTGCTTTGCCGGCAGAGGTATTGGACGCCATGTGCGAGGCCGGCGAACGCTGTGTGCGCATGGATGAGCTACAGGCCGCCGCAAGCGAGGTGATGGCGCGAGCGACCGGCGCTGAAGCCGGGATTGTAACCAGCGGCGCCGCCGCGGCCCTGACGCTAGGCGCGGCAGCCTGCCTTGCACGGTTGGATGTGACCCGCATGAACCGCTTGCCCGACACCGCGGGCATGCCCGATCAGTTCATCGTGCATCGCGCGCATCGAAATGACTACGATCACGCAGTTCGTGCAGCCGGCGCGAAGTTTGTCGAGGTCGGGTTTGGCTATTACACCTTTCCGTACGAAGTAGAGTCGGCGATTACCGCCCAGACTGCCGCGATGTACTATCAAGCAGGCGCAAATCAAGGCGCCCTCCCTCTGGATGAGTTCGCTACAATTGCGCATGGTCATGGCCTTCCGGTATTGGTGGATGCGGCTGCGGAGATGCCCCCAGGTTCCAATCTGAAATCGTTCATTGCGGCTGGCGCAGATCTGGTAGCGTTCAGCGGCGGCAAGCACATTCAGGGCCCGCAATCGACCGGGATCCTTTGCGGCCGCCGCGACCTCATCCTTTCCGCGGCGCTGCAACACCAGGATATGGACGTATTCCCGCAGACCTGGCCGCTGCGGTCGCTCGTCGAGAACGGAACTGTGATCGGCCCGCCCCATCACGGTATCGGCCGCGGCTTCAAGGTCGGGAAGGAGGAGATCGCGGGTCTGGTAACCGCGCTCGAACTGTATCAGGGACGGGATTTCGTAGCGGAGCGGGCGCGCTGGACCGCCGACATGGAATGCATAGCGGCTGGGGTTCGCGATATACCGGGGGTCTCCGCGCGCCTCCAGTATCCGCAGCCCAACGGCCGTGAAGTGCCGAGCGCCATTGTGACCATCGATGCGGCCGTGGCTGGCACCAACGCCCACGCCGTGATCAACGCGTTACAGGACGGGGACCCGCCCGTATGCGTGTTTGAGAAGTTCGCCGGGTCCGGGGAAATCGTCTTTTTTCCGGAAGCCCTACGCTCGGGCGAGGCCGCGATTGTCGCGCGTCGCGTGCGCGCGATTCTGCAGGACGCAGGATGATCGCTTCTACGAAACCATCATCCGATCTTTTCGCCAGTTCGAGTCCTTCCACTTGCCATCCGTAAAATCCGGCATTGGCACTCGAGCGCCGTTGCGGTCGAGCGACAGCTTCGAGCAGAAAATGATGGAGCTCCAGGCCGTCGCATCGTAGACGTCGATCCACGGCTCCCGGTCTTCGCGGAGCATCTTCACGAAGTCGGAGATGCAGTGGTAATCGATGCCTCCGTGCCCACCGGTCCGGCGAGCGGCTTCGCCCTCTTCGCGCCAGTACGAGTGCTGGTATTTCGGCTGGTATTTTTCGAGTGGTTCCCATGCCCCCTCAGCGCCGCTCTTTCCCGGACTGGCTTCCTCCAGGAAAATTCCCGATCGCGAGTCCCAGCACCCCTTGGTGCCTTGCAGCAGGTAATAGCGCGAGTAAGGCCTCGTGCAGCAGATGCTGTAATCGAGGCGGATCATGCGCCCCTTGGCCGTGGAAATCAGGCTGGTGACGAAGTCGCCTTCCTTGAACTGAATCCTGGCCTGCTCACTCGCGGTCCCGAATTGCCGGACCGTGCGAAGGTGTGCTTCGTGGCCGCCCGAAGCCATCATAGTTTGGCAGGATTCCAGGCGGTCACCGTCATTAATCTCCAGCCACTTGCAGTTCGAGCCCAAGCCGTGTTGCGGGTACGTGCTGCCGTAGCGATCGCGTTGCAGTTCGCCGCGCCAGGTGATCTTGCCGTTGTCATCGAAGAACAGAAAGCGGCAATCATGGACATAGCTGCCCTCGGCGTAATACGGCTCTCCGAACACACCCTGCTTGATCATGCTGTAGATCATCATGTTCTCATTGCCGTAGCAGCAGTTCTCGAGAAACATGACGTGCTTGCCGCTCTTCTGCTTCTCTCGGACCATGTCCCAACACTCTTCTTCGGTTTGCGGTCCCGCCACTTCCAGCGCCGCGTGTTTCCCGGCGCGGAGCGCATCGGCGGTCATGCGGCCCAGCCAGTACACTGGCGTGGCGATCAAAACGGCTTCCAGATCGCCGCGCTGGCACAAGTTGCGGTAGTCATATTCGCCCTTGGAGTAGCCAGCAGGCGTGTCGCCCCGCAGTTCCTTGACGATCTCGATGGCTTTTCCGAGGTGATCTTCCCGGATGTCGCAAATCGCAGTGATGGTCACGTCCGGATGGTTGGTGAGCAGATTCCGGACGTGCCACTGGCCGCGCGGTCCCACTCCGATAACGCCGATGCGAATCTGTTTTGACGGCGTGTTCTGGCCTGATGCAAACGAGGCCAGACTCGCTGCCCCGGCTCCCGCGAGCCCCTGCTGCAAGAAACTTCTTCGGTTGAGCTTGGTACGTTGCTGCTGCCTCATACTTGGCTCCTGGAACTTAATAACCCGCGGAGAGCTTGCTTATGCAACCGGGGCATTGGCTCGCCGCTGCACTTCGCGAATCATTTCGGCAACCGGCATAGAGGCAGGCAGATCGCGCGGCTTCTTTCCGACACCCTCAAACACCTGAGTGGCATTCCACTTCGAATAGAGCAAAGGAGGCAGGTGAGGATCTGTCTTCTGGTACAAGCGCCCGGGAATTTCGGTCCATTCGGAATACCTCGGCTGGTCAGCGCGGGCGTAGTAAATGTGCAGCGTTCGCCTTTGCCGCGATCGAGGCTTCAGCTTGCCCGCATGAATCGAGCGCCCATGGAAGATCACCGCCGTGCCCGCCGGCCCGATTACATCGAACTCAGTGCCGGGCGTGACCTCTGAAGGCATAAGATCTACCAGCCGGTAATGGCTTCCCGGTATGATGCTCAGGCAATGATCGTTTTCCGTAACGTCCGTCAGGTAATACACTACCGATACATATTCGATTTCCATGCGCCGGTTATAATCCCGGGTCGCATCGCGGTGCCAGGCCTTGAGGTCTTGCGTCTTGGCCGTCGGATTCCGGATCAGAATCTCGAATTCTTCGAATGTGATGAGCTCGCCGATCAGGCTGCGAAGAATTCCCAGTGTTGTGGGATTTTCGATAGCTGAATCGAACTCCGCCGTGCGCGACAGGACGTCCGGCGTCTCGATGAGTGACTCATCGAATCTGACCCATTCACCGCCATGCCGGCTGAGGTCGTGGTCGACCGCGCGGTTGAAGATCGACAGTTGCTCAGCCGAAAGCGAATTGCGAATGACCA
>Ga0187817_10000832_pt1 | contig 14081 bp, 10 predicted proteins | sample NC_wetland_sal_i_17_FD_132431 | JGI IMG/M metagenome (GOLD analysis project Ga0187817, IMG submission 132431) | Wetland sediment microbial communities from Neuse River Estuary, North Carolina, USA - SO4_2 | ecosystem: Environmental > Aquatic > Freshwater > Wetlands > Sediment | place: USA...
AGCGGCAACTCCCCAATCTCATCCAGAAAGATGGTGGATTCATTGGCCAGCTCGAACCGTCCGATCTCCCGGGTGAGAGCGCCCGTGTAAGCCCCTTTTTCTCTGCCGAAAAGTTCGTTCTCGACCAGCGATGCCGGAAGGGCCGCACAGTTCACTTTGACCATCAGCCGGTCCTTGCGCTTGCTGTTCCGGTGGATGGCTCTGGCGATAAGTTCCTTGCCGGTCCCGGTCTCTCCAAGCAGGAGCACGGCTGAATTCGTAGGCGCCACCTGCTCCGCTTTCATCAACACTCGCCGGATCGCCTCGCTCCGCCCTACGACCTCATGATGATTCCGCTCAACGATGATTTCCTTTTGCAGGTAAACGTTTTCATGCTCCAGCAACTCCTTCAATTTCTCGATTCGCTGATTGGCCTCCATCAACTGCCCGTTCGCATCAATTAGTGCCTGCTCGGATTGCTTCCGCTCCGTGATATCGAGGCACGATCCGATATAACCACGAAAGGTGCCGTCGGCCTCAAAGTTTGGCACGCCACGTTCAACAACCCACCGATACTCGCCGTCAAAGCGTCGAAGGCGGTACTCGATTTCGAAGTCCACGCGGGCATCGAATGCCTTCGAGTAAGCCTCTTCACACCGGCTCTGGTCGTCCGGATGCAACGCGATGGCCCACCCATTCTGTATCTCCTCCTCCAACGTGCGACCGGTGAACTTAAGCAGATTGTCATTACAGAAGATGCATTGTTTGTCAGGTCCGGCCATCCAGATCATGACTGGAGCTGAGTTTGCGACCTTGCGAAAGAGCGCTTCACTGTTCCGGACCGCTTCCGTCACTCGGATGCGGTCCGTGATATCGGTGATGGCGCTCAGGACCAGATCCCCCTCGTCGGCCTGAATGGGATTAAGTCCGATTTCAATATGGAATTCGCTGCCGTCTTTTCGAAGGCCGTACAGATCTCGACCTGCGCCCATGGGTCTGGCGGTCGGATGCTTGGCGAATTCTTTGCGGTACGAGAAGTGAGCTCCGCGAAAGCGTTCGGGAACAAGCACTTCAATGGACTTACCAATGAGCTCTTCCCGCTGATAGCCAAAAATCTTTTCTACCTGCGAATTCGCCAGGACGATCTTCCCCTCGGCATCCGCCATGATCATGGCAGTGGGGCAGGCCTCGACAGCGATTCGAAATCTTTCGTTGGCCAGCTTCTGCTCGGTGATATCAACCATAGTCCCAGATAGGCGCGCGGAATTTCCAACCGAACCTGCGTCGCTGCGCCCTCGGTTGACCATCCATTTCACGGTACCGTTGGGATGGACAACGCGGTAGTCCACGCGGAATTCCATGGGAAGCAGTGCGGCGGCCGCAAATGACAGGTGCACCTTAGCCCGATCATCCGGATGCACCGCCTCGAGAAGATTTTCATAGGTCAGCTGCGGACCGTGCGGACAACCAAAAAGCGAAAAAACTCTTTCCGAAGCCCAGATTTTCTCATCTTGAAGGTTCCAGCTCCACAGACCCAAATTTCCCGCCTCGACTGCCTGCTTCATCCGTCCCTGGCTTTCTGAGAGCTCTTCGGCGGAATACTTGCGGGCCAAGGCGTTGGCAAACAAATCTGCGATAAGGCGCAGACGACCAACGAGTCGTTCTGACCATTCGCGTTCCGTTCTTAACATGCCGAATCCTAGCCCGCCAATCACCTGTTTCCCAATTCTGAGTGGAAAGGTGATGTTTGATTTGTATCCGAGACGACTGAGGGTTTCCTTGTCCTTCGCAGCCTCCTCCGGCAAGTCGGACAAGCGCGTGAAACGCACCACCTCGCCACGCAGGATTTTGGACACGTACCACGGTACGTCATCAGGATTGACCTTGTGACATGGTTCAAAGCCCGCTATCGCCCAGGAGTGGGTTATAACGAATGCCTTGGAGCCTTCGTCCCATTGGGACAGCGTGCTGCGGTCGATCCCCAGAATTTCGCAAACCAGTTTCTGGGCCGCTTCAATTTCACCATCGAGCTGGGTAGGATCCAGATCGATAAACCGCTTCGAGAGGTCGGCGATCAATCGTTCGAACCACAAATGCTCTTCTACGTACGAAACGGGATGTGCGACTGCGTTCATTGCGACACCTCAGCCTGGAAATGGTTCCTGCCAACCCCCGGGGATTATTCCGACCATGGCCTACCTGATGTGGAGAGCGATTATTTGTTAACCAGGGAGGTTGATAACTCAAAGCCGGAACGGCTGTCAGTGAAATATGTCACAGTACATGCCCTGCTGGCGAACTAGGGGAGGGAGGCGGGTGGAGGGGGCACCCTAGACGTTATAACGGAATCGTTAATCAACCGGACCTAGTCGTGTAGAATTACATTGAGCAGAGATTTGTGGACTCGCAGGCCACTGTTGTATTCAATGAACCCCAGCTTCTTGAATTTGTTCATGAAGAAATTAACCCGTTCTCGGCTAATTCCTATCATTTTCGCCAATGTTTCCTGATTGATGTGCGGAACGACGGCTTCGGTGTCCCCTTCGCGTCCGTAGTGAGCCAGCAACAAAAGCGTCCGGGCCAACCGTTTCTCACTGGAATTGAAAAGCTGGTCGACCAGGTCTTCTTGAATTCGTGCGTTGCGTGAGAGTAAGTATAAAATAAATTGAGCAGGCAACACGCCTTTTTGGAGCGCTCGCTGCATGTCACGCTTGGCGATTTTCAGCACGGAACTTGGGAGAAGGGCTGTCGCTGAGGCCAAATGCACCCTTTGGCCTGACAGGCAGGACTCTCCAATAAAGTCACCCGGGCCAAGGATGGCAATGATCCCTTCCTTGCCCTGTCTGGAAACGACAGTGAGCTTCACACTGCCCTTCTGAATATAGAAGAGCCCCTCGCAGGCCTCCCCTTGCGAGAAGATTTTTTGATTAGGCTCGTACTGTGTCGCGGATCCTGCCACGCCACTAGTCGAAAGGAACGACTTAAATTCGAAAGGTTGTTCTTTCTTAGGCCTTCCACTCTTCTGCACGAGAGCGCCCATGAGCCACCCCCCAAGTAAGCGATTTCATAGGACTATGCCAGCACCTCTTTCTCCATCAGAAGATTGCTTGTCGATGCGATTGACACCCTCTCATCCAGGAGGATGCCGAAGCAGACCACTCTACATGCTTCGACAGTCAAACGCACTCCGCTGAATTAAGAGCACTCGAAGACCAAGCAAATTTCGTAGATAATCGCATAAAATGACGTTAACCTGTCTGTGAAGTATTTCACACACTATGTGGCGTCCCGGGCAGGGTGGTTCCATTGCATGCAATTGGCAAACGTGGAGGGCAGCCGGGGGGAAGCCGTGCCATCCCAGCACGCCTCCCGGCGGAGACAGACCTAATCCCTGAGTATGATATTAATAAGCGAGTCATAGACTTGCAGCCCGTCGTTGTAGGATATGAAGCCCAGCTTCCTGAATTTGTTCATCAAGAAATTTACACGTTCGCGCGTTACCCCGATTATTTTCGCCAGGGTGTCCTGATTTATGTTCAGAACCATCTCAGCAGGTTTTGATTCCCTGGCATAGTTTGCCAGCAGCAAAAGAGCCCGGGCCAAGCGCTTCTCACCGGTGCTGAAATACTGATCGATTAAGTCCTCTTCGATCCGGCGGTTGCGCGAAAGCAGATACATGATGAAATGGTTGGCGAGTGTATGGTCCTTTTCGAGAGCGCTCAGCAACTGACGCTTTTGAATTTTCAGTATGGTGCTGGGGGCCATTGCTATCGCCGACGCCAGATGTACTTTTTGATCTGTCAGGTATATCTCAGCGATGAAGTCGCCGGGACCCAGCATCGCAACGATCGCTTCCTTACCCTGCCTGGAAGTCACTACAAGCTTCACCTTACCCTTTTCAATGTAAAAGACGGCATCGCACAAGTCACCCTGTGAGAAGATTCTCTGATTCGCCTGGTACTGCAAGACACGTCTATTCAACCTATTTCTCGCAAGAAATACGTGGGCGTCAAAAGCGCCGGCCTTCATTTGCGTGCCGGTCTCTCGAACCCACTCGTTGCGTTGATTGATGCGGGTGGGTACAAGCTTCGGCGTGTGAAACTTTGTTATTTCCGCCATCGATCCTCCTTGCATGACTAAGCTCGCATCCGAATGGCCATCCTGGGGATGATTTTTGTCAAGAGACATAGCGGCTTAATTCACCAACGAAGGGCCTCCAATTGCGAGATTTGTGACTAAATTGGCCTCATTCTCAACGCCGAAGTCAAATCCCCGCCTTGGTGCGGCTCCGAGTGTCAATCCGATATTTCGGAGGCGCTACGACATATCGTGCAGAGCCTGTCGGTTGGTTCGAACGCACTGTGTCCTAATCTATTGAGAAAAGACAGCTTCTCCGGAGGAGGCCTTGACTTTGACTTGGTACGTGTCTTGCTGTTCCCCCACCAAAGAAAAGGTGGCGGCTCCGGTTGAACGATCACCAGTTACACCGCAGACGCGAGGGCCAATATGGACGCAATGTCGTGCAGCTTGAAAACAGAACATGATGGGGAACATTTCATGCCGCGCATACTGACTCTCGCATCGTGGTGCCAACCTCTGTTCCTAAGTCTCCAAACCCCCCATACTAGACCGGGTACAGCCGCCACCATCCCACCGCCGACCCTTCGGCACTCAAAGGAATGTAGCAGGAAGGGGGATCGCTTGTTGCCCTCACACCATGAGGCGGAAGATTGTGAGTTTCAGCTGGAGGCGCTGGCTCGAGCTGCAATCGCATTTCGATTGGATTATTGCCAGCCGATCACCGTTTGGCGCCCGAGAGACCAGGCCTTCAGGTGAGTTTCCTGCCCGACGGTCAGTTAAAAGATACCGCTCCAATGATCGAAAATCGGAACCGCAAATCACGGCTTGGAGATCGAAGACACAAAAACATCTTCTGGCAGGAAAAGTGTGCTGTGATTGCAATGGCCGTGCTCGCTCCCATCGCGATCGCATCAACGGTTGCAAATACGCAGGTGGCATTGCCTTCCGGACTCGATTCGCCAGATCAAGGGGTGGTCTGTAATCTGCAACGCGCCGTGTGTTACGACCGGTCCGGCCCCAGCATAGCCTTGACAGAGGGATTTGTTGGCCACGCCGCTGCCAAAGGGCTGGCTACAATCTTGGCGAGTTCGGGAACCGGAAATGGCCAGGAAATGACATTTTCGCCCGTGGATGGCGTCGAGTGTGTGCGTGAAACAGGGCCATGTACGTCTGACGGCACGTCGCAGTTTCTGCTGACGGCAATTCTCTACGTGCCCGCGTCTCGTCCTGCTGGACAGACTGTGCAGTTGCGGATGATTATGTATGGGGAGTGGCAATGGCAACGCACGAGCTATAGCCACGGCACTGAATCTCGACCCGACCACTCTGAGCATTACACTCTTCGCTTCGAGCCAGATGGAGTGCTGAGCGCCAAAGTCGACTGCAATACGGCTGGTGGGATGTATCGGTTCACTGGGAATCAGATCACCATCAAACTTATCAATTCCACTTTGATGAGTTGCGAACTAGGGTCTTTGGAGCAAGTGTTTCAACAGAACCTTGGAGCAGCCGTCGGCTATTTCATGAAACAGGGCCAGCTGTTTCTCGACTTGAGCAACGGGGCCGGCACAATGGCGTTCGATCGCCCGGCGCCAACTCCAACGCCTGAACCCTAAGACGCCGGGCCAACAGCGAAGGCTTAGATTGCGAAGCTTGAACGCGATTTACACATGTACACACATGAAACGCTATTTCGCCGCCGCTAGAGTAGCGATCTTCTTAGCGGCCTTGGTATTGCCACCGAAGCAGTCAGCTGTCCGCAAGCACTCCCAATATGTCTCTGCCGATATCGCAACTGCAAGCGATATCCAATACCCAGTGAATACGATGTCCGTGGGCGCTGTCTCGCTTCTACTGAATCTCGACACCAGCGCTCGCATCCAAAATGTCCAAGTCTTACGCGATTTTCCATCGCTAACAAGCACTGTACAAGCAGCAGTTCAAGGCTGGACTTTCAAGCCTGCTACTCTAAACGGCCACGCAGTCTCTTCCAGCATTTCTGTGACAGTCATCTTCAACATTTTCAACCCAGGGGGCGGCGCGGCATCCCGGGCTTTGGCCCTCGCACCTGCTCAGTCGATTCCTCCGGATGCGCTGGAATTCGCACCGCCCCAAATCGTTGCGGCGTCGTTCGCCAACTATCCGGCGAATAGCGTGGCCCAGGGAAGCGTGGTTCTCGACGTAACCGTGAGCGAGGAAAGCCAACCGAAAACAATTCGTGTGCTTCGTGGCATCCAGACTCTCGCGTCACAGGCGGTTAGCGCTGTCAAGGCTTGGGGATTTAATGCAGGAACGCTTCACGGAAAACCCATTACCTCGCAAATTGTCATTGCCTTCGTCTTCCAACGCAATATGAGTTGAGCGCAGCAAGAATTGACCATGGCGCGAATACTTCGTGCCTCATAGGTCTGCAAGCTTCAGGATCGTCTCAAAACTCCCGCGCGATTCCATTGTCTCATCAGCGCAAATGGGACAGATAGCTAATCCGATTACATCAACTGAATAAATAGAAATGAATGCGCCACATTTCCGGCAAAACCATAGCGTGGGATTCATTTTCAGTTTCTCGGTTGGGTGTTCTATTCCGATCTTGGTCATAGAAGGCCCCTTCCTTGATATCGAGGCAACCGCGCTACAGTTCCGTCGTTTTCCGCCTGCAGCGAGACGGCTCACGACTTGATCGTTGGACCCCTTAGTTAGGGGATTTTTATAGGTCGCCACCCATTGCTGTCTATCGACACCGGGGAAAGATATGCTGCGCAGGATCTGCAAAGAGACTGTCAAAAGTATCAGTCTCAACAACCGCAGCATTTGGAGGTGTATTGCAGATTTAGGTACACTTTTGCTCAAGACACCGTGGCAAGTTCAGTGCCACTTCTGGAATTCCTGACCTGCAGGGAAGGTTCCTTTCCGCTGGGGGAACGTCTCAACTTCCTCGCCGGCGCTCAGGGTTTTCAACCTCACGACGAAGCACTCGACGAGACAGCACCGAAGCCTGTCAATGTTAACAGTTCTTGAAAATAAATTCGTAAATTAGGATGCACTGCTGTAGGTCAAAGAGGTGGGAGTTTCCCCTAGGAGGGCCAGATGTCCCAAGCCAATGCAATTCCGGCAGTGAAAGAACTCCGAACGAATGTCACTCTCTGGAAATGTGCAAACTGTGGCTCCTTTATTACGATCGAAGCATTTGAACCCGTACACTTTATTGTCTGTCCCGCCTGTAAAAACGCGCCGGTCGACCTCTGCGCAGAGAAGAAGGACCTCTTAAACTTCCCTTCGGTAGATGACACGTGTAGTGACTATTACCCGGACGATTGGTGAACGGGACGGCCTGAATTCGGCGGAGCTGTTTCCTCCCTGGCCTCGCCTAGAAGTGCACAACCAGGATGCAACTTCCGATCGGCATGGAAGATTTCGGACTTTGCGTTCATGGGCGATTTCTAATGCTTTTGACTTCGCAGGACTTGTTGCGTAATCCTCGTCCGTCCTCGGCCCTCGTGGAAATTCGGGCTTCAACAGAATGGGATAAGTCCATCATGTGACCTTTGCAGTTGTGAGGTGCGCGAGGAATGCCGATTCCTGTGCGGAAGGCTTGAGACCTCATGCGTTGCACGGCATCGTCAAACCTTCATCGCCACTAACACTGACACTTTTGACAGTGTTTCATAACCCCAGCACAGCATAGCTTGCCTAGTGGCTGGCGAAACCACGCAGGCCAAGCAGCAAATTGGAATGCTGTTGGAGAAAAAACCATGGGCTGGAGCGCTCATCTTGCAATAATCGCATTATTCGTAGTTTCCTGGGTCCCTACGGCTTCCGGCCAACTTACATCTTGGGAAAGCGACAACAAGGCCGGCTGTCAAGCATTTGCGGAAGGCCGCTACCTTGAAGCGGAGAAATATTTTCTCGCGGAAATGAACACTGCGGAAAAAGCAGGCAATGACGAACTTTTAATCACTGGGCTCAACAATCTTGCCAGCGTCTATAAGCAGCAAGGAAAGTACGCAGACGCCGAACCACTCTATCTAAGAGCCTTGTCAATTATCAAGAAAATCTCTGCTTGGGAAGACGCTGAGGTGGCTTCCCTCATGGGCAACTTGGGGGCCCTATACACCGATGAAGGAAGATTCTCAGAAGCTGAACCCCTCTTGACCCATTCTTTGGAGATTCTGGAGAAGACTGGCGCACACGAAGATGCGCACTATACCTCATTGCTGAGTAGCTTGGCGACGGTCTACTTTAACCAAGGCAAGCTTTCAGAGGCTGAGCACGTCTATCAGCAGGCGTTGGCAATCCAAGAAAAATCGATTGGATCAGGAAGCCCGGAATTGGCCAATCTACTCAACAGCGCGGCAAACCTCTATGTGTCGGAAGGTCAATTCTCAAAGGCCGAGCTTATGTTTCAGCGCGCATTGGCAATCCAGGAAAAGACGTTAGGACCCGATCATCCGGACGTGGCAGCCACACTGAATTCCATGGCGGTGCTTTACTATTTGAAAGGCAAGTACCCAATGGCCGAAACCCAATTCCTGCGCGCCCTAAAAATCCGAGAGAAAGCCCTTGGACCAGATCACCCGGCGGTGGCCTCAACCCTCAGCAGTCTCAGCAATGTCTATGCAGAGCGGCGCAAGTACGCGGAAGCCGAGGAGCTTCTCCAGCAAGCCATTCAAGTCTCTACGAAATCACTCGGTCCGGAACACCCGAACACAGCGCGAATGTGGTTCTATTTGGGGACTATGTACTATAAAGAAGGCAGACTCGCCGAGGCGAGGCCGGTGCTGGAAAGGTCGCTCGCAAGCTTGCAATCAAGCCTGGGAGCGAGCCATCCCGAAGTCGCCAAAGTGCATTCAATACTGGGTGGACTTTATTTGTCGCTTGGCATGTACAGCGAGGCCGAATCCTCATGCCTGCAAGCTCTGGACGTTCTCGACAATCCAGCGTCGCGCGACTACCCGTTCTTGATCGCCACCTTAAATATTTATGTGCATTTGCTGCTGAAGACCGGCCGAAAGGCCCAGGCAGAGCCATTAGAAACAAGGGCGATGGTATATAGCGCTAGATTCAAAGAAATAAATAATACGAGATGAGTCTCTCGATCCTGCGATCGCTAAGCTCTTGAACCTAGCACCACGATTCTGGACAAGATTTGTCAAGGCGGGGGGACTGCTTCTCTTGCATTAGGGAAATCGGAATAATCTCAGCAGGTTTCGTCGGGGTGTTGTCAGGTCCAGGCAGTTTTGACGTATCACCCTTAGTGTGCTAGCCTTTCGACCAGTTGGGCGGGTTACACCACCAAAATGGTCGGAAATTGGTTCGATTTGTGTTTGGGTCTCCGGAAGCCGTCGATTTCCCTCTCGATCTTTTTGTGTCTTGCGGCGCTCGCACTTCCCCGCTCTTCGAAGTCCCAGGCCGAGGGCCCTTTAAAAGTCCCAGCGCATAGTGCAGCCTCGAAGCCATCCGCGACCGCGGCTCCATCGAAATCCTTGAAGGTCAATGTGAATGTGGTCCTTGTACCGGTCGTGGTGACCGATACCGCGAATCATCCAATTACAAATTTGGAAAAGGAAAATTTCGCGCTTTATGAAGACGGCGAGCAGCAGGAAATTCAATATTTTTCGACGGAGGACTCCCCGATTTCAGTGGGGCTACTTCTCGATGTCAGCAAAAGTATGACCGACAAGTTTGATGCTGAGCGCCAGGCGGTGTCAGAATTTTTCAAGAATGCGAATTCGCAGGACGACTATTTTGTGATTACCTTCTCCAGCCAGCCTCAAATGCTCACGGAAGCGACTCAATCCATTGGAACGATTCAGGCGCAACTTGGGAGGGAAATCCCAAACGGAAGTACCGCCATGCTGGACGCGATTTCAATGGCAATGACTCGGATGCGTTCAGCGAATTATAAACGACGGGCGCTCCTGATCGTGTCCGATGGTGGTGATAACAACAGCCATCACAAGTATAGAGAAATCAAAAGGTTGGTGCGCGACTCGGACGTGCAAGTTTACGCGATCGGGCTTTTCGATACCGCTGTCTTCAAGACAATTGAAGAGTTTATGGGCAAGAAATGGCTCAGCGAGATCACCGATGCCAGTGGTGGCCGCACAGTCACTGTAGACAACGTTGCAAAGATGGGCGAAGCCGCTGCCACGATCAGCCATGAATTGCGAAACGAGTATTTGCTCGGATATCGACCGAGCCACTCTGCCTCTGACGGGAAGAGGCGCCAGATAAAGGTTCGAGTGATCGACTCATCAGCAAAAGTCGAGCAATTGCAAGCCAACTATAGAAGAGGCTACGTCATCCCCAAGGAAGAATAAACTGCCCTCCTTGATTTATTCCGCATCGTTTTCTCAACAAATCCTAGACCATGGTTACGCCCCACCTTCAAATAGTAAGCGTTGAATAAACTTCCGAAGCAAATCATCGATAATTCCCAGTTTCTTGTGGTTCGCGGGCCAGCGGCGTTACAACCGTCAACGTACAGACCCAGCCCCGTAGCGAAGGACTGAAATTGTACCCTTCGAAGTCTTCCATCTATCAATGAACAGGCCCAAAGTTCCCTCTCGAACACGGGTCTGAAACCGTGCTCTGGGCACCTTCTCCCACGCACTGTCATTTTTGCCAGTTCACGACAGGTCGCACCTTTCCTATGCTCCGGTGTGCGAAGCCCCGGAGGGTCCGGATTGCGATGATCCTAGATAAAGAATTTGAGGGCGTGGCAAATTGCTTGGTGATTGCGTTTGTCCAGTGTGAACAAGGGCGGACGCAGAGAGACAGCGCTGGGTCACCGAGATTGTAGATGGCGGTGGGCTTTGTGGGGTTAACTTGAAAATTATATGGAGGAAACAATGAGAATCAGATTTGGACTGCTAGTCGGAATTGCGTTGTTGATGGGAAGTCAAGCATTCGCTCAAGAGTACTCGAAATGGGAAGTTCCCGTAGACTATACGTTTGCTCGCGGGAACCCAGCCAACGTGGGAAAACCTTTCTCGCTGAACGGAGGCGGGGGTGGCCTCGTCTACAACTTTGACCAGTACTTCGGGATCAAAATGGACCTGCAGGGCTACGGGTCCACCACCAGAACAGCAACCGATTTCCTCATAGTAAATCCACTCAGTAACACGACAGTTTCCTCCGCTACGTTTCAAGCCAACCTGTTCACGTACATGTTTGGCCCGCAGATCAGGGTCCCGATGCATACTTTCAAGCCGTTCGCCGAATTGCTTTTTGGTGGAGCGCACTCGAACACCTACTCGAACCTATACAAGGCGTCGGGAGCCTGCTGCGTCGCCCCGAATAACAATGCATTTGCCATGGCGGTTGGCGGCGGATTCGACATTCGCGTGAACAAGACGATTTCTATCCGTCCGTTCCAGATGGACTACTTGCTTACGCGTTTTGGCACCTCTTTCATTCCGGGAGGCTACCACAATCAAAATAACTTCCGGTATCTGGCCGGGGTTAATTTCACCTTCGGCGAGTAACGGCTTGTGGGATTCAAGGGGGGACTGTGGTCAGGGCATTTGCCCTGGCCACAGTCCCCACTGGTTTGTTGATCATTCGTCGGGCACGCTACCAGCCCGAATTACGTGCGGCAAGTTATTCGTTATGATGTGACACGTCCTGATTCCACCCGCCTTCGGCACATTCTACGTACTCGGTATCGCTTCAAACAAACAGCCACCGGATGTATGGGCGCAGCCGGGCTCCACGGATCCAAAGCTCAGCAGCACCTTGAAAGCCATCCTATTTCTTGACTTTGCGAATGGGCTCCTGTCGCGCTGCCAGTAACAGGCGGCTAGAGTGTTCCGGTCGCCTGTAACTTTTGACAGTTCCGGACACGGTAACACCCGGATACTCTGCAAATGAACGGTCGCCCCAGGCGATCCGAAGAAGGAGTGCTACAAATGAGTGATCTAATTCAATACATGAAGAAATTCTCCATGGCTCTGGCGACAGCCATATTGATTTCTTCAGTTGCTTACGCGCAGGAACCAAAACCGGGAAAACTAAAAGTGAGTGTATCGCCTCCGCAGGCCTATACCTTCGTGGATGACAATGCGATAGGTCCAAGCAACAGGTCTGTAAAACTCAGTGAAGGAAAACACAGCCTCATTGTGGTGAATTACGGATACAAGCCTTTTCGGCAGGATGTTTCGATTGAGTCAGGTAAGACGACAGACGTCACAGCGAAGCTAGAACCAGAGGGTGACAAGGTCTCCGGTCCGTGGGGACGCATCCAGCTCGAGGTGGGGACGCTGATTGCTGGTGATTACGCTGTTCTTCTAAACGGCAAGAAACCGGATTATTTTGTGGGGCACCTGGACGAATTCAACCACGACATTGGGTGGAAGCAGGAGTTAATCGTTCCACCTGGAAGCCACGAAGTAACCGTAACGAGGAATGGAAAGGTCGTTTGGTCCGGGACCGTGCCGGTTGTTAGTAATCAGAGAGTAATCGTTTATATTAACAATGGAAGGCAGCGGACTACGGATTGGCCCCGCGGAGCGAAGCTCGCTGCGATGCCTCGCTTTCATGCTGGATATGCGAGCGCCTCCGTTGTGATAGCACCTGTGAGCGGGTCGATTAGCGCAACTCCCCCGGCGATCGATTGCAATCAGCAGAGCGAAGTGAAATGGGCATCCGTCGAAACAATCGATAGCGACATCAGTGGCATGAGTCCTGTGCCTGAGAGCGGCGAAAGACAGGTGTCGCCGAAGAAGACGACTACCTACGAGCTCACGGCCACTGGTCCAGGCGGTGTTGTCAAGACAAGTACGACGGTGAACGTGAACCCAACCGTGGTCGCCCAATTGGATGGTTCGCCTTCCGAAGTACACTATCGGCGAATCGGAGACAAAGTTATCACGCAAGAAAGCGCCACGTTGAATTGGTCAACATCAAATACCGATGCAGTCTCACTCGCCCCATTTGGATCGGTAGATCGCAATGGGACTCGCACTGTCCCGGTAACTCCAACTCAAACCACGGACGGCCCGGTCGATCAAACCTTCAATTACAGTTTACAAGCGACCAACGTGTGTGGCGGATCAGAAACAAAGACGGTCGCAGTTCACTTGACCGGTACTATTGAGCCGATTCCGACGGTTGTACTGAATAGCATCTACTTCCCCACGGACTATCCAGAGAAAGACGACCCGACTGTCGGGCTTCTGCTTAGCCAGAAAGATACCTTGACCACCACGGCGGCCGGGTTCACAAAGTATTTGGAGTACGATCCGGGAGCGACACTTTCGATCGTTGCCTATGCGGACGAGCGCGGTCCAAAGGACTATAACCAATCCTTGTCTGAACGGCGTGGACAAAGCGTCAAAGACTTTCTTGTCGCCAGCGGCGTTTCCGCGGACAAAGTAGAGATGTCAGCACGTGGTGAAGATCAACCCCTTGATGAAAACACAGTCAACCAGCTACAGGCGAGTGATCCAAACCCGCCGCCCGAATCCCGTTTGAAGAATGTAAAGGCCTCATGGCTTGCTTACAATCGGAGGGTTGATGTCGTTCTCAATCCCAAAAATGAGGAATCGGTGCGCTACTATCCTAATAATGCACCGGATGCGGACATTTTGTGGCAGAGATCAAAACCAGATCGCGCCGCACTTGATCAAGGTAAATAGTGCAACCACGGAATTCGGTTCGTCCGTGACTTAATTCGCCAAAGAAAAGGGGACCGCGAGGGGATCGTGGGTCCCCTTTCCAATATTCGGCTATATATCACCTTCAAGCGTTTCTTCCATCCCACAAGAGAATATCGGAGAAGCTCCGTCAAAGGATGCGAGTGGAAAGAGCCCCTGGCATTGGTCGGGGGAGGCAGTTCTGGACCGTTGAACTTCCAGCCACATAGGCGCTTGCAATGGATGGTGACCTGTCGCTTCAACACTGGAACACAGCACACTCTTGGCCCAGTTTCAGCGCGAGCGAATGCCTTCTGGAAACACTATCGCCCCAAGATTTGTGGGTTCAATGGAAAATGCCCGTCGCACATCTCGCTCAGCTTTCTG
>Ga0187817_10000833_pt1 | contig 14079 bp, 13 predicted proteins | sample NC_wetland_sal_i_17_FD_132431 | JGI IMG/M metagenome (GOLD analysis project Ga0187817, IMG submission 132431) | Wetland sediment microbial communities from Neuse River Estuary, North Carolina, USA - SO4_2 | ecosystem: Environmental > Aquatic > Freshwater > Wetlands > Sediment | place: USA...
CGCCGAGCTTGATACGGTCGCGCGCATCGATGCCGACCAGCGCGTTGTGCACGAAATTTAACCCTTCGCGCAGCGGCATGCCGAGATGATCGGCGAATTCGAGCGGCGCCGCACCCGTGCCGCCCTCCATGCCGTCGACCACGATGAAATCTGGATAGATCTCCGTCTCCAGCATCGCCTTGCATATCGCCAGGAATTCCCAAGGATGCCCGACGCAGAGCTTGAAACCGGCCGGTTTACCGCCGGAAAGCCGGCGCATCGTCGCAATGAACTGCATCATCTCGATCGGCGTCGAAAAGGCCGAGTGGTGCGACGGTGAAATGCAATCCACACCCACCGGCACGCCGCGCGACGCGGCGATCTCGGCGCTGACTTTCGCAGCCGGCAGAACGCCGCCGTGACCCGGTTTGGCGCCCTGGCTAAGCTTAAGCTCGACCATTTTGATCTGGTCGCTATCGGCGTTCGCCTCGAATTTCTCAGCGCAAAACGTGCCGTCCGCGTTGCGGCAGCTGAAATAGCCTGAGCCGATTTCCCAGATGATGTCGCCGCCGTTCTCGCGATGGTAGGCGCTGTGGCCGCCCTCCCCGGTATCGTGCGCGAAATTTCCCTTCTTCGCGCCGATATTGAGCGCGCGAATAGCGTTCGGACTCAAGGCGCCGAAACTCATCGCGGAAATATTGAATACCGAGGCCGAATAGGGCTTTGCGCAATCGGGACCGCCGATAAGAAGGCGGAATGGCTCTTTGACCGGAGGCCTTGGCGCGATCGAATGGTGCAGCCACTCGTAGCCGCTGGAATAAACTTCGTTTTGCGTTCCGAACGGACGCTTGTCGAGCGCCTGCTTGGCGCGCTGATAGACGAGCGCGCGCTTGTCCCGCGAAAATGGCGTTCCGTCCTTTTCGCTTTCGAGAAAATATTGACGGATCTCCGGGCGAATTTCCTCCAAGATGAAGCGGATATGCGCCGATAGCGGATAGTTGCGCAGCACGGCATGCCGCGTCTGCAACAAATCGGCCGTTCCGAGAACCGCCAGCGATCCGAACAAAATGAGTGGAACGATGACATAGATCGACGGCCACAGACAAAGCTCCAGCAGAAGCATGGCCGTGATCAGGAGCACCGCCGTGTAGACGGCAAAGCGCGGCTGGAATGGCAAAAGCAATGAACGCATAAAACCTCCCCGACGGCCACCTGTCGGTGGGGGGACCGAACGGCGCCGCGTTTTTTTGAATTCTAGAAAGAGAGTCTATTGGTTTAGTGACACCTTCGTGTCCCGATTCCGAGGCCGACTTAGCCTTCTTTCGGCTCGGCATCGAGCCGCGCGATCCAGCCTTCGAGACCGGCTTTGGCGGCGGGGTAACGCTGCAAGACCAGCGGATCGTGGCCCGGCACGACGTGACGTGGTGACGTCGCAAGCCTTTTTAAGGTTGCGTAACCTTCGACGACTTCTTCCAGATTATAGGTGGTCGGGTAGACGCGGCCACCGTCGATATGGGCGTAAAGATGCGTCGCGTCGGCGGCGAGCACCACGTAGCCGCAGCGGGTTTTCACCCGCACGCTTTGCAGGCCTTTTGAGTGGCCGCCGATATGATGCACGGTGACGCCCGGCGCAACCTCGCCTACCCCATCATGGAACACGGCGCGGCCCGAGAAGACCTTGCGCACCATGGCGATCACGTCCTCAACCTCGAACGGCGTCCGCAAGGCCCGGTGGCACATGCAGCGGCCGGTCCATTTCGCGGTCCTGCAAATGGTAGCGCGCCTGTGGAAACAGGTCGTAATTGCCGCAATGGTCGTAATGCAGGTGGCTGATGATGACGGTCTTGACCGTCTCCGGAGCGACGCCAAGCGCGGACAGCCCCTCGCGCACCGGTTTGATCATTTCGCGCTGGCGTTTCTTGCCCATCGCCTCGTCGAAACCGGTATCGACGATGATCGTGCCGGACGGCCCGACGATCGCCCAGACAAAAAAATCAAGCGGCTGCAAAACGTTGTGTGGATCATTGTCGATGAAATTCGCCGACGCATGGCGCGAATGGTGGCCGTAACGGATGGCGTAAACTTCGTGAATATCCTCGGCCATGACGCACACCTCAATCTTCCCGCAGGAAGACTACGCGAGGCGGCGCTGCCGTGAAAAGGCTGGCAGGACACCAGGACATCGGACACCAGGACACTGAACCCGCGAAAGTGCCCGGCCCGCTCTCTTTGGGCTTTGGCCTCAGGCGCCGTCATCCAACCGTCATGCGGGCTGAGGACACTTCAGGCTCGCGACCGCCTCTTAGGGACTTTTTGAGGACTAAGGAGAGATATGGCCGACATTGCCATGCCGGGATCGATCGAGCCGGCAGGACGACCGAACCTCGAAAGCGGATTTAATCCGCTGACGGCAATCATTTTTTGCCGGAGACATCGCCGCGGCGACGTTGTTCGTGGCCTACAGCATCTATAGCGATATCGATGCATCGGGTCAGAAGGTCTACAGCTATCTGCCGTTTATTCTTCTGTTCGTGGCTTTGCTGATCGCGCTCGGCTTCGAATTCGTCAATGGCTTTCACGACACGGCGAACGCGGTCGCCACCGTGATCTATACCCATGCGTTGCCGGCCAATTTCGCGGTCGTCTGGTCCGGCATGTTCAACCTCGCAGGCGTTCTGTTGTCCTCGGGGGCAGTCGCGTTCGGCATCGTTTCGCTTCTGCCGGTGGAATTGATCCTCCAAGTCGGAAGCAGTGCCGGCTTTGCCATGGTCTTCGCGCTCTTGATCGCGGCGATCATATGGAATCTCGGAACCTGGTATTTCGGCCTTCCGGCGTCGAGTTCCCATACGCTGATTGGATCGGTGATCGGAGTGGGCGTCACCAACGCGCTGCTGCACGGCCGCAGCGGCACGTCCGGCGTCGATTTCGATCAAGCCACGTCGATCGGCAAGGCGCTGCTGCTGTCTCCGATCTTCGGCTTCGTGCTGGCGGCCATCCTGATGGTGGTGGTGAAATTTCTCGTCCGCAACAAGGAGCTTTTTGCCGAACCGTCGGGCAAAGAGCCGCCGCCGCTGTGGATCCGCGGCATCCTGATCCTGACGTGCACGCTGGTCAGCTTCTTTCACGGCTCGAACGACGGGCAAAAAGGCATGGGCCTGATCATGCTGATCCTCATCGGCGTGGTGCCGACGGCCTACGCGCTCAATCATTCGATGCCGGCGAGCCAGATCGCGCAATTCGAAGCCAATTCGCAGGCCGCGAGCGCGGTGATCGCCGCCAAGGCGGCGGGCTATAACGTCCTTGGCGATCCGCGGCCGGCAGTCACCGCCTATGTCGCGCAGCGCCAAATCAACGAAGGGACTTTCCCGTCGCTGGCGGTGCTGGTGAACGAAATCTCAAAACAGGTCACGCAGTACGGTTCGCTCGCGAAACTGCCGACCGATACGGTCAGCAATACCCGCAACGACATGTATCTCGCCTCGGAAGCGATCCGTTTCCTCTCGAAGGACAAAGAAAGCGACCTCAGCGCGCAGGACATCGCCACGCCGGCGCCTATAAGAAGTCGCTCGACAGCGCGACCAAGTTCATTCCGGGTTGGGTCAAGATCGTGGTTGCGGTGGCGCTCGGGCTTGGCACGATGGTTGGCTGGAAGCGCATCGTGATCACCGTCGGAGAAAAGATCGGCAAGACGCACCTGACTTATGCGCAGGGCGCGTGTGCCGAGATCACGGCCGCCGCAACCATTGCCGCGGCTGACGGCTACGGCTTGCCGGTCTCGACCACGCACGTGCTGTCGTCCGGCATCGCCGGCACCATGGCGGCGAACGGCTCCGGGTTGCAATGGTCGACCATCCGCAACATCGTCATGGCCTGGGTCCTCACGCTGCCGGCGGCGATGGCGCTCGCGGGCACGCTGTATTTCATCTTCTCGCACCTGTTTTAACAGAGGCTCGCTCAATACAAGCGGGACGATAAAAATAAAAGACCCCGGCACAATTGCCGGGGTTTTCATTTTCACTCAACGCCACAAAAACGCACTACGCTACAAAAATTCTTACTTCTAAAACTCTTCGCGACGAAAATCTCGTTCACTACGATCTTCGTTACAACTGTCCGTACTTTCGCAACACCGCGCGGCACTGGTCGCCTACGCGCCAGCTATGGGCCGCGAGCGTCGCGCCGCAGCGCAACAGATTGTTCCATGTCATGCCGCCGGAACGGTCGCACCACCGCGCCGCGGCCGGCCGGCATGGCGCAAGCTCGGCAAGATCGACGGCCTTGGCGGGAGTGCCGGAAAGGGTAAGAAGCGGCCCAATCAATAGGCATGCGGCTACCACTGTCTTCATCCTCTGTAGTCCCTCATAGTTGAATGGAAAGAAGTTTGAATAACGGTTTAGTGACAAAAAGACCAGCAATTTTGTGCGTCGCACAAATGTCCGCTAAGTACTTGATCAGAAAATTAGATTGCTCGAACAATCGTATGGAATTTTTCGGCGCGCGCCGCGGTCATGCCGCTATTGCGAATGGCAAAACAAGGCGCTCCCGCGCGGCCTGACCGATCAGGCCGGCCGCGCTCTGCGGTGACGAATGCGTTATGTTCAGGCGGCGACGGCCAGATTGCCGAAGCGCTTGAGGTTCTCTTTCTGCTTGTCGTTGCGCGGCGGTAGCTTGAACAGCCGCGCCGCGGTGCCGCCGAGAATGTTGTGCTTGGCCTTTTCCGACAGGAACGGCAGATCCCAGATCGTCGACGGCAGATCGAAATCCCAGTGCGGATAATCCGACGAATAAAGGAGCTGCGTCTCCGCATTCATCATGCGGAAGGTGCACTCCATCGCGTTGTGATCCTGGATCTCCATCGGCTGCGAGGAATAATACATGTCGCGCATATAATCGGACGGTTTCTTTTTTAGAAGCGGCGCCTCCGACGGGCGGAGCATGTATTCGTGGTCGAGCCGCTGCATCAGGAACGGCACCCAAGCGATGCCCGATTCGATCCAGATCACCGGGAGCTTGGGAAAGCGTTCGCCCATGCCGTTGATCACCCAGTTCGTGCATTGCAGCACGTTGTACCAGGTGAAGCCGAGCGCATGCGCCGACAGGAAACGGTTGCAGCTCTTATAGATCGGCTCTCCCCAGTTCGGGCCGGAATGGAACGACAGCACGAGACCGCGCTCCTCGAGCGCGCGATAGAGCTTCATATAGGCGTTGTCGTAGACCGCCATGTGCGAGCGCACTGTCGTCACCATGAAGCCGCCGACATGCTTGCGGTCGCCGAACGTCTCGACATGGCGCAACGCCGCTTCCGGATCGGAAAACGGCAGGCACAGCATCGAATAGAAGCGGCCGCCACCTTCCGGCAAAACCTTTTCGGTGAGCCAGCGGTTATAGGCCCAGCACAGCTCGACCTCCATTTCCTTCTGCGGATGCATGCCGATATTGAGCATGCCGGTCGGGAACAGACAGGAATAGTCAACGCTCATCGCGTCCATCCAGCGATGGCCGAGTTGAATATCGCGTAGTGCGCCGGAGTCATCGGTCTTTTCCGTCGAGCGCATCGGGTAGCGCGTGACGCGTCCGCCCATGTCCTGATAGCCGATTTGGATCGGGGCGACGTTCGAGCGATTGCGCTTGCGGCCCGAGACGGTGAGCTGGCGCAACACGTCGTTTTCCATATACGGAAGGAATTCGTCGTAGTTTTCGTTTTCGTAATGATGGGCGTCGACGTCGACGATGAGCACCTCGTCGAAGCTGCGCGCATGCGCCTGCTTGCGCGCATGCGCCAGCAACCGGGTGGTGTTGAGCTCCTCGATCGTTACGCGGCGACCGCGATCGGCGATGAGATCCATGGGATGTCTCCTGGCGTTCTATTCTCTTTGTTCTTTCATTCGTCATTGCGAGCGTCGCGAAGCAATCTAGCCTTCTTCTCAATTTGAACCCTGGATTGCTTCGTCGCTTCGCTCCTCGCAATGACGCCGGCTTAGCGTCCTGTCCAGCTTTGCCACATGCCGAGTTCAAAGACCGCGAGATCGGCGGCACGCAGCAGTCCGCTCGCCGTCACCATGACGTCGGTTGCGGAAATCGAATGTCTCGGCACCGGCGTGAATTGCTCGCCCGCCTCGGTGCGCGCGCCGTAGACGCGACAGGCCGCAGCGATCAGCGCCTGCAGCGCCTCGGCAGTGACAAGGTCGAGCTTGCCGTCGGCGACGCCGCGCTCGAGCACGGCGGCGAGCCGTTTCGCGTCTGCCGACGCGCCATTGGCGGCCGCGGTGCGCGGCTTGCCGGCGGCAGACCGCACCGCGCTAACCGGCTTCCGTGCGGGCTTGCCGGCGCGTTTAACCATGGTCCCGTTGCTGCGCGCTGCGGTTTTAGCCACGCGCTTAGGCGACGACATAAAGGTCATCCCCTTTCTGCAGCGTCTTGTATTTCTTCAGCCGCATCTTGCGATTGGCCACGCATTCGCCGGTTTTCATGTCGTATTCCATGCCGTGCCAGGGACAGACGAAATGCATCTCGTCGGGGGAGAAATAAAGCCCCATCGAGGTCTTGTCCGGCCGCAGCCGCTCTTCGACCTTGGCGATCGTCAGCCCCTCGCAGGCGGGGCCGCCCTGATGCAGGCAGAAATTGCTGTAGGCGTAGAATTCACCCTCGTGCCGGAACACGCCGATCTCGTTATCGCCGGCAAAGACAATGCGGCGGTCGCCGTCTTTGAATTCGGAGAGCTTTGCGACGAATTTCTCGGCCATAGGCGTTAACCCTCGCGTTTCCTACTCCCGGCCCTTTTTGTATCGGGCTCCTGTTTGTTCTGGCTTTTCGGTGCGCTCAACTCACCGTTTCTCGGTCGAGTAAGGCGCGTAGCTTTGTGTACCACAAGCCGGCAATGCGCGCGACGGCGATTAAAGCAATGCCAGCCATGCTGTCGATTGCGCGTGCCTGTTATCGTCGCCCTGCGGGGGCCGCGAAGCCGCCCTCGAAGGGCGACGGCCCGGGCCGTTCATCCTTCAAGGCTCGCTTCGCTCGCACCTCAGGATAACGGTGTAGAGTAACGATTAAGCTTCGAGGACATCGCTAAACCATCCGGTTTTCGATCTCGCCGATCTTCTCGATCCAAAGTTTGACAACATCGCCGGCTTTGAGGAACTCGCCCCGCCCGGCGCCGACGCCGGCGGGCGTGCCGGTGAGGATGATGTCGCCTGGATGCAGCGTCATGCCGGCCGACAATTGTTCGATCTGCTCGGCGAGCGTGAAGATCATCTCGCTGGTATTGGAATCCTGCTTGAGCACGCCGTTGACCCACAATCTCAGCTTGAGCTTTTGCGGATCGCCGATATCGCTCGCCGGCACGATCCAGGGCCCGAGCGGGCACGAGCCATCGAAGGTCTTGTGCTTGGTCCAGTCCCACCGAAACGGCGAGGCCTCGGGCACATTTGCCCGGCGTCCCCGATCGCGCGCCGAGAGATCGTTGGCGATGGTGTAGCCGGCGACAAAACGGAGCGCTTTGTCCTGCGGCACGTTTTTCGCTTTACGTCCGATGACGGCCGCGAGTTCGACCTCCCAGTCCATTTGCTTGGAATAACCGGAAATCTTCACAGTTGCTCTTGGATCGGCGATGGCGCGCGGGGCTTTAAGAAAGTGCCACGCCTTCACGCCTTGGCCGTGCGGATCGGGCGGCGGCGGCCGGCCATCGCGCGCCGCCATTTCGGCAGCGTGGTCGGCATAGTTCGCCCCGGCGCAATAGATCGCGGAAGGAAATTGGACCGGCGCCAGCAATTTAGTCTTGGCGAGCGGCTGGCTTTTGGCACGGCTTTTCGCTGCGCTTTTGCCGGTGCGCGCCACGGCCTTTTGCAACGAAGCTTCGGCGAAGCGCCAATCGGCGAGGATGCCTATCACCGAGGCATAGGCGGCGTTGCCGATCAGCACTGCGGCGTCGAACACCCGATCCTCGACGACGAGCGCGGCGCGCGGCCCGTTCTTCGATCGATAGGTCGCTAGCTTGTAGCCAGCGTGTTGTTTCGAAGCCATCACCGCCTCTTCCTGGCAGAACGCGAAAATGCGACCAAACCGCGATCGTGACGGCTTGGCAAGTGTGCGTCATTCCGGAAGCCGCGAAGCGGTATTCTCCCTCTCCCCTTGCGGGAGAGGGAAGCGAGTGCGGCGCGCTAGCGGTGCACGAGCAGGGTGAGGGTTGGACCTAAGCGCCGACCGTCTTGAGTCCATCCTGCCACGGTGGTTGACTAAAAAGCAGCGGAAACACACGCGCAACTTGGAGAAGCGGCAATGGTCAAGGCCAGGCGCATCGGACACGCCACATTCGAAACGCCCGACATGGAGCGGATGATCGATTACTACACCGAGGTGATCGGGCTGGTTTTGGCCGGGCGCGAGAAGGACCGCGCCTTCCTCGCCAGCAAAGTCGGCCTGCTCGCGATTGCGATCAACAAGGGCGCCGCCGAGCGCTGCACCTCGCTCTCATTCGAAGTCGCGCCGGATTCGGATTTCGGCGCGCTCGCCCGCGCGCTCGACGACGAAGGGGTGAAAAGCGAGCTGCGCAACGACGCCATTCCCGGCATCGGGCCGATTCTCACCTTCAAGGACAACAAGGGCACGACCATCGCGCTGTTCAAGGAGTGGAGCTATCTCGGCAAGCATCTGCAGCATCATGGCGTTGGCGCGCTCAAACTCGGCCACGTCGCCTTCGTGGTCGAGAGCCCACAACAGACCGCGGCGTTCTACTCCAAGGTGCTCGGCTTCCGCGTTTCCGACTGGATCGACGATTTCTTCGTCTTCATGCGCTGCAATATTGACCATCACACCGTGAACTTCATCCGCGGCTCGAACGTCAAGCTGCATCACATGGCGTTCGAGCTGAAAGATTTCATTCACCTGCAGAATTCATGCGACTTGTTCGGGCAGATGGAGGTCCCGATCATCTGGGGACCGCTACGCCACGGGCCGGGGCACAATATCGCCACCTATCACCGCAATCCGGACGATCAGGTGATCGAATTGTTCTGCGAGCTCGATCAGATGGTCGACGAGGAACTCGGCTATTTCGAGCCGCGGCCCTGGCATGCGGACACCCCGCAGCGGCCGAAGACCTGGGCGGCCGGCGAGACCACTGTCTGGGGCCCGCCGCCGCTGCCGGATTTCAGTCGCGCAGAAGGTTCGGCGGGCGTCGCACGCAGCGGATGGCGCGCGGGCGGTCACGCTTGAGCCGGTGCGTCATGCCCGTGACGAGATGGGCATGACGATCAATGAGACGCTCGTTGCGTCGGCACTCGTCGGATCCGTCGGGGACACTAATTACGAGATAAAGAAATCCGGGCGCAGCGTCGCCGCCGGGACCGGATTTCAATCGGTCGGAGAGCAACGCCCGCGTCGCGCGCAGCGGATTGCACGCGGGTAGGCATGCCTAAATGAGTGCGTCACGGGATCGCTGGCTGCTTTCGCCGAGGGGGTCATCTACACGGCATGGCTGGCGGGTTGCAGTCCGGCAACGGCCCGCCGCCGTCAAAATCACCGTCATCTCCACCTCCGGAAACGGTTTGCACCTCGTCCAGCGTCAACTCTCTGATCGCGTCGATCGTCTTCGTTTGCTGAATATTCCACATATCCAAAAATCTCCTCCTGGTTGCGAATTTAGCATTGCGAAGGTGCATCACGTTGGCATGAACGAAAAGCTGCGAAGCACAGCGCACGGCATGAAATTATTTCATGCTTGGCGATGGCTGCTCAACGAGGCCATCGCCCGATTGCGTCAGCGCAAACGGACTAACGCACCCTCGCGCCGCTTCGCATCAATTCCTTTTGCTCGCCGTAGAGCCATTCCATGCCGCCCATGGCGTCTTCGGGCGTGCGCGCGCCGAGCATGATGTTGCGCAGCTCCTTGGCGACGCCGCCGGCGTGATAGAACTCGCCGTAGATGCGCGCCATGATCTGCACCCGGCCGGTGCGCAGATAGCGCGCTTGTTGATAGGCGCGGAATGCGGAAGGGTAATCGCCGTCGGCCTCCACCGCTTTGCCGGCCAGGCAAACCGCGTCCTCGATCGACATGCAAGCGCCTTGTGCGAGATATTGCAGCATCGGATGCGCGGCATCGCCGAGAAGCGTGATGCGGCCGCGGCTCCATTCCTTGATCGGCGGCCGGTCGCATAGAACCCACATGCGCCAGCTTTCGATCTTGCTCAGCAGCGCACACACCGGTGCGCAGGTCCCGGCGAAACGCTCGTGCAGCTCGGCCGGATCGCCGTAAGAGTCCCAGCCCTCTTCGTAGCGGTTGGAATGAAACACGGCGACGAGGTTGTATAGCTCGCCGGTCCGCAACGGATAAAGCACGAAATGCACTTTCTCGCCGGCCCAGAACCCCATGTTCCACCAGCGATACTGTTCCGGAATCTCGGCGGCCGGCAGCACCGCGCGATAGGTGATATGGCCGGCCGGCTTCGGCTTGCCGTCGCCGACCACGATTTGGCGGATGGTCGACCATAGTCCGTCGGCGCCGATCAAGGCGGCGCCGCGATAGTGCTTGCCGTTTGCGGTTTTCGCCGTGACCCCGCCGTTTAACTCATCGACCGCGACGATCTTTTGCGCGGCATCGAGCTTGATGAGGTTGGAGTTACGGCAGTGCTCGAGAAGCACGTTATGCAAATCGGCGCGATGGATGAGCGCATAGGGATGATGAAATTTCTTGCGAAACAGGTCGCCAAGCGGAATGCGCGTGACTTCCTCGCCGGTGATGGAATCGAGCATCACCAGATTTTCCGGAAATACCGCAAGTGCGTTGATCGGCTCAACGAGACCGAGCGCTTCCAGCATCCAAAACGCGTTCGGGCCGAGCTGGATGCCGGCGCCGATCTCCTTGAAGGCGGCGGCTTGCTCGATCACTTGCGAGGCGATGCCCTGGCGCGCCAGCGCCAGCGCGGCGGTCAGCCCGCCGATGCCGCCGCCGACAATGAGGACTTGCTCGTCTTTCCAGGAACCCATCGCCGCTGCTCCGCTCGCGAACTTATCCGTTCCGGGATGGGGGCGCACCACTTCTTCCCTCCCCCCGCTTGCGGTGGGGAGGGGTCGGGGGTGGGGGGCTTTGGCGCGATTTAAGCGTCGCGCAAATCAGGCTCAGCACTCCTTCGATGTTTTGGCGCACGTCGTTATTCCAGAACCGCAGCACTTGGTAGCCGTTCCGACTCAGAAATGCGTCGCGCTCGAGGTCATGCTTGAACTGCGTGGCTTGACCGTGCTGGTCGCCATCGATCTCGATCACCAGCTTTGCGAGTGACAAGCAAAGTCCGCGAAGTACGGTCCAAATTGTTGCCTGACGCCTAAAATGCGAACCCTTTGGAGTAAGTTCGCGCAAACGCCGCCACAATTTTCGCTCTGGCGCGGTCATGACGCGACGTAGTTGACGAGCGCGCGATACTCTCATGTCTTTGCCGCTAACAGTTCGCAATAGTCCCCCTGACCCCTCCCCACCACTTTGTGGGGGAAAGGAAAACACCGTGGCACGACATTTTTCGTGCAAACTCGATCGTTAGCTAGCTCCGCAATGCCGCAAGCACGCGCTCCGGCGTGATCGGCATTTGCGTGATCGGCGTCGCGCCAAGCGGGCGCAGCGCATCGTTAACGGCGTTCATCACGCAGGCGGGGGCGCCGGCGGTGCCCGCTTCGCCCGCGCCCTTGGCGCCGAGCTCAGAATCCGCCGTCGGCGTAACCACATGCCCGATCTCGATATCCGGCATCTCGCCCGCCATCGGCACGAGATAATCCATCATATTGCCGTTGAGCATTTGCCCATCCTGGTCGTACAGGCAATGCTCGAACAAGGCGGCGCCGATGCCCTGCACGATGCCGCCGCGGATCTGTTCGTCGACGAGCTGCGGATTGATCACGGTGCCGCAATCCTCCACGCACCAATGCTTGAGGAGGCGCACCGCGCCGATCCTGATATCGACCTCGAGACAGGAGGCTTGCACGCCGTTGGTGAAGGCGAACGGCCAGCCGCGCGGCACGTAGTGGCGCGTCACCAGGAACTCCGCCTGGAAGCCGGGCGGCAGCGTGTCGGGACGGAAATAGACGATGCGGGCGACTTCATCGAGGCCTATGCGCTCGCGGCCGCTGTCGGCATCGACGACGATGCCGTTGCGGATATCGAGCGCTTGCGGATCGGCTTGGAGGATCGAGGCGGCGGCGGCGAGCACGTTGGCGCGCAGCGCCTTGCCGGCCTGCCAGGCAGCTTCGCCGCCGATGCCCGCGGCGCGTGACGCCCAAGTGCCGCCGCCATAGGGCACGTTGTCGGTGTCGCCGGTGACGACGCGCACGCGCTCGATCGGCACGCCGAACGAAGTGGCGACGCATTGCGCCAAAACCGACTCGGCGCCCTGTCCCTGCTCGGTCACGCCGGAGTGGCAGAACACGGCGCCGGTGGCGTCGAGCCGGAGCGTGGCGCCGTCCTGCGATGAAATGCGCGCGCCGCCGACGCCGTAGAACGCAGCCGACGGATTGGTGACCTCGATGAAGGACGCAAGCCCGATGCCGCGATGCACGCCCTGTTCGCGCAATTTCGCCTGCTCGGAGCGCAGCGCGGCGTAATCCATCATCCGCAAAATCTTGTCGAGCGAAGCGTGATGCGACAGGCCTTCCAACTTGAGTCCCGCGGCGCTCGTCGCCGGATATTTGTCGTCGGGGAAAAGATTGCGCCGTCTGATCTCAACGGCGTCCATGCCGATCCTTGCAGCCGCCAGCTCGACCAAGCCTTCCGTCACCGCGGTCGCGATCGGATGACCGACCGCGCGGTACTGGCACATCACGTTCTTGTTCTGAAAGACAACGCGCGCGCGGGCGCGATAGTTCGGGCACGTATACGGCCCGCCGACCAGATTGACGACCTGGTTGGCTTCGATGCCGCTCGTGCGCGGATAGACCGAATAAGGCCCGATCCCGGTCAGGTCGTCGATTTCAAAAGCGGTGATCGCGCCGTCCTGCTTGACGCCGATCTTGGCCTTGACGCGGTGATCGCGCGCATGGATGTCGGTGACGAAGCTTTCCAGCCGATCGGCGACGAACTTGACCGGACGCTTGAGCAATTTGGAAAGCGCCGCAGTCGCCATCTCGTCCGCATAGATGTGCACCTTGACGCCGAACGAGCCGCCGACGTCCTTGGTCAAGACGCGGACCTGATGCTCTTCGAGGCCGAGATGCTTGGCGAAGAGATTTTGCGTCATGTGCGGCGCTTGCGTCCCCTGATAGACGGTCAGCCGCGCTTCGCCCGGATTCCAGTCGGCGACGATGGCGCGCGGCTCGTTGGTGACGCCGGTATGCCGGCCGAACAGGAACGTCGCTTCGATGACGGCGTCGGCGCCCGCGAAGCCCTTGTCGGCGTCGCCGGCGTTGAGCACGCGCTCGAAGGTCAGGTTGTCGCCGAGCTGCGGATGAATGACCGGCGTCGCGGCGTCCAGCGCCGTTTCCGGATCGGTAACGCCGGCGAGCACATCGTAGTCGACGGTGACAAGCGCGCAGGCGTCCTCGGCCTCGGCGCGGCTATGCGCCACCACCGCGCAAACGGCCTCGCCCTGCCAGCATGCGCGTTCGACGGCAATTGCGTGTTGCGGCGCCGATTTTATGCCCTTGAGATGCGTGAGTACGCCGACCCACGGCGTGATGACTCGCGCAAGCTCAGCGCCGGTGACGACCGCGACTACGCCGCGCGCCTTGCGCGCTTCCGCCGTGTCGATGTTGGCGATTCGCGCATGCGCGTGCGGGGATCGCACGAAAGCGACATGAACCATGCGCGGCAACACGACGTCGGTGACATATTGGCCGCGCCCTTGCGTCAGTCGCGCCAGATTGGGCCGCGGCACCGAGCGGCCGATATAGGAATTCGGCCGATCGAGCGCGGTGAGAGCGGATGGCTGGTCATCGGCGATTTTCATTTGCGGCCGCTGCAGTTTCATTCCGGGACCAAGCGAAGCGAGGGACCCGGCATCCATATTCACGAAACTGAGTTTATGGAGTCTGGGCTCGCAGGCCAACCGACCCGTGCCGCGGAATGACCACTACAAAAACCGCGTCGGCCACATCAGCGTGCGCCACATATGGGCCGACGGCGAA
>Ga0187817_10000835_pt1 | contig 14067 bp, 9 predicted proteins | sample NC_wetland_sal_i_17_FD_132431 | JGI IMG/M metagenome (GOLD analysis project Ga0187817, IMG submission 132431) | Wetland sediment microbial communities from Neuse River Estuary, North Carolina, USA - SO4_2 | ecosystem: Environmental > Aquatic > Freshwater > Wetlands > Sediment | place: USA: North...
CGGCGCAAACCGTGACCCTGACCAACACCGGCACAGGTACGCTGAACCTCTCAACGATCTCTTCGAGTGGAGACTTTGCTCAGACCAACACCTGCGGCACGAGTCTGGCGACCGGGGCAAGTTGTTCGATCAGCGTGATGTTTAAGCCGACTCAGACAGGTACTCGCACAGGCTCTGTGTCCGTCACCGTCAATGCAAAGGGCAGTCCGCAGAGTATCAGCCTGACGGGCACCGGGACGGCGCCGGCAGTGAGCCTGGTGCCCACCTCATTGTCCTTTGGCAATCAGAATGTGGGGACAAGCAGCGCGGCGCAAACCGTGACCCTGACCAACACCGGGACTGGAGCGCTGGCAATTTCTTCCATCAAAATCAACGGCGCGAACCCTGGCGACTTTTCGCAAACGGACACCTGTAGCACGAGCTTGGCAGCGGGAGCGAGTTGTTCTATCAACGTGACGTTTACCCCGACCAAGAAAGGTGCTCGCAGCGGGACGCTGTCTATCACAGACAGTGCAGCGGGCAGTCCGCAGACGGTCTCCCTGGCCGGAACAGGAACGTGAGGTTGAAGGTGTCCTGGGGGCGATACGGTCCGGTTCCCGTTGGCGATTTGGACTTGCCTACCGCCGGCAAAGCCCATGAAAAAGAATGGCTCCTCAGGTAGGACTCGAACCTACAACCCTCCGGTTAACAGCCGGATGCTCTGCCATTGAGCTACTGAGGAGTGTCGCTGGTGCGGCTGGGCAGCCGCGCTTCAACTCAGTCATCATATCATCTTGGGTTTCGGTGTGAAAACGACGCCACAACCATCGAAGCCAAGGCCGGGCACGGCGCCGGCAAGCCGGTGACCAATCAGATCGAAGAAGGCACCGATGTTTATTCGTTATTCTGCCAGTTGGGGTGAAAGAGTGGGGCGCGGGAACGAACCAACGGTCACCTCACTGCAGCCCGCACTCACTTGTGGCAATTGGCAATAATGTCGTTTGCGATCGTGGTAGCGCCATCCAGCACATTCGGGAGCATGTGCGGGGCATCAGCCACGCAAGCGTACGCACCCGTACCCGGCCCGTTTTTGGCGGTGATCTGGGTTAGCCACTCCTGCGCGAGTGCGACTCCCGTTGTGGTGTCCTGCCCACCGAACAGGAAGTGGACGTACGTGTTGGGATAGCTGAGCACGGGACTCGATCCCATGATGCTGTCGTTCAGGAATGTCTGGGTATCGGGACTGGTGTGAGTAGTCTCTGCACTGGAACACTCGTTGCCCAGCGGATTGTAGGCGGGATCAATGAACATCTGAGCATCGCCAGCAAAGCATTCGGCAATCGGCGCCGACACACAAGGCGTTTGCACTGCGGGAGAATTGCACAAACAGCCTTTATCAATGCGGGTATAAGGTGGACCGGAGGTTTCTTCCAGCATGTCGAACATGGAGTCCTCGCCAAAGTGGGCCACAGCGTAGGCTGCAGCACCTGCGCCTCCGCTGTTTCCGGTGGCACAGAATGCACTGTTGGCGGGAGTAACCGTGGCGGTGTCATGCAGGTATTTCGCCACCGTCGCCCAGCGACACGCCAGGTGGAGTGGACCGCCCGGGCCAGTCAGCCAACCGGCAAACGTGCCACCTTGCGGAAAGCCTGTCGGAGTCTCCCAGAAGTTGAGCTGCGCCGTCGTAAAGCCCGCGCTTTGCAACATCTGAATTGCGGTTGTGCCGTACGTGAACTGTTGGTCATACCAGTCCGGGCCCCCGCCTCCTCCCGTGGTGAAAAGAACGGTGCCTTTCGATGTGCCGGAAGGAAAATTCACCTTGATGCCCAGGGCTTCATCGGCTACATCGGGACAGGCAACGGTAATGTCGAAGCAGGTGCCGTTAGGCACGCCCTTATCGGCGCCATTCTCGCTGGCGCAGCTCACCGGGGTTGCGGTGGTCACGCTGCCTAAAGCCAGTGCTCCAGAAGATGGCGGAGTCACGGGAGGCGTCGTGCCCGATGACATGGCTCCGCCTCCGCAACCGGTCGCGACAATCAGCAACAGTACAGCCGTCAAACCAAGGCCGATGAGAGTACGCCGTGCGGAGATAGTCATGCAATTGCCTCCATTGACGGGTTCCGAACCAGAAATTCGGTTCGGGACCCAAATTCGCTTTATGAGGGCCTCTGCAACTGCTTCGGCCCTGAGAACGTGATGCTGAGGAAGAATGCCTTTCGTGGCAGTCCCGGCCAGGCTCGGGGGAATCCTGTGGTTCAGCTAACCCCAGAGCAGAACAAAAGTTTCCCTCCGCCGCCTTAGATTCGCAATTGTTTCTACGGTCTTCCCGCCGATGCCTTGGAAATGAGTGGCATTGTGTTCTCGTTAGACTGGTTAGTGACGCTCGATTTGGCGAGCCTGCTCCGGCTCCGCTAGAATTGCTTAACAGTTGTGTGATCCGCTTATGTCTCTTACCAAATCACAGGCACTCGACCTATACCGCTCCGATGACCTGATCGGCATCGGCATGGAAGCCAACGCGGTGCGCCGCAAGCTGCACCCCGAGGGCGTGGTCACCTACATCATTGACCGCAATATCAATTACACCAATTACTGCACCGAGTACTGCACCTTTTGCGCGTTCTATCGCCCCTTGAAGGGGCCGAAGGCAAAAGAAGGATACATCCTCGATTTCGAGACCATTTACGACAAGATCCGCGAAACCGTCGAACTCGGCGGCACCGGCGTGCTCATGCAGGGCGGATTGCATCCCGATCTCAAAATTGATTGGCATGAGCAGATGCTGCGCGGCATCAAGCAGCGTTTCCCGAAAGTTCATCTGCATTGCTACTCGGCTTCAGAGATTATTGCCATCGCCGAATACAGCAGCCTGAGCATTCGCGACACCATCTCGCGCCTGCGCGATGCCGGGCTTGATTCCATCCCCGGAGGCGGCGCTGAAATTCTCGACGACGAAGTGCGCTACAAGATTGCCCGCCTCAAATGCCTGACCGACGACTGGCTCAACGTCCATCGCACCGCTCACCAGCTCGGCATGAGAACCACCGCGACCATGATGTTCGGCGTCGGCGAGAACTACGAGCACCGCATCAATCATTTTCAGCGGCTCTACGATTTGCAGGAGGAAACCGGCGGCTTTACTGCATTCATCCCCTGGACATTCCAGCCTGCCAACACCGCGCTCGGCGGACGCCACTGGGACGAAGCTACTGCCGTCGAGTATTTGAAGAACCTGGCCATCTCCCGGCTCTATCTCTCGAACTTCCTGAATGTGCAATCCAGCTGGGTGACGCAGGGATTGAAAGTCTGCCAGCTCGGCCTGCAATTCGGCGGCAACGACGTCGGTTCAGTCATGCTGGAAGAAAACGTGGTGCGCGCCGCCGGGGTAACCAATTGCACCACTGAAGAAGAGCTGCGCCGCATCATCCGGGATGCCGGCTTCAAGCCGGTGCAGCGTGACACGTTGTATCGGACATATTTCCTGAATTAATCGGGCAACTGGACCGACCCGCTCTTTTGCGTGCGAGCGACCGCCACATGTCATCTGAACCACGCCTTCCATAAGCTATAATGGCCCGCACCGATGGCTCTCGCCTCTGGCACGAAACTCGGCCCTTATGAGATTCAATCTCCGCTGGGCGCAGGCGGCATGGGTGAGGTGTACCGTGCCCGCGATACGCGGCTTGACCGCATCGTCGCCATCAAGATCATTCCTGCCCAACTCCAGGCAGATCAGGATCTGAAGACGCGTTTCGAGCGCGAAGCGCGAGTCATTTCTTCGCTTCAGCATCCCCATATCTGCATGCTCTTCGACGTCGGCCACCAGGATGGCACCGATTTTCTCGTCATGGAGTATCTCGAAGGCGAGACCCTGGCGGCCCGGCTGCAGAAAGGCCCGCTGCCTCTCGATCAGGTCCTGACGGTGGCCATAGAAATTGCCGACGCGCTCGACAAAGCGCACCGGCACGGCATCATCCATCGCGACCTGAAGCCCGGCAACATCATGTTGACCAAATCGGGCGCGAAGCTGATGGATTTTGGCCTAGCCAAAGCGCGGGCTGGTACAGCAACGATCGGGATGGGATCAAATCGCGGACAGCTTACTCCCTCCACCCCAACCATGAATGTGGCTTCGCTGACCTCGCCGGTCGCGCCGCTCACCCAGAAAGGCTCGATTGTCGGAACTTTTCAGTACATGGCTCCCGAAGTACTGCAAGGCGCCGAGGCCGATGCCCGCTCCGATAACTTCAGCTTCGGTTGCGTGCTTTATGAGATGACGACCGGGAGGCGCGCCTTTGACGGCAAGTCACAGGTTGGGGTGCTTGCTGCAATTCTGGAGAAGGAGCCTGAACCCATCAGCGTGAGCCAGCCGTTCGCGCCGCCAGCGCTCGACAGATTAATCCGTACATGTCTTGAGAAGGACCCTGACCAGCGCTGGCAATCAGCCCACGATCTAAAAGTTCAGTTGGAAGCCATCTCAGAGATGGGCAGCCAGGCAGGCGTTCCGGCCGCGGTCGTCGGCTCACGCCGCCACCACAAACGCCTTCTCGCCGCGCTCGGCGCAATCGGGTGGATGCTCGCTCTCGCCGGAATGATCGGGGCTCTTTATTACTCCCGCCGCGCTGCAGAAGAACGGCAACCGATGAAAGCGGAGATCGAGTTGCCGAGCGGGGCAGAAATATCTTTTGGTGGCTACGGTGGGGTCGCCGTTTCTCCCGACGGTCACAAGCTAGCCTTCCCGGCTCAAACTACGAACATCACGATACTCTGGGTCCGCGACCTGGAGAGCGGCAAGGCATGGTCGGTTGCAGGCACGGAGGACGCGGCATTTCCCTTCTGGTCGCCTGACAGCCGTCTGGTTGGATTCTTTTCCAAAGGAAAGTTGCGGACCGTTGCCGCTTCCGGCGGCCCGGTGCAGATCATCTGCGATGCCCCGGCCGGCCGCGGTGGAAGCTGGAGTCAGGCGGGCGTCATCCTGTTCACGCCCAACATCGAGGAACCTCTGTACAAAGTTGCCGAGGCTGGCGGAGTGCCGGTCCAGGTTACGAAGCTGGGGGGAAAGGGCTTTTCTAATCGCAACCCGTTGTTCCTGCCCGATGGAAAACACTTCCTGTTCACTCAGCACCTTGTGGGCGACCAGGCCGGCGATCTCTACGGCGGATCTCTGGATGGCGGCAAGCCGAAGCTGGTGCTTGAACGCGCCTCCAACGCCAGTTACATGCAGGGCTATGTGCTGTACCTGAAAGACCGGAACCTGCTGGCGCAGCACTTCGATCTGGGTTCGTTGACGGTCGTGGGGAATCCCACGCCGGTGATGGAGAACGTCGAATATTGGCCCTTGAAAGACCTGGGGGACTTTTCCACTTCCCCAAACGGTACGCTGGTGTACCGCACCGCGGGATCCAACCAGTCGCGCTTTGCCTGGCTCAAGCTTCCCGGAAAAGAAACGGAAGAATTCGGAGATCCCATTACTGGCATCGACATAACACCGGGCGGCCAGGCGGCGATCAAGAGTTCGATGGACGGCAAGAAAATTTCGTTTGTGAAACGCGATCCGAGCTCGCCGGATTCAGAACTCTGGGTCCTCGAGCTCGATCACAAAACTTTGACTCGGCAGACTGCCAGCTCCCACGGAGCGATTTATTCCACATTTTCTCCCGACGGCACCCGGATCGCATTCACAACTACCGGCGGACCGGAGAATGGCATGACCATCAAATCCTTATCCACGGGCACGGCAGAGACCGTAAACATTGGGGTCGCCGGCCTGTTCTTCGTTGATTCCTGGACGCCGGATGGGAAGTACCTGATCCTGATGGGACAAGACCCGAAAACCTTGCTTGATCTTTATGCGGAGCCGACCGCGGGCGGCAAAGCGATCCCTCTGCTCACGCAGACTTACAACGAATACGACGGTCAGGTCTCGCCCAACGGCAAGTGGATGGCTTACTTTTCAAATGAGTCTGGCCGGCCAGAGTTGTACGTGACCGACTTTCCCGGAATCCATTCCAAGTTCCAGATCTCGTCCGACGGAGCGTACTGGCACTCCTGGAGCCACGATGGCAAGCACCTGTACTTCGCTAACGGCAACAAGTTGCTGGCTTCGGAAATCCGCAACCCCGAAACCATGGAGTTCAGCAATATGGAAACGGTCACCACCCTCGATGGCGTCCAACCGGTCGGTTTTGGTCCGGATGGCCGACTGCTGGTGCTGAAACCGGTCAGTGGGGGGCGCACTGAGCCCTTGCACATCGTGCTGCATTTTCCCGAATCGCTGGAGAAGTGACCTGTTTCCACTTGGGTGCTGGGTGCGGTTAGCTGGGTTTCCCCTGATCTTGAAGGGAGTCATCCCGAAGCCCCGCGTTTTCACCAGCGGGGCGAGGGATCTCGCGCGCATCGCCACGGTGCCCCTGAGCGTAACGCCTGCCTATCCCGCTCAGGTACAATAATTATTTCGGGCCAGCCGGTTCTAAGTCACTGGGCGCCTGTTCCCTATCCGCATGTCTGCTTCACTTCATTGGTTGGCGGTTACCGCTGCTCCCAAAGGCATCGGTCCCTACATCCGCCAGCATTTTCTCGACAAAACTTTTCAAGGTCTTTATCACGCCAACGCCTTTGACATGGCGTTGCTGATTCCTTATTTCATTGTGCTGATTCTGCTGGCGGGCTACGGAGCGCACCGCTACATGCTGGTTTATCTGTATTACAAGAACAAGCACAACCGCACCACTGAGCCTGCGGCTCGCTTCGCTGATCTTCCGCGGATGACGGTCCAGCTTCCCATCTTCAATGAGCAGTTCGTGATTGAGCGGCTGCTTGAGGCCATCTGCAAACTCGACTATCCCCTCGACAAGCTCGACGTCCAGGTGCTCGATGACTCGACCGACGAGACCGTGGCCGTAGCTCGTGGCTTGGTTGAGCATTATGCGCGAGAGGGATTCCCCATCACCTACCACCACCGCCTCAACCGCGAAGGCTACAAGGCAGGCGCGTTGGCCGAGGGTCTGAAGACGGCTAAGGGCGAGTTCGTCGCAATCTTTGACGCTGATTTCGTCCCTCCGCCGGATTTTCTGTTGCGCACCATTCATCATTTCACCGATCCGAAAATCGGCATGGTGCAAACCCGCTGGACTCATATCAACCGCAATTATTCTTTCCTCACGGAAGTCGAAGCCATCCTGCTCGATGGGCATTTCGTGCTGGAACATTCCGGCCGCGCGCGCACCAAACTGTTCTTCAATTTCAACGGCACCGCCGGATTGTGGCGGCGGCAGGCCATCGACCAAGCCGGGGGCTGGCAGCACGACACTCTCACCGAAGACACCGATCTTTCCTACCGCGCCCAGCTCAAAGGCTGGAAATTCATCTACTTGCAGGATGTAGAGTGCCCCGCCGAACTGCCGGTAGAAATGACCGCCTTTAAAACTCAGCAGGCACGCTGGGCCAAGGGATTAATCCAGACCAGCAAGAAGATTTTGCCCAAGGTGCTCAGGAGCAATGAATCATTCCACGTAAAACTCGAGGCCTGGTATCACCTGACTGCAAATCTTAGCTACCCGTTGATGATTCTGCTTTCCGTGCTGCTGCTGCCCGCCATGATCATCCGCTTCTACCAGGGATGGTTCCAGATGCTCTACATCGACCTGCCGCTGTTCATCGCATCCACATTCTCGATTTCAAGTTTTTATTTGGTTTCCCAGCGCGAGTTGTTCCCCAAGCACTGGTATCGCGCGCTTCTCTACCTCCCCTTTCTCATGGCTCTCGGCATCGGCCTGACCGTCACTAACACGCGGGCCGTCATGGAAGCCCTGTTCGACAAGCAAACCGCCTTCGCCCGCACCCCAAAGTATCGTGTGGAATCGAAAAAAGACAAAGTCCGCGCCAACACTTACCGCAAGCGCCTGGGTTGGGTTCCCTGGCTGGAATTGCTGATCGGCTGCTACTTCGCTGCCACCATTTACTATGCCGTGGACAACGAAAACTATCTCACCGTGCCGTTCCTCGTCCTCTTCGTGGTTGGCTACTGGTACACGGGGCTCATGTCCTTGCTGCAGGGACGTTTCGCCGGTCTTTCTCTCAGCGCCGAGAGTCACACCAAACCGTTCCCCGTGGGCGTATAAGCCGGGTCGGATCACTTCGCGGCACATCAGGGTTTGATATGCTAGACCATCGTGCGGATGATCTGGTGGTTTGTCATTCTTGCTCTCAGCGCCGGAGCGGTGTTGTGGGTAGGTATCGCAGCGTATCTGCGGGTGCGCCTCCACTTGAAGCATCCGGGTGCTGCGGCAAAAAGCAGCATAAAAAAAGAAGCGGACAGCCTCTAGGAGGCTGACGATTGGGAGACAATACATGGCAAAGCCGGCGACCCAGATTCTGACTGCTAACCATCGCGCCTACGAAGCTACCCGGCAAGTTGCAATCGTTGTGGGCGCGAGCCTGTTTGTGGCCTTGTGCGCCCACATTACTTTGCCGCTGCCCTTTACTCCCGTTCCATTGACCCTGCAAAACTTCGGCGTGTTGATGGTCGGGCTTTCATTAGGTAGCCGCCGCGGTTTCGCCGCTCTCGCCCTGTATCTCGCCGAAGGGCTCATGGGGATGCCTGTCTTCAGTCCCGTCGGGCCGGGCGGCCTGGCGCAATTGCTCGGACCAACCGGCGGTTTTCTGTTGGCCTATCCCTTTGTCGCCGGACTCGCAGGCTGGCTCTTCGAACGCGGGAAGCAGACCTTTGCCCGGGCGGCCACTGCCGCCTTGCTGGGAGAGATCTTGTTGTTCGCGAGCGGCCTGTCCTGGCTCGTCCTGCTTACGCATTCTTTTTCGCAAGCTCTGCGCTGGGGACTGTATTGGTTCGTGTTCGCCGAAGTAATCAAGATCATGCTGGCGGCAGCCCTGGCCAGCGGATGGCAACGCGTTCAAAAGGCACTGTCATGAGTTCCAGCACGCTTCCCGATCAACCATTCCAATTTCCGACAGGAGAAAGTAAGTCTTCCATGTCCAGCAGTACCTCAGCCCCGGTTCGAGATATCACGGTTGCTCACAGTCCCGACTCCGATGACGCGTTCATGTTCTATGGCTTGGCCACCAACAAAGTCCGCGTGCCCGGCCTGCGCTTTGTGCATACGCTGTGCGATATCGAAACCCTGAACCGAAAGGCGATGGAAGGGATTTACGACGTCACCGCGATTTCTTTTCACGCCTATCCTTATGTTCAGGATCACTACGTCCTCCTATCCAGCGGCGGCAGCGTAGGCGACGCCTACGGCCCCATGATCGTGGCCAACCGCGCCTATTCCATCAGCGAAATCAAGCGCAAGCGCATCGCTGTGCCTGGCACGTTGACGACTGCCTATTTGGTCCTGCGGCTTTTTGCCCCGGGCATCGAAACTGACATCGTCCCGTTCGATCAGATCATTCCGCAGGTGCTGGAAGGCAAGCATGAAGCTGGCCTCATTATCCACGAAGGGCAGTTGACCTACGACAAATCGGGACTGCATCGCATCGTGGACCTGGGCAAGTGGTGGCACAAGGTCACCGGGCTGCCGCTGCCCTTGGGAGGCAATGCCATTCGCCGCAGCCTCGAGCCGGAAGTCATGTCCAGTGTGGCTTCGGCAATCAAGGAGAGCATTCAGTATGCCCTCGATCACCGCGACGAGGCCCTGGCCTACGCCATGCAATTCGCCCGCGATCTCGACACGCAACTGGCTGACAGGTTTGTCGGCATGTACGTAAACGAGCGCACCCTCGACTACGGATCAGATGGCCGCGAAGCCGTGCGCCGTCTGCTCGACATGGGACACAAGGCGGGGATTATCCCTAAGGAAGCGCGGGTGGATTTCGCAGCGTGAAAGGTTTTTCCCCGAAGCTGGAAGCTAAAAGCTGAACTTCGGCACAATATCCACCGGCACGCCGGAAGCAGCTTTCAGCGATTCCTCAAGTTCCGCCGGCATCACATCGTACTTGTCAAACCATCTCTCCGCGCGCGCGCGGTCTCCGGTGGCTTCGATTTCCAAGAGCTCTTTCGCCAGATGGTTCAGGGCATCGGGCATTTTCGCGAAATCAATGGCATATCTTCCCGTGGGCTCGCGTTTGATGGCGCCACGCTCCGACAGGAAATTGAACTCCATCATCTCAGCCTGCCCATGAGCTTCGGCCACGCCAAAACGGACCGTCCGAAAAATTCCCGCCACGTAAGAAGCGTAATACTCCTCGAGCTTACTTTTGGGGAGAACATCGTGATCCACCAGCCACTTCAGCCCAAACATGCCAACCACATCCGCCTTGGCTTCTTCCAGGCCGCTATAGGCCGGCCCAATCGCTTCTCGAATGCTCACCTTGCCTGACGCGGTGCGCGCGAACGCCGGTCCCAGTCCATGCGAAATCTCATGCATGATCGTGTCCAGCAAGTATCCTTCGCCGGAAGCTTTTGCCGCCTGCGCCGGAAGCATTAAGTGCTTTGCGACCGGCAAAATCACGTAGTTCACCCGTGCATCCATGAAGTTCTTGAAAAATATTTTCTTGCTTCCTTTCAGCTCATGCACTCGCGGGTCGTTAGGCAGATTATCGGCTACCGCCTGGTAGCCGTGGTTCAGATCACCCGCGCGAAACGGAGCGTCCATCACTTCCATCGGCGTCTCCAGGCCGTGCTTCGAAGGCCGGTCTGCGGCCGCCAGCGGCAGGGCGTCCTGGATGTCAGCCACATATTTCTGGAACAACGCCAGCTTGCGGCTCTCCTCGGAATTGCGCACCAATACCGCCGCACCATAGGTCGCTTTCAGGCCCAGCAAGCCGTCGTCGTACGTCTCGTAGGGCGCAAAGATCACGTCAAACTCCGGGTTCTTCAAATCCAGCCAAGCCAGATCGCTCTTGAAGTAGTCGTCGTTGAGCAGCGCATCCGCCCGCAATCGCAGGAAATTCGCAAAAGCCGAGTCGTCACTGAGCTCAGCGGCCTCACGCAAATGCTTGGCCGCTGGCTCAAGAAATGCGCGATAGGCAATGTGGTACGGCAACCCTTCAAGCTGCCCGTCATGCCAGCGCACCAGAGTTGTGGGACTGTAGAGTTCATCCTTCTTTTCCGGATGCGCCTGCACATACTTCTCGATCTGCTCGCGGGTCAGCCCCTGGGGATAAAAGCCGCGACCTGGGGGGATGGGCGTCGTGCCCACGAATGGTTTGTCATCGTCGAGAAGATCAAAGCGTGACGCATTGATCCACAAGTAGCGCCGCAGCATCTCATCCTTCGGATTTGTGCTGCCCTGGAGCGACTCGTAAAGCGTCAATCCGTCGGGATCAATCTGCCGCCAGAAAATCTCTTCCAGGTTGCGCGAAGCGTCCACCAGTTTGCCGATCATCTTTCGCTGTCGGGCATTCAGACCAGCAGAATGAAACGGCATTTCGACTTCACGAAACTTGGCCAGGCGTTGATCGAGGTCCACGACCACGGGCAGATCTGCAGACTCAGCGCCCTTGGCCGGAGATCCGGCCACTGGGGTATGAACTGTTTGGCTCGAAGCGGGAGGAGTCATACAAGAAAGAAGGAACAGGATAACCGCCCAAACCGGAATCTTCATCAGCTTCCGATTTTAGCAGAGCACATATTCTTGCCGAGCATCCGCCAGGCCTTTTGTCTCGCGAATCGAAAACGTCCGAGCTATCATAATTCCTGCAATGCCCATTGCCTCCGATCGCGACTCCGCCCAAACTCTGCTCATTGACGCCGATGACACGCTCTGGGAAAACAACATCTATTTCGAGCGCGCCATCGCCAACTTCATCTCCTTCCTGAACCATCATGAATACTCGGCCATACAAGTGCGCGAAGTGCTCAATGATGTGGAGCGCGAATGCGTCCTCTCTCATGGTTATGGGCTGCACAGTTTCGCTCATGCTCTGGTGCAAACTTTCGAGCGCCTCGCGGTCGAACCACTCACGCCTGCGCTGCACGAGACCATCAACGGCTTCGCTCACGCCATCGCCGAGCATCCCGTCGAAATTCTCCCTGGCGTTCCGGAAACTCTGGATTACCTGTCCCAGCGCCATCACGTCATCATGCTCACCAAAGGCGCGGTTACCGAGCAATCCGGCAAAGTCGAACGCTCCGGATTGAAAGAGTATTTCGCAGCGGTCGAAATCGTCGCCGAGAAAGACGTATCCACTTATGCCGAAATTGTCGCGAAGTATGACCTGCTGAAAGACACAACCTGGATGGTAGGCAACAGCCCAAGGTCGGATGTCAACCCCGCTTTGGCCGCGGGTTTGAACGCCGTTTTCGTCCCCCACGGCAACACCTGGATTCTAGAGCACGATGAAATCGCACCCGTGCAACCACCGAGGCGCCTGTTGGTCGTGGAGAGCTTTGCGGGCTTGCGAGAACACTTCTGAGTCGGGAGACGTACCTGCCGATCTCGAATTGGTCCGATACATGTCTTGGGGAGGGCACGGCTTCAGCCGTGCCGCCCAGATCCTACTTAACGACAGGGCTTTAGCCCCTGAGGTTTGCCCGTCGATCCCGAAAAAAGGGATTTGCGAGACCAGTCCTAGTCAGCAGCCGAGACCGAGTCGGCGCAGAATTTGTCGAAAACTTTTTTCAGTTCGGCGGCGATATCCATGGCTTCGCGATGCTCGATGTCGCTGCGCTGCATCATGTGAACCAATTTCCCGTCCTGCAGCAAAGCGATCGAAGGAGATGACGGCGGATAGCCGGTGAAATAACTGCGCGCCCGCTCCGTCGCTTCCCGGTCTTGTCCGGCAAACACACTAAACATCTTCTCCGGCCGGACGGAGTGATGCAGAGCCAGGCGAACCGCGGGGCGCATGCGTCCCGCAGCACAGCCGCAAATCGAGTTGACGATCACCATCGTCGTGCCCGGCTGGTTGGCGATGGCGCGATCTACATCCTCCGCGCTTCGCAACTCCTCAATTCCCAGCCGAGTCAACTCCTCGCGCATGGGAACCACCATGATGTCTGGATACATTTTTTCTCCTCGGAGAGTCATTGTATTACAAGTAAAACGTAAGCGGCCCAAACCCCGTGTCATCCTTGGATCAGCGCGAAGGTCGATCGTTGCCAATAACCACAAGAACCACGCATATATACTGAAGCTCACTCATGCTCCTCCAGGAAAACGTCCCGCTCGCGCCGCTGACCACGCTGAAAGTCGGTGGCCCTGCCCGTTTCTTTGTCGAGGCGAAATCAATCTCAGAAGTCACAGAAGCCGTCGCGGTCTCACATTCGCGGGGACTTCCACTGTTTGTTCTCGGAGGCGGAAGCAATCTTGTCATCTCCGATGCCGGCTGGCCCGGCCTGGTCCTCAAGATAGGAATTACTGGCATCAACCACAGCCACGAGCGTGACCACGTCGTATTCGAGGCCGGAGCAGGCGAAGATTGGGACAGTTTCGTAGGCCTTGCCGTGTCCCGTAATTGTGCCGGAATCGAGTGTCTGAGCGGCATCCCGGGAAGCGTTGGAGGCACGCCCGTGCAGAATGTCGGCGCCTACGGACAGGAAGTTTCAGAGACCATCGACACTGTTCTCGTCCTGGACCTTAAAGATGGGCAGCCCCACGAGTTCTGCAATGACGCCTGCGGTTTCAGCTACCGCACCAGCATCTTCAACACCACCGCGCGGGAACGCTACATCATTCTGCGGGTTGACTATGCCCTCACTCCGGGCGGCCAGCCGCATCTCCAGTACGCTGACATAAAACGATATTTTGCGGGATGGCACCTGCCGCCGACGCTCGCCGATACCCGCGACGCGGTTCGCAAAATCCGTGCCAGCAAAAGCATGCTGATCACTCCCGGTGACGACGACTGTCGCAGCGCTGGTTCGTTCTTCAAGAATCCTGTGCTCTCGGATCAGCAGTATCAGGAGTTGGCCGCGCGCGCCGCCAGCAAGAATCTGCAGATTCCCGCTTACCCTGCGCTCGAAGCTCAAAAGAAAATCTCCGCTGCCTGGCTGGTGGAGCACTCCGGTTTCAGCAAAGGCTTTACCAGCGGCCGTGTCGGCATATCCCGCAAGCATGCCTTGGCTATCGTGAATCGCGGCGGCGCCACCGCTGCGGATGTCCTCGCCTTCAAAGATCACATCCAGCA
>Ga0187817_10000836_pt1 | contig 14067 bp, 9 predicted proteins | sample NC_wetland_sal_i_17_FD_132431 | JGI IMG/M metagenome (GOLD analysis project Ga0187817, IMG submission 132431) | Wetland sediment microbial communities from Neuse River Estuary, North Carolina, USA - SO4_2 | ecosystem: Environmental > Aquatic > Freshwater > Wetlands > Sediment | place: USA: North...
ATTCGCCCGAACAGCGTTGCACCGTCCGAGAAGTGGCCATCCGGGTTTGAGAAGTTGGTGTGGTTGAAAAGGTTGAAGATTTCACCCCGGAACTGGAAATACTTGGTTTCGGTGAGAAGAATCTTTTTGTGGACCGAGAAATCCCACTCGTTGAGCCCCGGCCCGCAGCAGATGGTGCGTTGAGTGCCAATATTGAAGTGGCCCAGCGCTGGATCCTGAAAGTCGTTGGGGTTGAACCAGTAGCCGCTGCCCAATGCGCCAAGGCTCTTCTTGGGATTCACGGTCTCAAACGGCGCAACCCGCTGCGGAGCCTCGGTTCCGAGGAAGAAAAGACTATCGATCAGCTCATTGTCGTCAATCGTATCCAGACGGATGGGAAATCCACTCTGGAACTGAGTAATTCCGGATATGGCCCAGTCGTTCGCTACTTTACCCATGAACCCCTCATGTTTCGGTATGGGCAACTCCCAGTCATAGCTGATCACGAAGCGTTGCGTTGAGTTGAACAAGGACAGCGCGCGGCTTGCCCGGAAGTTGAACGGATCGAGACTCTCTTCAAAAGTTGAGCCGTCATCAATGGACCTGCTGAAGGTGTAAGCGGCCTGGAACTGCAGTCCGTGGGAGAAGCGTTTTTCCAGCATCGCCTCCAGCGCGTTGTACGCCGAGTTGGCAATCGTGTCCTCAGCGAAGATGTCGCTAAACACCGGCAGGCCGTCCGACGGACATCCGAAGCCGGTAAACGGATTGCAGTTTGGCGAAGAGTACGGACGCAACCCAACTAGCGTCAGACCACCCGGGGCTACTGAGGCAATAGAAGCGCCGGCAGGGATGACAGTGGGACCCTTCGGGCCATAAGGGACGTGAAAACCTCCGGGCGGGGCCACGGCACTTGCCGGAACAAAGAACAAGGAATCCTCAGTGGTCGGCCCGCATGTTCCCGCGCCTAGCACACTGTTAAGATCCAGACAGGTTTGCGGCGTCGATGGGTTAATGTCGTGCCCAGCCAGCAGACGATGCCCCTGAGATCCCACGTAGCCGATCTGCAACATCATGTCCCTGGCTAGCTCGCGTTGAATGGTCAGATTGTATTGCACTGTGTCTTGAGTGCGCAGGTGCGGCTGAAACTCGCCATAAAAAAGCATGGGACGAAAAATGGACAGGTCAACCGGCTTCCCCTTGGTTGGGGTCAAAATGCCGTTGAAGGGATTAGGGGCGGTGCCGCCCGCCTGGAAAACAAAAGGAGTGTTAAAGAAGACGTCGGATACTGAAGTGCTACCTCCGAAAGGCGGTTCTGCGCCGAATTGCGCCAACACATATTGCTCGATGGGGTTGTAAAAAATTCCCCACCCGGCTCGAATGCTGGTTTTTCCGTTGCTCCCAAAGACTTTTCCGAGAAAGCCACTATTGAAATTGGGGCTGTACGCCAGACCAATGCGTGGTGCAAAGGCTTTGTAATAGGTGGAGGTCATGCCTGCAGGCACGCCCTTGTCTCCCGGCACCACGAGGCCGGTTGGACAATCTGCAGGATAATCGGCGGTTACAGCTGGACTGCAGGGATAGAGCGTACTGTTCTGTCCTGGACGGAAGGTTTCCACATGGCCTGCGATATCAGTGGGAGGAGTATCAAGCTCCCAGCGAAGTCCGTAGTTCAGGGTCAGATTGGGTTTGATCTTCCAACTATCCTGAATAAAAGGATACACGGAGGTGCTACGCACATCCTCGCGTTGACCCGAGCCTTGGACATAGGTATCTGCCAGGCCCAGCAGGAACTCGGCATAGTTGTTGCCGTCGGCTGTGCCGATTGCATTGGGCCCGCTGCCATTGAACGTGTAGTTGCCGCTGATGGCAAAGTAGTATGTCTGGTCGAAGCGGGCGCGCCGCACATCGCCACCGAACTTTATGGTGTGGTTGCCCTTCACCCAGGTCAAGCTGTCTGACCATTGGAAGCTGTTTCCCACCTGGGGGAGGACGCCCTCCCAGTTGTTACCCAGTTGAGCTCCGCCCGAGATGTTGACAAAAGGGACTCCCGAATCGCTGGCTGGGAGGCCGGTGGTGATCCCCAGCTTCGGACTGGTGCCCAGCTGAGAGGTGATATACGAAGAATCCGAGGTGCCCGTAAAACAAAACGCGGCCGCAGCGCCGGTACAGGAAGCAGTCACCAGGTTGGTGGTTTGCGGCTTGAGGAATCCCAGTTGCCCCTCGCGCATATAGGTGAAGTGCGCTTCATTGACCAGCGCATTGGTAATCGTCCAGGTGTGGCTCAGGTTCCATTGCTGATAGCGCAGGTTGTTGAAGTTGCCAAAATTTGGAACCGTCGCGCCAGCTTCCCCAAAGGTGTCGTACGGCTGAAGCTGTCTTATGTCGTTGAAGTAATAGTAGCCGGTAAAGGTCTGCCGGTCGTTGATTTTGTGATCGAAACGCGCCGTGAACTGGTCTTCGTTATCCGTGCCAACGGGTACGGCCTGGTTCTGATTGCTTCCGACATTAGCCTTGGGCACAAACTGCTGAATGAAGCTCGCGGCTACCGGATCCTGGCACACCGCGGGGATCACCCCGGTAGGAAAAATCGCCGCCCATTTTACGCCGGGAGCCGCAGCAGTCGCCATGGCCGCCCCACAGGCGCCGTTGGAGCGCGCGTTCAGCGCATTCGCGACGAAGACACCATTTGCGCTGGGATCAATCGTTCCGCTGAACTGCTGTCCGTTGGGCGCAAGGGCAGAAAAATCACCATTTCGTTCCGCGGGAGTGGGGACGTTCAACACTGGGCCCGGGTCTCCTTGCCGGATGCGGCGAGCCTCATAGGAAACAAAGAAGAAAGTTCGGTCCTTCTTGACTGGTCCGCCGAAGGTTCCGCCGAACTGGTTTTGATTCAACTGCGGCTTGACGGTATTGAAGTACCCCTGCGCGTTGAGCACCGTATTGCGGAAATACTCGTACAAGTTCCCGTGGAAGGTGTTGCTCCCGGACTTGGTAATCACATTCACCACCGAACCGGAGTTCCGCCCGTATTCGGCGTCGAAGGTGTTGGTGATGACACGAAATTCTTCGACGCTATCCGGAGTAGGCTGCACTGTAGGCTTGTTCACAAACTGGTCATTCGCATCACCGCCGTTCACGCTGAAATTGTTGGCCCGGGTGCGGCCGCCGTTCACGGAAACTGACCCCGCGTCATCCGAGCCGAAAAAAAGGCTGCCGCTGCTTCCCAACTGTGACTGGACGCCAGGCTGAAGCTGCAAGAACTGGTAAGTGTCGCGTGTATTCAAAGGCAATTCATTCACTGACCGGTCATTAATAACGGCTCCCAGTTGGGTGCTGGTGGTGTCAACCTGGGGAGCTTCAGAGGTCACTTCGACAACTTCCTGCGAGGCGCCTATTTGTAGAGTCGAATTGAGCGTGACCACCTGGTTGACGTCCACAATCACGCCGTTCTGGACGTTCTTCTTGAAGCCGGAAAGCTCGAATTGGACCTGATAGGTGGCGGGAACCACTTCCACAAAGTTATAGTCACCGGTTTCATTGGTCTGAGCCTCACGGCTCACCCCTGTGGCCAGGTTCGTAAGCGTAATCTTTACGCCGGCCAGGACGGCGCCGGTGGGATCGGCGACACGGCCAAGGACTCTGCCAGCCGTACTTTGCCCCAAAGAAGGACACACCAGAGCCGCGATCATGCCGAAGACAACCAGCCAGGAAACCGGCGCACGACGAGCCAGAGACGGATGCATGCACTACCTCCGGGTTTCAGATGAAAGATTGCCGACAGCACCCTTGCGCGAAAAGCAAACCTTGCTATAATCGCGCAAGGTTAGAAGGGTTTGCTGCATACTGTCAAGCAAAAAATCTTCCTGGGGAGACAAGAGAATTGGGCCGGAGCCGCCAGCTGAGAGCCATGAAGCCGACGGACGTAAAACCCTACCTGAGAATCGGAGACGTGGCGCGACGGGCCGGCTTGTCTGCCTCCGTGATTCGCTCGTGGGAGAGCCTGGGGCTTATCCGTCCGCAACGGACGGCAAGCCGGTATCGGCTCTATACGGCTGACGATGTAAAGCTGCTCAAGCGGGCTCGCTTTCTACGCAAAGTGCGCGGCCTGAACGCGGCCGCGATCGTGCAACTGCTCGAGCGGGAAGGGTTGGTACGCACGGCATCTCGCCCCAGCAACGGTGGTATCGGAGCACATCTTCGTCAATTACGCGTGCGCCGTGGCCTGTCTCTGGGTGAGGTTGCCAAGTCGGTCGGAATCTCGCTCGGCTTCTTGAGCGCTCTGGAACGGGCCCACATGAGCGCATCGGTGGGCACGTTGCGAAAACTGGCGAACTTTTACAAGACGAATATCCTTGATTTTTTTGATCCCGCCGAATCCAATAGCCGACTGGTCTCCGCGGCGAAACGCAAGGTTCTGGAAGCCGGGCCGGGGGTACGCATGGAATTGCTGGCCTGGGGCAACACAGTGATGGAGCCGCACTTGTTTCGCATTGCGCCCCACGCCGGCAGCGGAGAACGATACGCTCACGAAGGCGAGGAGTTTCTATATGTTTTGCGCGGCGAGTTGTGCATATCGCTGCAAGAAGTGCAATACCGCCTCAAGACGGGCGACAGCTTTTACTTCGAAAGTGCCATGCCGCACCACTGGATGAATCCCGGGCGAAAGGAAACCTGGGTGCTGTGGGTAAATACTCCGCCGACATTTTAGGAGAAAGAACCTAAGAGCGGGGACGAGGGAGGAATGCGAATGATCCGGCGCCTTCTCAGTGTGCTGTTGACGTTTGCGGGCATTTTCTTGCTCGGTGCCTGCAATAAGAAGACTCCCGCCCTCAACCTGCTCGTCTGGGAGGGTTACGCCGATCCTTCGTTCGTACGCGGTTTTGAGGAGCAGAATCACTGTAAGGTGTCGGCTTCCTACATGGGATCCAGCGATGAACTGGTGGCCAAGCTGCGCGGCGGCAGCGCTGGGAACTATGACGTAATTTCTCCCTCGAGCGATGTTGCGACCATGATCGCGTCGTCGGGGCTGGCTGCTCCCCTCGATCTTGGCAGAATTTCGGGCTACGGCCAGCTCTCTCCGCAACTCACTTCTCTGCCTCTGGTACGAGTCAAGGGCCAGGTTTACGGCGTGCCATTCATGTGGGGACCCGATCCCCTGATCTACGATACGACCGCTTTCCCGCAGCCGCCTGAGAGTTGGAGTGTATTTTGGGATCCCAAGTATCGCGGCAAGATTTCGGTGTGGGATGATCTCTCCACCGTGTATATGGCGGCGCAGGTTCTGGGCTACGACCAGCCTGACCCGACCCAGCTTTACAATCTCAGCGATGAACAGCTTGAAGCAGTCCGGAAGAAATTGCTGGAGTTGAAGCCGAACATCCGCAAGATGTGGTCCACTGGCGGAGAATTGACGAACTTGTTTCAGAATCACGAGATCGTGGCGGCCATGGGCTGGCCGCTGATGACGAACCAGCTTCGCAAAGTAAACTTTCCGGTGGGAGAGACGATTCCGAAAGAAAACACCACCGGCTGGATCGACCATATGATGATCACCGCAGGCAGCGATAACAAGGACCTGGCGTACAAGTTCCTGGAATACATGGTCGAGGCGAAGACGCAAAAGATGGTGACGGATGTTACTGGCTATACGCCTGCGAATCCGCAGGCCGGGCAGTTCATGACGCCAGATCAGGTCAAGAGCCTGCACCTCGATGACGTGGACAATTACCAGAGACACCTCTATTTTTGGCAGAACGTTGCCCGCCGGGCGAAGTACAACGAAATCTGGAACGAAGTGAAGGCGGCACAATAGTCTTGCAGTAATGCGAGGCGGCTGAACGCATGTCAACAACTTCAACTGAGACCGCAGCCGCGAATCCCATAAGATCCGGTACACAGTTGCTGCTTTCCATCCGCAACATTGCCAAGGCGTTCGGCAAGACCCCGGTGCTGCGCGACATTTCTCTGGAAATCGCCGAAGGTGAGTTTCTCACCATTCTGGGGGAGAGCGGCTCTGGAAAGACCACGCTGCTGCGCATCATCGCGGGTTTCGAGAACGCGAGTTCAGGCGAAATCGTCATGGCTGGCGAGCGCCTCGACACTTTGCCTCCGTATCGCCGGCGGGTCAACACTGTGTTTCAGCACTATGCGCTCTTTCCGCATTTGACGGTTGAGCAGAACGTTGGCTACGGGCTGCGCATTGCCGGGCTCCCGAAAGATGAAATCGCCACGCGAGTGGAGCAGGCATTGAGCATGGTAAAGATGTCTGACTACGCGCGCTCGAAGCCGGCGAGAATCAGCGGAGGCCAGCAGCAACGGATCGCACTGGCGCGAGCCCTGGTCAACCGGCCGCGTTTGCTGCTGCTGGATGAGCCGCTTTCCGCCCTCGATGCCAATCTCAGGCGGCAGATGCAGGTGGAACTTAAATCACTACAGCGCGAAGTCGGCATCACCTTCGTTTTTGTCACCCATGACCAGGAGGAAGCCATGGTCATGTCGGACCGCATCGCATTGTTGCGTCAGGGAGAACTGGAGCAGGTGGCTTCGCCCAGGGAAATTTACAGCCGCCCCGCGACCGCATACACTGCCCAGTTCATCGGCCACACGAACTTGCTTCGTGCGCAGGTGAAAGACGGCATCGCGCAATGTTGCTCGCTCTCCTTTCGCGTAAAGCTTGCGGATGGACCGGCTCTTTTTTCACTTCGTCCGGAAAATATCCGTCTGGTTTTGTCTGGATCGACCAGTTCCGATCGCACTGCCGTGCGCGTGCGGGGCTAGATTTTGCGGCAAGCCTTTCACGGCGCAACCGAACTGCTGCAAGTGGAGTGCGCGGATGGACTAATGCTCTCAATTCGTACCGCCAGCGGGGACAACTGGCATCCTGATCTGGAAGTGGAGTTCTCGCCGGAGGATGCCGTACCCGTCCGCGAATCGCGGGAGAAACTCTAGTGTTTTCCCGTGCCTATCGCGCCGCAATCACGCTGCCACCGCTGATCTGGGTAGCGGTGTTTCTGCTTCTCCCCTATGCACTGCTTTTCTGCTACAGCTTCTGGTCGGTTTCACCCTCGCAGGTGATTGTCCATTCCTGGACCCTGGACAACTACCGCGAACTTTTGCGGGTCAACGTCTATCTGCAAACTCTATTTCGCTCCATGTGGATCGCAGCGCGAGTGATGATTTTTTCCCTGCTGCTGGGATATCCGCTGGCGTATTATCTTTCATTCCATGCCGGCAAACGAAAAGAGCTTTTTTATCAGCTGGTGATTATTCCTCTGTGGGTCAGCTATCTGGTGCGCGCATACGCATGGAAAACTATTTTGGGCAGTGATGGAGTGCTGAACACGCTGCTGCAATATGTTCATTTGACGAAGCATCCGCTGGAGTTTCTGCTCTATAGTCCATTTGCGGTGGTGCTGACCCTTACTCACATTTACACGCCGTTTGCGTTCCTCCCGATTTATGCATCGCTGGAGCACATCCCGAGAACTCTCGTTGAAGCATCGCATGACTTGGGCGCCACGCCGGCGCAGACTTTTTGGCGGGTGATTTTTCCTCTCTCCATTCCGGGGGTTCTCGCGGGAGCGACCTTTGCCTTCGTGCTGAGTCTGGGAGATTTTCTTGCCCCGCTTCTCCTGGGTGGACCCAGCGGCATCATGATCTCCAATATCGTGGTTAGCCTGTTCGGCGCGGCTTACAACTGGCCATTGGGAGCGGCGATTTCGCTTTGCATGCTGGCGATGGTGCTCGGACTGTTGTTGATTTCCGAACGCTTGGAAAAGAAATGGAGCTTCCGGTGAACCCAAGAACGACCGCAGGCACGGCGCGAGGCTCCGGCTGGCTGTCATGGCATGCGATCTTCGTGTTCGGATTTCTTTATCTGCCGATCGTCACCTTAATCGTGTACTCGTTCAACGGCTCAGGTGTTGGCGGGTTTCCTCCGCACAACCTGACTTTGGATTGGTACCGCACATTGTTCGCCGATGATGCGATCTGGGAATCCGTGCTTAACAGCGTGATGGTGGCGTTGGCCGCCATGGCCATTTCGCTGACGCTTGGAATTCCCGCCGCGCTGGCTCTGGATCGCGCGGACTTTCCCGGCAAAACCCTGTTCCGGCGGCTAGTCCTCCTGCCGCTGATCTTACCCGGAATTATCACCGGACTTTCTCTGCTCATGCTCTTCCGCGAGGCGGACGTGAAGCTCAGTTTGCTGACCATCGTGCTGGGTCACGGAACGGCACTCATCTCAGTAGCAACGACCGAAGTATTCGCCGGACTTCAGAAGCTCGATCGGGCGCAGGAGGAAGCCTCGCTTGATCTGGGAGCAAATTATTGGCAGACGTTTTGGCGCGTGACCATCCCCAATTTGCGATTGTCCATCATCGGAGCCGCGTTGCTGATCTTCACGCTCTCAATGGACGAGATCGCCGTAAGCTTCTTCCTGATCGGGCGCGACAATACTTTGCCGCTGGAGATCTGGGGACGCTTGCGGCGCGGGATTACGCCGGAAATCAATGCTATCTCGACCATTATTTTTCTTTTCTCTCTGATCGGCATCGTGACCTGGTACCGGCTCCGAATGAAGAGTGAGGTTCAGCCGGAACTCGCCGCGGAGTTGGTCGGGACCAGTTAGCCACCTCCGAACCTCCCCGCCATAGTAAAGTAGTAGTACGCCCCAACGGCAACCCCGAGGAGTTTTCGATCTGAATCCAAGCATTCGCAACATCGCAATCATCGCGCATGTGGACCACGGCAAGACCACTCTGGTGGACGCCATGCTCCAGCAGAGCGGGACCTTTCGCTCCAACGAGCACATCATCGAGCGGGTCATGGACTCGAACGACCTGGAGCGTGAACGTGGCATTACCATCCTGGCCAAGAACACCGCCATCTTCTACCACGACATCAAGATCAACATCGTGGACACGCCCGGCCACAGCGACTTTGGCGGCGAAGTGGAGCGCGCTTTAAAGATGGTGGATGGCGTAATGCTCCTCGTGGACGCGAGCGAAGGCCCGCTTCCGCAAACGCGTTATGTGTTGAGCAAGGCGCTGGAGGCTCATCTTCCTCCGATTCTGGTCATCAACAAAATTGATCGTTCCGATGCCCGTCCGCAAGAAGTGCTGAACGAAGTTTACGATCTTTTTATTGACCTGGATGCGAAAGAAGATCAACTCGATTTCCCGGTTCTCTACACCAATGCCAAAGCCGGCACCGCTTCGACAGACGTGAAAGGAGGCGAGGACCTTCAACCTTTGTTCGAGACGATTGTCCAGCGCATTCCTGAGCCGAAAGGTGATCCCGCCGGGCCGCTGCAAATTCTGGTCGCCAATCTCGACTACAGCGACTACCTGGGACGTCTCGCCATTGCCCGCGTATTCAACGGAAGCATGCACACCGGCGAAGATGTTGCCATCGCCAAGTTGGACGGCTCTCTGCAGAAAACGAAAATCACGAAACTGTTTTCCTTTGCCGGCCTCAAACGGACTGACATCACCGAAACCACGCTCGGAGATATCGTCGCAGTCGCCGGCGTGGAGGGTATCACCATCGGCGAGACGATTACCGACGCCGAAAACCCTTCGCCCCTGCCCCATATCAGCATCGACGAACCGACCATCGCGATGCTGTTCACGGTGAACACCTCGCCCTTTGCCGGACGCGAAGGCACATACGTCACTTCCCGCAATCTTCGTGAACGCCTGGAAAAAGAGCTGCTCACCAATGTGTCGCTGCGTGTCGAAGACACCGACACCACCGACTCATTCGTGGTCATGGGACGGGGCGAGCTCCAGCTCTCGATCCTGATAGAGATGATGCGCCGCGAAGGCTTCGAACTAATGGTAGGCAAGCCCGAGATTGTCACCAAACGTGTCGATGGAAAGCTGATGGAGCCCGTCGAGAAGCTGACGGTTGATGTGCCCGAAGAATTCGTCGGCGTGGTGATGGAGCAACTCGGGGCGCGCAAGAGCGAAGTTCTCAACATGCACAACCACGGCTACGGCCGGGTGCGCATCGAATTTCGCGTTCCCAGCCGTGGGCTGATCGGGCTGCGCAGCCAGTTGCTCACCGACACGCGCGGCACAATCGTCATGAACTCTTTGTTTGATGGATATACCGAGTGGCAAGGCGAAATCCCGCACCGGCTGACGGGCGCGCTGGTTTCCGATCGCGCCGGAATCACAACGCCCTATGCGCTCTACAATCTGCAGGAACGTGGCGAACTGTTTATCGGCCCAACCATCGAAGTCTATGAAGGCATGATCGTCGGTGAGAACGCCAAAGATAACGACCTGGACGTGAATGTCGTGCGGGAGAAGAAGCTAACCAATATGCGGTCTTCTACTTCGGACATGGCGATTCGCCTGGTTCCGTTTCGCAATTTGAATTTGGAGCAAGCGATCGAATTCATCACCGACGACGAGTTTGTAGAAGTAACGCCCAAGTCGCTGCGCTTGAGAAAGAAAGCTCTTCAGGCCAACAAGCGGAAAAAGAGTGCCCTCGCGACGGTCGAGGAAGGCAGTTAACCCACCCGAGGGCTAAAGCAGCAGCCCCGGGTATGGCGGCGCGGCAGAATTCCCTACCAAGACCGGCAGACCTGTTATACTTCGTGCGCATTTGACTGCGAACTCCGGCATGCCAGCACGGTCAACCAGCCTCTGCTGTTCCGAAGCCAGCATACTCAGATAGCTCAAACAGAGGCGATTTGCGTGAAGAACATCTTTGTTGGCAATCTCGATTTCAACACTTCAGAAGACGAACTGCGTCAACTGTTCGCAACCTACGGGCAGGTGGATCGGGTAAGCATCATGACCGACCGCGACACCGGACGTTCGCGCGGCTTCGGTTTCGTGGAGATGACGAACGCGGAAGATGGCGAGAAGGCCATCGCCGCCATCAACGGCACTCAGATCAACGGGCGCACGCTCAATGTAAATGAGGCCCGCCCAAAGACGGAACGCGCGGGCGGAGGCGGCAGGGATCGCGGAGGGCCCGGCGGCGGACGAGGAGGTCGCGGTGGCGGTGGTGGTGGACGCAATCGCTGGTAGATTTGCCGTTGGGGCAACCAACCCTGATCAGTGTCGTCAATCTCTCGTTGGCCCGAGCTTATGAATGCGCTTGAGTTCTGCTATGAGGGCGCGTTCGATATCTCGGGATCGGCGTTTCCCGCCGGCCACGCGGCTCACATACGACGGATCCACGTTCAACGCCTTTGCGACCCGCACGTACACGCCAGTGTGGAGCCTGTGCCACGCCAGCAGCGATTTGCCATCGGTTTCAAGAGAGTTCCGCAGCTTGGAAGTATTCTTCACGGCGATACCTCAGTTTTGACGGTCCAATTGCGACTTCTCACTTTGCCCGGAATTCTCATTTTCTGAGGTTATCATGCAAGTCTGGCGACCTTTCCGACGCGGCGTGAAGGCGAAGCTCGCACCCACTGTAGCACCCATTTTCTGTACTCACTTCCTATTTTGTCTGTGACACGTTGGCTGGTTATCTGTGATAACGTCACAATGTTATTTGGCGGGGATCCTCTAGGAATCGGACCCTGCGGCTAGGAAAAAAAGCTTTTCGGAGACTGGCCGCCAGTGGTTTGATCGGAACGGTCTTTTCTAGGCGGAACCTACGGCTGGGCGCCATCCGCTACGACGGTCTGGTGCTTTTCTCCTGAACGGATTAGGATTATCGCAGTGTCCGGTTTGCAGTCGGGCTAGTGAACCAGCAGGATGCTTGATGGCTGGTTCGCCGGGGTGGTATTGAGGAGTATTCTCAAGTCGATACAGCCGGGGACGAACCGCGAGATTCGCTCTGGCAGTTTTGCGACACACGTCCTTTTTTTTACGCTCTTTTGGTGTCTCGGCCACCCAGGGGCCACCGCCCAATCCGCTTCACCGCAACCACCCCCCAGCCAGAACCCGAGTTCTGCTGTTTCCTCTAACAGTGATAAGAATCAGGCGGAGATGACCGCTCACGAGGAAACCACCTTCAAGGTGAACGTAAAGCTGGTGCTGGTGCGCGTGGTCGTGAGGGATGCCAAGGGAAATGCCGTGGGGACGCTTCACAAGGAGGATTTTCAGCTCTTCGATAACCGCAAGCCGCAGGTGATATCACAGTTCGCCGTGGAACAGCCGGGGACACGGGTGGCGATGGAACAGAAGACTCAGCAGGCAGTCCCCGGGGAAACTCCTCCTCCTTCGGAAAAACCGCCGTCGGTGCCGGAGAGTTACACTGCGTATCTATTTGACGACGTCCATCTGAGCTTTGGCGATCTGGCCACGGCGCGTAAAGCCGCAGAGCGCCGCCTCGATTCCGCGCCGCCGACGGACCGGGTTGCGATCTTTTCCACCTCCGGCCAAACCACCCTTGATTTCACGGACGATCACGCCAAACTGCTGGCCGCCTTGCGAAACCTTCAGCCGCGTCCTATTGCGCGTAGCGGAACCTATGAATGTCCGGACGTCACTTATTACATGGCGGATTTGATCCAAAACCAGCAGGATTCGGTAGCCATCCAGGTCGCCACTGTGGATGCAATTACTTGCTTGAGTCTCCCCACACAGACCGCTCAACAAGCGCAGGCAGCCGTACTGACCGCGCAGTCCATGGTGAGGGCAGAGGCCACGCGTCAGCTGGCGATTGGCGACCAGGAAACACGGGTTTCACTTAGCGTATTGAAGGGTGTGGTGCGCCGGCTTTCCGTGCTGCCGGGGCAACGCAACATCGTGCTAGTCTCACCGGGATTCCTGACGCCAAGGCTGGACGTGGATTACCAGGACATTATTGATCTGGCGCTGCATACGCAAGTCATGGTCAATACGCTCGATGCGCGGGGCCTTTACGTTGTTGATCCCATGGGTGACATCAGCAACCCTGCTCCGCAGAGTCCCGCCGAAGCGGTTTACAAGCAACAGTATGCCACCCAGAGCGCGTCAGCCGAAGGCGACGTGCTGATGGAACTGGCGAATGGAACCGGTGGAACTTTTTTTCACAACAGCAATGATCTGGATGAGGGTTTCAGGCGCGTGGGGACGCCCCCGGAATACTATTACGTCCTTGCCTTCTCTCCGCAGAGTCTGAAGCTGGACGGCAGCTTTCATGTTCTGAAGGTTAGTCTGAAGAACCCGGAGAAGCTCAGTCTGGAAACCCGGCGTGGCTATTACGCGCCCAAGCATGCAGCTGATCCCGCGGAGGAAGCAAAACAGGAGATCGAAGATCAGATTTTCTCCAACGAGGAGGTGCATGATCTTCCGGTCGAGTTGCACACTCAGTTTTTTAAGACGACTGACGCGGAAGCCAAGCTCACGGTTGTGGCGCGTGTGGACGTAAGACGTCTGCGTTTCCGAAAAGTGGACGGACGCAACCGGGATGATCTCACCGTGGTTTCCGCCCTTTTTAACCGTGACGGAAATTATGTGCAAGGGAACGAGAAGGTGCTCGAAATGCGTCTGAAGGATGAAACGCTGGAGCACAAGTTGAGCACTGGGGTCACGTTCCGGGCGAGCTTCGATGTGAAACCTGGGAGCTACCTGGTGCGGCTGGTAGTGCGGGACGGGGAAGGGAAACAGGTTGCGGCAGAGAATGGCGCTGTAGAGATTCCCTAAAACAATGGGGAGGTGAGATATGCAAGCCCGCCGGCGCAAAGTTCTAACGGCAGTTTTATGGCTGGGCAGTGGGATGATCTGGTCTTGCGCGGTTACGCTCGCTCGCGCTCAACAGCCGGGCACGGAGTCGCCCTCCGGCGACGCGCCGGTCATCCGTGCGGAGACACGCCTGGTTCTGGTGGATACGGTCGTGACCGACAAGAAAGGCAACTACCTGCGCGATCTTACGGCGAAGGACTTCAAAGTTTGGGAAGACAACAAGGAACAATCCATCACCACCTTTTCGTTGGAAGAGGATACGGGATCGCAGACGAACGGGCAAAAGCGCTATCTGGTGCTCTTCTTTGACAACTCGACCATGGATGTGGGCGACCAGGTGAAGGCTCGCCAGGCGGCGGCGCAATTTATTGATGCCAATGCGGGGCCGAACCGTCTGATGGCAATCATCGATTTCGGAGGCACGACGCATATTGCCCAAAACTTCACTGCG
>Ga0187817_10000837_pt1 | contig 14061 bp, 12 predicted proteins | sample NC_wetland_sal_i_17_FD_132431 | JGI IMG/M metagenome (GOLD analysis project Ga0187817, IMG submission 132431) | Wetland sediment microbial communities from Neuse River Estuary, North Carolina, USA - SO4_2 | ecosystem: Environmental > Aquatic > Freshwater > Wetlands > Sediment | place: USA...
TCCCATTTGATTTCAAACAGCCAGCCAGGATCGTTGAAGGCCTTCGCGGCGGAGGTTGCGAGCATGGGGTGGATCACACTGGGCATAGCTTTGCTTTCCGCGCCAGCCAGGCCCTTCACCACAGAGGGAACAGGGAGCGCCGAAACCTTCTGAGTCGCTGCTTTTCCCTCTTTGATCTTGGTTTCCCCTGTGTCTCCTGTGCCCTCTGTGGTAGAAGATTTTCGCTTCAAGTCGGCGCGCGCGATGGCGTCCGCCAGCCACGCCGCCTTCACCCTCCCTCGCGATGCCGGGCGACTGCTCTTCCATTCCGCCGAGCCTTCATCGCCGGCGATCTCGGCCATGGTGCGATGGGTGAGAATGGAGGTGTCGTAAGCGTCGATATCGAATCCCGCAACGGCGTGACTATCTTTCTTCTTGATCAGCAACCATTCGTTCCCTTTGCTTCCCGCCCGGCCCTTGATGTGTACGAGCGCGAAATCGCCGTTGAGCCGCTTCCCTTTCAGGCGAAACTTGAGATCGCCTTTCGCCAGCATGGCGGCTGCTTCCTTTTCGGTGCCCGGAACGTACTCGCCCTTGACCGGCACCGGCGATAGCGGTTTCCAGGTACCTGCGTCCCAAACCATCACCGTGCCACCGCCGTAGTTGCCCTTGGGGATAGTGCCTTCAAAGTCGAAGTACGACACGGGATGATCCTCGACCTGCATAGCCAGACGCTTGTCGACGGGATCGAGCGAAGGCCCTTTGGGAACGGCCCACGACTTCAGCACGCCTTCCATCTCCAGTCGAAAGTCGTAATGCAGGCGCGTCGCGTCATGGCGCTGAACCACGAAACGGTGCCGCGATTGTTTTTCGACTTCGGGCGGAGGCTCGGGCGTTTCCTCAAACCGCCGTTTTCGTTTGTATTCGTCAAGTGACATGGCGGCTATTGTACTTCCGAGAGAACGCGCGTAGGGACGGTCCGTGTGGGGGGGGCGCCTCTCCCGCCATGCCAAGAGAAGCATAGCTCCAGCCTGCCTGACCCGGACTCTCAACTTTCAAGCCGTTCAACAGGCCGCATCCCACAAAAAAGCCGGAGCCCGAAGGCTCCGGCTGTCAGTTGGTTGTGTGCCCGGATAAAACTTTAAGACGCTCGCTTACGCGTTGGGAGATGCGGCAAGTCGCGTCTTTACAGGAAATGTGGGTTACGCGCTCCGCCTTGGCCGCACGGTCAAGTCCCGCACCTGCGCCAGAATGCTCGACATCTGCATCCCGTTCAGCTGTGACAGATACGGCAAAACCTCAGCCACAAACTGATCTTCCATCAGCTCGCGAACTTCTTCCTGCCGGTTCCGTTCACCGCCGGAGAGCAGATCCGGTACGCTGACCTCGAGCGCCCTGGCCAGGCGCTCCAGCGAAGACAGGGTGGGAGTCGCTTTTTCGTTTTCGATTTTTGAGACGTAAGTCCGTGGCACCGCCATGCGCAGCGCCAGCTGCCGCTGGCTCAAGCCATTGCGCAGTCGCAGCGATCGGATCGAATACGCCAGCTTCAGGTGCCCACGCCCGTTAGAATGGACGGGCATAGGTAACACTTCTGGCGCCGGAGTGATAGCGGCCATCTCCGCTTCGTCCTCATCCAATGACAGATGGCAACGGCGGCAGAGGCTGTTCGATGTGCGGAATTGCACTAGAAGACAATGGTCACAGCGGACAACTTCCCGTGAGTCCACGGGGGTTAATGTGGTAGCCATGCAGGTTTTGCGAGTGCCAGAGCGGGGCTACTCTCAAAGCCAACTAGCGTGTAATCTGCTGCATTGGGCCTGTGGAAGTCAAGACAAAAGTAGGAGAAAACAAAGCGTTTGTCGGACAAAAGCATAATCAAGAGGCAAGAATCGGCAGCAAAACAGGTACAAACCATGAATCAGCGCGATGCCGCATGGTGTTTACTAACTGAGTTCACCCAATCGGAAAGTTTGCGGAAACATGCTCTCGCGGTCGAGGCTTGCCTGCGCGCCTATGCTCGGAAAGCGGGAGCCGACGAAGAATTATGGGGTGTGGTCGGGCTTCTCCATGACTTTGACTACGAGAAACATCCGAGCGCGGAAGAGCATCCCTACAAAGGCTCCGAGATCCTGAAGGAACGGGGATACTCCGAAGAAGTGCGGCGCGCCATTATGTCGCACGCCCAGTACACCGGCGTGGCGCGGGTCTCGCCGCTGCAAAAGACCCTCTTCGCCTGCGATGAGCTCGCCGGATTCATCACTGCTTGCGCCCTCGTCAAGCCGGGAAAATCGCTGGCCGAGGTCGAAGCCCCGTCCGTCCGGAAGAAGATGAAGGACAAAGCGTTCGCGCGCAACGTTCACCGCGAAGACATCATAGAAGGTGCGACCGATCTAGGAATAGATCTCGAGCAGCACATCGCTTTCTGCATCGAAGCCATGAAGGGGATTGCCGGCGAGTTGGGGTTGGACGGATCCGCAATCAAGTCCACTTAGGCCGGAGTGGTATGGGATGAAACGCACGCCTGCCGCTTATACGCCCAGGGCGTTGGTCGACTTATCGCACTACCTCGGCGACTTTGCCACTGGCGATCAACTCGGCGATGCGCGCAAAATCCTGGTACATCACGCGGTCCTTGTTCATCGCCCGGCACACTGCCCGAATCGACGCGTGCACCTCCTGCAAGGGCTTCGAAGTCTTGAGCGGCGCGAGGAAGTCAATCGCCTGGGCCGCCGCCATGGCTTCGATGGCTAGCGTGTTGCGGGTGTTCTCGACCACCTTTTTCAGTTTGTTCGCCGCGGTCATGCCCATGGAGACGAAGTCTTCTTTATTGCCCGACGTCGTAATCGAATCGACCGACGCGGGATGCGCCAGCACTTTGTTTTCGCTGACCAGTGCGGCGGCGGTCACTTGCGGCATCATGAAGCCTGAGTTCATTCCCGCACCGGGCGCGAGAAATGGCGGCAGGCCTTCGCTCAGCGCGGGGTTTACCATGCGCTCCAGTCGCCGCTCGCTGATGCCGGCCAGCGCGCTTAAAGCAATCGCGAGAAAGTCGAGCGCGAAGGCCAGCGGCTGGCCGTGAAAGTTTCCGCCGGAGAGCACATCGCCTTCACCGTCTATCGCCTTGGGATTCTTCACGAACACGAGTGGGTTATCCACCGCCGAGTTCATTTCGGTCTCAAACACCGCGCGGCAATGGGCGAGCGTGTCGCGCACCGCACCGTGCACCTGCGGGATACAGCGTAAGGAGTAGGCATCCTGCACGCGGCCGCAATCGCGATGCGATTCACGGATCTCGCTTGGTTCGAGCAGACGGCGCAGGTTCGCCGCGGTTCTGATTTGTCCGGCATGGGGACGAGCCTTTTGAATGCGCTCGTCGAAAGCGACATTGGTTCCCTTGAGCGCTTCGCAGGTCATCGCGCCGATGACGTCTGCGGTGTCAACCAGGGTCTCTGCGGCGAGCAGCATCAGAGTGCCGATAGCCAGCATGGCTTGGGTGCCATTGATGAGTGACACTGCTTCCTTCGCTTCGAGCACCAACGGCTTGACTTGGGCACTCTTGAACGCTTCAGCGCTTGTGACGCGCGCGCCCTTTGCGTCAAAGCATTCGCCTTCGCCGATCAAAGCCAGCGCCAGGTGCGCCAGCGGGGCTAAATCTCCGCTCGCTCCCACGCTTCCCTGCGACGGGACCATCGGAGACACGCCGCGATTGAGCAGTTCGCAGATGGTGTCGATGGTGATCGCGCGAACACCCGAGTTGCCTTTCGCCAGCGAGTTGGCGCGCAGGAGCATCATGGCACGTGTGTCGGGAATGGAAAGCGGTTCGCCTACGCCGACGGCGTGTGAGCGCACGAGGTTGACTTGCAGTTCGCGGACCTGATCACCGACGATGTGCACATCGCTCAGTTTGCCGACGCCGGTGGTGATCGCATAAGAAATTTTATTACTGGCGACGAGTGCGTCGACGACGGCGCGGGAGCGGTTGACAGCCTCGCGGGCGTCGGGGTCGAGTAACACCGGCCGTTTTTCGGCTGCAACTTCACGCACCGCCTCGAGAGTCAAATCGTTTCCGTTAATGTGCAAAGCCTTCAAGAGCCGTTCCTTTATTTCGAGTTTTTCACTTTCCCTGCACGACCACTTTGAACGGATACAACGTTGCCGTCATCACGCCCTTCTTCACGGCCGGGTCGTCGCTCATGATCTTGCGGGCGGCGTCTTCGGATTCGGCGCGAAAGACCGCAAGTCCCATCGCATTTTCGTCGTTATTCAGGGTGCGGCCCACGAGAATTATGACGCCTTGCGCGTTGAGGCCCTGGAGGTATGCGAAGTGTTCGGCCACGACAGCCTGCTCCAATTCGGTCGGGCCGGTACGGAGCATATCTCCGCGCACGAGCTGCAATCTGTAGAGGAATTCTTGCACTGGACCTTCCTTTTCTATCTCCACTATCTCCCGATCGCGACGCGGAACACCCGCATGTATTTCTCGGGCAGACTGCGAGTCTTCATTTGGGCGTTTGCGACGATGTGCGTGGTCTCGCCTTCAGCCAGCAACTCGCCATTCTCCACACTTCGCAGTTCATATCCGAAGCGGATCACTTTCTCCCGGACCTGCTTCAGATACGTGCGGACAATGACTTCGTCATCATAATGTACGGGAGCCTTGTAGCGGCACCGTGCGTCGACCACAGCGATGAAGCAATCGTCTTCGCGCTCCATATCTCTATAACTGAAGCCGAGCTGGCGGAGGAGTTCGACGCGTCCCACTTCAAACCAGATGAAATGATTGGAGTGATAGACGACGCCCATTTGGTCAGTTTCGGCATAGCGGACGCGAATGCGGGTTTCATTGACCCGAGTGTCACCCATCGGCGTTTTGCGGTGGCTCATCGGCCCGTCCATCGTGGCTTGCGCTTTTCCAGGAACGACTCGATTCCTTCTCGGAAGTCGGCGCTCTTGCGGATGCCGGCATTTTCGCGGATAGCCGCTTCAATCTGCAAATCGAGTTCGGCGCGGGCGTGCTCGGTCAGCAGGCGCTTGGTTTGGAAAAGTGAGAGCGGGCTGTTCTCAGCCAACTGCGCGGCGAGTTCGCGAGCACGATCGAGCAACTTTTCCGGAGGAACAATTTCGTTGATCAGACCCAACTTCAGAGCTTCGGCGGCTTCGAAGATACGGCCGGTCAGCAGGAGGTCGCGAGCGATTTTTTCGCCGACCTGGCGCAGAAGAAAAGTGGAGACGATGGCGGGCACGAATCCGATGCGGACCTCGGTGTAGCCAAACTTGGCGTCGGGCACGGCAAGCGTGAAGTCACAAAGCAGCGCGAGTCCAGTACCGCCAGCGATGGCCGCGCCATTGACCGCGGCAATCGTCGGCTTGGGAAATTCATAGAGCGAACGAAACAGGCTGACCATGGTGCGCGAGTCTTCGAGATTTTGCTGGGGCGTGCGGCCGATCAGGGCTTTGAGATTGTCGAGGTCCAAGCCGGAAGAGAAAGCCTTCCCTGCTCCGGTCAAGATCAGAATGCGGGCGGATGAGTTGTTTGCTTCCTCTAGAGCGCGGACCAGATCTTCGATGAGTTCGTAGCTGATGGCATTGCGCTTGTCGGGGCGGTTGAGGGTGATGGTAGCAACCGTGGCGTCGAAGGCGAGTTGGAGGGTTTTGTAGGTCATTGGTTTTCAGTCCGCTGCCGATGTGCTCTTATACCGTGCTCCAATTTCCACTGTCGCTCTCAACAATGCGTCCAGCGATTTGAGCGGCGGAAGTTGCGCGCCGCGGTTGCGCAGGGTTTCGATCATGGTTTCTGTCGGAATATTTCCCACTAAATCATCCTGCGCGAAGGGGCATCCGCCGAGACCGCCAATGGCAGAATCGAAGCGGTGGCAACCGGCTTCGTAAGCCGCGATGATTTTCGCGCCGGCCTGATCGGGGCGGCTGTGCAGGTGGACTCCTATTTCGAGATAGTCGTACTTCGCCATCACCGCGGAAACTACTTCTCGAATTTTCTCGGGTGTCGCGAGGCCTACGGTGTCGGCGAGCGAGATCACGCGAATTTCTTCCAACTCGAGCAAACCAACCGCTTCAACGACCTCATCCACGCTCCAGGGGTCACCGTAGGGATTGCCGAAGGCCATCGAGACATAGACGATGGTGTCGAGTCCGGCTTCGTCGGCTTTCTTCTCGATCTTTTCCAGTTCCTCGATGGCGCCTTCCATAGTCTGCCGCTGATTATTCTGCAAGAACGTTGGCGAGATCGAATACGGGAACCCCACGGTGCGCACGGCTTCGGTCGCAATCGCCCGCTGCGCGCCTTTTTCGTTAACGACGATGCCGATGATTTCCACGTCGTCGGGTGGGTCGAGTTCCTTCAGAACCGCTTCGGAGTCGGCCATCTGCGGGACGGCGTTCGGCGAGACGAAGCTGACGGCGTCGATGTGCTTAAAGCCGGCCGAGATCAGCGCCTGGAGATAGTTGGTCTTCAGATCGGCAGGGATCTGGCCCTTGAGTCCTTGCCAGGCATCACGGGGGCATTCGATGAGTTTGACTGTCTCCCCGTGGTGAATCATGTTTGCAGAACCCCCACTTTGAACTCCGGCACTTCCGGATTCAGCGATGCCGCTTCCAGCGCCTGTGTGATTGCCTGCCGCGTTTCCATAGGGTCGATGATTTTGTCGATCCAGAGACGCGCGGCACCGTAGCGCGGATCGGTTTGCTCTTCGTAGGTTTTTTTCGTTGAGTCGAAGAGTTCTTTCTTCTCTTCTTCGCTCAACTTCTTGCCGCTGCGCTCCAGTTGCTTCACTTTGATTTCCACCAGCGTGCCGGCGGCGGCGTCTCCGCTCATGACCGCGTATTTCGCGGTGGGCCATGCGAAAACGAAACGCGGATCGTAGGCTTTGCCGCACATGGCATAGTGCCCGGCACCGAAAGAACCACCCACGATCACGGTAATTTTGGGCACGACAGAGTTCGACACCGCATTCACCATCTTTGCCCCGGCTTTGATGATGCCGGTCCACTCGGCGTCGCGTCCCACCATGAAGCCGTTGACGTCGTGGAAGAACACTAGCGGAATCAGGTTCTGGTTGCAGTCCATGATGAAGCGGGCGGCTTTTTCGGCGGACTCGGTGTAGATGACGCCGCCGAATTCGACGCGCTTGTGGCCTTCGTGGTCGGTCTGGTGTGCGTGGAGTTTCTGGTTGGCCACGATGCCAACGGCGAAGCCCCCAATGCGCGCGTAGCCGCAGAGCAGGGTTTTGCCGTACTCGGGCTTGTACTCGTCGAAGCGGCTTTCATCCATGATTCGCGCGAGAATTTCTTTCATATCGTAGGGGCGCGCGGGCGAGGCATCGTAGGCGCCGTAGATTTCTTCGGCCGGCATTGCCGGGTCCACAGGCTTTTTACGATCCCATAGGGACTGACGCCGGTATCCCCATTTTTCAATGAGCGAGCGGATGCGCGCGATGCAGGCTTCGTCGTTGGGTTCGCGAAAATCGACGGTGCCGCTGATCGCCGAGTGCATGGCGGCTCCGCCTAGTTCTTCGGCGGAAACTTTTTGCCCGATGGCAGCTTGCACGAGCGCGGGGCCGGCCAGGAAAAGGCCACTGCCGTCTGTCATGAGAACGTGGTCGCACATCACGGGAAGATATCCGCCTCCGGCCACGCACATGCCCATGATGGCGGCAATTTGCGGGATGCCCATCGCCGACATGACGGCGTTGTTGCGGAAGACGCGACCGAAGTCGTCGGTGTCGGGGAAGACGTCTTCTTGCAGCGGCAGGAAGACTCCGGCGGAGTCGACGAGGTAAATGGTCGGCACACGATTTTCGATGGCGATGTTTTGCGCACGGATGACTTTCTTCGTGGTCATGGGAAAGAAGGCGCCGGCTTTTACAGTAGCGTCGTTAACGATCAGCATGACCATGCGGGAGTGGATACGGGCGAGTCCGGTGATGACGCCGGCGGCAGGAGCGCCGCCCCATTCTTCGTACATTTTGTGCGCCGCATAGATTCCGAGTTCGAAGAAAGAGCCGGGGTCGGCGAGCAAGTGGATGCGCTCGCGAGCGGTGAGGCGCGATTTGGCATGCTGGCCCTCGATGGCTTTCGGGCCTCCGCCCTCGCGAATTTTTTCCTCTTCGTTGCGGACTTGGGCTACCAGGTCGGCGAGCGCCCGCATGTTGGATTCGAAACGGAGAGAGCTTGGGTCAAGCTTGGTGGGGAGGACGTTGTTGATCGAGAGGGCCGTGGAATCGGTGCGTTCAGGCATGAGGACTGTTCGAAATAACTTGCGAAACTACTTACTATATCAGCGGGACGAGGGGCTAGGCGGGTTGATTACGAGCGGCTTTCCCGATGGTGCATAGTTCGCGCCCTCAGCGGCTAAAGCCGGGAACTGTTGAAATTCCCCGCGGCACGGCTGAGGCCGTGCCCTATCCGGTCTCAGTCTCCTGGATCAGTGAATCGAGAAATGTTCGAAGAGCACTGAATTTGTAATGCGAGGACGCGCAAGAGGGGAGGGCTACAATCTAAAAATGTTGCGAAGGCTCTCATCCCGGCCAGACTGGCAGATCGCGATGACGGTAACCGCGGCGTTGCGCGTGTTTTATACGGCGATGGCAGCGGCATTTTTGCCGTTTCTGCATCCGGATCCGGCGCTCGTTCGCAGCAACGCGCTCACCGAAAATTTGCCTTCCCCACACGGTCTGCACTACGCGCTGCTGGGGATTTGGGGGCGCTTCGATACGCTATGGTTCCTGCGTATCGCGGAGCGCGGTTACGACCGGCCCATGGCGGTGATTTTTTATCCCTTGTATCCGGCGGCGATCCGGCTGGTGAGCGCGTTCATACCGGCGCTGGCGGCGGCGCTTCTCGTCTCGACCGTGGCGGCGTTCTTTTTGTTCTGGGGACTGCTGCGTCTGGCTGGTGAATTATCGGAAGTCGGAAAACTCCGCACGCTGTTATTGTTTTGCGTTTGGCCGACCAGCTTTGTGCTTTTCGCTGGCTACGCGGATTCCCTAACCATTGCGCTGGTGGTCTGGGCCGTCATCTTTGGGCGTAAAGGACAATGGGAAGTGGCCACCGCGTGTGGAATCCTCGCGGGAGCGGCGCGTCCCTCGGGTGTACTGGTTTTTATCCCGCTGCTGGTGATGGCATTTCGCAGCCGCCACGTACGGTCGCTGGTGGTGGCGCTGACGCCTCTCGGATCGCTGAGCTATTGGGGTTGGCTGCGGCGGTCGGGGCGACCCTCCGTGGTGGAGGCTTACCGGCTCCATCAAGGCATGACGATGGTGCCTCCCTGGAGGGGTTTGGCGGACGCTCTGCGGTTGATCGTGACCGAGCACGATACCCTTCTGACCATCAAGCTGGGGCTGGTGATTATGGTTGCCGTGTTCAGCCTGCGGCGACAGGTGCGAATCGAGGACAAAGTGTTTGCGTTGGCGGTCGTTTTGCAAATGCTGATGTACACGGGGCGTCCGCTGCTGGGAGCAGCGCGATATGCGCTCATGGTCTATCCCGCGTTTCTCGCCTTTGGCGCATACGCCGAGCGTTGGAGTGGGAAGCAACTGGGCTTCTATGTCACGGCGCTCGGGTTCATGAACCTGGTGTGGATGTGGGCATTTCTGAGTTGGTCGCTGGTGCTGTAGCCCTCGCGCCGCGTTGGGTACTGTCGAACGGTCGCGGACAGAAGTGTCCGCGCCACACAAGTCAGGGTTGCGGTTGGCGCAGGACCTCGGCCACGGGATCGGCGACGATGGCATCCACCAATCCGATTTCGAGGGCTCGCGCGGCGGAGACTTTTTCTGCGGCGATGAAAAGCTCAAGCGCTCTTCCCTTCCCGATCAGGCGGGGCAGACGCTGCGTGCCTCCCCAGCCGGTCATGAGGCCGAGAGCGGCGCCGCGGTGTCCGAAGACGGCCTGGGGAGCGGCGATCCTGCGGTGACAGGCGAGCACGAGATCCAGGCCCCCGCCCATGCAGTGGCCTTCGACCGCGGCGATAACGGACGCGGGATAGCTGGCGATTGAGTTCATCAGCGTTTGTCCCATTACGGAAAACTGGTAGGCTTCGGGGCCGGTGAGCGCGGCGATCTCGTTCAGGTCGGCGCCGACCGAGAAAAAATGGCGATTGCCAGTGATCATTAGGGGGCAGCGTTGTTGCTTCAGTTCGTTAATGGCGGCGGTAAGTGCGAGCACGCAGGCGCGGGTGAGGCGGTTCGTGCCATCGGGCGAGGTGAGACGGAGGGTGCGTACCGGGCCGGCAGACTCGATGCGGAAGAAGAGCGAAGTCACCGGAACATCTTACGCAAAGCTAAACGGCGGGGACACTCTGTGGCTTTACATGCTCACGGATGAACTTCACGATGTTGTCCATGGGGGTGCCGGGCTGGAAGATCGCGGCGACGCCGATCTGCTTGAGGCCCTCGATATCCTGATCGGGGATGATGCCGCCGACCAGCACGAGCACGTCGTCCATCTTGTTTTGCTTGAGCAGGTCCATCACGCGCGGAACGATGGCGTTGTGCGCGCCCGAGAGAATCGAGAGACCGATGACCTGCACGTCTTCCTGGAGCGCCGCGCTGACGACCATCTCAGGGGTCTGGCGCAGGCCGGTGTAGATGACCTCCATGCCGGCATCACGGAGGGCACGGGCGATGACTTTGGCGCCGCGGTCGTGGCCGTCTAGGCCGGGTTTCGCAACCAGGACGCGGATTTTCTGCTCAGTGGACATCGAGAACATTTAACCACAGGGGACACAGCGGAGCACAGGGGAAAGCGGCGGCAGCGAGCAGGACGGGCGAGGCGCCCGTCCCCACACGCCCAGTACTGACACGATCACGGCTTGACGCCCAACTGCCAGAACAGGAATGAGTACATATCGGTACTCTCTTCGATTTGCTTGGTGACCGGCTTGCCTTGGCCGTGTCCAGCTTTGGTCTCGATGCGCAGCAGGATCGGCTTTTGCTGGCTGGCGCCGTTCTTGGCTTCGGCTTGCATGAGCGCGGCCATTTTCTTGGCGTGCATGGGATCGACGCGGGTGTCCGTATCGCCGGTCAAAAAGAGGATGGCAGGATACTCCTGGCCCGGCTTTACGTGATGATAGGGCGAGTAGGCGTAAAGCCACTCGAACTGCTTGGCGTCGTCGGCTGAGCCGTACTCCGGAATCCAGAGTTTCGCAATCTGGAAATTCTGATAGCGCAGCATATCGAGCAGCGGAACCTGGCAGACCACAGCGCGGAACAAGTCCGGGCGCTGCGTGATCATCGCGCCCATGAGCAGGCCGCCGTTCGATCCGCCTTGGATGGCCAGATGATCCTTATCGGTGTATTTCTGAGAGATCAAATATTCGCTGGCGGCGATGAAATCATCAAACACGTTCTGTTTTTTCTCCAGCATGCCGGCGCGGTGCCAGTCTTCGCCGAATTCGGCGCCGCCACGCAGGTTGGCGACCGCATAAATGCCCCCGTGCTCCATCCAGAGAAACATGCTGCGGCTGAAACTTGGCGTCAGCGATACGTTGAAACCGCCGTAGCCGGTCAGCAGCGTGGGGTTCTTGCCGTTCTTCTCGATTCCCTTTCTGCTGACGACAAACATCGGGACCTTCGTGCCGTCTTTCGAGGTGTACCAAACCTGCTGCACGTCATAGGCGGGAGGATCGATGGAGGGAGCGTCGACCTTAGCCCAGAGCACGCTCTTCAGGTCGGTCAAGTCCACTTTGGTCAAGTCAGCGCGGTAAATCGAAGGCGGCACAGTGAAAGACTGGAACCCGAAAAAGATTTCGTTGCGGTCATAGCGGCCGGAGGCGCCGAAAACCGATCCAATAGCGGGCAGGGAAATATCGGCAAGTTTCTTGCCGTTGAGCGCGAACAGCTTCAATTCGGAAGTCGCGTTGTGCTCGTACTGCGCCAGCAGCTTGCCGCCGGTCACGCTCGCGCCCTGCAGCACGGCATCCGACTCCGGGATGATTTCCTTCCAGTTTTCGCGCTTGGGTTTGGTGGCGTCGGCGACAAAGACGCGATAGCGAGGAGCGTCTTCGTTGGTGGTGATGTAGAGCTTGCCCTGGAAAAAATCGGCGCCGTAAAGGAAATTCTCGCCGGTCGTAATTTCGACGGGAGGATCTTTCGACGCGAGATCCTTGAGAAACAATTCAGTTTTCGTCCAGCCCTGTTCCTCGTCGATCAGCAGCCAGCGTTCATCGTCCGAAAGGGTAACGTCGGGCCACCACTGCGGGTCGCGGCCTGCGCCGAAAATCAGCGGGTCGTTCGCTGAGTCGGTACCTAGCGCGTGATAGAAGACGTGCCGGTAGTAGACCTCCTGCCCCTCGGGGACGTCTCCCTTCTTGGGATACCGGGTATAGAAGAATCCGGAATTGTCGCGTTTCCAGGCGAGGCTCGCGGCTCGTGTCCGTTCAATGGAATCGGGCAGCAGCTTGCCGGTGGCGGTTTCGATCACGCGCAGCGTGCTGATCTCGGAACCGCTCGGCGACGTCCCGTAGGCGACGTATTTGCCGTCTTCCGACGCATACCACCAGTCGAGGGCAATCGTCCCGTCGGCCGCGAGTTGGTTGACGTCGAGCAGGACGCGGTCTTCACTAGTAAATGCGCCGTTCAAGCCCTCGCGCACATAGAGGATAGGCTGGTTCTGGTTGCCCTCGCGACGGGTGTGAAAGTAATACTTGCCACCCATCTGCGGAGCGCCGACGGTGCCAATCTCGAGCAGTTGCGAGAGGCGGGCATTGATCTTGTCGCGTCCGGGAAGCGGGTCGAGGATGGAGCGCGTGTAGTCGAGTTCCTGCTCGACGTAGAGCTTTGTGTCAGGATCGTTTGGATCTTCCAGGTAGCGGTACGGATCGACGATCTTGCGACCCTGAACCGTATCCTCGACTGGGGCCACTTTGGCCTTCGGAGGACCGGAAGTACGAGCCGAAGAAGCCCCGGAATTTTCGGCTGGGGAATCTTCCGCATAGACCAAGGCGGCGATACCGATGAGAACCAGAAAAAAAATCAGCAAACGCGAACCTCCCAACATACACACCTCACTGCGGTGGTGAACGAAAAGCTGAGAATTAGGTTAGCAGAACGATGCCTCGCAGTTCGGCAAGATGTGGCGCGTGTTCCAATCGGCGGCGGCCTCTGATATGATTTCTTTGACAATTCCAGCACGCAAGCCAGCGTGCTCCCACTCCTCAGTAGCTCAATGGCAGAGCATCCGGCTGTTAACCGGAGGGTTGTAGGTTCGAGTCCTACCTGAGGAGCCATTCTTTCAATGGCTTACAACTGCTGGAATCACTTTGGAATCAGGATTGAGCGCCAGCGCAGCTACTTTCGAGCCTGCCCGCTCCATCTCATCGGTTACAACGTCCCCGTAGATGTTGAGCGTTGTTTGAATGTCACTGTGCCGCATGAGCTTCTGTTGCACAGTGATTGCGGTCCCCACGCTGTCAAGCCATGATCGGTAGCTATGCCTGAAAGTGTGGGTCCCCATTCTGCCCAGCCCCGCCCGCCCCGTTGCCGTTTGCAGTGCTCGCCAATACCCGGTATAGGAGTACGGCAAACGCCCGAGTTTAACCGGCGAGGGAAACAGCCAATCCTCGGCTTCCCGGAACTGCGTGGCTTGCTTCCATGCCGCTAGGACCTGGAGGAGTTGAGCGTCTAGGGTCATCGTCTTGCGTGAGCCCTCCGTCTTCACGGAATCGAGATGCTGATTTACAATCCCGTGCTCAACGTTGAGCTTTGAGCCCATCCAATCCACGTCCTGCCATCGCAGCGCCAGCAGTTCCGAGACACGCAGACCCAGACACAGTTGCAACAGTGTCATGGTCTTGAATGGCTCACACAGGTGCTTCGATAGAACGTGGAACTCATCCACCGTAAGGCTTCGGGGTCTCGTCTTGCGCTTTGATGAGCCCCGCACCGTGACTAGCGATACCGGATTTGTTCCTACTGGAATCGAGCCACACCACATCGCATAGTCAACGAGACGGTGTAGCAGTTCCCTCAGATGCCCGCGCGTCTTGGGCGCAAGCGGTAGCGACTCCAGCCACAATTGCACCGGACGCGGCTGCAAATCTGTGATTGGTTTCACGCCCCAATAGGCCAA
>Ga0187817_10000838_pt1 | contig 14059 bp, 6 predicted proteins | sample NC_wetland_sal_i_17_FD_132431 | JGI IMG/M metagenome (GOLD analysis project Ga0187817, IMG submission 132431) | Wetland sediment microbial communities from Neuse River Estuary, North Carolina, USA - SO4_2 | ecosystem: Environmental > Aquatic > Freshwater > Wetlands > Sediment | place: USA: North...
AACCGGAGATCGGCGATCGCAAATGGGTCGCTTCCAGGCGTTGTCTTGCCCGGTCAACTTCCGCAGCCCAGTATGCCACTTGGGCCCGCTGGATTCCGGCTTCGGTGCCATCATTTGCCGCCAACGCGCGATTCATTTCGGCGGTGGTAATGGCGTACTTGGCTTGTGCAGCAGTCAGCGCGTCGCGATAGTTCCAATCCGCCAAATCAGCCAGAATGCCTCCCGCTTGCACGTGTTGCCCCTCATGCACGTAGACCTTGCTTACCACACCTCCGAATTGCGGGCGGATCTGCGCCACGTGGGCGGGAGCCACGGCGGCGGTTCCATCCACTCGCATCGGTATGGGCAGAAACGTGAGGATCAGAACTGCGGCCACGGCGATTCCCAGGAAAAGCGCGCGCCGCCGCTTTTCGAGGGCCATAAATTTTCGTTTCTTTTCCAACAGCGGTTCCAGCACGCTGATGAGCGGGACTTCCTTGTAGAGAGAGGCATTACGCAGGGCGACGGTAGCCTGGCCAGCCAGAATGTGAATCATCTCGATGTGGGCTGGGGTGAGGAAGTCGGGATCGCTGCTCTCAAATGCCAGGATTCCAACCCGGCCGTCATCGTCGGCCAAAGGCAAAGCAAAGAATGCGTGCCTGCCGGTCTGGGCGAAGTACTCGTGAAACTTCGCGCGGGTCTCTTCGCGGTCGCTATCGATCTTGTCTTCTCTCTGAGTGACGTGAATCTCCTCATTGGAGATGGAGGCCCATTCCAGCATGTCCTTCAGGCGCTTCATTTCCACGTCGCCGGGGTTGATCTCGGTTCGGCCCGAAACCGCCTTCAGCTGAAGCCGGCCGCGCTGTTCCAGAGCGATGGCAGCCTGTTCGTAGGGGATGACCGCTCCAGGACGATTGACCACCGCTTCCAGCACTCGATCCAGGTTCAAGGTGGACGTAATTTCGCCGCTCACCTGGACCAGGGTTTGCAGAATCTCCACCTTGCGCTCGGCCTGCAACAGGCTGGCGTTATGCAGAGCATTGCTGGCGGTTTCGCAGATGTTGGTCAGCAGGAATTGGTCGTCTTCGTCGAATGGGGCGCCATCCAAGCGATTGATGGCTTCCACGACACCCACCAGGGTTTCGTGCTCCAGCAACGGCGCGGCCACAATGGAGAACACGCCGCCGCTCTCGACGCCCTGGTTGCGCTTCTGCAGGCGCTCGTCCTCCGGATCGTCAATCAGCACGGGTTCGCCGCTCTCGGAGATATCGCCGGCGATGCCTTCTCCCTCCGCCTGCACCGTGCCGACGGGGATGGTCGGATCGGGTCCCGCGCTTTCCATCAACTCAAGAGCGTCACCGTTGACCATCCAGAGATTCACCGCCTGGACGTTCATCACCTCCTGAAACTTGCTGGCAATGGCGCCGAGCAGTTCCTCCATTTCCAGCGTCGAGTTGAAGACCTTCTCAAGGTCATACATCTGGGCTACGCGGCTGATGGATTGCAGGTTGCTATTGCGTTCGCCTTCATAGGCAAGGGCGGCGGCGATGGCGGGAGCAGCCAGTTCGGCGATCTCGTTTACCGCTTCCAGCATTGCGGCTGGGAAGGCTTGTTCCGATTGCACCAGTTCGATGACGCCGACCAGGGTATCGTTTGCCAGCAGCGGAACATAGGCGAGAGCCACTACTCTGCGGCGAATATCAAGGTGGGCGTACTCCTCACGCTGCAATTCGTGGCTGGCGTCGAATGCCAGAAGACTCCGTTTCTCCGCCACCGCACCCAAGGTCCCGGCATCGAACTCAACCGTTTCGCTGACCGTGATTTCACCGCTGGTCGCTTTCGCGGTCCAGGCCGGATTCTCTTGATCCACAACCACATAGACCGCGACCGCCGTTTCGGGGAGCAGTTCGGCCACTTCATCGGCGATAGTTTGCGCGCGCGGAATGACCTCTTGGCGCGCCAATAGGGCTGCGGCAAATTCCGCCACGGGAACGGCGAACGCAGATCGCTGACTCGGCATAGTTGATGTTCCGGCAACGCAGGCGTGATGCCGTATGCTTCCCGCGTCATAGGGGGACGCCGCGGGGCCAACAATTTCCGAGTGGGCATCTTAATGCCGCTCGTCCAACAGGTCAACATTCATTGTTTGTTGAGATGTTGGGGAGCTTTCCCGGTTCACTAGAAACGCGCATTTCCTGACGTTATCTGTATGCCCGCGATCACGTTACCGGCGGGCCCTTCCGCTGTGATTTCAATCACCGCATACCCCGTGGTGTCCCACGTATAAAAAGGGTTAGGAGAGGTGATCGAGGTGGACGGGGAAGCACATCGCCGCGTAAGCCCTTGGATCGTAACGTTTTCCGTGATGTTGGCGACGTTCATGGAGATCCTCGACACCACCGTGGTGAACGTCTCCATTCCCCACATCGCCGGAAATCTGGCGGCCACCGTCGAAGAAGGGACTTGGGTCGTCACTTCGTACCTGGTTTCCAATGCCATCATTTTGCCCATGTCGGGCTGGCTGGCGAACTACATAGGGCGCAAGCGGCTTCTACTGACCTGCGTCGCCGGCTTCACGGTTACTTCGTTGTGCTGCGGCTTCGCCAACAGCCTGTCCTCACTGATTTTCTTTCGGGTTCTCCAAGGGCTGACCGGAGGAGGACTGCAACCCCTAGCACAGGCAATTCTGCTGGAGACATTTCCCAAGCAGAAACATGGGCAGGCCATGGCTGCGTTTGGCATCGGCATTCTGCTGGCGCCGATCCTGGGGCCGACCCTCGGCGGCTGGATTACCGACAATTACAATTGGCGCTGGATTTTCTATCTCAATCTACCGGTGGGCATTCTATCTCTCTTCATGATGCAACGTTTTGTGTTCGATCCGCCCTACATCAAGCGAGCCAAGGGCCGGATTGATCTGTGGGGCATCGGCTTTCTGGCGCTGGGATTGGGCACTCTGCAGGTGGTGCTGGATACCGGACAGCGGAAGGACTGGTTCGCCTCCCACTACATTCGGTTTTTCGCCATTCTGTGCGTGACCGGGCTGGTTGCGCTGGTGATCCGCGAGTTGAAGGCCAAACAGCCGGTCGTCGATCTGCGGGCGCTGCGCAACCGCACGTTCAGCGCGGGCGTGTTTCTCATCGGCATGCTGGGCTTTACGCTTTACTCCAGCCTGGTGCTGCTGCCCATTTACCTGCAGACATTGCTGGGATATCCGGCGCTGAATGCCGGGTTAGCGCTTTCGCCGCGCGGTCTTGGCTCGCTCGCTACCACTCCCCTGGCAGGATATCTGACCGGCAAAACCGACCCGCGAAGACTGTTGGTATTCGGCCTGGTGCTGGGCTCACTCACCATGTTCAGCCTTTCCGGGCTGAATTTGAATGCGGGCTATTGGGATATCTTATGGCCGCAGGTGTTCCAGGGCGTGGCGCTTAGCTTCCTATTCATTCCGTTGATGGCACTCAGCATGTCGAGCATCCCAAAAGAGAAAATGGGAAATGCGACCAGCATCTTCAACCTGATGCGAAACATCGGCGGCAGCTTCGGCATCGCTATCATGACGACCTTCCTGGCGCGACGTTCGCAGATGCACCAGAATCGCCTGGTGGAAAAAATCACGGCCGGCGACCTGACAACCGGAAGGGTCCTGGCTGGTCTGCAGGGCTGGTTTCACGTCCGCGGCGCCGACAATTATGGGGCTTCTCGCAAGGCTCTGGGTGCAGTGTACGGAATGGTGCAGAGACACGCCGCTATGCTCTCTTTCGTTGAAGCGTTCTGGGTGATGGGCGTTATGTTCCTCGCGATGTTGCCTTTCATCGTTCTGCTGCGCAACCCGCATGCGAAAGTTCAACCCCAACCCCAAGTTGTGAAGGCCAAGCCACTGCTCAAGGTTCTCCCCGAGGCGCAAGAAGAAGAGCTGGAACCTGTGCTCTTTTGAAATCAAATTGCAGCCGAGCGTCTACTTTCGCAGAGCGCAGCCTTGGCGCCTCCGCACCGGCATCAGCTGTGCAGATCCCGCCGAATGAGCGCGGAGTCGAGGAAAAAGCCCAGGCCGACGGTGAGCGGAATAATGCCGAATGCGCCGGCGACCCAGGCGTCGGATTCGTACCGTGAGATCAGGGCAAACGTAATCATGTATCCAAGCGAGGCCGCGGTGAGCAAGATGCCGGAACGGCGCGATTGCGCCGCAGGCGAAAGCTCCGACTGCATGGGAACATCGACTCCCCGTGCGATGGCTGCCAGGCGCTCCTCGGTGCGCAGCCGGCGCACGCGGTAATAGGTATACATGGCCGCGAGCGGAATGCCGAAGATCATGATCACTGCTACCAATCCTGTCATGTCGTCCATACTGTGCTCCTCAGATTTAGCACGCGGAGCGTGCGCGATGACGGCTCAATCCGTCCACTCTTAGCTACGCAAGGCGGACAGAGAAAGTTCCGTCGATGCTGGCAAAGTGGTACCATCGCGCGACATGAGGAAAAACCTTTGTTCCGGTGCCGGGTTACTGGCGGCTCTATTCTTCAACTTTGTACCTAGCGGACTTGCCCAGAAGCAGACACCATCCCCCCACAGCATCGTTCTGCACGCCGCCCGTTTGTTGGATGTTGAGGGCGGGAAAATCGTCACGCCGGGCGAAGTACTGGTGCAGGGCGAACGGATCGTCGAAGCCGGCCCTGCGGTGAAGCATCCGATGGGCGCAGAGACCATCGATTTAGGCGACAGCACCTTGATACCCGGCCTGATCGACGCTCATGTTCACCTGTTCTTGCATCCCGGGGCCGAGGATTTGCAGACGGTGGAAGAGTCGGTGCCGCAGCGCACCATCATCGCGGTCCTTGCCGCCCGCGATGACCTGATGGCCGGCTTCACTGCGGAACGCGACATGGGAACGGAGGGAGCAGGCTCCGCCGACACTGCGGTTCGCGACGCCATCGATCGGGGACTGGTTCCCGGGCCGCGGCTTCGCATCAGCGGGAACGCCGTGGACATTCTGGGCGGTCACGAAGATGCCATTCATTACAACCCGGCGCAGCACGTGCTCTCTAACGCCACCTATGCCAATAATGCGGCGGACTTGGTGCGAGTCATGCGCCAGGAGCTCAAGGAGGGCGCAGATTTCATCAAGATTTACGAGACCGGTCCCGATTCCATCCACGATGGGCACTTCTCGACGCCGTACCAATACACCGAGGCCGAGCTCGCTTCAGCCGTACAGGAAGCCGCTCGCACTGGCAGACATGTTGCGGTCCACGCCACAGGTGAACCGGGCACACTCTATGCGGCGCAAGCCGGGGTGGTTTCGGTCGATCACGCGTATCAACTCGGCGATGAGACCATGCGCCTGATGCGGGAAAAGCAGATTTTTGCGGTCCCGACCTTCACCATTGCCGAATACTTCGCCGAGCACGCCGCTTCGCCAGAAGCCGCTGCCCGCGAGCACGAAATGCTCGACTTCCATGCTCAGGAGTTCCGCAAACAGCTGGCGGCGGGCGTGCCTATGGCGGTGGGATCGGATGTCGGGCCGTTCCCGCACGGGACTCAGGCACGGGAACTGGTTCTGATGGTGAAGTGCGGGATGACTCCAGTCGCAGCCCTGCAAGCTGATCTGCTCAATGGCGCCAAGTTGCTAGGCTGGCAAGACCAGATCGGCGAGTTGAAGCCCGGATACTTCGCTGACATCATCGCCGTCCCCGGCGATCCACTCAAGGACATTTCCGCCGTACAGCAGGTGAAGTTCGTGATGAAAGGCGGAGTAGTGTTCAAGAAGTGACGCGAACCTGAAACTTTTCACCCCCAGAATGCGTATTGTTGACAACGATTTCTACCGAGGCCTGGATGGAACTACGAATTGAGAAGCTCTCCAAACGCTACCCCAATGGGGTGCAGGCGCTGCAGGATGTTTCCCTCAACATACCTTTGGGAATGTTTGGCTTCCTGGGACCCAATGGCGCCGGCAAGTCCACCCTGATGCGCACTTTGGCGACCCTGCAGGAAGCGGACAGCGGTACCGCTTCGCTCGATGGCATCGATGTCTTGAAGCAGAAGGATCAGGTCCGCCGCGTGCTGGGATATTTACCGCAGGAGTTTGGTCTCTACCCGAAGGTGTCTGCCGAGGTGCTGCTTTCTCATTTCGCTGCGCTCAAGGGCATAGGCAATAAGAAAGAGCGGCGGGAGGTGGTTCGCGCATTGCTGGAGCAGACCAACCTCTTTGATCATCGCCATAAACCATTGGGAAGCTTTTCCGGAGGAATGAAGCAGCGCTTCGGGATTGCGCAGGCGTTGTTGGGCAACCCGCGGTTGATTATCGTCGACGAACCGACCGCCGGCCTTGATCCCGAGGAGCGAGTTCGCTTTCACAACCTGCTGAGCGCCATCGGCGAAAACATCATCGTAATTCTCTCGACTCACATCGTTTCTGACGTGAGCGATCTCTGCGGGCGCATGGCCGTGATCCATCAGGGCCGCGTTCTGGTCACTGGTGAGCCGGCTGCCCTGGTGAACGGGCTGCAGGGCAGAGTCTGGAAGAAATCCATCGCTGGCGCCGAACTGGCGGCGCAACGGGAACAGTTTCGCGTGATTCTGGTCCGGCTGTTTGGGGGAAAAACGCTGATCCATGTGCTCAGTGACCAGTCTCCCGGCGGTGGTTTTGAGCCCGTCAGCCCCGATCTCGAAGATCTGTACTTCGCCACCATCCGTGGTTTTGTTCAGCCCTCATCCGGACCGGTGAACTGATCGATATGGTTCTCACCATTGCCAGTTTTGAGTTTGGCCAGAGACTGCGGCGTATCTCCACGTACGTTTATTTCCTGGTTTTCGCCGGTCTGGGCTATCTGTTTGCCCTGATCTCGGGCGGAGCCATCCCCTCCGCATCAGTCGATTTCGGCACCGGCGGCAAGGTGTTCGTGAATTCCCCCTACGCGCTGGACGTCATCATCACTTATGTGAGTTTCTTCGGGCTGGTGGTGACCGCGGCCATCGCCGGACAGGCCACCTATCAGGACGTGGATAACCGTTCTACAGACTTCTTCTACACTGCGCCCATCACCAAACTTGACTATCTTGCTGGACGCTTTCTGGGAGCGCTGGCCATCCAAATCGCCATTTTTTCCAGTGTTGGGTTGGGCGCCTGGATCGCCACCCGCATGCCGTGGCTTGACCAGACCCGGCTTGGGCCGCAAATCGTCGCCGCATATTTCCAGCCCTACCTCATCCTGGTTTTGCCGAATTTATTTCTCACCACCGCAATTTTCTTTGGTCTGGCCGCTTTGGGAAGAAAAATGCTCCCGGTTTATGCCGGGAGCGTGCTTTTGCTGATTGGGTACTTCGTCGCGGCCCAGCTCTCCACCAACCTGACGGTAAACGTGCCGGCGGCGTTGGCCGATCCCTTTGGCGCAAACGCCCTGGATCGACTTACCCAGTATTGGAGCCCGTTCCAGCGGAACACGCAACTGATCCCCATGAGCGGAATTCTGCTCCTAAACCGCGCCCTCTGGACGGGAATGGGCGTCTTGATTCTGCTGTTCACCTACGGGCGGTTCTCCCTGTCGTACGCAGCACAGCGGGTCCGAGGAAGAAAACAAGTGGTTGCGGAGGAAGAAATTGCTCCACTGTCGGCGCGCGCGTTGCCGATGGTCCATCCGGAGTTTTCCTCGGCGGCTTCGCTATGGCAGTTCTTCTCGCTGGCCTGGATTCATTTCACTGAGACGGTGAAGAACGTCTTCTTTGCTGCGCTTCTGCTGGCGGGCGGCTTGTTCGCGATTTTCACCGCTAACGGAATTAACAACCCCTTCGCCACTCAGACTTACCCCGTCACCTATCAAATGCTGGCACAGGCGACGGGAGGCATCTTCGTTTTTGCCCTCGCCATCATTACCTTCTACAGCGGCGAGCTGGTATGGCGAGAGCGGGACGCGGGTCTCAGTCAGATTGTGGATGCCCTGCCGGTCGAGCGCTGGGTATTGTTCTCCTCCAAGCTTGCAGCCTTGATGCTGGTTCAGGTAGTGATTGTTCTGGTGACCATGGCCGCAGGCCTGATCGTCCAGACTTGGCACGGATACTACCATTTCCAGCTCGGGCTTTATTTCACAGATCTCTTCGGCGTTCGCCTGGTGCAGTACTGGATTCTGTGTGTTCTGGCCATGCTGATTCACACCATCGTGAACAACAAGTACGTCGGGCACTTCGTGATGGTCCTCTATTTCATCGCCACCATCGCGCTGCCTGGAATGGGGCTGCAGAATTATCTCTATCGCTTCGGGCAGTCTCCGCCCTACGTTTATTCTGACATGAACGCCTACGGGCCGTTTGTCGCGCCGCTGTTCTGGTATCACCTGTATTGGTCGATTGCGGCCGTAGCCGTGGCCATTTTTACGAACCTGCTGTGGGTGCGCGATACCGAGACCAGTTGGCCCAGCCGGGTGCAACTGGCCGGCGAACGGTTATCCCGTCCAGCGGTGGCCGGCTTCGCCGTCTGCTGTTTTCTCTTTCTCGGCGTCGGTGGCTACATTTTCTACAACACCAGCTTCTTGAATCGCTATCGGACCACCTATCGCATTGACGAAGACCGCGCGCAATACGAGAAAAAGTATCGGCAACAATACAAAGACATGCCGCATCCGCGAATCACCGATGTCAGCACGCAGATTGACCTCGATCCGGTGAAAAGCAGCGCGCTCATCCAGGGCACGATGATGCTGGAGAACAAGACCGACGAAGATATTGATCGCGTCGCGGTAACAGTGTGGCCGCAGGATCTCGCTCCGTTGCCACGGGAGCACATTGAAATCCGTAAACTCGCGCTGGCCGGAGTGCAGACACCCATTCTCAGGGATGACAATCTCGGATTTTATGTTTACCAACTTCCGTCTCCAATGCCGCCGCACGGCCGTATCGCTATGGACTATGCCGTCCGTTACGCGAATGTCGGTTTCAAGAATTCCGACCCCAACACCGACATTGTGTCCAATGGCAGCTTCGTGAACAGCGCCTACGCGCCATTTGTCGGCTATTGGCAAGATGTTGAATTGACCGATGACAGCACTCGCCACAAGCATGGTCTGGACAACGCCAAGCGCATGCCCAAACTCGAGGATGTCGCCGCGCGCAGCGACAACGGCATCTCGAACAATGCCGATTGGATCAATTTCGAGGGAACTGTCAGTACGAGCCCGGACCAGATCGCAATTCTGCCGGGCTATCTGCAAAAGGAATGGGTGGCCAACGGCCGGCGGTACTTCTACTACAAGATGGACGCGCCCATCCTCGCTATCGAGTCTATGAATTCCGCGCGCTATGCGGTGCGCCGTGACCACTGGCACGATGTCAATCTGGAAATCTACTACCAGCCCGGCCACGAATTTGACCTGGATCGCATGATGGACGGCATGAAGTCGAGCCTGGAGTACTGCAGCACCAACTTCAGCCCCTTTCAGTTTCACCAGGAACGCATCATCGAATTTCCCCGCTACGGGACGTTTGCCGAATCGTTCCCCAATACCATCCCTTTTTCCGAGAACATCGGCTTCATCACCTATGTCGATCCTAAGGACCCCAACGCGATCGATATACCCTTCTACGTCACCTCGCATGAAGTGGGACATCAATGGTGGGCCCACCAGGTGATCAGTGCTAATGCCGAAGGCGCCGACTCCATCGATGAAACCCTGGCTCAGTACACCGCGCTCATGGTGATGAAGCATCGTTACGGGCCGGAAGGCATGAGGAAATTCCTGCGGTACTCGCTCGATCAGTATCTGCGAGGGCGCGCGCAGGAGCGTAATGAAGAGCCCCCTTTGGAGCGTTCCCAGGCCAATCAGGGATATCTCTACTACGGTAAGGGAGCCGTGGTCATGTATGCGATTCAGGATTACATCGGCGAGGACAAGGTCAACCAGGCGCTGGCCGAATTCGTGAAAGCGTTCGCGTTCAAGGGGCCGCCATATCCGGTTTCGCTGGATCTGATTGCTTATCTGAAGAAGTACACGCCGCCCGAGTATCAGTATCTCTACAGCGACCTCTGGGAAAACATCACGCTCTACGATAACCGCGCCCGCTCTGCGAAATATGTGCAGCTACCCGACGGCAGGTATCAGGTCGATCTAGTGGTCGAGGCCCGCAAGGCGCAGGCGGACGCAAAGGGCCAGGAGCACCAGGTCAATCTTCACGATTGGATCGACATCGGCGTTCTCGATGCCCAGGGACACTACCTCTACCTGCAGAAGCAAAAGATCGAGCAGGAGAGAACCGAGTTGAGCTTAATTGTAGATAAAGTCCCTGCGCAGGCTGGCATTGATCCCCTCGACAAACTCATCGACCGCAATCCGGATGACAATCTGATCAAGGTGGAGAAGAAGTAAACCTGATTTCGGCCTATTACCTTGCTTCGATCCCGCTTCAAATTGTCATTTCGAGGGAATTCTATTCCCGAGAAATCTGCTGTCGACCGCCCCGGCAAACAGCAGATTCCTCCCCGGCTGAAGCCGGCCGGAATGACAAACTCCTTGAGATACATTGCAAATCTGCTATGGCAACTTCGGCGCTTCCACTACACTATGCCTACTCCAAGTTCGAGGACGATTCATTGCACAAGCTCGTTCGTGGTTCGTACCGGTTTCTTATCTCCTTCTTCTTATTATTTGTTATTTCGGCTTATGCCCAGTCGGTTCCTCCCGAGCTGTACAACGGCCTCAAATGGCGCCTGATTGGACCGTTTCGCGGAGGCCGTGCGGTCGCCGTCTCGGGAATTCCCGGCTGCGCAACCACGTTCTACTTCGGAGCGGTCGATGGAGGAATCTGGCAGACGACCGACAGCGGCGTGGTCTGGAAACCGATCTTTGACGATCAACATGTCGCTTCCATCGGTGCGTTGGCCGTGGCTCCCTCTGATCCGAAGGTCATTTACGCCGGAACCGGCGAGTCCGATATCCGATCGAACCTCTCCTCCGGCGACGGAGTTTACAAGTCGATCGACGGTGGCCAGACCTGGGCCAATGTTGGGTTACGGGAATCGCGCCAAATCAGCCGAATTGTGGTCGACCCTCGAAATGCCAACATGGTTTACGTCGCTGCGCTGGGACATGCGTACGCGCCGAACGACGAACGCGGAGTCTACAAATCCAGCGACGGCGGCTTGAACTGGAGCAAGGTTCTGGATCAGGGACCGGAAACCGGCGCTGCCGATCTGGCAATCGCCGCCGACAACCCCAGCATCCTGTTGGCCACCATGTGGCGGGCACACCGTCCGCCTTGGAGTACTTACGGGCCGATCACCGAACCGGGCGGTGGGCTTTATCGCTCCACCGATGGCGGTCAGACGTGGTCGCATCTGACGGGCAAAGGACTGCCGGAGGGCGATTGGGTACGCACCGGGGTTGCCGTGTCTGCAAATGGCAAGCGGGTCTATGCGCTCATCGATGCCAAAAGCCCAGGGCTTTATCGTTCCGATGATGGCGGGGACACGTGGGTTCTGGCCAACTCTGACAAGCGGATCACCAACCGTTCCTGGTATTTCGCCAGCGTTACCGTCGACCCGCAGAATCCCGACGTGCTCTACATTCCGAACACTGCTCTCTATCGATCAGAGGACGGCGGCAAAACCATTTCCATCGTGCGAGGAGCGCCGGGAGGGGACGATTATCACCAGCTTTGGATCGATCCCGAGGATTCCTCGCGCATGGTTCTCGGGACCGATCAGGGCACGACCATCAGCGTGAATTACGGCAAGACCTGGAGTTCATGGTACAACCAGCCCACGGGGCAGTTTTATCATGTCATCACGGATGACAAGTTCCCCTATCTCGTCTATGGAACGGAGCAGGACAGCGGAGCTGTCGCCGTCTTGAGCCGCGGGGATAACGGACAGATCACGGCGCGCGATTGGTTCACAGTTAGCGGCAGCGAAAGTGGATACATCGCACCTGACCCGACAAACCCTGACATTCTTTACGTGACCGGCACTAACGGCAGTGTGAGCCGCTTCGACCGGCGGACATCCTTCAGCCAGGACATTACCCCCTGGCCGCTTCCCACTTTCGGCAGCGAAATCGTCGACCGCAAGTACCGCGATCCCTGGACTCCGGTGTTGCTGTTCTCGCCCGCCGATAAGCAAACGCTTTATCTCGGCACTCAGTTCGTGATGAAAACGACGGATGGGGGCCTGCATTGGCAAGCGATCAGTCCCGACCTGACCGGTTCCACGCGCAAACCAGGAGATAAGAAGCCGGGGGGCCCGCCGACGGTTGAAAACTCCAAGCAGCGTGGATATGGCGTTGTCTACACCATCGCTCCGTCGAGTCTCAACAGGGACTTGATCTGGGCGGGAAGCGATACTGGGCTGATTCACCTCACTCAAGATGGAGGAAAGAGCTGGAAAGAAGTAACGCCAACTGGGCTGAGCGACTGGAGCAAAATCTCGTTGATCGAGGCTTCGCACTTTGATCCCGCCGAGGCGTACGCCGCAGTGGATCGCCACCGGCTAGACGATCGCACGCCTTATCTCTATCGCACCCGCGATTACGGCGCCAGCTGGCAGCTGATCACAGACGGCCTGCAGGCACCATCCTTCTTACGCGCGGTTCACGAGGACCCGCAGCGCCGGGGATTGCTCTTTGCCGGAACCGAGTTCGGCATCTATGTTTCATTCGACGATGGTGGACACTGGCAGTCCCTGCAACTGAACCTTCCCGTGACTTCGGTTCACGATCTGGTCATCCATGGCGATGATCTTGTGATCGCGACGCACGGACGATCCTTCTGGATTCTCGACGACATCACACCAATACGGCAGACCAGTGACGCGATGAAGGCCGATGGAGCCTGGCTGTACCGTCCTGGCACGGCAGTCCGCATCGATAACGATTCATTCCCCGGAAGTCCGCTTCCGCCGGAAGAACCTACTGCGGAGAACCCGCCCAATGGCGCGGTCCTGGACTTTTACCTGCCGCGGGCTGCGGATCACGTCACGCTGGAAATTCTGGACGGAAAGAATGACGTGGTTCGAAGTTTCTCTTCCGACGATCGCAAGCCAGGAAAGCGTCCGCAATTTGCCGTCGCAGATCGCTGGCTGCCAGTGCCGCAAGTTCCCGGGACGGCGGCCGGGATGCATCGCTTAGTCTGGGATTTCGCCTGGAAGGCAAGTGGCGGAGAGGAGATCGACGATTTTGAGGTCGCACCTCTGCGCGGCCCTCGTGCGGTTCCCGGAACCTACCGCGTGCGACTCATTGTGGATGGAAAAAGCCTGGTGCAGCCCTTGAAGGTTGTCATGGACCCGCGCTCATCCGCTACTCCCCGAGAATTGGAACAACAATTCCAACTAGGTCAAAAAATGTTTGCGGCTGCCACCGAGAGCCGGCGAGCTTTGGCGGAGATTATGGCGATGCAAAAACAGTTGTTTGCCGCCGCGCAAAAAATTCCGCAGGCGCGTGCCGGACTACAGTCCAGTGTGACCCAGGCGCAGGATGAGATCGGAAAGATTCTGAAAGGCAGTGGAGAACCCTCCGGCGATTCCATGGGACTCGAACAAGCGGACAAGGGCCTTGCGGGAGCGTTGAAGGTGGTCGAGAGCAGCGATCGCGCCGTGCCCTCGCAAGGGATCGAACTTTTCGAGGAATCCAATCAAGCAATGAAATTGCGCCTGGAAGAATGGAGTCGGCTGAAGACGACCCGTTTGCCCCGGTTGAACGATCAGCTGAAGCAGGCTAATACGGCGCCGCTTACCATCGGCGAGATTAGCGGTGACGAGGAGAACCTGGTTTCACAGTGATCGCAGGTGGAGCGTTTTGTGAAATGCATAGAACCCGGAGGGTAGCGTGAACCTGAGTCGCCGTTTTGTTTCCTACATCGCAATCTTCAGCGTTGCCCAATTGAGTTGGACGCAATCGATGCCGGCAAATACTGTCGAACCGTCGCGTCTGTCCGGGTACGGAGCGCAAGCTTCCAAAGTCGAACATGACTGGGAGAAGAAATTTCAGGACGGAATCGTGGCCGAAAACCTTCGCCAAAGCATGCAGCGCTTAAGTGCGCGTCCCCACCACGTGGGATCTCCCTACGATAAAGACAATGCCGAGTGGATCCTGGCAAAGTT
>Ga0187817_10000839_pt1 | contig 14039 bp, 12 predicted proteins | sample NC_wetland_sal_i_17_FD_132431 | JGI IMG/M metagenome (GOLD analysis project Ga0187817, IMG submission 132431) | Wetland sediment microbial communities from Neuse River Estuary, North Carolina, USA - SO4_2 | ecosystem: Environmental > Aquatic > Freshwater > Wetlands > Sediment | place: USA...
ATCCGCTGGTGGGGCGGCGAGCGCCTGTTCGCGATGGTGCTGCCGGCAAAGGGTGCCGCATTTTATGTGTGTCCGGCATTCGAGCAGGGACGAGCGGGCGAACAGATCGCCAACGCTCCCGATGGCGCCCACGCCGATGTGCGCACATGGCAGGAGGATGAGAGCCCGTACCAGCTTGTTGCCCAAGGGTTGCAGGAGCGTGGCATCGCCACCGCCAGAATTGGGATCGAAGAGACGATGCGCTCTGTCTTTGTGGAAGGCTTAGCCAAGACCGCGCCCCAAGCGACGCTGGCGAGTGCGACGCCGGTGACGGCAGGCTGCCGCATGATCAAGAGCGCGAACGAAATTGCGCTCATGCGGCTGGCCTCGCAAGTGACGCTGGCCGTCTATGAAGCCGTATATCAAGCGCTTCGGGAAGGCATGACTCAGCACGATGTCGGCGGCCTGATCGAGAAAGCCTACCAGCAGATGGGCTTCCCGGGCGAGGCCAGCGTGATGGTCGGCGAGTACTCTGCCAATCCGCACGGATCAGCCACCCCGCAAGTGATCCGCGAAGGTTCCATCATCATGATCGACGACGGCTGCACGGTCGAGGGCTATGAGTCCGACATCACGCGCACGTTCGTGCTGGGTAAGGCTTCGGACAAGATGAAGCAGGTATTCGATATCGTGCACCGTGCGCAGTCGGCGGCGCTGGCGGCGGCGCGGCCTGGAGCGGAGTGTGGAGCGGTGGACGCGGCGGCCCGCAAGGTGATCAGCGACGCCGGATATGGTCCCGACTACAAATACTTCACGCACCGGCTCGGCCATGGCATGGGCATGGACGAGCACGAGTGGCCTTATCTGGTCCGCGGCAACACGACCAAACTGCTGACGAACATGACGACCAGCAATGAGCCTGGGATTTACCTTCGCGGTGAGTTCGGCATTCGCCTCGAAGACGACATGCACGTGACGGAAAATGGCGCGGAGTTGTTCACGCCCCAAAGTCCTTCGCTGGAAGCGCCTTTCGGGAAAAGCTAAGGCGTGTGGTTCGGAGGGGAAAGCGACAGGCGCGTAGAATCAGCCTTGCCCGCGTCAGCGGACTTGGGCGGAACGCCGCCACTTCGCGTGGAGCCAGGCGAGAACTCCCAGGGCACAGACCTCGACCGGCCCCGGCGGCATGATCTGCACGCGCCAGAGGCTGGTATAGTCTACGGTCGCAACGTACACCGCCCAGATCGCCCCGGCGGCAGCGATCAGGCTGGCCACGCGTACTTCCCACTGAACGCTTAGCGAATGCTGCTGCTTCTTGGCGGGCTTTACCGGAGTAACGGCAGACTTGGGCACAGGGACGTACGCGACGACAGGCCGGTCAATGTAGCCCTCGCGCCCCTCATCCCAATCGATGTAATCGCGTTGGTCGGACTTCGGCACTACCTCTAAGATGCCACAACCTGCGACCGCGGGAGCCGTTACTTTCGTCATTGCCCTCTCGCGCTCGCCCATGTCCCAAGGGACATGGGCCATCCATCCCCAAGGCCGGAAGCCCAGCAGCGGGCGCGCGTTATGCGGCTGTGCGGAAAAGAATGGGGCTCGGTAAGCGATCGGTTGCCGCAACCCACAGCAACTTCCTCGCTTCGCTCAGAATGACAAGGTTCAACACTCACCAGCGCAACTTGTTCAAGTATTCGTAGCTGGTTGTGATGCTTTCGAGCGGGTGCGCCGGCTTGTCGTGTTCGACAATGTAGTGCTTGATGCCCGCTTTGTCGGACTGCGCAAAGATCTTCTTCCAGTCAATGATGCCGCTGCCCACTGCGGTCATGTCCTTGAGCGAATCGCCGAAGTTCTGGCCGCCGCCAGCGGTAACTGGAGAAAACTTCTTCATGTCTTTGACGTGAACCAGCGGAAAGCGTCCGGGATAGCGGTCGAAATACTTGAGTGGATCGCCGCCGGCCAGCGAAATCCAGCAGAGGTCCAGTTCCATCTTCACCAGGTCCGCGTCGCATAACGTCAGCAGAGTGTCATAAGGCCGCTTGCCGTTGACCGGCAGGAATTCAAACCAATGATTGTGATAGGCGAACTGGATGCCGGCTTTCTTGCTCTCGGCACCGGCGCGGTTGAAGGTGTCGGCAGCACGCTTCCAGTCGTCATCGGTCTTGCGAAGGTTTTCGGGAATCCAGGGGTTGACGATGTAGTCCTGGCCGATCACTTTTGCCGATTCGATCTGGGCCGGCCACTTGTCGGGCGCAAGCACGTCGTAATCCACGTGGCAGGCGGGCGAGGTCAGGCCGTTCTTTTCGAGCGCGGCGCGCACCTGCTGAGGAGTGCGGCCGAAGTATCCGGCAAACTCGACCTCCTTGTAGCCGATGGACGCGACCTTGGCCAGGCTGCCATCGAAATCGGCCTTCATCTGGTCGCGGATGGTGTACAGCTGCACACCAATTTTTTCGATTTTGTGGTCGTCCACGGACCAACCCAGGCGGCTGGTCAGCAAGGTGGCTGCGGTGACAGTGCTGGCGGTTTCGAGAAATGTACGGCGGCTCATAGCATGAAAACGCATGAAGGCGTTCCTCCGATTGATCTTGTGGTGGAAGTGGAATCCGGGAGAATTATACGCGCGAAAAGGAGAGATAGGTCCGCCGGAAAGTGCAAGGGGACGCAACGAATCACGTCCCCTCGCCTAATGAGTTTGCGTCACGGTTTCACGACTTGCAGATTGTTGTCCACGGAAAATATGCCGGGGACGCTGTTGGCGCGCATGCCGGCGAGATTCTTATCTCCATCGCTGTCCACCACGCCTTCCAGTTTGACATGGCCATTCTTGACGATGATGCGGATCGGTTTCTGCACCCCCAGCGCATACTTCTCCAGCGCGGGATAGCCGTAGATGGCGCGGAACAGCCTCCGGCGAAGCCGGTCGTCCATGGGTGAGGGAGGCAGAACCTCGATTTGGTTGTCCACCTTCTCGACACCTTCAATGCGCTTCACGGCGTTTTCAGCATCGGACTTGAGAGCCGGCCATACCACCTGCCCAAGCAGGGTAACGTTGTAACCATCCACTTTGTACGCGATGTTGTCGAACACGCCGTAGTACGGCAGCATCAGTAGTTCGTGACGAACTTCCCGGACGATGCGTTCCTGGGCATGGGCCGAGGGTTCGCTGCGCTGCGCATCCTGAGCCGAGCCCAGAATGCTGAAAGCAAGCAAGGCAGCAAAAAGAATCATCGGACGATTCTTCATGTGGTTTCTCCTTAGGTATTGAGTTCCCCGGGGTGGTTCGCATCAGTGTACTACTGAAATGGATCTACGATGGGGAGGGACTTCTTTGCCTTTGCAGCCTGGCGATGGGGGATGACTTTTTGAGCAGGAAAGCCCTTCGGCTACAAGGCCCAACTGCGGATTTTACATTGCAGATTGCAGATTGCTGGTTGCTCACTGGGAACGCGAGGAGCTTTCCAATCTGCAATCTGAAATCATCAATCTAAAATCCAGGGCGTGCGCTGTACATTGCGTGACGCGGCATGTCCCGGCGCAGCGGAGACGGTGGAAACCGATCCGCTGCACCGGGCGTGGAGGAGGCTCTTAGGCCGTCACACTGAGGTTGCTCTGCGCTGGGGTGGAAGTGGAACTGTTAAACAGATTCAGCACGATCTGCTCGTTGCTGTTCTGGTTCAGGTTGAGGGTGATTTGTTCCGGGTTCTGATTCTGCTGGTTGGCAACGCTGAGGGTCACCTGTTCGGTTCCGTTGCCCGCGTTGCTCAGTCCGATCGTGATCTGCTCGCCGGCAGGGACGTTGCCGAGATTCACAATAATCTCAGGACCGCTGGGCGATGGAGTGGAGGCCGCGGGGGAAGCCGGCTGCGTAGTTGGTTGCGTTGGAACACTGGCCGCACTCGCCGAGGAAGTACTGGGCGAGGAAGTGCCCGCCGAGGCCGCGCTCAGCAAGCCGCTAAGGTTCACCACCACCGCTGGTTGCGCAGCCTGCGACGGTTGCGAATTAGAGTCCTGATGATGGTGGAAGGTAGCCTGCAGTTGGGCGAAGGCCTGCTGTGCGCCCGCCAGGTCTCCCGCTTGCAGAGCCTGCCCGATGGCGGCAAAATCCTGCTGCCGCGCGCTGGCCTTGAAAGCATCTCCATTGGCGAACGGCCTAGTCTGGGCCAGAGTCTGAATCGCGTTGTACTCCTGCTGTGCCGCAGCCAGATCGCCAGACTGGAGCGCCTGGCCTAGCTGCTGCGTGTCGCTGCTGCGCTGTTGAAAATACGACTGCAGTTCCTGGTAAATCGAACTGGTGGAAACGGCTGCGGTTGACATTAGTCTCTCCTAAGAAAGGATCCTTTGGGACGAACTGCTCAGAACCCCTTGCAATACCTAACCTGATCGGCAGAAATGGGGGGAAGCTTTAGGGGCGTGCGCCGGCGTTTGCGAAGTTTCGTTCGCAAACTCAGCCAGCAACGTTCGCCAGCTACGCCTAGGCGAGAGTCAGATTCAGACCTTGGTTGGCCGACACCAGACGGACGTCGGCACAGTTGTTCAGAACCCAGTCGGCGCCGGCTTCGCGCAAAGCTGTTTCCGGGACCGTGGTGGTAAAGGCGATGACCTTCCCGCCCGCGGCCTTGCCGGAGCGGATTCCCGCAGGAACGTCTTCGAAGATAACGCAGCCGGACGGAGGAAAACCCAGGATCTTCGCCGCCTTCAGGTAGGGCTCGGGATGCGGCTTGCCATGCGTGATGTCGTTGGAAGTGATCAGTTCTTTGGGCAGAGGAAGACCGGCGGCCTTGATGCGGACTTCGGCCAGAGGCCGGGTGCATGAGGTCACTATGGTCCAGCGGTTTTCGGGAAGGCTCGACAGCAGGTCGAGTGCGCCCGGGAGCGGCATTACGCCTTCGAGGTCTTCGATTTCGCGCCGCTCCACCTCGCGATTCTCGGCTTCGTGGTCGGAGTCGGGGAGATACTCCCGGATGGTCGCAAGACTGGGCCGGCCGTGAGCATGCGCGATGACCTCATCCGGGTCGAAGCCGTGTTCGATGGCCCAGCGTCGCCAGACGCGGGCCACGGCCGGAGTGGAATTGATCAGAACTCCGTCCATGTCGAACAGGAGCGCAGAACAATGGAGTTGAGTCATGGTGTACGAGTGTTCCGTCCGTCAAAGCAGGCGCCCGCTTCAATCTTGCCGGATTAGACATTCTAACCGGGACGAGATTGAAGTTTCCCGGCCGCAGAGCCGATAGGTAAAGACGAAGAGCGGTGGCAGGTCTTGGTTCCCCTGTTTCCCCTCAATAAACAAAGGTGCCGGAGGGCTATGAGGGTTACCTAGTCTGATATCTGTCGTGAGTTCATTTCTGGCAAAGAGGCGTAACATTGAATTTCAAGCATATTGACGCAGTGCCTGCGGGAGCGTGCCATGCTAGCTAAGTGCGCTAATCCCGAGTGTTCGGAAGTGTTTCGATATCTCCACCAAGGCAAGATTTTCCATCTCTGCCCCACCCCTGAAGTGCAAGCCGCAACTGAAGTTTTGACTCCGCACCTATTCGAGCGATTCTGGCTCTGCGACACTTGCTCGAAGCAGATGACCCTGGTTTGGGGAGGAACGCAGGCGAAGCTGGTGAGTCTGCCCCCACATCCGGAAGACACGGTAGAGATGGAGGAGGCGGGATTGCTCCCGCTCGCGGCAGCGTCCCAGCATGCCACCGGGAATGAGACGAGCAGACGACACCTAAGAGCGCGGGCAGCCTACGCCGGTCGGGACGACGGATGAACCTTGACGATGCTGAGACGTGTCCAGCGGGAGGAGCCGGGCGCTTCAGGCTGCGCGCACCCCGATAGCAGCACTTGCCGAATGAAATACATCGCCCCGCCGGGGCTGGCAACCAGCCCGGCGCCATGTCTTCAAACTGCCTCTTCAGCGTCCAGCGGAGCGCTGCTCCCTCGCGAAATCAGGACTGGACGATCTTTTCCAGTGCTGGCCGGTTGCGGATCACCAGGGTTGACCCTTTGAGATGCAGCAACTGTTTTTTCTTGAATTCGGAAAACAGGCGGCTGACCGTCTCGCGGGTGGTCCCGATGATCTCGGCAATCTCCTCGTGGGTCAGCGTAAGCTTGACCTGCGAGGAGCCGTCGTTTTGCGGCGTCTTGGTCGACCAGGACAGCAGCAGCTTGGCAAACTTCTCCGACGGCGACGTGGCAAGACCCAGGGTGCGGATCTCCTCGTAGGCGGTGTAGTAGTTGCGGCTCAGCTGTTCGGCGACCCGTAAGGCCACTTCTCCCTGGTCCTTCAGAAATTGCAGCAAGGAATCGCGGGGAATGAAGTTGGCCTGCCCAGGCTCCATCATTTCGGCGGTGACTTCGTACGGCCGGTTGGAAATGACCGCATTCAGACCGAGAACGTCTCCGCCTTCGGAGATTTTCGTGATGATGGTTTTACCCTCGCGGGAAGAGGTCGAAAGTTTGGCCTTCCCGGTACAGAGCACAAATACGCCACGCGGTTGCTGCCCTTCAATGAAGAGCATGGCTCCCTTGGGATAAACGGCGGTAGATTTGATTTCATTCAGGCGCTGCCCGGCATGTACGGAAAGATTGCAAAAAAGGTGTTCTTCCCGCACCGGACAGCTCAGGCAATTATCAAGAATATTTAGACCATAAGGGGCGCGCATTTAGCACCCTCCCTTGGGTTCATTGTAACACCCCGCAACCGGCTGTGATCACGGTCACGACCCCTCGTGATCACGGGTATATCTCGATCACTGACGGAAATAGAAAACTGTGCCAGCATGGGAATTGTGTAGAGCGCACCTCAGTTCCCCTGGGTTCGCTAAAGTTGTGAAAAAATAGAGCATTCGCGTCAGCGGGAGGATTTCTGTGAGCCAGGGAACAATCACTTCTTTGCCATCCCACGTCGACAAATTCTCCCTCGTAGCGCCACCCGCACGGGCCGGGCTGGAATCACTGTTCTTGCCCCGTTCCGCGGCCGTCATCGGGGCCACCGATCGGGCTGGGACCGTGGGCCGGATGGTTGTTTCCAATCTCCTGGCGAGCAAATTCCCCATCAAGGTGCACGCGGTAAATCCCGGTCACGACGAAGTTCTCGGACTCAAGACCCACAAAAGCATCGGAGACATCGCTGGCGGAGTTGACCTGGCCCTGGTGGTCACTCCGGCACAGACCGTGCCTCAAATCATCGGAGAGTGCGTGGACGCGGGAGTGAAAGCTGCCGTCGTGATCTCGGCGGGATTCCGCGAACAGGGACAGGACGGTGCGGCGCTGGAAGAAGAGATCCGGCGGCATCTGCAACGCGGACCGCTGCGATTGATTGGCCCCAACTGCATGGGGTTCATGAATCCGAGCATCGGACTGAATGCGACTTTTCTGAAGACCATGCCCCAGAAAGGCAGCGTTGCTTTTCTCAGTCAGAGTGGCGCGTTGCAGTCGGCGATTCTGGATTGGAGCCAGCGCGAGAATGTCGGATTCAGCGCCATCGTCTCCACCGGCTCCATGCTCGATGTGGGCTGGGGCGATCTCATCTATTACTTCGGGGATGATCCGCACACCAAGAGCATTCTGGTTTACATGGAGTCGGTGGGAGACGCGCGCTCGTTTCTTTCGGCGGCGCGCGAAATGACCCTGGGTAAACCCATCATCGTAATCAAGGCTGGACGGTCGGAAGCAGCGTCACGCGCAGCCGCTTCGCACACGGGCGCGCTGACGGGAAGCGATGACGTTCTGGAAGCGGCCTTCCGGCGCTGCGGTGTGCTGCGAGTGCAGAACATCGCCGACCTCTTTTATATGGCGGAAGTCCTGAGCAAGCAGCCGCGCCCGCGCGGCCCTCGGCTCACAATTGTGACCAACGCTGGCGGTCCGGCCGTGTTGGCCACGGACGCACTCATCGCCACGGGTGGCAAGCTCACCGAGCTTTCGCCGGAATCCCTGCACGCGATGGACGGATTTCTTTCCCCGTACTGGAGCCACGGGAATCCGGTGGACGTGCTGGCCGATGCCGACGCCGAGCGTTACGTGAAGGCCCTCGAAGTCGCGTTAAAGGATCCGGGCGGCGATGCCCTGCTGGCCATCATTGCGCCGCAGGGAGGCGCCGATCCGACGGAAGTAGCGCAACGAATGAAGCCGCACGCTCACGGCTCCGGCAAGCCGTTGCTCGCCAGTTGGATGGGCGGCGACGGAGTCGCCGAAGGAATTAAGGCTCTCAACGCCGCGGGCATTCCAACGTTCCCCTATTCCGACACGGCTGCGCGTGCCTTCACCTACATGTGGCGCTACACCTACAACCTGCGTGGGCTCTACGAGACGCCTGCATTGGTGGAGGGAGTGGAAGCTGCGGCCAACACTCGCCGCAAGGTCAACGAGTTTGTCCAGCAGGTGCGCGCCGGTGGCCGCACGATGCTCAATGAATTCGAGGCCAAGCAGCTTCTGGCAAACTACGGCATCCCCGTGGTAGAAACTCGCGCCGCGGAAAACGAAGAGCAGGCGGTGGTCCTCGCCGCGGAGATCGGATATCCCGTCGTACTGAAACTTTTGTCCAATACCATCGCGCACAAAACCGACGTGGATGGCGTGCGTCTGAGGCTGCAGAACGCAGACCAGGTGCGGGGCGCGTACCGCTCCATTCAGGCTGCGGTGGCGGAGAAGGCTGGGGTGGCGAAAGATGGAGCCCAGCATTTCTCAGGAGTCACGGTGCAACCCATGGTGCGGCGCGACGGATACGAGCTGATTCTGGGCAGCACCGTGGACGCGCAGTTTGGACCGGTGATCCTGTTTGGTTCCGGCGGAGTGATGGTCGAAGTGTATCGCGACCGCGCCCTGGCACTGCCGCCGCTGAACACCACCCTGGCGCAACGACTGATGGAGCACACCAAGATCTTTTCTGCCCTGCAAGGCGTGCGCGGCCGCAAAGCCGTGAACCTGGCCGAACTGGAAGAGTTGCTGGTGCGTTTCAGCCAACTGGTGGTGGAGCAGCCCTGGATTCGGGAAATCGACATCAATCCGCTGCTGGCCACTCCCGAACATTTGCTCGCCCTCGACGCCCGCGTGGTGGTGCACGACTCCACCATGACGGCCGACCGTTTGCCCCGCCCCGCCATCCGACCCTACCCCTCGCAGTATGTCTGGGAATTCCAGCTCAAGGATGGCACTCCGGTCACGATCCGCCCGATCCGTCCGGAAGATGAGCCGCTGATGGTAAAGTTCCACGAGACCTTGTCCGAGCGCAGCGTCTACCTGCGCTACTTCTGCTCTTTGAGCCTGAGTACCCGAGTCGAACACGAGCGGCTGGTGCGAATCTGCTTCGGCAGCTACGATCGCGGCTTCGCGCTGGTTGCTGATCGCAAGAATCCCGAAACAGGCCAGCACGAGGTCTTAGGAGTGGGCCGGTTCAGCGCCATCAATCGCAACGAAGCCGAGGCCGCCGTTCTAGTTTCCGATCGCTGGCAAGGACGCGGGCTGGGGACGGAACTACTTGCGGGCGTGGCCCGCGTAGCCCGCCTGGAAAGATTCAAGAGGCTTTCCGGCGAAATCCTGCGCGACAATCTGCCCACACAAGCGATTTTCAAGAAAGTGGGCTATACCCTCCGCGCGATGGAGGACCCATCGTCGGTTTCGGCGGTGCTGGAACTCTGACAGGCTGCGGAAGAACTCGCCCTGGCCCGTTTTGAAAGGGCGCGGCTTCCAGCCGCGCCGATACGGGGAGGAACGAGTCCTTTCAGAGGCTGCGGAAAAGCTCGGACTGAAGGGCGTTTTGGGAAGGGCACGACTTGAGTCGTGCCGGAAGGCTTAGAAATCTCGCTCGCGCTTTAGCGCCTGAGGTGTGCGTCCTGCTCCTGCGACTAGCCACCGGCGCGGCTGGAAGCCGCGCCCTTTCAAAGTAGCTTCGTGAATAACGCGCGAGCGGACGAACAACAGTCCGCTTTCTTCAAACAACCGGCACGGGCTTCGTGATTTCCAGTTGGGGCTCGAACTTCAGCGTGGTCCCGACAGCTCGTGAGACCAGACACAGTTTCTCGGCCCGCTTCAGCAAATCGAGCGCCTTCTCCCGTTCCTCCGCAGCAGCGATCTTGAGGTTGGGACGCACCACGATCTGGCTGAAACTCCATCCCGTCTCGGCTTTGCGCACCGTGCCGCTGGCTTCCACCTGCAGGTCGGTGAAGTTGAATTGCGCCGTGCCCGCAATCGCGCGCAGGGTCGTGGTGTAGCAACCGGCGACGGCGGCGAGCAGAAGTTCCTCGGGCGTCCACCGGCCCTCCAGGCCGCCGAATTCCGTGGGAGCCGTGAAATGGATCGCGTTGGGGGCCGAATCTGACTTGGCCAGGCCGGTGCGTCCGGAGGTCCACCAGGCTGCGACTCGATATGTGTGCTCGTCACTCATGGTCTTTCCCACTCCTTGGAGAAACTTACTGTGTTCGTTTGACCAGAAACAGTGAATCGTCTAAACGTGAATCGTCCGACTACAGGCAACTTCTGCGCTGCTGCGGAGCCGGCGCCGGGGCCACTCCAATCTTTGTCTCGACTGCGCGCTCTTTCTCGATCTTCTCAATCTGGGCGCGCAACCAGCGGGCCAGAGCTTCTTCCAGCTCGGCCTGACTGCCGGTGCGGTAGAAGTCGTCCACCGTCTGTCCCTGTTCCGTTAACTGAATAAAGCGGCAGGGCACGCTTTCGGCCCGCTTGTTCGGGGGAACAAACTTCTCCAGCAGGCAGGTCTCGCAGGGATGCGGCCGCGCCGGGTCACAGAAATTCGGACACGCCGGCGAATCCTCAAAAATAGCCGGGGCGCGCCAGGGAGAATGCGGCGAGCGTCCATAACCTCCGTCTTCCAGAAAGCTGAGTTCGAACCGGAGGACGTCCAGAACATCACGATCGTCTTTGTTAGCCATAGGGCACCTCAATTGGAAGTCAGGATGCCAGACGTCGGCCGGAAGCTCCGTGCATTCCGTCACTGGGAAATGTGATTAAAGTCACACGAAACAGGCGGAGTGACCCCGTATCCCGTAATGATTTCACTCAATTCAGGGATGGTTGCCGAATTGGCATTGTGGCCGTCGTCACATGGTCATGTGACTTAAATCACAAATGTCTGGCTAATGGACACTGACATCGCTGTTGGAATCTGTTGCTGGTTGGGAATCACCCTGGGTGTGACATGAATCACAATTCTCAAAACCTCAGGCGTTGGCTTGAGGCTCGTACACGCAGCACGGGTCCTCGGCAAACAGGTCGCCGGTCATCGCGTAGGCGCGGGCTCGCGATCCTCCGCACACATTCCGCGCCGGGCAGCGGCCGCACTTACCTTTCAGCCTGGAGCTGTCGCGGAGCGATACGAACAATGGGGATTCGCAATACAGTTGAGACAAAGGCTGGGTCGTGACGTTGCCCGCGGACAAGGGCAGGAAGCGGCTGGGATACACTTCGCCCGTGGGATCAATGAAGACAAAACTCTTGCCGTCATTCACTCCCTTGGGAGCGCAGGTAATTACATCCACCTCGGTCATGCGGCCGCGCGACTCCCGCGCCCGTTGCTGCAGAAGGTAGCGCTGGTAGTGCTGGCCTTCGCTGGTCTTGATCTGGAAGTGAACGCGCCTGGAAGCCTCATAAAGCTTGGCGAAAATTCCTTCGTGCTCTTCTGCGGTGAGCATCTCCTGGGCTTGCTGGCGGTTCGCAGGAACGAAGAAGAATACGTTCCACAACGCCACATCGAGACGGGTAAGAAGCTCGATCATGGGATCGAGGTCATGAAAATTCCGCCGCGCCACGATGGTGTTGATCTGCACCGGCAGCTCCACTTCGTGGCAGGATGCGACGGCGTCGAGCGTGCGACGGTGGCATCCCTGGACTCCCCAATAGCCGTCGTCCAACGCAGCTGTCGAGCCATGCAGCCAGAAGCCGAGGCGCATCAGGCCGCGGGCTTTCAATTCGGCGATCACTCCCGCATCGAGCAGCGGTGTCGGAAGCAGCGTCAGCGAAGTCCGCACGGAATGGTGCGAAGCAAAGTCCACGATAGGGAACAGGTCCGGACGCAGCAGCGGATCGCCGCCCGTCAGCACCAGCAGAGGCACGTGCATCTCGGCCACTTCTTCAATGAGATGAAAGGCTTCGGCGGTGGAGAATTCGCGCTTGTCCCGGGCGGGGCGGCCCACCGCGCGGGCATGCGACGCCCTCCAGTCGCAGGCGTGCGTCATCTCCCAGGTCACCTGCATCGGCCGCAGCTGAAAGCTGGGCGCATTCGCGGCCTGACTGGATCCAGTTCCCGTGACCGTAAAGAGTGAGGACTGAGTAGGCATGGGCGCATGGTATGAGTTCAGGCCCGCCGCGTGCAGTGCGGACTCGCACGCAGGATCGTGATAACTGTCACAAACTAGGCAAGAAAGGCTTGTGATCTCCGTCACAGGGCAAAGTGACTTCTGCCCTAGGTCCACTTTGACAGGCGTGCGAACCTACGGCTGCGAACAAGTTCTCAGGACGCAGCGCCGACCGAAACTTTCGGATTGCGTCCTGGTTCTCGGGAGCCGGCACCGAGGTGAGAGTATCCTTGCTTTGCAGTGTTTGTGAAAAACTGCAGTGTTTGTGAAAAACTCAGGAGGAAACAACGTGAAACATCTCTTCTTTCGCATGAGCCTGGTGACTCTGCTGGTTGCGGGAATGATCTCGCTCTGCAATACATCGGCTGCGGCACAAGATGCGGCGGCAAACTTCAAGGCGAAGTGCGTCATGTGCCACGGCGCGGACGGCAAGGGCTCGGCCGTAGGCGTAAAAATGGGCGCGCACGATTTCACTTCTGCCGACGTGCAGAAGCAGACCGACGCGCAGTTGACCGAGATCATCACCAAGGGCAAGGGCAAGATGCCGCCCTATGAGGGCAAGTTGAAAGATACGGAGATCAAGGATCTCGTCGCCTTCATTCGTGGTTTGGCCAAGAAGTAGTTTGGCCAGGAAGTAAGGGTAAGCGAAAGGCGGCTTAATGCAGCCGCTCGGAGACCGTTCCATTCTGAAGGATTGGCGGGTGAGAGCATGTTCAGGCGGACAAGACGGAATCTTTTTGCGCTTGCCAACGCTCTCACCCTGCTTTTAGCTGCCGGAATCATCCACGCCGCGCCCCCAGTACCCCAGAACCCCAGCACCGACGACTGCCTCGCCTGCCACAGCGACAAGACCCTGACCACCAAACGCGGCAGTCGCACCGTCTCCTTGTTTGTAGACGGCAAGAAGTTTTCCTCTTCAGTGCACGGCTCTCTGTCGTGCACCGCGTGCCACGCCGATCTGGAAGGCAAGGATCTGCCCCACTCCACGCCCCTGGCGCGCGTGGAATGTGGCACCTGCCACAGCGACGAGCAGAAGCAGCACTCGCATTCCCTCCACGGCAAAGCCATCGCCCGCGGCGACACTTTGGCTCCCCATTGCGTGGATTGCCACGGCAATCACGACATCGTGCCGGTCAAAGACCCGCGTTCGGCCGTGGCTCCATTGAAAGTTCCTTTCGTTTGCGGGAGATGCCACCAGGAAGGCACACCCGTCCAGCTCAACCGGCAAATTGATCAGCACAACATTCTGGAAAACTACTCCGAGAGCATTCACGGCGAGGCGCTTCTCAAGAAGGGGTTGATTGTGGCGGCCAATTGCGTTTCCTGCCACACTCCGCACAACATTCTGCCCCACACCGATCCCAACTCCTCGATCAACCGCCGCAACATCGCGGCCACCTGCACGAAATGCCACGCCGAGATCGAAGAAGTGCATCGCAAAACGATCCGCGGCGAGCTCTGGGAGAAAGAAGCGCACGTGCTGCCGGCCTGCGTGGACTGCCACCAGCCGCATAAGGTCCGCAACGTTTACTATGCCCAGGGCATGGCCGACGCCGACTGCATGCGCTGCCACGCCAATGAACATCTGAAGGCGGCCGATGGCCGCAGCATGTTCGTCTCAGCCGCCGAGATCGCGGCTTCGCGCCACGCGCATCCGCGCACCCAGGCCGTTCCGGTTTCCTGCAGCCAGTGCCACTCCGAAGTGAATGTCTCGCGCGTCCGTCCCTGTGAAACCATCACTCACCCCGTGGACTGCACCAA
>Ga0187817_10000840_pt1 | contig 14036 bp, 14 predicted proteins | sample NC_wetland_sal_i_17_FD_132431 | JGI IMG/M metagenome (GOLD analysis project Ga0187817, IMG submission 132431) | Wetland sediment microbial communities from Neuse River Estuary, North Carolina, USA - SO4_2 | ecosystem: Environmental > Aquatic > Freshwater > Wetlands > Sediment | place: USA...
ATGCGGCGGACTTTCAACGCCGAGTGGATTTTTTCAAGCCGCCTGCCGCCGCGCTAAATCTTGTGGACGGCCACCGGCTTGAGATTCGCGTGGCACGCGCGGAGGTTCCGGCGGAGCGCCCGGGACCCAGGTCCCTCGCCTATCTTCGCTTGAGCGACGTCATCCCGGATCACGGGCACCTGATGCATTTGTTTCTCATCCACGTTCCGGCATTGGATGCCATGTGGCACCTTCATCCGGATCGCATGGAAGGAGACGCGTTCGCGCTGAACTTGCCTTATATGCCCGCGGGCCGCTATAAACTTTTCGCCGATGTCGTCGATCTGCGCGGCTACCCGTGGACGCTTGTCGGCAGCATCGACCTTCCGCAAATCGCCGGCGGAAAACCTCTTGCGGGTGATGATTCCATGTGGTCAGGTGCGCCGCTGGCCTCGCCGCCCCCCGCCGATTCCACGACTTCGCCATTGCCCGATGGCGGCCACATTGTCTGGCAGCGTCCGGCAGGGCCTTTGAAAGCGGACATTCCCTTGGAATTCACGTTTGCGGTGCAAGATAAGGACGGGCGGCCGGTACAAGACATGCAGCCGTACATGGGAATGGCCGGACACGCTGAATTTGTGCGCTCGGACTTAAGTGTGTTTGCGCACGTGCATCCCGCGGGGTCGGTTTCGATGGCTGCACTTGAGTTGGCGCAAGATGGGATGCCGAGTGCCGCGGGTTCGCCGCAAGAAACTATGTCGATGCCCATGTCGGCGCCCATGTCCATGCCGATGGCTGAGTCCGGCCCGCTTCCGCCGGAAGTGCGCTTCCCCTACGGCTTTCCGCAACCGGGCGAGTATCGCATTTTTGTGCAGATCAAGCGGGCGGGGCGCATCGAAACCGGGGTGTTCGACGCGCACGTGCAGTAGGACGGGCTTCAGCCGGTCGCACTTGTGGTCGGACTCCGAATCTAAAGCAGACAGGCTGAAGCCTATCCTACTTGAAGCGCGGAAATAGCTTCAGGGCGTTGTCGCGATTGACGGCGCGCTTGACCTCATCCGAGACCTGATAATTGTCCCAGCCGGTGGCCGTCGGACCGACGGCGCGATACGGGAAATCACTGCCCCACAATATTTGAGTGGTCGGCACCAGATTCATCAGCGCGGCGAGCGACGAATTATTGGTTGCGTTCGCGACGTCGTAGTTCAATTTCTTCAGTTCATACATGACGCCGTTCGGGACGCACGAGGCGAGCGCGCTGCGCGCCTGAAAAAAACCGTGGATGCGCGCGGCCAGCACGGGCATGGTCCCGCCGGAATGGCAGAAGATGAAGCGGATGTCGGGACATCGGGCAAACGTGCCGTTCACGAGAAAGCTGACGATGGCGCGGGTGGTATCGAAAACGAATTCGACCACGTTGGACGGAATCCCGGGAATCAAGTTCGCGCAGCAGCAGGGCTCGGTCGGATGGACGAAGACGATGGCTTTCCGGCGATTCAGCTCGTCGAAAACAGGAGCGAACGCGGGGTCACCCGGCCATTTGTCGTCATAACTTGTCTGTAGGTAGGCACCGTCGGCTCCGAGCGTGTCAAATACGAAGGCGATTTCCGCGAGACTCCCGTCCACGTCTGGCAGCGGCAATGCGGCGAACATACCAAAACGCCCCGGATAATCTTTGGAGAGCCGCGCTCCGTATTCATTCGCGATGCGAGCGAGCTTTCGGGAATTTTCCTTGCCCTGATACCACGCGCCCGGGACCGGGAGCGACAGAATTGACGAGGCCACGCCGTACTGTTCCATCTGCTCGAGCGTTACGGCGGGAGTCCATTTGAGGACCGTCATGTCACCCGATGTAATTTCCAGGATGCGTTCGCGGGTGAGATTTGCATACTCAGGCGGCAGCATGTGGTGATGCACGTCGATGCGGCGCGGATTTGGTTTCGTGTCGGCAAGGGGCGGATTGCTCGAGCCCATGAATATTCCTCCCACTTAGACTTAAAATTGCCTCTTCGACGTAACACCAGAACGAATGATTCTCCGAGTTCTTCGCTTTTTTCTGTGACCTCTGCGTTGAGGTTTGAAAAGCGGAACACAGAGTACACAAAGAAAACCTGGAGAGCCACGGAGGCTCATTCCTTCGCATCGAGAAGGATGAAGGCGACACGGCACGGCGCGCTTCCGCGGTTCACCCACGCGTGGTTCGTGCCGCGCTGGATGACAACGTCGCCCGCCTTCAAGTGAACCTCCGAATCGTCGAGGAGCATGTCGATCTCGCCCGACAAGATCAAAGCATAGTCGATGGTCCTGGTCCGGTGCATGGTAGGGTCGCGCGGCTTCTCGCGGGATTCGCCCTCCGGTGCGAGGCCGATGCTTTGAAAGAGCCGCAGCTTGGTCTGGTAGTCGGCCTTCACTTCCCTTTCCGGAGCGAACTCGATGACTCGCAAGATCGTGCCACCTGGCGGTGGTACGATACCGACCTTTTTGTTGGCGCCGTCTTCGCGATTGGAAAGGTCTGCCGGGACGGAATCCGTCACCCAGAGGAGCGTGTTCGTGACGCCCAATTCTTCTCGTCGGTGGATCGTGGTGGCAACGGCATCGATTATCGCAACGGCTTTTCCTGTTGCGTCTTTTCCGGTGACGACACGACGTATGGGAGAAGGCATGGTTACCCCTGAGAATTGGTAGCACAGGCTCCAGCCTGTGGGGTTTAGCCCCTAAGAACAAAACACACAGGCTGAAGCCTGTGCTACTCAAAGCCTAAAGGCCGAGAACCCGCTCGGCATTGCCGTGGAAGACGCGCTCTTTGATTTCATCCGTGTAGCCAAGCTCGTCCCACTCGCGCAATACCCGTTCGTACGGGATGCTCGGATAGTCGCTGCCAAACATGATTTTGTCCTTGAGGCGGCTGCGAATATCTTTTTTCAGTTGCGGCGGAAAATATTGCGGCGCCCATCCCGAGAGCTCCCAGAACACGTTGCCCTTGTGCAACGCCACAACGGTCATTTCGTCCACCCAGGGCCATCCGGGATGCGCGGCCACGATCGTCAGCGCCGGAAAATCCGCGGCCAGCTCGTCGATGGCAGAAGGATGAGCGTGACGAATCTTGGCGCCCATGCCGCCGGGCATTCCCGCTCCCATGCCGGTGGTGCCCACGTCGATCATCACGGGCACTTTCAGCTCGTTGATGAGTTCGAAGAGCGGGTAAAGGCGGCGATCGTTCACCGCGAAATGGCCCATGATCGGGTGAAAATGGAACCCCAGCATGCCGAGGTCTTTTATTGCGTGCTTCGCTTCGAAGAGCGCTGCTTCCCCTTTGAAAGGATCGACGGCCGCCCAGGATTGAATGATTCGCTTGGGATGGCGCTTTTGCATCGCCGAAACAAAATCGTTCGAACAGGGCGGCGTGCCGATGGTCGTTTCCAGATCGAGAGCGACGAGAACAGCCTCGACGCCGGCGGCCGTGAATTCCTGGACGACCTCTTCTTCCTTTTTTGGCACCCAGGGGCGATTCCAGTAGGCGGCAAGCGCGTCCACGTAGGGCTGCTGGCAGGCGATCCACTCGCGCGTGTTGGGGTAGCAATGGAGGTCAATGATTCTCATGGGATGTTGCGCTTTTCTGCCTTACGGCAATTTATGCCAACGCGCTGTCCTTGCCTTTTTGTTCCGCGGCCATTTTCTGGGAAACGATCTCCGTGAGCGTCTTCTTGGAAACTTTGCCGAATGGGGACAGCGGAAAATCCTGCATGATTTCGAGTCGCTCGGGCAGCTTGTACTTTGCGATTTCCTTGCCCAACAGAAATTTTTTGAGTTCGTCGAAAGTCAGGCGCGCGTTTTCCCGCAACAGAACGCAAGCGCACATGCGCTCGCCCAGCACAGGGTCGGGCACGGGAACGCAGGAGGCGTTCTTCACCGCGGGGTGCGAGAGAATGAGGTTCTCGATTTCCTCGGCGCTGATTTTTTCTCCGCCGCGGTTGATGAGGTCCTTCTTGCGTCCCTCCACGATGTAGTTGCCGGATTTGTGGCGGCGCATCAAGTCCCCAGAGCGGTAAAACCCGTCCGAGGTGAACGTGCGGGCGTTGTATTCCGGCACGCCGAAGTAACCGCGCAAAGTATAAGGGCCGCGACAGCAGAGCTCGCCCACTTCCCCGCCGAGGATTTCGCGATCGTCATCATCGAGCAGGCGCACTTCATCATCCGGGCATACGGGACGGCCAACTGTTTCCTGACTCACGTCCAGCGGATCGTCGAGGCGCACAAACATCAGCAGGCCTTCGGACATTCCGAAATTTTCCTGCACGAACGCGCTGGGAATGAGCTTCTTCGAGAGCAGGCGAACTTCCGGCAGCATGGACTGGCCGCCGCTTTGAATAATTTTCAAGGAAGAAAGGTCGTGGCGGCCGACGGCCGGATCGTGCAACAGACGGATCAGGAGCGCGGGAACCACTTTGATATGCGTGACGCGATGCTTCTCGATTAGCGCGCAGACGTCCTCGGGACGTGCGCTGGTGCTGAGCACGACGCGGCCGCCATTGAAAAGCGTGCCCTGGATTCCTGGGCACGCCAGAGGGAGATTGTGCGCGATCGGCAGGATGATGAGAACTACCGAGTGCTCTCCAATCGCGCAGACGCTGGAAGCTACCTTCGAGTTGTATGCGTAATCGTTGTGTGTGCGAGGAATCAATTTCGGGATGCCGGTCGTTCCACCGGAGAGTTGAAAGATGGCCGGGTCCACGGGATCGATGCGGATCTCGGCCAGCGCCGATGCAGGCAGCTTGGCCGGCTTCGCAATCATGTCGGGAAGCGATAGAAAGCCAGGCCGGGCAGGTCCGAGAACGATGCCGTGACGCAGCGAGGGAACCTTGAGGCGGATGCGGTCGACCATGGCGCAGTAGTCAAAATCGCCCTGCTGATCGGGAACAACGCAAGCTACGGCGCCTGAAAGCTCGACGAACTGGCTGATTTCCGCGAAGCGGTGCGGCATCAGCGCCGCGATGGGGATTCCGCCGATCTTCTGAAGTGCGAGGTAGAGCACGACAAATTCAGAGACGTTCGGCAATTGCACTACGACACGATCCAAAGGGCGGAGGCCGGCTTCCAGCAAGTTCAGCGCCAGGTTGTCGGACATCCGATCGAGTTCGCCGTAAGTGATGGTGCGATCCCGGTCGAGCAGCGCAATCCGTTTCTCATATTTGTCAAAAGCAATCCTGTATTCCTGCGCCAGCGATTTATCGATCCAATAGCCCCTTTCGCGGTAGCGCTTGGCGAATTCTGGCGGAAATGGAACGACGCCTTCCAACACGAGATATCCTCCCTCAGTTTTTGTTTCTCAACGAGACGCTCGCGCGTCCATCGCAAACCACCGAGCTAGCAAAGCGGGCGGGCTTTTGATTGCGCTGCTACGTCGTGGCGGCGAAGCCGCCATCAATCACGATAATTTCGCCGTTGACGAAGCGATTGCTGGTAATCAGATTGACGATGACTTCGGCGACGTCTTCGGATGTCGCGCAGCGGCGCAAGGGCGTGGCCTTCGCGCGGCGCGCCATCAGGTCATCATATCTGTCCGCCAGCATGCGTTTCATCCAGTCGCCCTCCATCCAGCCGGGAGCAACAGCATTGACGCGAACATCAGGAGCCAGGTTCAGCGCCAGCAGCTTGGTGAGGCTCACGACGGCAGCCTTGCTCGCTGCATAAGGCAGGGGCTGCGGCCCGGGGCGCAGGCCGACAATGCTGGCGGTGTTGACGACGCTACCATGCGCGGCTTTGAGAAGCGGCGTGGCGGCGCGCGTCACTTGAAACATTCCGCGCACGTTTACTGCGAAGACGCGGTCCCACTCCTCGGCCGTCATGGCCTCGAAGTCGCTGGGCTTGACGTTGGATGTGGTGCCCGCATTGTTCACGAGAGCATCGAGGCGCCCGAATTCCTTCTCGACAGCAGCGAGCATTTTACGGACCGACGGATCGTCGCTCACATCACATTGGTACAGTAGCGTCTTCGCGCCTTTCGATTGCGCGAGCGCCGCCGTTTCGCGCGCGGCCCGTTCGCTCCGGCTGTAGTTGATCGCGACGTCGTAGCCAGCCGCGGCCAGAGCCACCGCGGCTGCGCGGCCAATGCCGGTGGCTGCGCCGGTGATCAATGCGACTGGCTTGCCTTGCGACATGAATTCGTCTCCCTTGGATGGCGGGCTAAACTCAATTTTGATCAGCCTTTGTGTCGCCCCTACCGGGCTTGCTACTTTCTGCACGTAATTTCCCACCGCTTCCGCGGTGGGCTACGATTTGCCGCCCCTTCGGGGCTCGCACAGCCTCGTGCGTGTTCATGACGCGTGAACTGCGTTCGGACTTGCCAAATGCTCGTGCGACGAACGAGGGTTCGCAAACACGATCGCGACCCCGCCGATCAGGGACGCGGCGCCGATGGCCACAAACAAACCGGCTGTGCCGGGCGTATGTTGCTGCAGCAGGCCGGTAATAAACGGGCCGAGAATTCCGCCGGCGCGTCCCACGCCCAACATCATTCCGACCGCGGTGCCGCGGACTTCCGTATCATAAGATGCCGCAGTGAAATTGTTCAGGACGTTTTGCCCGCCTAGAATACAGAAGCCGGCGGCACCTACGCAGATGATGTTCAGGACGTGAATGTTGACCAACACCAGTATTCCGACTGAAATAGCGCCGCCCAACCACCACACCGCCATCGCTTCCCGGTCCTTGCCGCCACGGTCCGCGATGTACCCGCACAAGAGCGAACCGACGAAAGCCATGGCCTGAATTAAAGCGCCGAAACTAAAGCTTGTCGCGAATCCCTCGCCGCGCTGCATCATGGCCGTAGGCACCCAGCCTGAAAGTCCCCAAATCCCGAACAAGATGAAAAATGCAGCCACCCAAACGGAAAGTGTCGTTCTGCGATAGCGGTGCGACAGAAGCAAAGAAACCGAGGCTGGACGATCGCTCGGCTCCGGGAACATGAATTTCTCGCCAGCTGCTGTGTAGCGCGCAGCCTGCGACGGATTCAAGCGGCAAAGGAGCTGCGCGATGCCCTGCCAATTGCCGCGCATCGCTGAGAATTGCAGCGATTCAGGAAGAGCCACGTGGCAAACGAGGACCAGCACGATCGACAGCGACGCGGCGTAATACAGCGCCTGCCAGCCGAACACCGGAGTGAGATAGACCCCGATGGCTGCGGCGACGATGCCGCCGGCGGCCCAGCCGAGCGCCCAACCCCACATGGAAAACGTGTTGGCCAGGCGGCGCGGCGCATATTCATTGACGTAAGTTACGCCGAGTGGCAGGAGCGCGCCCATTCCGAGGCCGGTGAGCAGTCGCAAGCCGCAGAAGCTGTAAAACGAACGACCCAGGGTCGCAGTCGCAAAGCTGAAGATCGTCACGATCCACAGAGCCGCGAGGAGCGTCGCGCGCCGCCCGTAGCGATCGGAAAATTTTCCCTGCAATAGCGAGCCGATCATGAAACCGATGAGGCCGCTGGAAACGAGCAGCCCCGCCTGGCTCGGCGCCAGATGCCAGGGCTTCGCCACGTAATGAATGACGTAGGCGGGATTGAACGTGTCGTAGCCGTCAAAAAACACCACCATGCCGATGAGCAGGGCGAGGAAGCGATGATAGCCGCCGATCGGAGCATTGGCGATTTCCTCGCGGACGTCGATCATCCGAGGCACACCTGCACGCAGGGATCAATGAACACCGCGGATCGATCATTTCGTCGCATATTCGCTTTCCGCCATTTCAAAACGAGAGAAAACATATTTTTTGAACATGTTCAGTTTAAACGCCTCGCAGACGTTGTCAAGTAAACGCAAAGAAGAGCCGGGATGCGGCGAGGACGTCCTGACAGCCTCTAGTCCCTCTCGACGCGAAAGATGCGAGAATAGCACTATTGCTCCGGGGAGAAGAAAATATGCCCAATGGCAAAAAAGGCGATCACCCACTGACGGATATAATGTACTGGAAAATCTCGAGATTTTCACCGAAGGCGGACGGATTAATCGCTGAAATCGTTCAGCTGGGCGGCAGGACAGAATTGGAAAAGACATTCAATCTATTTGCGCCACCATCGATTCTTGAGTTCGAGAAAGCTCTACAGGAAATTCGTGACCGTCTGTACCTCGAGGCCAAACAGAGAGGATGGGAAGTCTAATTATATTAGATTGGCCGAGTGCCCACTTTTTGGTCTTCCGGTGCCCGGTCAATGCGTGGCCACAGGAAACCGAAGATCAGCCAGACCAAGCCCGCTGCGATCACGATGAGCATCAGCAGGCGCAATGCTTTCGCTAGCGGAGCGGCATCGAGGGCAGGCCATCCAATTTGATACTGGCTGAAGACGTGGTAGCGATCGATCATCCAGTGCCAAGCTGTGTGCGCCACGATTGCCGACAGGATAATCGTGCCCATCCGTTCGGCCACCACATAGCGGAAGAGCAGCTCCAAAGCGGGGATCATCAGCGCGAGGACGAGAAGTTGCCCAAGCTCGACGCCGATGTTGAACGAGAGCAGCGAAGCTAAAAGATGCGAACCGGCGAATTGCATCGTCTGCCGCAACGCGAATGAGAAGCCGAAGCCGTGAACCAGGCCGAAGCCGAATGTAATCATCCAGCGCCGCTGCACCGTGGCGCCGCCGACAATGTTCTCCAGCGCCATGTAGACGATGGACATCGCGATGAGCGTTTCGATGAGCGGCGGAAACCAGAGAGCGTCCGGCGCAAGATTATAAGCCGAGGCAATGAGCGTGATCGAGTGCGCCACGGTGAACGCTGTCACGACTGGAATCAGCGCGCGGAATCTTCGGAACGGGATCACCAGGCAAAACAGAAACAGTAGATGGTCGGTCCCATCCAGGATGTGAAAAAAACCCAGCTTCACGAATTGCCCGGCAGCTTGAAACCAACGCGGATCGAGGCGAACGAGGCCGGGATCGCCGAGAAATTCAAACGCGCGGACCGCGCCGCCCGGTGGCAGAAACCGGAGCGCGATGACGACGCGCGCGGCCAGCCGATCGAGGCCAGGATGGATCGAGAAGCGCGACTGCTCTGATTGGATGGGATACTTGAACAGTACGTCCAGCATCAATTGGTCCCAGAAAATCGCCGTGTCATTCGTGAGTTTCGGGCTGGACATGTGGGCGAGCGCCTGGTCGTAAGAGACAAAAGACGGATCGGACTCTAGAGAGAGGCGCGTCTCAACGACGCTCGGCTTCGGCAGGCGCGTATTGCCTTCGTACACATCAATAAAATCGGAAATCCACAGGGTCGCGCATTCCCGCAGCGCCGGGTCTACACGATCAAAATCGAGGTAGCCCTGGCCCCGCTCGGGGAAATCCACGTCGCGCATGGTCTTGAGGGGCACGCGCACCAGGAGATTCAGTTGATTCCCCGCAGGCTTGACGAACATTTGAACCGTCGCATCGCTGGGAATATCGTGCGCCGCCAAAGGGCGGTCTGGCACGACAAGCAGCAGCGTGAGAAACACTGCGACGATAGGAAACGCTACAAGTTTGCGGGGCATGAACGGAAAGCGTAATCGTTGGGCACGCCAGCTGACAAGCAAAATTCGGGATCATCTGAATTGGGATTGTGTATACTTCCAAGCGCTATCTGCGCCGCCATTTCGCGCCACGCGATTGCAAATCATCGCGGACGCCGCGGCAATCACAAAAATCGGCACCTCGCAGGGGAGGATGGTCATCATGAAGCGTAATTTGTGTGTCGGCGCGGCTTTTCTCGCGCTCGTCGCGGCGCTCGGATTCGGATCCAGAGCGCTGGAAAAGAAGGCTGCCGTCGAGGCCGCCACCGTTCAGGTGCCCATGTTTGAAGTAGATCCGATGTGGCCAAAGCCGCTGCCGAATCATTGGGTGATCGGGCAGACGATTGGCGTGTCGGTGGACGCGCAGGACCATGTCTGGATCGTCCATCGCGCGGGTTCGCTCGAGCCGAAAGAAACTTACTCCGTCCAGAATCCGCCCGCCGCTGACTGCTGCACGCCGGCGCCGCCCGTGCTTGCATTCGATCAGGAAGGAAATCTTGTGCAGCACTGGGGCGGGCCGGGCCAAGGCTACGACTGGCCGATGTCCAATCATGGCATCACCGTGGACTACAAGGGCAACGTCTGGATCGGCGGCAACGGAAACGCCTACGCGGGCCTGGGAGCCAAGCTGCAACACGATGACATGGTCCTGAAGTTCACGATGGACGGAAAATTCCTGATGCAGATCGGCCATCCGGACCAGAGCAAAGGCAGCAACGATACCGAGAACCTCAAAGGGCCGGCGAAAATGTTCGTCGATCCGGCGGCCAATGAACTCTACGTGGCGGACGGCTACGGCAACAAGCGCGTGATCGTTTTCGACGCGGACACCGGAAAATACAAGCGGCACTGGGGCGCCTACGGACACGTGCCCGATGACACCGACCAGCCGAAATACGATCCCGACGCGCCGATCGACCAGCAATTCCGCAATCCGGTGCATTGCGCCCAGCTTGCAAACGACGGCCTGCTATACGTATGCGACCGCGCGAACGACCGCATTCAAGTTTTCAAGAAAGACGGCACGTTCGTGAAAGAACAGATTATCGAGAAGAGGACGCTGGGCGACGGATCGGTGTGGGACATCGCGTTCTCCCGCGATCCGCAGCAGAAATTTATTTTCCTCACCGATGGCGCGAACGAAAAAGTGCACATCCTGTTGCGCGATACGCTCCAGACGTTGACCAGCTTCGGCGACGGCGGGCGGCAGCCGGGACAGTTTTACGCCGTGCACAGCATCGCCACCGATTCCAAGGGAAATATCTACACCACGGAAACCTATCGCGGACAGCGCGTGCAGAAGTTCGTCTACAAGGGCATGGGGCCCGTTACGAAGGACGATCAAGGTGTCCTGTGGCCCAAATCATCTAAATAAATTTAATGATGGCGGATAGTGACGCGCCTCGGGGCCGGTCCTGTCGGACCGGTCGTCGCGCCACCCATCCGCGCGAGACGCAATCCATAAGAGGAGGAATCATGCGCAAGAGATTATTCCTTGCGATTGCCATTGCGGTAGGCGTGGCATCACCGGTCCTATGGGCGCAACAAAAGAAAGCGCTCGAGGTTTATTTCATCGACGTGGAAGGCGGGCAATCGACGCTGTTCGTTTCGCCCAGCGGCCAATCCATGCTGGTGGATACGGGTTGGGCGGGGCCGCGCGATTCCGGCCGCATCGCCAGTGTCGCGAAACTCGCTGGGGTCAGCCAAATCGACTACCTGGTTCTAACTCATTATCACGCCGACCATGCCGGTGGCGTTGTCGATCTCGCCGGAATCATTCCCATTAAAAACTTTGTCGATCACGGCCCGAGTATGGAAGAGACTCGAAACGTCCCGCAAAACTACGCCGCCTACCTAAAAGTTCGGGCGGAGGGCCAGCACATTCTGGCCAAGCCGGGTGACAAAATTCCGGTCGCCGGCCTCGACGTCCAAGTGATTTCGTCAGCCGCGGAAACTATTACGAAACCGCTGCCCGGCGCGGGCGCCGCAAACCCATTGTGCGCGGATTTCGTGCCGAAAGACGAAACCTTGGACCCTCTGATTGGAGGCGAAAACAAACAGTCGGTGGGGATGGTGATCTCGCTCGGCAAGTTCCGTTTGGGGGATTTCGGCGATTTGACGTGGAACAAGGAACACGACCTGGCCTGCCCGAATAACCTGATCGGCGCGCTCGACGTGTACGTCGTTTCGCATCACGGGCAGGACATCTCCAGTTTGCCGATCCTCGTGCACGCGGAGCATCCCCGTGTGGCGATCATGGACAATGGAGCCAAAAAGGGTGGCGCGGTGGCCACCTTCGAGACGCTGAAGACTTCCCCAGGGCTCGAAGACCTCTGGCAATTGCATTACGGCGCCGATGCCGGAGACCACAACATGCCTGAAAAATTCATCGCCAACCTGGGAAATGGGGGAACGGCCGCAACTGGGGTCCCCGACGAGGGAGCGGTGAACTATATCCAACTGACTGCCCGGCCGGATGGCAGCTTTACAGTGAAAAACAGCCGCAACGGGTACCAGAAGGATTACGCGCCAAAGAAGTAGAGGCGCGCCTGAAAAGTTAATACAGCGGGGAACGCAACAAATTAGGCAAAAAAGCGAATTCAGCAGGCGAAAATGCCCCGAATTGAAACATCTGGCGTGTTCCCGCTCTGGCCAGCCAGGGCATGAAGTGTTATGATGGGGTATGAGTAAAGCCTACAGAATTGTCTTTGCGTGCCCCAAGGGCGGGCACAACATCAATTTACAGCGAAAGTGCTCCAAGCCGGCGCTCTCGGAAAACGAGGCAATGAAGATCTTCGGCGAAGAGGAAATCGCCTGCGATAGTCCGCGGTGCGGCTGGCATGGCAAGGTGTCGAAGACCAGGCTTTTGCGAATTCTGCCCTTCGATTGGATCTTTTCTCCGGTAAATTGAGCGAATTCTTCAATTCCTTGCTTGCCGAGTGAGGCCGCCGAGCACTGGGCGGTTCCTGCCGTTCTCCATCCAATTGCTGGGATATCGTTAGGATGTGGAGGAGCGCGCGTGTTAGAATGTGAATGAGATTGTTGCTCTTGTAAACCTTTAGAATCTTTGGAGGCCTGCAAGTCCACACTTGCAGGCCATTTTTTTGGCGTGAGCGAGTGGAGTTACGGCCAATCGCCCAGGCATCCCGAGTGTGTTCCGCGCGAGGAGGCATCTTGAAAGCTCTCGAAGAAGGCGCTTATATCAAGCATTTCCAGTACGGACTTGGCGTTGTCACCGAATCCAATTCGGAACGCACGTCCATCGATTTTGACCTTCATGGCATGAAGAAATTCGTTACCAGCATCATGGTTGTCGACGCTGCGGAAGGAACACCGCCGAAGCGGCGGCGGGCCAAGAGGACCAAGAAAGCAACCGCAGCGGTCCCTGCTCCCGTGCTGGTTGCAGGCGCCAAGTGAGCCACGAAATCATCGTGCAATTTCTCGGATACGAGGTAAAGGCGCTGGTCCGGGAATACACTTTTACCGTGCGGGAAGTTTCGACCGACCCGCGCGAATTTACGTTGACGATTCCGACCGAAGCCTTCAATGAGCACCTGCTGCGAATTCAAGACGCGCCGGATGTTTGCTCGCGCAAGCTGCGCCGCGAGCTGGCGACGTACGCGAACCATCCGCCGGACACGCATTTCGCCATTACCAACGCTGAGCTGGAGGATTACCGCAGCGCACGAGCACCTCGAACGCCGAAGTCGCCGTTTAGCCGTAAGCCTGTCGGAGATTATTGAAACCCGGGCGTCCTCCCTCTCCCAGTAAGCCTGCCCCACTCCCGAATGTTCACCGGGTGCGAGATGCAAATGACGCACCTTTTGGTCAAGCCGTGATGAACCGGATATTGGAGCGGCCCTTAGAAGCTATACAGCAACCCATGTTCAGACTGGGAGGTTCCAATTATGTTACCGAACACAATCGATTGGACGAGCAAGCGGGAAGAATTGAGGAGCAAGCGTCGACCGCTGGTTAGAGATTTTGAGGACCACCCGAGTGATGTCGGCCTTGCCCTGAAAATCAAGGCTATTGACGATGAAATCGCAGTTTGCACGGAACACATAGAGAAAGATCACAGGCCAGGTTAGGTCACCCGGCAAGACAGGCCATCGATCGAGAACAATTTGCGTTACTCGCTGCGGTTCTTCAAAAGCTGCCGGATGGTCATGTTCAGCAGGCTCAGAATCAACCCTCCCCAGAATGCGGGCCACAATCCGCGCACCTCGAAGCCGGGAACGAAAAGCGCCGCAAACTTCAACATGAGCGCGTTAATCAACAGCCAGAAGATGCCGAACGTGAGGATGGTGAGAGGAAACGTGAGGATCTTCAGAAGCATGCCGATCGTCCCGTTGACGAGGCCGATGACGACCGCCGCGATCAAGGCCGTGCCGAATCCCCGGACGTGAAATCCGGGAACGAAATGCGCGACCAGCAACAAACACAATGCGCTCAAGACCCAATGCGCCAACAATTTCATCATGTAGTTCTCCGCAAACGAATTAGCAAGCTCGCAAAACGAC
>Ga0187817_10000841_pt1 | contig 14031 bp, 10 predicted proteins | sample NC_wetland_sal_i_17_FD_132431 | JGI IMG/M metagenome (GOLD analysis project Ga0187817, IMG submission 132431) | Wetland sediment microbial communities from Neuse River Estuary, North Carolina, USA - SO4_2 | ecosystem: Environmental > Aquatic > Freshwater > Wetlands > Sediment | place: USA...
AAGTTGTCGCGATACGGATTGTAGTTGTCACCTCCACTTTGGTGAATGACGTACGGTTCGTCCAGTTTTTCGCCATTACGGTACACCACACCGTCACGTAAGTGGATGCGGTCACCGGTCGTGCCGATGATGCGCTTCACAACATACAGGCCTGGCTCTGCAGGCGAGAGAAAAACCACGATGTCGCCACGGCGAATCTGGCGATAGGGCAGGATGGGACCGAGCCAGCGCGTTCGTGGCGCAAACTGCTCGCGGTTGACGAACACGTGATCACCGATCAGCAGGGTCTTTTCCATCGAACTCGACGGGATCTCAAATGCCTGCACAATGAAAGTAATGATGAATAGCCCCGTTACCAGCACGGACGCGAGCGATGCCAGAAACTCGACCGTAGTTTCCCGGGGTTTTTCCGTTTTGATCTCTTCTTTCTTGGCCACAAACCTTCCTTTGTTCCCATCATTCTATTAGTTGACCAGCCGGAACGTACGGTCCCAACGGGTGATCTGGAACAGATGCGTCACGGCATACGCGAAATGGTACAGCTTATCCGCTCGCGTTGCTGAGACCGGCATATCGTCTCCCAGGTTCCGCAAGGACCAGTAGATCAGCAACGGACTTCCAATGATATTCTCCCGCGGAACAAAGCCCCAGTAGCGGCTGTCGAGGCTCTCATCCCGATTGTCGCCCAGGGCGAAATACGCTTTCTCAGGAACGATCAATTCTCCGTCTTCGACAAGCTTTTGCATTTGCAACCACCATGTGCTGGTTACTTCTTGAACCGGCGCGCTCGAACGCGGAAAGTCATCCCGAAACGGATCGCGTACCCGGGAACTGTGACGCACGTAGGGTTCTTTCAAGGCAATGCCGTTCACGTGCACCACGCCTTTGATGAGGCGCACCCGATCGCCCGGCACACCGACCACACGTTTTACGAAATGCTGGGTGGGATTCACGGGATAATGAAACACGATGATGTCCCCGCGTTGTACCGGTCGGTAGGGCATGATGCGGTCCCACACTCCACCGCCGCCGTAGCGCAGTTTGTTGACCAGCAGGTAATCTCCGATTAGTAGCGTGTTCTCCATCGACTCAGAAGGAATCTGAAAGGCCTGCACGACAAACGTGATGACAAATACCGCGATCACCACAGTCGTCAGTAGCGATTGCGCCGAACTCGGCCAATCCGTCTGCTTCCGGTTTACGACAATCATGACTCGGACGAAGCCCGCCTCCGGCCCCGCGGCCTGACTCCCTGATCCGCTGGCAGCGAGTCCAGATGCTCCACCACCTGCCGCGCAGCACTCTGCTCCGCATTTTTCTTGGTTGATCCTTCGGCACGCCCAACAAACTCGGTGTCAAGCTGGTCCCCGATCTTTTGCAATCGGGCTTCGACGGTAAAAGTCTTGCTGTGTTCCGGTCCCTGCTCCCTCACCAGAACGTAGGAGGGCTGAGGTCGACCCATGGCCTGTAGTTTTTCCTGCAGCGCCGACTTGTAGTTAGTGAGCGGTAAACCGTGGCCGTTGCGGGCAATGTGCTCCAGTTCGGGAGAGACGATATATTGCAGAACGACTCGCCGTGCCGTCTCCAGACCGCTATCTACGTACATGGCGCCCAGGACTGCTTCCAGGGCATCAACCAGCAAGGCGGTCTTGTTGCGTCCTCCACTTTTTTCTTCTCCCCGACCCAGCCGCAGGTAGTGTCCGAGTTCCAGAAGTTGGGCAACCCGTATCAGATGCTTTTCGCTGACCAGGTGGGCACGTAATTTCGATAGTTCCCCTTCCCGAAACTGGGGGAAACGATGGAATAACTCCTCCGTGGTGATAAGTCCAAGAACCGCATCCCCGAGCAACTCGAGTTGCTCGTTGTCGCCCACTCGCGTTACGGAGGATGGTTGTGAGGATTCCAATTCCCGGGCTTGCGAAGTGTGCGTGAGTGCCTGCTCAAGCAGTTCTGGCCGCATGAAGCGGTATCCCAGCGTCTGCTCGAGGTCGGCAATGTCGCGTGATGTCATCGTCCAAATCAGGCACTGCTGGCGTGTGAGCCGAATCGAGCTCCAAATCAGGCGTGCCCAGCGTTAAGCATCGGCCCAGATATTCTGTTCGGCGACAACCCGCAGTTAATGCTGTGGCGGGGTTGAAGTCTGAGCGGCACCGGCAGGCGGTTTCGACGCGGGAGCCGAATTTCCGCCTCCCGTTAATTGCACTAACCGGTCGCGTTCCCGCCGCGCCAGCGTCCCCGCCGAGGTGTTCTCCTGGGTCAATTCCACCGCGCGATTGGCTTCCTTCAGTGCGTCTTGGTATCTCCCCTGGTTATCTAGGGCAATCGCCAGGCGCAGGACGACAACCGGGTCGGGTTGGGCAGGCAACGCGTCAATCGACTTGCGGAAGTAACCCTCCGCCTCGGGATAACTCTTCTCGTTGAAAGCAAGCGTACCCAGGATGGAATAAGCGGAAGAGCGCAAGAACCCCTTGTATGCGTCTACTTTGTCCTGAGGCGTACCCGGCGGGATTGCAACGTCCGTATCCACGGTCTCCAACGCACGCTTGGCGTCCTTCTGTCCTTCTGCATACCGCTGGTCTTTGTCTAAGTCCGTCTCACGCGTGCGTTCCGCGATGACCTCTGCCGCGCCAACCAGGGCCTCGGGATCATCAGGATCGATCTTCAGCACCTTTTGCGCCTGTTCCAGCATCTTGTCCGCGTTATTTGTGCTTTGGTAGGTGTGCATTGCGGTTCGATACAACAGTACGCGGAGTTCACTGTCCGGGTATTTGGCGGCAAAATCATCGGCCGACTTCTCTATCGCCGCCGGGTCGTTTGCGTTTGCCGCGGCTGCTTTATAGGCATCGAATTCGGGTTGCGTCTTGGCCTGAGGCGGGCGTTTCCCCGCTGGCGGAGTGGATGGTTGAGACGTCCCCTGTTGGGCTGCGCCCGGCTGAGACGAGGGTGGTTTTTGGTCGGACTGCTGCTGCGCAACTGCGAAACTCGTCACCGTCAGCACCACGAATATCACCGCTACTCGTTTCATGCTCTCTCCTTGATGACGATCCCGGGTGTCCCGTACATCAGGACATCGGGATCAGTTCTTGGTCTCCTGTGGACGGCCAGGCGGCTCATAAGGCTGTTGCAGGCCGCGCTCCGCGGCAGCTTTGGCTTCCGGTAATGACGCACTTGCGCTCAAAGCTGCGCGATAGTGGTCGAGCGCCGCCTCGCGCTCTTCCTGCAGGTCGAAAATTCTCCCCAAATAAATGTGCGACCATGCCACCACCTTAGGCTCGTGCGCAATCCCCAGCGCCTCCTCGAAATAGTGGCGTGCTCCCTGCATGTCGCGGTTCATGGTAGCGACTTCGGCTAGGATGAAAAGCGCACGGCCCGGGTCCTCGGATTTCTTATCGAGCGCTTCCTGGGCAAGCTGCTTGGCGCTTGCCGAATCGCCCGCTGACAATCGCTGTTCGGCCGTGACCAGCAGTTTTGTCTGCGCTGGTCGCGACAGGTGAAGCAACTCTGGGTCGGCCTTGCCGGCAAATTGTACCCGTGCAGCCCGCTTCTCCTCCTTATGCAAATCGATATTGCGGACGATTTCGCCGTAGGCATTGCGCAGGCCGGTCGGGCTCTTCTCGAACTGCAGGAGCGTCTCATAGAAGTACGGCGTCAGAATGTAGCCTTGCTCCACCGCCGACTGGACGGCCTGCTGCCGTTCCGTTTCCGCAGCCTTGCTGGGCAGGTTGGTCCGGGCTTCAATCGCGCGAATGAAGGACTCAGTCAACAGCAGGGAAACGTCGCTCTTGAAGCTCTCATCCATCGGCGCCTTTTTGACTTGATCGAGCAAAGGCATTAGGGCCGCCACCGTTTGCGGGTACTTCATGGCAAGTGGGTCGAGCAAATAGTGAAGATAGGTGTGCCGAATCTGATCGGTCTTTAACGTTAACGACCTGCCCGACGAAATCACCACGTAATAGTCCGTTCCATAGTTGCGGGCGTTGGTCTGTCCCGGAGCGCCCATGGCATCAACATAAACCGTAAAACTTCGCCCCAGGAATCCAGCAGACGGCAATTTCAAGTAGATCTCAGTATCAAACAATACTTTGGCGAGCGGATTATGGTAGCGAGCGGGTAGAGCCGAGTAAGCGTCTTGATGCCGCAGCCAAATACTGTGCAGCCCCGCCACGTCATAGAACTTTTGAAGAATTGGCACAATTCCAGCCACGAGCAGAGCATCCGGCGGCAGATCAGCCTCCTTCACCTTTAGAGAGAAGGTGGGAGGAGCATCCAGCAAGAGTGCCAGAGAAATGTACTGGGAGAGCGTCCGGGATGGGTCTGACTGTTGGTGGTCCTGATAAAACTGGCACAGAACGTTGGTCTCGTCCTTCGCCTGATCGAAAGCCTGAGTCGCTTTGGCGACTTCCGCTCGAATCTGCCAGCGCAGCGGATCGGAGGCATTTAGTTCCGCGTCGTAACCGCAGGCGTTGATGGCAGTTAGGACGCTGAACATAGTCTCATTGGTCTCCAGGGACACCTTCGGGGGATTCTCTGCCGTTAGACCCAGTTGTGGCGCCAGAAGAAGCGCAGCCAGAAACGCCGTTCGAAGACTGAGACCCAGGAAAAACCTCCCGCGGAGATCTTGCGATGTAAGGGTTACAATGCCAGTTTAAGGGGTTCTGCGGAGGGGGTCAACGGACATGGCTACTAGCTTCTAGCCACTAGCTTCTAGCTTCCGCTCGGCGTCCGCGCTAGCCGCTAGTAGCTATCCCTTCACGCTGATCCTGGAGAACGACAGTACGGCTGTCCCCGCCGTGGGCCTGCCCATGAACGTTGCTGGACGAAATGTAGTAAAGATGAGCACGTTCTTGACTTGCGGCGGCAGATCCTTGGGCTGTTGCGGGTTCGAGAGGACGCGATAGTCCTGTACCCGGCCGTTCGAATCTACGTAAGCTTCGATTACCAGCGATTCGTCCTTGATTGAACTCAGGGCAGTGCCGAACGCCGATTGCTCCAGCTGGGGCGCGGTATTCAGCAGCAGCGGGACGTCACGGCTGCCCGCCTGCAGTGGCAGGGCATAGAATCCCATGAAGAATCCGAACGTCAATACTGCGCTGACCAAACCTGCTGTCGCTGGCACCATAAATCCACGAACTGCATTCTCCATCCGCATCCACAAACTGGTGAAATACGGACGGCGCGCTTGTGCAGACTCCCGTGAAATGGCCAGCCGAAGTTTCAGAGCCAGATCGTCAGGCGCCTTTCGGCGTCCCACTGCCGTCAACAAATGCTGAGCCCGCCGAAGAGCAGCATACCCCTCCTGGCAGCGATCGCAGGAATCCAGGTGTTCCGTGAGGGCAAGCATCTGTGTACCGGTCACCATGCCGTCGAGATACGGCGAGAACAGGGATTTCGCTTCGGAGCATTTCATGATGCCACCTCGACTTCCTGTCCTTCACAAGAAACGCGGGAGCGCGGTTTGAACTTCGTTTCCTCCAAGATCGGTTCAAGACCCAGCTCCGCACCAACCTCGCGAACATACGCTTTCAAACGCTGTTTCAGTGCTTCCCGCCCGCGAGTAAGCCGGGATTTTACTGTTCCCAGAGACACTTGCGTGATCTCTGCAATTTCCTCGTAGGAAAACTCTTCGAGATCGCGGAGAACGACCGCCGTGCGAAAAGGCTCCGGAACCTTGCGCAGTTCTTGTTCGACCCGGGCGCGAACTTCTTCGTGCGCAAAATGCTCGAAAGGCGAATCGGCTTCGTTTACAAGCGAGTTCCTGAGCGTCGAGCCCGTCCCTTGCACCGCATCGGTTTGGAGCGGGTCAATCGACGTCTCCTTGGATTTGTGCCGGAACCACCAGCGGCGCCGATTCGACGCCTCGTGTAACGCTATGCGATAGATCCACGTCTTCAGGCTGGACTCGCCGTGAAAGTGTTTGATTCCGCGAAACACTTTCAGAAATACTTCCTGCGTGGTGTCGGCGGCGTCTGTCGGGTCCGCTACCACCCGGTAAACCACGTTATAGATGGATTGGTGGAACTCATCGATCAGCCAGGCGTACGCCTCTTCCGACCCAGCCTGCAGTTCGGCCACGATGCCAGATTCGTGGGTCCGGACTTCGATCGCTCCCGCGAGATCGCCCAAGGTAGCTGCTCCCGCCATCACTCTCATGGCGCAACCTCCATTATAGGTGCATTCCTCGCTGCCGGCTTGTCCGAATATCGATCCGCTAATAACGTTACCGCTGGTCTAAGGATCACACAGTCCACCACTTGCTCTGTGTTGTATAGACCCCATTCGGGGAGCACAAGTTCCGCATAAAAGCGGCTTGTTTTCAGAGAGCTACGGGTACCTCGCCGGGTCTGTCGGCAAACGACGGAGACATCCGTCAGGCTATTGTTGTTGGCTCTGGGGTGGGTTCGGTGGCTGGGTCTGCTGTTGCGATTCGGTGGTTGAGGCCGGCGTCTTGGGCGTTCCGGTGGTGGCCGGCTTGGCGCTTTTCGCTGTGGACTTTTTTTTCACCGGCTTCTCGGGAGCCTTGGCGTCGTCCACCACAACCCTTTTCGGAGTTTTCGGCGGAGCAGTAGCCTGGGCAGCTTGCAGGGTCAGGACCTGGGTTCGTAATCTCGCCAACTCAGCTTCCTTCGAGTCCGAAAGGGCTTCCATCCGATCGGCGCAGGAATGGCGTGATCGCTCCATTGCGGTCAAATCGTTTTGCAGCGATTGGAATTCGTCCTTCGATCCGAACGCTCCCGCTGATTCGACCACTGAGGAGAAGACATCGTAAAGTGCGGTGAGGTTGCGGTAGACCTTGAAAGTCGCTCCCAGGTTTTCGGGTGAGTTTCGTAATTGAGTCACCATCTCCGGCAACGCGTTTTGCAAGTTCCGCTGAATCGACTCGACGTCAGCCTGGGTTCCGCGCTTGGTGTTCGAATCCGTCTTCCACTTCTCGATTCGGAGTTTGGCCATGTCCAGTTGCGTGGCCTGCGACATCTGTTCCAACTGAGAAAGCAGCAGATTCAATTCGCTGACGGAAGAATAGGGAACCGGAGCCCCAACCGGAGGGCTGGAGGGTGCTACCTGGGCGCCTGAGACCGAGATCAACAGCGACGACACCAGGCCAAGACCCGAAATTAATCCAATTCTCATAAACGCGCTGCTTTCAGCATACCGATCTTCGCGAGCTTCGTAAAATTGCGAGTGCAGGAACAGGATTACAGATTACCGTCGTCTGCATGTCGGGGCTCTGAGGTTTGACTATCAGGAGGGAGTGGGCGAGAATTAAGTTGTCCATCCGAGTGGGCCTGTGGCGCAGTTGGGAGCGCGCTTCCATGGCATGGAAGAGGTCGTCGGTTCGAACCCGACCAGGTCCACCAAATCTCCCAACAATCTAGACTGGGCGAGTCTTTACAATCGCGACGTTCGTGTCGTGACTCCTGAACCCGCCGTTTTGGTGCTCCCAGCCTTCAGTTACTCCAGGTGATCAAGCCCGGCAGGAATGAACTGATCAAATCTGGATGCCTCGGTAAGACTCGAATGGAGTAACCGTACAGCCCGGTTTTGGTTGACGGCTTGAAGACAGCCTGAAACAGATCACCGCCTGAGCCATCTTTTCCCGAAGACTGCATCGGAATCGTCACCGGATTCGTGATTTCGCCACTGGCATCGATCAGCCCCGAGACGACCTGGACCGTAACGTCGTCAGGAGTGAGATTATTCAGCGCAACTCGCGCCGATACCCGGATCTGATCGCCCAAACAGATCTCAGAAACATCGTTCTTCAAAGGATCCACGCGCAACGAGGACCATGCCGCTTCCACCTTGGACAGCCAGTCGGCGAGGCGCCTTGCTCTGACAGATTCTTCGGCATTCAGATTCAGATAGCGATTGTGGGTGACCAGATAGTACGCTTCAGCGTACTGCTTCACCATTCGATGCATGTTGAATTCGGGACAGAGCTTGGCAATGGATGACTTCATGAGCCCGATCCACCTGGGTGGCATGCCGTCCGCACGGCGGTCATAAAACATGGGAGCAATTTGGCGCTCCAGCAGTTCGTATAAGGCTTCGGCTTCAACCTGATCCTGGTCCGCAAGATCGGCGTAGGTCTCGCCGTGTCCGACTGCCCACCCAACATCCGCCCCGTTGTCGCCACGAAGTCGCCACGCTTCGTCCCACCATCCGTCCAGAGTGCTGACGTTGAGTACGCCGTTGGCCTGGGCTTTCATTCCACTCGTGCCACTGGCCTCCATCGGCCGCAGAGGTGTGTTCAGCCAAACGTCGCATCCCTGCACCATGTACCGGGCGATGGCCATGTCGTAGTTTTCCAGGAATACCAGCTTCCGACGGAATTCCGGGCGGCCGGCTAAATCGATAATGGCTTGAATCAGTTGCTTCCCGCCGCTGTCCTGAGGATGAGCCTTGCCCGCGTAGATGATCTGGACCGGCCGCTTGGGATCGTTTAACAAACGCCCAAGCCGTTCCGGATCGCGAATAAGCAGGTTGGCCCTCTTGTAGGAAGCGAAGCGTCGTCCAAATCCGATGGTGAGAGCATCAGGGTTCAGCACTTCGTCGGCTTCGTCGAGAGCCGTTTGTGGAGCTCCACGGGCCACCAGTTGGGCCCGGAGGCGTTGGCGGGCGTACGCCACCAGACGTTCCCTGCGCCGTTCGTGGGTTCTCCACAACTCCGCTGCGGGAATCGATTCGGCTCGCTGCCAGAGCTTGGGATCGGCGGGTTCTTCGCGCCACTTGGGACCGAGATACCGGTCATAAAGCTGATTCATCTCGAAAGAAACCCAACTGCGGAAGTGCACACCATTGGTGACATGTCCAATGGGGACCTCAGATTCCGGGACGCCTTTCCATATCTGGTTCCACATGCGGCGGGTGACGCTCCCGTGCAGCTGGCTCACCCCATTGCTGAAAGAGGCTAGACGCAAAGCCAGCACAGTCATACAAAAATCTTCCGCATTATTGCCGGGATCCTTTCGCCCCAGCCCCAGAAACTCGGAATGGCTGATCCCCAGACGCCGGATCACGTTGGAGAAGTAGCGGTCCATCAACGCGGGCGGAAAATAGTCATGGCCCGCCGCCACCGGAGTGTGCGAAGTGAAGACCAGACTCGCCGATGCCAGCAATCGGGCTTCTCGAAACGAGAGGTGCTTACTCTCCATCAAGCGCAGGATTCGTTCCAGCCCAAGAAATGAGGAATGACCTTCATTCATGTGGTAGACGGTGGGTTGCAGGCCGAGAGCTTCGAGCGCCCGATATCCACCGACCCCCAGCAAGATCTCTTGCTGGATCCGCATCTCCAGATCTCCACCGTAAAGGTGGTGCGTGATCTTCCGATCCTCGGGCTTGTTCTGCGGAATGTTTGTGTCCAGCAGATAGAGCTTCAGCCGCCCCACATCCACTGACCAGACTTGTGCTGCCACTGGACCTCTCGGAAACTCAACCTCGATCTTTGCGTCGGGAACCAGCTTGATGGGCAGGGTGTGAAAGTCGTTATCTTCGAAGGCCTCCTGTTGCCACCCTGCGGCGTTCAGGTACTGACGAAAATATCCTTGCTGGTAGGCGAGGCCCACGCCCACCAGGGGCAGACCCAGGTCGCTGGCCGCCTTCAGGTGATCGCCGGCTAACACCCCCAGTCCTCCCGCAAAGATCGAGAGGCACTCAGTGAGCCCAAATTCCGCCGAGAAATAGGCCACCACCATTTGGTCCTCTTTGTGTTCCCGCCGGTACCACGTACCTTCGCCGGAGGCGTACCCATCCAGCTTGTCGGAGACTCCCTGCAAATGCGCGAGGAAAGAATCGTCATGAGCCGCAGCCTCAAGCGCGGATTGGTCCACGCTCCCCAGTAGAAGAACGGGATTGTGTCCGGTGGTCTCCCAAAGATCGCGGTCCAGCCGCAGAAACAGCTGCACTGCGCCAGCGTCCCAGGACCACCGCAAGTTGTACGCTATTCGAAGTAGTGGCTGCAGTGCCTCCGGCAACGAAGGACGGACCTTAAAGGTTCCAACTGGTTTCATCGGCTCGCCTCAAACGTGTCTTCTTCCTATGATCGTACCAACTTCCTTGCCGCGGTGCGTTGCCGACACCAAACGCGGAGATGTTAAGATTCTGGGCTTCGGTCTGGCCAAGACCATGCCCACTGGAGAACAACGAGTATGATTCGGCTCCCCGGGGTCTCGTGGTGAGCGGGTAGTCTAGCGCGAGCTAGTCAGGTGGATAGCCCTTCTGATTCTGCAGATCACTTGCCCTTTGTCGTTGCACCGCACAAGGATTCCATCTGCGTGATTACCGCAGCGTCGGGGTAATCCGAAGATGGCCCGCTCAGCAAAGGATCCCGCGGTCTGTCGCGGAGATGCGTGTCGAGAAATGCAGCGATATAGTTTCGCACCGCCGCTATGGTTCTATCCGGGCCCATCGGCCCGGTTTTAATCGCGTATTTCGCCAGCCAGACTGCATCGGATGGCGTTACGTGCTCAGCGCCCTGGAGATTGACGGCAATCCTGGGACCGTTCAGATTGCCCCACAGCCGGCATTGGTCCTCACTCCATTTCTCGCTTCCCATATCCAGGATCAGCACCGGCGTCTCAGTTGCGTGGATCAGAGCGTCGGGCACGTGGCCGTCGATCACAATGCCCGTCTTAAAGCGCGTGTCTTGTTCGACGCCCAGAAATGCGATCGCCCCGCCCATGGAGTGACCTGCAAGGGCGATCCGGGACGTATCCAATCTGCCTGCGAACGGACTATCCGCTTGCACACTCAACTGCTCCAGTTCATTCACCACAAATTTCAAGTCTTGCAGCCGCACGGAGGTGGCGAAGGACAGCGCTTGATCATCGCCTCTCAACTTGCCTCCGAGGTGGCTGCCGAAAACGGATTCGACAAGCCGTCCGTCGGGAAATTCAACGGCCGTCGCCTCGAATGTGTGATCGACCGACGCAACCACGTAACCGCGACTGGCGAGGTCTTCAAGAATGAACGTGTAATCGGTGAACGTTGCGGTATAGCCGGGCGTGAAGACGACAACGGGATGAGTGCCCTCCGTGATGGCAGCATTCCAACAACTGTTGGTCGTCACCGCGGCCACCTGCACTCCCACGAGCTGAGAAAAATGGTTCCAAACCCTTGCCGAGGTATATTCCGCCGGCTTGCAGGGCTCTTTGAGAGATGCGGGATACCAGAACCGGACGAGGAGCTCGCGTTTGGACCCTTTGGCCAGGTAAGGATCTTGCCGTGCGGAGTCGATCAGGTCCACTACCCGTGTGCCAACTTTGTCGGGACCTTCCGGGAAGGGCACGGCTGCCGCACCGGCCTGACCCAAAGCGGATTGCACCGCGGGCTGGTTAAAGCCACCACGCCTTGTAATCCCTGTGCCCGTCAAGCTCACCTGCTGCGGGCTGCCGGTACTGCTGTCGGTAATAGAAGCGTCCGCGCTGCGCGACCCGCTCGCTTTCGGTTTGAAGGACAAGTTCAAAATGCAGAAGCTTCCTGCCCCCACGCTCTTACCGCAATTGTCCGTCTCAGAAAAGTCGCCGGGATCGGCACCAGTGAAGGTGACACTGGTGATGCTCAATGCGGAGTTCCCCGTATTGGTCAGAGTCGCCGTTCTAGTTGAACTATTGGCGCCCACAAACACGCCCCCAAAGTCCACACTCGCCGGAACCAGCTCAACAGTCCCAGCCGAGATCGTGATTGTGGCCTTGGCCGATTTGGTCGCGTCCTCCACCGAAGTTGCGGTTAGGGTCACTGCGGGGGTGGCAGGCACCGCTGCCGGCGCGGTGTAGGTGGCCGGTGTTCCGCTCAGCGAGTTCGCGGACGAGAGCGTCCCGCACCCTGGCGAACATGCAGTTCCACTTTGCGTGAGCGTCCATGTGACTCCCTGATTCGTAGGATCGTTGACGACGTTAGCTGTGAACTGCAGCGCGACATTACCCGGGAGCAACGCGCTGACCGGCGTGACTGAGACTGTGACGGCGGGCACGCTCACGGTCACGAAGTTCGACGCTTGAGTGTTGAACACGGAGGTGGCCGTAATGGTCACAGTCAAGTCACTGGCTGGTGGGGTGCTTGGGGCCGTGTAAGTTGTAGCGATACCACTGGCTGTCGCGGCAGGTAAGATTGCGCCGCATGGCGTCGGAGTGCACGACACAGTCCAGGTGACTCCTGCATTCGTCGTGTCGTTGGTGACCGTGGCCGTGACCTGGGCCGTCGCACCGGCCAGCACTGTGCCGGTGCTCTGTGTGATCGAGACGTTAGTCCCGGGGACAGTAACAGTTGTAGAGCTTGACGCCAAGGAATTAGCGACGGAAGTGGCTGTGATGGTGACCGTCAAGTCACCAGCGGGAAACGTGGCCGGAGCTGTATAAGTGGTAGCCGCCCCGCTAGCCGTCTTGGTGGGGGAAACCGTACCGCACGCTGTCTGGCCGCACGACACAGTCCAGGTGACGTCTGGACTTGTCGCGGCGTTAGTGACCACGGCCGTCAACTGCGCCTTGGTGCCTATCGGAACAGTGGTTGCGCTCTGTGTAATAGAGATGGTGATCCCGGGGACAGTGAAGGTTGCGGAGTTTGACACCGTCGAATCAGCCACAGAAGTGGCTATGAGGACGACCATCAGGTCGCCTGCCGGGAACGTGGTTGGAGCCGTGTAAGTAGCAGCGACCCCGCTGGCCGTGGTGGTCGGCGAAACCGTGCCGCACGGCCCTCCGGAACATGAAACACTCCAGGTGACTCCTGCATTGGTTGGATCGCCGCTGACGCTTGCCGTGACCGGCGCGGTAGCACCGACCTGCACTGTAGCTGTGAGCGGCGTAACCGAAACCGCCACATTCATTGGTCCTGACTGCGGGCTGTTACCACCGCCGCAGCCGGTAATCACTATCGCCAATCCAAGTCCTGAGAGTGAAAGGGCAAAACGAATTGAGCGCATCACAGCGTCTCCTCAAGGCCGCAGTCGAGATCGTGTACAACGATTTCGCGAGGTGCGGAATCGAAGCCAGCGAGAGACGCTTTCAATTCCAGGGTCGGCAGCCGAACGTTCCAGATCGGCGGTGCTTTGTGTACACTCGGGTTACTTGGTACCAGGGTTTAACAGGCCCTGTAAACAGCTGCGTCGTGCTAGCCTCGATAGCAGATGATAGCCGTAAGATGAGGGCGAAATTTTGCCACCAGGCAGCCAGGGAGTCAACAAAAGTCCATACAAGAGTCCATAAGAACCAAGGCAATCGCGCCCTCGGCAACCCCAAGCAGACCGCCCCAGACAATGGGTTCTGAGTGCTATCGGGCTGATCGCATCAACTATTGTTGTTGCGGACGGGAGGTATAGACTTACCCCAGATAGCATACCGGTTTCAGTTCGACTCAGAAAACAAGATTCTGCTGATGCGATTTGAGGGGCAGGTCACGGATGAGTCACTTTCAGCGGTTCAGCAGGCGATTCGAGCGTATTCTGCCAAGACAGATGCAGGCGCGGGAATTTCCGACTACTCGTCCGTTACGGAATTTCCTGTATCTTCTGATCTAGTCCGTCAGTTGGCAGACGACGGACCGCCCGCAGGGGATGCGACCAGGCGCCCTCGCGTCATCGTTGCTCCCGCAACAGTTGCATTTGGTCTATTTCGGATGTTTCAGATCGTAGGAGCGCCGACGCGGCCCCTACTGCGAGTGGTACGCACCATGGACGAGGCGTTAGCAGTGCTCGGCGTTCAATCCCCACATTTTGAACCTCTGGAGTGACCGAGCGGGCTTCTCGCTAGTGGCCCCGAAACTTCAGCTCCCGTTAGGCCATGCCGGTCATTTCGTGGGCCCATTGCATCGCATTCCAATGCGACTCGGCCACGAAGTCCTCAGGGAGATGCAGTTGAGCGGAAAGACTGGTTACCTTCTGCCACTCCGCGTCCTCCTGCGCAATCACAAGCTGGTAGACCGGAGAAAGCTGACTGTTGTCTCCCATCAGTACCGCCCTGGTTTCACGGTCCAACGGTATTCCATCCACCACGACGTACATTGGTACTTCGAGAATTGCATCCATCAGCGAGAGCAGGC